>WNGP01004566.1_pt1 | contig 11526 bp, 9 predicted proteins | sample 5407671 | NCBI WGS metagenome assembly WNGP01 (sample SAMN13153381, study PRJNA577476) | soil metagenome | isolation source: 40 cm soil or saprolite under Garry oak tree replicate 2 | place: USA:California | collected 2016-06-15 | reverse complement strand
AACAAATGCAAAGCGAGCATCCTACCCCGGAAAGTCTGCTGGCCGATATCGGAAAAGACCTCGAGCAGATTCGAAAGTTTGTGGTGACGCGAAAATTGGTCACGATTCCATCCGACGTTCGAGCACGCGTGAAAGAGACGCCGCAGTATCGCCGCGCGACCTCTTTTGCGTCAATGGACACGCCGGGCGCTTTCGAGAAGCGCGCGACCGAAGCCTATTATTATGTGACGCCGCCGGAGAGCGACTGGCCGCCGCTGCAAAAAGATGAATGGCTAACCGCATTCAACTTTTACAGCACCGACGTTGTTTCCATTCATGAGGTTTATCCCGGGCATTACGTCCAGTTTCTGCGTTTGAACGCTTCGCCTGTCAGCAAAGTGGAAAAAATTTTCGGAAGCTACGCTTTCATCGAAGGCTGGGCCCATTACTGCGAGAAAATGATGGTCGACGAAGGCTACGGCACGGTTGCCAAGCCGACCGAAGCCGACGAGAAACGGGCCGCAAAATACCGACTCGCCCAAGCCGACGAAGCGATGTTGCGATTATGCCGGCTTTGCGTCTCGATCAAAATGCACACCCAGCAAATGACCGTGGAAGATGCGACCAAATTTTTCCAGGATAACTGCTACTACGAAGAGAAACCGTCGCGGGCGGAAGCGATGCGCGGCACATTCGATCCCGGCTATCTCAATTACACGCTGGGGAAACTGCAGATTTTGAAATTGCGAGATGATTACAAGGTGCAGGAGGGTGCGAATTTCTCAGCCCAAAAATTTCACAACGAGCTGCTCAACCACGGCATGCCCCCGATTCGATTGCTCCGCGAGCTGATGCTGAAAGACAAATCGAAGTGGAACGAAGTGCTCTAGGCGTTGATCTATTCGGCGTCGTTCGAATCGCCTAACAAATCTTTCAAGAGCGGCTGCGGATTGCTTGGCAACTCTTCTACATCGCGGAGTTTCTTTGTAATCGCGCGCGACCGCACCGCCACGTTGTCCACATGCCGAGCCGCCTGATCGAGTTTGTCCTTCACCGCCGAGAGCGCTTCGCCAAATTTTCCGAACTCGGTTTTAACGGCGGCGAGCAAATTCCACACTTCACTAGAACGTTTTTGGATCGCGAGCGTGCGGAAACCCATCTGCAAACTGTTGAGTAACGCCGCCAGCGTGGTTGGTCCGGCAAAAATGACGCGACAATCGCGCTGCACCTGTTCGACCAATCCGACGCGTCGAATTGCCTCCGCGTAGAGGCCTTCCGTCGGCAAAAACATCAGCGCGAAATCGGTCGTGCGAGGCGGGTTGATGTATTTCTGGCAAATGTCTTTCGCGCTCTTCTTCAGCTGCGTCTCCAAACTCCTCATCGCATCGTCGATCGCAACCACGTCGCCTTTGTCCTGCGCTGCCAGCAAACGCTGATAATCCTCCGTGGGAAATTTGGCATCGATCGGCAGCCAGACCGGCGCGCCGTTTTCGTCGCCGGGCAATTTGATTGCAAAATCAACATGCTCACCGCCTTCGTCCCGCGTCTTCACATTGCGTGCGAATTGATCCGCCGTCAGCACTTGTTCGAGCAAATTGCCGAGCTGCACCTCCCCCCAGCCGCCGCGCATTTTCACATTGCTTAGGACCTTTTGTAAGCCGCCGACGTCGCTGGCCAGTTGCTGCATCGCGCCCAGTCCCTTGTGCACCTGCTCCAGGCGCTCGCTCACAAGCTTGAACGATTCTCCGAGACGCTTCTCCAGCGTCCCTTGCAGTTTTTCATCCACCGTCGCCCGCATTTTGTCGATCTGCTTGGCGTTGTCCTGCTGCAATTCTTTCAAACGAACATCGACAATCGCGCGGACACCTTCGAGCGATTTGCCAAGCTCTTCCCGCTGACTTTTCGCAGCAGACGCGCCCTCCTCCCGATTTCGCGAAAATTCGTCGCGCAACCCGCGATCGAGCAGATCGAGGCGCCGAATCAATTCCGCCTGAACTTCGGAGCCGCCGTCGGGACGGCTACTGGCACGTCGAGCCACGAAGAAAACAAGCGCAGCCAAAAATCCGCCCGTTGCCAGGCCAATGATCACGTAAACGAGGGAACTCATCCTTTTGTCATGTCGAGCGGAGTCGAGACATCTCTAAATATTTCTGAAACAGTAAGAGATTCCTCGACTTCGCTCGGAATGACAAGTGGTGCTCGTCAGAACCGTAGCTTCATCCCGGCATAAGCCGCGGTTCCGAGATTCGGGAATCCGAACACTTCGGCGTAATGTTCGCCAGTGAGATTGTCGACCCGGCCGAAGATCGACATGTGCGGATTGATCTCGTACTCCGCCGCGATATTGACGAAGCTGTAGTCCTCGATATCAAAATTCGGTCTGCCGAAGTTCAACTCTTCGCGCGCGTTCACGAACTTCGCTTCGACGGTCGTCCGCAGTTTTCCCCACCAGAGGTACGAACCGGAAACGTAAACTTCGTTGCGCGGCCGGCGCGGCAAACGCGAGCCTTGCGGTTGCGCGATGTTCGCGTTGTCGGTCTTTTCCGCCTCGAGATAAGTGTAACTCGCGGTAAGAATGAGATCCTTGACCGGCGTTGCGCGCAATTCCGTCTCCACGCCTTGCGTTTCCGCAGCCCCGAGATTCAGCGTCTGGAAAAGTCCGTTGAAGCCGATCACGTTCGACAAATCGTTGTGAAAATAAGTCGCGCCGACCGCTACACGCCGATCCCAAAGTCGCTGCTCAACGCCCGCGTCCCATCCAAAATCCTTTTCCGGATCGAGATTGGGGTTGTTGCCGAAAATTTTATCCTGGCTGCTCGGCGGACTAAATCCCGTGGCGACGCTGGCGTGCAGCGTCGTGTCCGTCTTGTCGATCTTGTAACTGCTCGCGACACGATAAGTCCAAACGTCGCCAAACTGATTGAAATGATCGATTCGTCCACCGGCGACGAAGATCAGATTGTGAATCGGCGTCAACGTCGCCTCTAAATAGCCAGCAGTTTCCGTCGTTCGGTCGCTGATAAAAGTCGGCTGCGGCCCGAACGCTTGCGACACAAACGGCCGCTCCTGTCCCGCTTCCACGTGACTGAAAAAGAATCCGCTGGTCAGCGTAAGCCACGACGTCGGCCGCAAATCGTTTTGGTAATCGAGCTGCGTCCGGCGGAACAACGCGCGCGTCGGGCCAATGAACGTTGTTCCCGGAAGAAAGCCGTCAAAGTTCGGATCGTTGACCTGCCGCTCATGATCGTAATCGAAAATGATTTTGTGTTCCCACCAGTCGGTCGCTTTCCAATCGACGTGCGGTCCGATCAGCCATTTCTCAGTCAAAAAATTGTCGAACGGCTTCGGGTTGAAAATCGTGTTCGGATTTCCGGTGTCGCTCAGTGAATAAGTGATCAACGCGCCGACGCGCAGATTGTCGGTCAGCGATAAACCGAGATCGGCAATCTCCGCGGTGTTGCGATATTGATTGTTCGGACGCGCGTTGTCGGTGTCGAGGCGGCTCACGCCGATCGAATAATCGAAGACGTCGATCTTGCCATCGCTCGCCAGCGTCTCGCGAAAAGTATCGTAGGTTCCACCTTCCTCGGTCAACGTCACGCCGGGCGTGCCGTTTCCCTGTTTGGTGAAAATCTGAATCACGCCCGCGAGAGCGCGCGGACCGTAAATCGTGCTCTGCGGTCCACGCACGACTTCAATTCGATCGATGTTGTCGGTGGTCAGATTCGCGAAATCAAATTGCCCGGCCAACCCTTGATTGATCGGGATGCCGTCGAGCAGCACTTGCGTGTGCGCGCTGTTTAAGCCGCGGGTGAAAACCGACGTCAGCTGACCAGGCGTTCCTGTTTGAACGACCGCCAGTCCGGGAACTGCGCGAAGCGCGTCGGCAACCCGCTCGATTTGTTTTTGCTCGAGATCCTCCGACGAAATCACGCTCGCGCTCGCTGGCAATTGATCGAGCGGGATATCGAAACGGGTCGCTGAAACCACGACCGGCTCTGCTTCCGGCAATTCGTCGCCGTTTGGCGAGACTGATGTTGAATCCAGCGCGCGGACTGAAGTTGCCGCGCTCATCAAACTCACTAACACAAAACATAATGGGCGAATTCGCATAACAAGTTTCCTCCAACTCGAGAGTCGGACTTGTTTGTCCTCCGCTGCCGCGAAGAGCGCATCGCCCAGCTCTCATTCTTCTTTTTGCGAAGAAGTTTTTTCGCAGTCCGAGCCGGACTGGCGGATTCCGGAATCGGTTTGCAGCGATAACCGAACCCAAATCGTTCAAAACTGGGTCCAGCGTCACGCTGGCGAATGAGGTGGAGCGGTCGAATATTCTGGCTCCTGGCTTTCGGAGAAGTTGATGGTCTTTAGTTGAGTGTTGATAGACGAAGCATGCAGCCTCGGGGCTATCAACTATCAACTATCAACCAACGACTAACTCGCCCTTCTTCCCGCCTTCACCCCCGAATGTTTTCGGGGATTGGCCTTGGGAAGTCGTATCCAGTTACAGCAGCGCAACTGCTCCCGATTTGCACGGGATTTCTCGCGCCGATCCACTTTTTCAAGCTCGCAAAGAACTGGATCGAGAATTACTCCATTGCCTTTGCGAGCTCAAGACAAATTTGGTTAGCCGCGCTATAATTGCCGCCGTGATTGCTTCGAATTCGTCCCTCAGCTTTCTCGTTACCGGCGGCGCCGGCTTCATCGGCTCCAACCTCACGCTCGCGTTGCAGGAAAAATTTCCGGAAACGCGCCTCACGGTGATCGATGATTTTCGTTCCGGTGATTTTAAGAATCTGCGCGGCTATCGCGGCGATTTCGTCGCGCAAAATCTGGCGACGCTCGATTGCCGCGAACAATTCGGTAACGAAAAGTTCGATGCTATTTTCCATCTGGCGTCAATCACCGACACGACGTTGCACGACCAATTCGTGCAAGTGCACGATAACGTCGAAAGTCTTCGACGACTCCTGAATTTTGCGCGCCCGAGCAAGACTCGAATCATTTACGCGTCATCGGCGTCGACTTACGGGCCGGCTACCGCGGCCAGTGTTGAATCAAACGGCGCTGCGCCGGCGAATGTTTATGCGTTTTCCAAAACGATCATGGACAACATCGCGATGCGCGAAGCGAAGGAGAATCCAGACTGGATCATCATTGGGCTGCGCTACTTCAACGTTTATGGTCCGCGCGAAGCGCACAAAGGCGTTCCGGCGAGCATGATCTATCATCTCGCGCAGCAGATGAAGGCGGGGCAGCGACCGCGCATTTTCAAACAGGGCGATCAAAAGCGCGATTTCGTTTACGTGAAGGACGTGGTGGAAGGAAGCATTCTCGCGCTCGAAGCGAAGGAGAGCGGAATTTACAACCTCGGCTCCGGTCAGGCGCGCTCGTTCAACGAGCTCGTCGACGTGCTCAACAAATGTCTCGGCACAAAATTTCAGCCCGACTACATCGAAAATCCGCACGCGCATTATCAAAATTTCACCGAAGCGGACTTGGACAAGGTGCGCAGCGCGCTCGGTTATCAGCCACAATTCTCACTCGAGCGCGGCGTGGCCGATTACATCCAGTGGTTGTATCCGGAGACTAAATCCTGACGCGCGAAACGCGGTCACCCTTCCCAGAAAAATTTCGTCGGACGATTGATTTCCGGCGGAAGACTCTTGTGCACCGGGCAATTGAGCGCCGTTTGCTCCAGAACTTCACGGTGCGGCGAAGTTGGCGGGAGTGGAATATGAACTTCTGACGGAAGCGCAGCGATCCGGCGTGGCGCGTCCTTCGACATTTCCTTTTTCACATTCACGGTCATTCCTTTCAGATTCACCCCAAGCTCTTCGGCTTTGATTCCCATGGTCGTGCTAATGCAGCTCCCGAGCGCGGTCGCGACCAAGTCGGTCGGCGAAAATGCTTCGCCTTTGCCCTTGTTGTCCGTGGGCGCGTCCGTCGCCAGCTTCGCGTCCGAAGGTCCGTGAGTGGCGTCGCAATGAAGATCTCCGGTATATTTGATCGAGATGTTGACCATGCGGCAATATGAGCCGCGGCTTTTATTTTGTCATCTCGAGGTCACTGGCGCCTCCTGAATCTTGTCGGCATGCTGCGCAAACTCATCCCGAAACACCCGCGTAAGATCCACATCGTGCAGAATGATCATGTCAGTGTCGTGTCTTTTGTGGTCGTCGTTCTGCCAGCCCTCGTTCCACCAACAAAAGCCGACAATTGCCGGCCAGCGATTTGAAAAGAGATCTTCGAGCGCGGTTCGTGTCCAGCGCACGGCGTCCACGTGTCGATTATGCAAATCGCAGCCGAACTCGGCGACGATAATTGGTTTTCCGGGCACGAGTTTGATCAGGCGTGGATAAGCTTCATCAACTTTAAACCGGAACGGCTCGAACCCTTCGTGGGTGCGAGGCATAAGCGGGCCATAAGCGCTGAGCGCTACCCAGTCACAATAATTCTCGCCGGGAAAATAATTTTCGAGCGCATTCCATTTTGCTTCCGGGTCGTCGTCCCAATTCACATGCCAGACCCAGGTCAGATTGTCCGCGCCTTCCGCACGCATGAGATCGACAATATGCCGGTAAGCGGCGATGTAACGCTTCGGTCCCTCGCCCGCGCCGCCGTTCCATTTTCCGTTCCAACTAAACCAGTTCCCGTTGGGTTCGGTCCCCCACTCGATTAAAACCGGCGAGCCGAATGCTTTGGCGTCACGCGCCCAGGCGCGAAGATCGACATCGAACTCGCCGGCAATGATTTTTTGGAGCGAAAATGTTTTCTCGCCGTGACGTTGATCGACATCAGAGCGCAGCATCAACCGAACGTAGGGAATTTTGCCAAGATCGCGGATCCACGTGCACATCGCATCCGGAAATTTTCTCGATTCGAACCAGTTGTTTGAAAAATAAACCCATGCGGTCTTTTTCCCGATTGCTTGCTCGTAACGGGCCACATCCGCGGGCGTGACGTCGTGTTCGGTCGGATCGTGTGTGTCAGTACCGACTCCGCCCCAGTAAAATCCGTGATAGAGCTTTCCGGCCGGCGGCGGCAGAATGCGCAGCGATTCAGCGTCTAAAGGACCAGCACAAAGGAGAAGCGCAAGGACGACTGTTTTCACCGCCACAATTGTAGGGCAGGCGCTCCGCCTGCCAAATCACCCGGAGGGACACGCGCCGTCGTGTCCCTCAAATGAGAGCGCAGGCAGAGCGGCGCCCTCCGTCAGATGTCGATCTTGCACATGGCGTGCGCTTATCGCGTCCCCGAAAAACTTTTCGCGGGTTGCGATGACGTTCATTGGCGCTAGCGTGAAATATGAATACGAAGGTGATAGGGAAGGATCTGACAAAAGAAGCACCGCGCAGTCCGCGGATTCGCGTTGGCGGTTACGCAATCCTCGGACGGACGATCGACAAATGCCGTGCGCTCGTTGCCGGCAACATCGGCGAGTACCATTTCGATTGTCCGCTCGACAACATGCTCTTCGGTTTCAAAGCCGTTAAGGGCGACGATTTCAAAGCACAAATCGAAAACGGCGCGAGCGATCAGGAGATGGTGGAATGGCTCAATCGCAACGGCGAAAAGAAAACCCCCGATGAAATCAAACGCTGGGGCGATGAAGTCACAGCGCTCAATCCATACAACGATCCGGAGCGCCGCGAGTGGTTTGTCGAACAGGTGAAACCTTTGGGTCTCGATCCGGCCAAAACAACGCTGTTCGATTGGCTCGAAAAAGACGACAAAGCGTGCCACGCCCAGAAAGCGGCGTAACAAAACCCAGTCTGTCAATTTCGAGGTCCATCGATTAGCTCTTTCTCGACGCCAAGATTAGCGGCAAAGCCGCAGTTGTTTAACATCGCCCGCGGAGCGGCCGATCCACCCAACGTAGCCGGTCGGAGAAGTTGTCGGCTTACGGTTTAATCAGCGGAGGCGGCTGATCTTCGGTGATTCCAGCATCCTCACCGCGGCGTAATTTGCTGTGGGCAACTCCATAAAAGAAGTAGATCAGGAGCCCAATCCCGAGCCAGACGAAGAAACGGATCCAGGTTTCCAGCGGCAGACTGAGCATTAGCACGAAGCAAAAGATCACTCCGAGAATTGGAAATATTGGGCTAAACGGAACGCGAAACGGACGCGGCCGGTTCGCCTCGGTCCGTCGCAAGATAACGACGCCGATGCAAACGAGAATGAAAGCGAAGAGCGTTCCGATATTGGTCAGGTCGGCAAGCGAACCGATATCGACTACCGCAGCAATGCCGCCGACAAAAACACCGGTCCAGATGGTGGTGATGTGCGGCGTGCGAAACTTCGGATGGATCTTTGAGAAGTATTGCGGAAGCAAACCGTCACGCGCCATTGCCATGAAAATGCGCGGCTGGCCGAGTTGAAAGACGAGCAAGACTGAAGTGATGCCCGCGAGCGCGCCCGCGCTGATGAGCGCTTGCGCCCAGGGATAACCCGCAAACGCAGTGGCGACCGCCGCCGGGTCTCCGAAATAAGTTGTGTACTTTCGCATGCCGGTGATCACGGCCGCCATCAAGACATAAAGCACCGTGCAAATGATCAAGCTGGCGATAATGCCTATGGGCATGTCGCGCTGCGGATTTTTTGTCTCTTCCGCGGTTGTGGAGACGGCATCGAATCCGATGAACGCAAAGAAAACAATAGCGGCGCCGCTCATCACGCCGCCGATGCCGGTGGGAACAAACGGATGCCAATTGGTCGGATGAATCATGAACGCGCCAAACGAGATCACGAAAACGACGACCGCGAGTTTAATAATGACGATGGTGTTGTTGGTCCGCGCGCTCTCGCGAATTCCATAAATCAAAAGAGTCGTGACCGCCGCAACGATCAGCAGCGCGGGAAGATTGAGCGCGATCGGATAACCGGCGATCGTCGGAATTGTCGCCGAAGAAAAATTAGACAGCGCTTCGCCGCCTTGCGCGACTATGCCTTTGGCCGTGTCGTAATCGTTAACGGCCCAAACCGGAAATTTTAATCCAAAAAGACTTCCGCATAATCTGACGAAGTAACCGGACCACCCGACCGCCACCGCCATGTTGCCAACGGCGTATTCGAGTATCAGGTCCCAACCGATGATCCAGGCGATCAACTCACCGAGCGTTGCGTAAGAGTAAGTATAAGCAGAACCAGAGACCGGGATCATTGACGCCAACTCCGCGTAACAAAGAGCGGCGAAACCGCACGCGACGCCCGCGACTACAAACGAAAGCATTACTGCCGGTCCGGCACCGGGCCGGCCAAAGACAAGCGGCGCGTGGCTCATCCATGATTGGATGAAATTCAGGATCGGCGTTTTCCAGATGGATGCCGCCAGTTGCTCGCCCGCCGCCGCCGTTCCCGCGAGCGCGAAAATTCCAGTCCCAATGATCGCGCCAATGCCGATGCATGTGAGAGCGAACGGACCAAGAGCGCGTTTCATTTGCCGTTCGGGCGCGGCCGCTTCGGCGATCAAATGGTCGGGGCTTTTCTTCCGAAAAAGGTGAGACGCCATTGGCCGCAGATCGTGTCATTGGCGGACTGGAGTGGCAACCACAACTTTCCGGATGCGCAGCGCGTTGAGATTGGTAGGGGCGGTTCACCGAACCGCCCGCGGGCGATTGGGATCAATCGCCCCTACCTGGCGCAGCTCTAGCTGTTACTATCAACCATGCTCAATCTGAGCGCGGCAAATTTGATCGGTGGTTTTGTCTTTGGCTCGATCGGATTCGTCGCCTTTATCTACGGAAAGCGAATGAATCTTTGGAAGCCGATGTTCCTCGGAATCGGGTTGATGATTTACCCCTACTTTGTCAGCAATGACGCGGTTATGATTGCAATCGGCGCGATCGGTACAGCTGGGCTGTTCTTTCTGCGATAGACGCACCGCGCGTCTTTTTCGTAGTCTCGGCCGCGATGGCGGACGAGCCCGCAAAAATTATCCTCGGCGACACCGCCATCTCTGCGATCGAACGCACTGCGCGCCGGCGCTGGTTCGGGCGAGGCAAAGATCGACAACCTCTGCCGTTCACCCATTGTCAAAATTGCGGCGCGGAGTTGACCGGGCCGCATTGCGCGCAATGCGGGCAGGCGGCGATCGATTATCGACGGTCGTTTCGGCACGTGATTGTCGATGTTCTCGACTCGTTTCTGAATTGGGACTCGAAGTTTTTCGCCACCATTGGCCTTCTGATTGTAAAGCCGTGGCGCCTGACCAACGAATTTTTAGCCGGCAAACGCGTCCGCTACTTGCATCCGCTTCGTCTCTACCTGCTGGCGAGCATTTTGTTTTTCTTCGCGGTCAATTACGGAGCAAAGGGACTTCGTTTGGAACCCGGAAAAATCTCGGAGAAGAATCGGACAGCCATTGCCGCGGCCGTCGCAGAGAAGCGTGATGAAATTGAAGCGGAATTCGACAAAGAAAATCTTTCAACTGAAGAGCGCAAAAAAGCTCAAGACGCACTAGATTACCTGACTAAGCCGAGCCCTGCAGCCACGGCAGCAGCCGAACAACAGCCCTCGCCAACGATCACGCCAACAGCTTCGCCTCCTGAGCCGGGCAAACGAACGTATGGCGCGGTGAACGAGCGGCCCTTTCTCGTCTTCGATGCAGACACGAAATCGTCAACTCCGTTCGAGCGCTGGTTGGAAACACGCGCGAAAGAAAAAATGGGCGAACACGGAACAAAAATGGGACTCTTTATCGCCACCCTCTTCAGCAATCTGCCTTATATGATGCTTTGCTGTATTCCGCTTTTTGCTTTCGTTCTCAAGGTGCTCTATATCCGGCGGCACATTTTTTACATCGACCACCTCATCTACGCGCTGCACATTCACACATTTCTTTACACCGGTGTCATGCTGATCGTGCTCGCAACCATGGGACTCAACCGTATAGCTCCGCCTGCGTTAGCCGGCTGGATCATCGCACTTCTCTGGATTTTGTTTGTCGTGCAGATTTTCTTGTCTATCCGGCGCGTTTATCGACAAGGCTGGTTTATGAGTACGCTCAAGTTTTTTGTAGGCGGCTTCGTCTACCTGATCGTGCTGTTCCTCGCCTTGGCGGCGACCTTCTTCATCACGCTCGCGCTGCCGGCTAGCTGAGTTCCCGTCACGCGCCGGCTCGGAAACTTGACCGCTTTAAACGGTCAAGTTTATGTGGCTAGCCGCTAAGCAATCGTCGCGCTTCTTCGAGGAGATTGTCGATCTTCGAGGAATCTGTCCCGCCGCCTTGCGCGCTTTCAGGGCGACCGCCGCCTTTGCCACCGATAATCGGCGCGATTTGCTGAATAATATTGTTTGCCTGAAATTTCGAGGTCAGCGGCTTCGGAACGACCACCACGAGTGCGACGTTTCCGTTCTTCGCGCCGGCGAGAACGATCGGGCCGTCAAACTTTTGCTTCAATGCGTCGGCCACGGCTTGCAACAGTTTGGCGTCCGCTTCGGGCACGCTCGCAACGCAGATTTCTTGGCCGATTTTGGACGACGCTAGATCGTCAGCGATTTGCGACGCCCAGCTGCGTAAATCGGCCTCGGCTTCCTTTGCGTGTTTCT
>WNGP01004564.1_pt1 | contig 11527 bp, 12 predicted proteins | sample 5407671 | NCBI WGS metagenome assembly WNGP01 (sample SAMN13153381, study PRJNA577476) | soil metagenome | isolation source: 40 cm soil or saprolite under Garry oak tree replicate 2 | place: USA:California | collected 2016-06-15 | reverse complement strand
GCGGCGTGGTTCGAATATCCGCGGTTCACTACAACACCATGAAAGAAATACATCGCTTTGCGGACGTTCTGTTCGATTTGAGTAAGCATGGGTAAGTTTCACGAGCCGCTCAAGAGCCTCGCGCCTGGCGCAAGAGATTTGTTGGACAACGAGGCGGAAACCGGGGAACTGAGGCGGAGGCTAACCCAGCGGCAGCTCAGCATGCTGGCCATTGGCGGGGCGATTGGTGTTGGGCTCTTTTTGGGGAGCAGCGTGACGATTCGCCTGGCGGGGCCGGGTGTGATCGTGTCCTACCTTCTCGGTGCGGTCGTAGCCCTCATCATCGCTTACGCGCTGGTGGAAATGGCGGTTGTGCATCCCGTTGCGGGCTCCTTTGGCGTCTATGCTCAGACGTATCTCAGCCCATGGGCAGGATTCACGGTTCGCGCTACGTATGGACTGGTTCAAATCATTGCGATTGGCGCGGAAGTGACGGCCGTGGCTATCTATTTCGCTTTTTGGTTTCCCTCGATTCCCCAGTGGATCTGGGTGGTGGGGGTTTCGATCGGACTGGTCGCGCTGAATGCGCTGCAGGTAGCCCGCTTCGGCGAGTTCGAGTACTGGTTTGCGTTTATCAAAGTTCTGACGATCCTAGTTTTTATTGTCGTCGGCTTGGGATTGATACTTGGTCTGGGACCAAGGTTAGCCATTGGTTTGTCGAACCTCACCGCGCATGGCGGCTTTCTTCCGTATGGTTGGAGGGGTGTGTGGCTGGCCCTTACTCTCGCGCTTACAAGCTACATGGGCGTGGAAATAATCGCCGTCAGCGCGGGCGAAGCTGAGCGTCCGGAGGAATCCATTCCCCGCGCCATGCGTACGATTGTGTTTCGGCTCATCCTCTTTTACGTTCTCGCCATTACCGTCATGCTGGCGATGACCCCTTGGAATCACTCGGGCACGGGCGCCGGTATTACTGGGAGTCCGTTCGTGAGCGCCTTTACCGCCGTGGGCATTCCCTATGGTGCAAGCATTATGAATCTGGTGGTGATCACGGCGGCCCTCTCAAGTTCCAACACCGACCTGTACCTCAGCACGCGCATGCTGTTTTCCCTGTCGAGGGGACGATACGCCCCGGAATGGCTCGGGCGCCTCAGCGAAAATGGCGTTCCTCGGCACGCCCTGGCTGTTTCGACGGGAGGTATGGTGGCAGCGATATTGCTTGCAATTTATGCGCCGGCGAAAGCATTCCTCATGCTCTATGGCGTCGCCGTCGCGGGGATGTTTTTTGTTTGGATCATCATTTTACTGACGCACCTCGCGTTTCGGCGCGCGCTTGCTCCCGAACGAATCGCCCGGCTTCCCATGCGTTTGCGATTCTTTCCATATTCGACATGCTTGGGCATCGCCGCTTTGCTCGGGATCGCTGTGAGCACGTTTTATGTCCAGGGCTTGCAGTACTCGGTTCCAGCTTTCGCGCCTATTCTTTTGCTGATTTCTCTCGCATATTGGAAAGTCCGGCGAGGGAAAGGGTTTGCGCGCGGTATGGAGCGCCAATAACCGGCTGGCTCCGCAGCGGATCTTCTGGTATGGTCAAAAACTCGCCCTGGTCACAGCCCTGAACCAGCACTCATTGCTATGCGCCCGTTGATGGCGGGCCCGCAAGATCGTTTGCATTCCCGGCAGCCCTGAATATATCGTCACCCTATCGCGCGCTGTAGCTTCGACTTTTATGCCGCTCCACTCTCGTCGTACTTTAACCAGCCCCTAGCGCTCAAACCTCTCGCCGGCTAAGAGCTTCAAGTCCCACTTGAGCGGCGGGCTGGCCGACCTCTCATTTGTTCTCTCCACAAAATGCCGGTGCATTCACGCCCAACAATCCGCATCCTCGCTGAATCTCGTCCTCGATCAGCTTGCACGAATTTTGCACGTTGCACGGCGTATGCGTTGCCGGCGATACTTGCACGCACTGCCTCACCAACTCATTCGCCACCGGCTTGCCCACCGTCTTCTCGCAACTCTTCCCCGAGGAATCCCCCGCGCCTGGCTCGCTTCCCGCTTGCACCTGGAACTCCCCGTTGCAACCTCGATCCACCCAGACACCCCGGCGATCGTGCCCCCATGTCGAACCTTCCATACATGGCGCCGTGCCGATCTGTCTCGTCAGTTGCACGTTGGCCGCCTGCGTATCCACGTCACAATAATTCTTTCTTCCGTCGAACGAAGCGCAGCTTATCGTCTGGCTCTTGCCTCCGGCTTTCACGAAGCCGGCAGGATGACCCGGTACGCCCACTACAAAATCCGCCTCGCATCCTTTATCTACCCATATCCCTCGAGTATCGTGTCCCCACGAGGAGCCTTCCTTGCACTTCGCTCCGCTCCGTTGTCTCACGAGCTGCACTCCATTGCTGGTATCCGCCGGGCAAACTTTTCGTCGCCTATCGTCCGAAGCACACGTTATCGTCCTTCCACCATCCACAGCGCGGGCATCACCGCCGTCATCGCCGCGCCCCAGAGTAAACTCGCCGCCGCATCCCTTATCCACCCAGATTCCTTCCTCGTCGTAGCCCCACGACCCGCCCTCCTGGCACGGGGCCTGGCTGCGTTGCCGCACCAGTCGCGCTCCATACCTCGTGTCCGCCGTGCAGTAGTGCTTCTCCCCGTCATCCGAAGAACACGGAATGATCTGGCCGTGGCGCTCCTGTGGTCCCTGCCTGGCCAATGCCCCACGGCAAAGGGGTGCTAGGACCGCCATCAAAACAAAAACATACCGGCAAATTCGCATGCCATTCTCCTGCGATTGTGGGGTGAGCGAGAAGCATCAGCCGTATGCAACAATTCTGGCTGAACATATGCTACCTCCGCTTACCGATGCGGCGAAGCATTAATACGGCGTCGCTTTAGGGACGAAGTCAACGGGCTGGGTCTCGTTTCTGTGTTTGGTCGAGATCGATCCAGAAGAGTAAGGGCTTTCTATATGTCTCAAACAAAAGTACTTTCTTACTAGTCCGGTGCCCCCTCTGTACCATTGCGAGTGGCGGCCCGGTCGGCGATTCTCTCTGTCAGCGACCTTGCTGCCCGGCAGCTCGGAGAATAACGGTGAAAGTGAGTCTCTTTTGTTGCTCCCCTGTGGTGGCTGCGGCGATCGTTTTCGCCACAGCCGTGCACAGCCCCGACATTCATGCAGCGTGTGGTCCTGAGGTTCACGCGAGCCGCGGGGGAGTAATACCGATCGGAAGGCTCGTCAAAATCAAGGCGCCGCTTGGCCTGCCTCCGGTCCCAATTCCCCTGCACAATCCGCCCACCGAAGAAACGATCGCTCTTGGGCGACGACTGTACTACGACGCTGGGCTCTCCGTTGATGGAACGGTCTCCTGTGCAACGTGCCACGCACCGAACCTTGGCTTCCGTGATGGCAAAGCTCTGTCCAATGGCGTGCGTGGTCAGCGCGGTACCCGCAAGGCCCCAACGGTAGTCAATGTGGCGTACAACGCGTTGCAATTCTGGGATGGGCGCTCGCCCAGCCTAGAGCAGCAGGCAGAAGGACCGATGACGAATCCGGTAGAGATGGGGCACACGCTGGAGGGAGTTGTGAAGCATGTGCAATCCGATCCAACGTACCGCAAGCTGTTTGCAGAGGCCTGGGGCACAGAGCAAATCACGATCGATCTTGTGACTAAGTCTATCGCGTCTTTCGAACGGACGGTAGTGATCGGGAATTCCCCGTTTGACCTCTTCTATTACGGAGGTGACAAGAACGCACTTTCGCCGTCGGCGCAGCGCGGCCTGAAATTATTCCTCAATCGGAAGAAGGGCAACTGCAGCGTGTGCCACGTGATCGGAAAGAAGTATGCGCTTTTCACCGACAACAAATTCCACAACATCGGTGTCGGTGCCGATACTCACGGAAATCTTGCGGACGCCGGCAGGTACACGCAGACGAAAAATGCATCGGATTTAGGCGCGTTCAAAACGCCCACACTTCGCAACATCGCGGAGACGAGGCCGTACATGCACGACGGCAGCCAAGCCACCCTCAAAGACGTCGTGGACCATTACGTCGGCGGTGGCACATCCAATCCGCATCTCGATAAGGAGATCCACGCTCTCGATTTTCTGACCTTCGATGAGCGGGCTGATCTCAAGGCATTCCTCGAGTCACTGACCGGCACATTGCCACCGAACGTGGGTCCGCCGGCGGACTTGTCAGTAAAGATCCAAGCTGCGCAAAGGCAGTGATCAGGACGGAGGTGCCGCGCAGTTGAGCATGAAGAAGGGCTTCGAGCGCCGTGGAGCCCGCGTCCTCCCACGTGACAGCCAGCTTTAGAGAATCGCCCTCAAGACGCCACCATCTGCTCGCAGCGCTGCCCCGTTTGTCGCCGACGAAAGCTCTCCAGTCACGTAGGTCACCATCGCCGCAACTCATCCACCGTGGCAAGGCGCTTCTGGAATGCTCAAAGAAATCATTCTTCATCTCTTTTTTCGACTTATTCTGCTGCTTCGCTATCGCCTCAACAAATCCGCCCACACCTTCCGACTCCGTCGGCACTGTTCGCCGAGATTCAGGACGTTGCTGTCACGGCTGGAGACGTAGTTCAGTTGGTTAGAACGCTGCCGCCGTCACCAATCGTCAAGAAGACTTCCAATACTTCCATCCGCGGCTTTTGCTCGCCAAATCACCCAAGACCATAAATTTAGTTCGCGTAGCCGATGTTAAAGACTCTCCACATGTTATTCATTTAAAAGGCATTTTGGAGGTTGGGAGAGGAATAGCTCTGCGGTCGATTAGCGCAGCAGCCGTCTGGAATCCTGCTTAGGCGAAATGCCGGCGTGAGTGAGGCAGCCGCAAGTCGCTCCTCTCTTTCATGATTAAGAAACTGGCGCAGTCTGTGAGACTCCAGTTCTTGTCGGTCATGTCCTGATATTGCTTCGGCGTCAAGGATCAGCTCCCAATTGTCAGTTTCTGTATCCAACTGTATCTATGAGACTTAGAACCCCTTATAATTACTGGCATCCAGCGTTTGGGCCGCCTCTGTCCTTACGTCGCAATACATATTGAAACGATTATCGTTATAACGCATCTAACTTGGTGAAATAAGGATGGCAACTATGAGCACACTGGCTGTGCTGCAAACCGCCACGAACACCTGGAACCTCGATCCGACGCATTCCGTGGCCGAATTCTAGGTCAAGCACATGATGATCTGCAATGTGGAGGGGCACTTCGGAACAGTTACGGGAGTGCTGACTCTGGACGAAACCGATCGCACAAACTCTAGCGTCGAGGCTTCCATCGAGATGGCCTCCATCAATACGCGCGATGCCCAGCGCGATACACATCCTAAGAGCGAGGACTTCTTTCATGTGGATAAGTTTCCGACGCTGTCGTTAAAGTCGACGCGCATCGACCCTACCGGGAGCGGAGAACTGACGGTCGCGGGCGACCTGACCATTCGGGGCGTCGCTCGCAACGCGATATTCACCGTAGAGGGACCAACCCCACCCGCCAGGGATCCCTGGGGCAGTACCCGCCTGGGGCTCTCGGCGACTACAAAGATCAACCGCAAAGACTTCGGCCTCGCCTGGAGCGGAGCGCTCGAGGCTGGCAGTGTTCTCGTCGGTGACGAGGTGACCATCACCCTCGACGTCCAGTTCGTGAAGGACAGAATCGTTCGCGGCCGTCATACATCTAAGGTGTGGAACAGCTAGAAAGGAGATTTATGTCACTCCGACCTGTCAAACAGATTATTCAAACGCAGCCCACCATCGAGGGTGCTGGCGTCAAGTTGCAGCGCGCTTTTGGGTTCGGCAAAACGAAGGAGTTCGATCCTTTTCTCCTGCTAGACGATTTTCGCAACGACAATCCAAAAGACTACCTGGCCGGATTCCCGTGGCATCCGCACCGTGGCATTGAGACCATCACCTACGTCCTCGCAGGCTCCGTGGAGCACGGCGATAGCCTGGGCAACAAGGGCAAGATGACTGCCGGTGACGTGCAGTGGATGACCGCCGGTAGTGGCATCCTGCACCAGGAGATGCCCAAGGGTGATACTAAGGGGCGTATGCACGGATTCCAACTCTGGGCCAACCTCCCTTCCGCGCTGAAGATGACCGCCCCGCGTTACCAGGACATTCCGTCGAGCGCCATACCCGAGGTCGCCGACGACGGCGGCACGCGCGTGCGTGTCATCTGTGGCGAGTTCTGGGGCAAAAAAGGCCCCGTCGAGGGCGTGGCTGCCGAGCCGAATTACCTCGACATTTCAGTTCTGCCCGATCAGCGCAAGCGGCTCAAGGTCGAGACCACCCGCAACGCCTTTGCTTACGTATTCGCGGGTTCCGGCACGTTCCGCGATTCGTCGGAACCTCGCGCGGTTCTGACCGAACAAGTCGCGAAACCCGATGCGCCGCCGGTATACGACGTCAGCAACCACTCGCTGGTGCTCTTCGATCGTGGCGACGAGATCACCGTCCAAGCAGGCGAGGAAGGCATCCGCTTCCTTCTCGTCTCCGGCAAGCCCATCGAAGAGCCAGTGGCCTGGTACGGCCCCATCGTAATGAACACGCAAGCGCAGCTACGCCAAGCAATGGCCGAGCTGAATGACGGCACGTTCATCAAACACGGCTAATGAAAACAAGCCGCACACCTGCTTACGAGGCGGAGGCCCGACCAGACAGACCTATGCTACGTCGGTGGGTCTCCGGGCTTTCGAACCAAGCTCACCCTTTTTCACCTGTGGCTTTCTTGCGCAACAGAACCCATTTATTGGTACATCCGCACTGCTATTTCGATTACGGATGGGGCCGCCTCGGTTTGTCAAGGGCGTGCCAGCCAATGCTCCGGTCGCATCTTCAACCTCCGCGTCGCGCCACGCGATGCTCATGCCTCTTTCAGCTTAATAACCCGCGAAATGGCGCTCGAAAGCCTGCCCCAGTTGTCGGCCTCTTTTTCGAGCTGTCTCCGCCCGAGCCGTGTGAGTGAATAGTATTTCGCCCGCCGGCCATACTCGGACGTTTTCCACTCGGCTGTAATCCAGCCCTCTTGTTCCAGCTTGTGCAAAGCCGGGTACAGCGATCCGTCGCTCACTTGTAACACGTCTCCCGATACTTGCTTTAACCGCTGACTGACGGCGAATCCGTTCATCGGCTCAAGCGCAAGAATTTTCAGCAGCAACATATCCAACGTGCCCTGCACGAGATCAGAAGGTTTGCTCATATTTATGCCCTCGGTAACCGAGACTAGCACCTCTGCGCTCGGTAAGCAAGGGGAGATGCTTAGGGCCAGCGCGGCTCCGGCTAAGGGCTTCCTAAACCCTTGCTAGTTGCTCACACTCGGTGTCTGCCCAATGGCAGCATGGCGACACAGAGTTACTACTGAGAGGATGACACCTCGCGTGCAACCTTATTCCCATCAATCCAATAGCTGTTCTTGTACGCGAGCTCTCGGACGAATTCTCGCTGCGCTCTTCCGTTTCCTTCTCGAAAAGCATGCACGGCGTTAAATGTTCCTAGAATCTCTGCCAAGCGACTGGCGAACCGCTCTTGATTTAAGCCACGAAGATGTCGCTCCTCGGACAATTCCCCAAATAGGACTTTCAACGTAGACTCGATGTAAGGCACATGCGCAAAATATGAATTTCCTTTTGCGATGTCTACCGTTCGAAAAACTCCGGCCCATTCGTAGACATCTTGGAAGCAGGTAGCGGTAACTTCGTTGCACATGGTCGATATCGAAAAGTCCAGAGAGCGAACATTCTATAAGCTCTAAAGACCGTGGCGCTACTCGGTCTGCTTCAATGCAGAGCGGTCTAGTATTTCCTGTTTACGAATCCCGAGAATATTCTTGAGGACCGTCGTACCCGATAAACGTACGGGTCGGAACTCATCGAGGAAACTACACGCCCGTCGGGAGGGCTCGAATCAGTTCCCCGGCGTGTTCAACGGAGACTTCACCCTGAATGTAGCTTTGCCAAATCTCCAACGCCTTCGGACTAGGTTCGAGTCCTTCGAGGCGGACATTGGCCACAGCGTTCTGAACGAACCGCTGGCGCCAAGCACGGGCTCTTTTTTCCTGCTCAGCGATCGGTTGGGAACGCAACACACTCACCGCTCTACCTCCCGAATCGAGAGAATCTACTATGTTGTACCTTTATTAATAGCAGAGCGGCCTGTCCCTGACTCAGCCTTCCCCGCCAGACCAGACCGCAATTAAGTGGGAAGGAACGCATGCCTGTCACGCAGGAAATCGCGGGATCCAGTCCAGTCACGCTGATCTCCCAAGTATCGTAGTAGCGACCATTGCCGGATAGCCATACCTTGACAATCGACAATACTTATTGTAGATAACCATAGTATGGCAAAGCCAAATGATCTGGTGCAAGGAACGCTCGACCTTCTGATCTTGAAAACCGTCTCGCTCGAACCGAAACACGGGTGGGCGATTGCGAAGCGCATTCACCAAATCACCGGGGAAGTGTTGCAAGTGCAGCAAGGCTCGCTCTATCCGGCTTTGCATCGGCTGGAACAGAAAGCGTGGATCAAGGCCAGGTGGCAGGAAACGGAGACGGGAAGAAAGGCCAAATTTTATTCGCTGACGGCGGCGGGACGGGCGCAGCTTGAGAAGGAAGCCGCGAATTGGAGCCGCCTGTCTGCGGCAATCAATCTTGTTGTGGAGACAACGTAGGAGTAGATGTCATGGTGTGGGCGAGGCGAGTGTGGATGCAGTTGCGCACGTTGTTCCGGCGCAATCGAAATGCTCAACAGCTAGACGACGAAATTCAATTCCATCTTGAGCAACAGATCGCTGAGAACATTGCCTCAGGAATGAGCCGCGACGAGGCCCGCTACGCCGCCATGCGGACATTTGGTAACCCTACCTTCCTGAAAGAAGCAACACGCGATACCTGGGGGTGGACCCGGCTCGAAGAGATCACCCGCGATGTCAAGTATGCATGTAGGGCGCTCTCACGAGCGCCTGGCTTCACGGCTGTGGCTGTGCTGACCCTGGCACTGGGTATCGGTGCGAACAGCGCAGTTTTCACCGTAGTCAACGGTGTGTTGCTGCGATCAATGCCCTTTCCGGAGTCAGATCGTCTATTCCTTGTTTCGCTGACTCCTCGAGGCGGACCCTTTGAATGGCAACCTGGCGTCTCAGACGGTGATTACCTCGCATTTCGCGATCAGGACCGGGCTTTCGAAGAGATCGCGTCCTTTAGTAGAGGAACCACGGCAACTTTGACAGGAGCGGGCGATGCTGTCCAGATTCCGGTGGCGTATGTAACGACGGAATTCTTTTCCTTGCTTCGCACAAGCCCGGAAATCGGACGCGGATTTCTGGCAGGAGAACGCGAACCAGGGAATGATAGTGTCGCTGTGCTCAGTGACGAACTCTGGAAAGTACGATTTGGCTCAGACTCGAAAATCTTAGGGAAACGCATCCGGCTCGATGACGTGAGTCGCACGGTAATTGGCGTTATGCCGCCTGGTTTTGTGTTCCCTGACGCGAAGGCGTGGCTGCCCCTATCGATTCGAATCGACGAACACAATTCCTTCACACGGCCTGTCGTCGGACGATTGAAAACTGACATTTCGGCTCAACAAGCGCAGGCTGAGCTGGAAACCTTCGCCGAACAGCGACCTCTGGGTCCCGACGAAAATAGAAGAGACCGGATGGCGCAGATTATCCCCTTAAAAGATTTGTTGGTAGCGAACATTCGTCCGTCGTTGTTGGTGTTCGCGGGCGCCGTGGTTTTCGTACTCCTGATAGCGTGTGCGAATGTGGCCAATCTGTTTTTAGCCCGGGCCGCGAGCCGGGAACAGGAACTGGCAGTACGAAGTACATTAGGTGCCAGCAGGTGGAGGCTCCTGCGGCAGTTACTGGCTGAAAGCACTCTGCTTTCATTGGGGGGCGGTGGCGCTGGAATCCTATTGGCCTTCTGGGGTGTTCAGTCCCTGCCTACTCTGGCACCAGCGGGAAAACTTCCCCGGATGGAGATGATTCGCATCGACGGGTGGGTCCTGGCCTTTACTTTATCCTTGTCGTTTATTACCGCCGTTCTGTTCGGGCTAGCGCCAGCTCTCCAGGCTACGCGGCACTGCGCACGTGAATCGTTGAGCAAGGGTGGGCGGAGCTTGATTACGGGGCATGAAAGAATACGGGGTGCGTTGACGATTTCTGAGATTGCTCTCGCGCTTATATTGCTCACGGGCGCTGGTTTGATGCTAAACAGTTTTCTGCACCTGCGGAATGTCAATCCCGGTTTCTCGCCTCACAGCATAATGATTATGACCGTGGACTTGCCGGATTCCACCTACGGCAGTGCAAATCAGATCCAAGCGTTTCATACGCAAACGCTCGAGGAGCTTTCGCGATTGCCAGGAGTGCTGGCCTCGGGCGCAGTGGACTGGATACCGTTAGGCGAGAACCTGGCGATGGGCACCTTCCAGGTGGAGGGTGGCCACCGGCCGCGCGGTTTCATGGTGGACAAGCCGTGCGCTAGCCCTGGCTATTTTAGGGCTATGGGAATTCGATTGGCGGCCGGACGCGAGTTCACTGAACGTGACAATGGCGCCGCTCAGGGGGTTGTGATTGTGAGCCAGTCCGTCGCGCAAACCATCTGGCCTGGCGAAAATCCCATGGGGAAACGCATTTCGATGGAGGATGATCCGAAGCCCGGAGATTGGCTCAGTGTGATCGGCGTTGTGGAGGATGTCAGACAAAAAGGGCTAGGGAAACAATCTGATCCCGCCATCTACCAACCGTATCTTCAAGTTTCAAGCCCAGGCTTCCTGAGACATATGACGTTCGTCGTTAGAACCGCTTCCCACACGGAAAGTGTCGCTAGCGGAATGCGCGCCGTTCTACGAAATGTGGACAAAAATCAGCCCATATCGGTCGCCTCGATGGACAGCCTGGTGGCCATTGCAACCGCCGATTCGCGATTCCAGACAAGATTGCTGGGCACATTCGCGCTGATGGCACTGGCTCTTACAATCGTGGGCATCTACGGAGTATTGGGTTACTCCGTAGCCCAGCGTACGCAGGAAATCGGCGTGCGCATGGCGTTAGGCGCTCAAAAAGCGGACGTGTTGCACATGCTCATGAAAAAAGCACTCGTCCTTATCTCACTCGGAATCGTCATAGGAGGGGCAGGTGCGCTCACTTTGACGCGCGTGCTCGCGAAATTCTTGTTTGAAGTCAAACCGAGCGACCTGCCCACCTTTGCCGCAGTCGCGTTGGTGCTGAGTTTTTCGGCCCTCACGGCGTGTTACCTACCTGTGCGACGGGCGATGCGAGTCGATCCGATGGTGGCGCTGAGATATGAGTAGGGGCGCCGGGATAAACCGGCGTGGAGGAGCGGATGAAACAGCCGTACGGTGAAGGTCTAGCGAGCCACACCGACCCCGAGTCATGCGTGGTCAGTCGAGAGGCTGGGCACTATAAGGGGCACATGCAGGAGGGGTATCGAGCCGCGAAATATCTGGAAATCAGGATGCCGACGCTGTCTATTCGGCGGGAAGGCAACACTGGTGGGTGCGATATCGCGAGCACCTA
>WNGP01005414.1_pt1 | contig 11537 bp, 8 predicted proteins | sample 5407671 | NCBI WGS metagenome assembly WNGP01 (sample SAMN13153381, study PRJNA577476) | soil metagenome | isolation source: 40 cm soil or saprolite under Garry oak tree replicate 2 | place: USA:California | collected 2016-06-15 | reverse complement strand
AAGTTCCAGGTACTTTATCAGCGGGGAGACGGACTTTCTCTGGTATTCCCGGGCGGGCCTCCGGTCAAACTCATCCCGGTCAAAGGTCTCCAGTTCAAGACTCCGCAGTTCTCCGACACCATCTACGAGTTTGTGATGGAGAACGGCCAGGTTAAAGCGCTGAAGGAGCGCGATCCGTCCGGTGAATACTCCTTCTCGCGGCAATGAGGCCAAACGAGAACGCAAAAGACTTGCACTCATTTAGAAGCAAGGTAAGCTAACAGCGGGATCTCTGAGGACACCTGCGAGTGCTGTCCATTGGCTGAACGCCAAATTGTGCCAATTCGAAAGGACATGGTGATGAGGCATCTCTCCACGATTGTTTATACGTTTGGCTGGACTGTTTTTCTCTGCTTTGCAAGTTTGGCCGCGGCGCAGACGCCGCCGACGAAAGTGGCAGCGCAAGCGCCCGCAAAGCCGGCGGCGGCCAAGTCCGCGCCACTCGAAGTGCCGCAACTGAAATTCGAAAAGTACAAGCTCGAGAATGGCCTTGAAGTCATTCTCTCCGAGGACCACCGCCTGCCGATGGTGGCCGTGAACTTGTGGTACCACGTGGGCCCTGCGAACGAACTCCCGGGCCGCACAGGTTTTGCGCATCTATTCGAGCACATGATGTTCGAAGGATCGCGGCACGTGCCGGGCAGTGCGCATTTCCATTTTCTGGAAGCCGCGGGCGCTTCGGATATCAACGGCACGACAGACTTCGACCGCACCAACTATTTCGAAACCCTGCCTTCGAATCAGCTGGAGCTGGCCCTATGGCTGGAGTCCGATCGCATGGGTTATTTGCCGGACAAACTGGACCAGTCCAATCTTTCGAACCAGCAGGATGTGGTGCGCAACGAGCGGCGGCAGAGCGTGGAAAACGCGCCGTACGGGGTGGTGGAAGAGGCGATGTTTCACCAGATTTTTCCGAAAGAACATCCGTATTACGGCGATGTGATCGGATCGCATGCCGACGTCCAGTCCGCCAAACTCGAAGACGTGCGGAATTTTTTCAAGCTGTATTACGCGCCAAACAACGCGAGCCTGGCGATCGTCGGAGATTTTGATCCTGAGAAGGCGCGCGAGCTGGTGCAAAAATATTTTGGGCCGTTGAAGCGCGGAGAGGACGTTCCCAAGATCAAGGCGCACACGCCGGCAATCGCGAACGAGCGGCGCGCCGTGGTCCAGGACAACGTGCAGTTGCCTCGCGTGTACATGGCCTGGCTGACCTCGCCGATTTTCAAACCGGGCGACGCCGAAGCGGATCTCGCGGCAACGATTCTGGGAGGTGGAAGGTCCAGCCGGTTGTACAAAAAACTTGTGTATGAAAAGCAGATCGCCCAGGACGTAGGAGTGAATCAACAGTCGCTGATTCTTGGTTCTGTGTTTGAAGTGCAGGCGACGGCCAAAGCCGGCGTGAAACCGGAAGATCTTGAAAAGGCCATCAACGCGGAGCTGGATGCATTTCGCAAAGATGGACCGACCGCGGCGGAGCTGACGCGGGCGCGAAACGTGCTCGAATCGAGAATCATTGCGGGCCTTGAGACGCTGGGAGGGTTCGGAGGCGTTGCCGACCGCTTGAACAGTTACAACCATTATCTGGGCACGCCAGACTTTCTTGCGGCGGACATTGCGCGGTATGAAAATTCCACAACCGAATCGATTCAGACGTTTGCGCAAAGACAGCTCAACGGGAATCAGCGCGTGGTGGTATATGGCCTGCCGGGGAAGCAGGATCTAGGGCCAGAGGTGGCGACTCCGAAAGCGGAACAGAAGGATCCATCCAAGAACAATGGGGAAGCGGTGAACGCCGATGCGGAATGGCGAAAGGACGCGCCAAAGCCGGGGCCTGCCGGCGCGTTGCACCTGCCGGTGCCGGAGAAATTCAAACTTTCGAATGGATTGACCGTGCTGTACAGCGAAAGGCCGGGACTGCCGCTGGTAGCCGCAAACTTGGTCTTGCACGCCGGAAGCGGAGTCAACCCCGTGGATCGCCCGGGGCTTGCGAGCTTGACGGCGCGGATGCTGCAGCAGGGCACGACAACGCGATCCGCGCTGCAGATTGCGGATCGCGCCGCGGATCTGGGCGCCACGCTGAATTCAGGCGCGGGGACCGACACGACTGGAATATCCACGCGGTCACTCTCCCGGAATTTTCCCGATGCGCTGGAATTGCTGGCGGACGTGGCACTGCATCCGAGCTTTCCGCAGGCGGAGATAGAGCGTGTACGCTCGGAGCGGCTGACCGGGATTGTGCAGGAAAAAGACGAGCCATTCGCCCTGGCGATGCGAGTGTTGACGGCAGCGCTTTATGGACCGCGACACACTTACGGCTACCCCGACAGCGGCACGACGGAATCCATCAAGGTGATTTCGCGCGACGACGTGGAGCATTTCTGGCAGCAGAATTATTTTCCGGACGACGCGGCCCTGGTCGTTACAGGAAACATCAAACTGGCGTCATTAAAGCCACTGCTGGAGAAGCGGTTCGGTGCGTGGAAGGGTGGGAGGCCCGCTCCACCAGCGCTGGGTTCGCCGGAGACAACGGACGCCAAGCTGATTCTTGTGGACCGTCCAGGAGCGCCGCAGACGACGCTGGTGTGCTTCTCGATGGGGTTGGCGAGATCGACGCCGGACTACGCGCCAGTGGAGGTGATGAACACGGATCTCGGAGGACTTTTCTCAAGCCGCATCAACATGAACTTGCGCGAGGCGCACGGTTACACATACGGCGCTGGATCGTTCTTCAATTATCACCGGGCGCCCGGACCGTTCGTGGTGTTTTCGGATGTGCGGACGGACGCGACCGCACCCGCGACTTCGGAGGTGTTCAACGAACTGCGTCGGATGCGCGAAACGCAAATGACGCCGGCGGAACTCCTTCTTTCGAAGGATTCCATCGCGCGGTCGCTGCCGGGGCGGTTCGAACGCGGGACGGCGGCGGCGGCGACCTTCGCGGAACTTTTCACCTACGATTTGCCGTTGGATTATTACTCGACTCTGCCGGATCACGTCAACGCCGTGACCATCGAGCAGGCGCAGGCCATGGCGCAGAAATACGTTCAGCCGGACAAGATGATTGTTCTTGCGGTGGGCGACCGCTCGAAGATCGAAGAAGAGATGAAGAAGTTGAATTTGGGCAAGGTCGAGATTCGGGACACGGATGGGAAGATCGTTCCCTGATCTCGAATGTTTCGAGTGTTGACTCGGACTGAACCCGTCGCTAAGATTTGATTGAGAAGGTTCCCGCGCAATCGCGGGGACTCTTATTTCAACCACGGAGGCGCCTCTGCGAACCATTACCAAAGTTCTCGCGGGCGGGTGTGTCTCCGTGGCTTGCATGAACTGACCGGGTCACCCCTCCCGCAATTCAAATCCAGTTGAACCGATGCTGTTTTGATTTTGGCACTGGCGGCGGCCGCGTGTTGCGCCATGGCTGCGGGAGGATTTTCCATGTCTATTATTGGGTGGGGATGGAATTCGTATTTTGAAGCGTTCTGGCGGGGCAGCGACTGGGGAAACGCGGTACCAGCGCGTGTTGTGGCACAGCAACGGAAATTCTGGCGGGTCGCGGGAGACTTCGGCGAATGCTGGGCGGAGGCCAGCGGGGAGCTGCGTCTTGCGGCGGCGGAGTCGGACTGGCCGGCGGTAGGCGATTGGGTGGTCATGGAACTCCACGGGGCAGACTCGACAGCCGTGATCCAGGAAGTCTTGCCGAGACGGAGCAAATTTGTCCGCAAGTCGCCGGGGAAAAAGATAGAGGAGCAGGTGATCGCTGCGAATGTGGACACGGCGTTGCTGGTGTCGGGGTTGGACGGCGATTTCAATCCGCGACGCGTGGAGCGGTATCTGGCGCAGTGCTGGGAGTCCGGGGCGAGGCCGGTGATCGTGTTGAATAAGGCGGACGCTTGCGAGGAGGCGCGCGGGAAGGCCGCCGAGATGGAGCGCGTTGCGATAGGGACGTCGGTGTGCGTTGTTAGCGCGAGAACTGGAGAGGGTTTCGCTGAACTTGAAGAGCTTCTCAAACCAGGGCACACATTAGTGCTGCTGGGTTCTTCCGGAGTGGGCAAGTCAACGATCGCGAACCGGCTCCTGGAGGAAACCGTGCAGGAAGTTCGGCCGGTTCGCGAGAGCGATAGCAAGGGACGGCATACCACGACCGCGAGAGAACTGTTCATCTTGCCAGGGGGCGCGCTACTGATGGACACGCCGGGCTTGCGCGAGATGCAACTGTGGGACGCGGAGAACGGCGTTGCGCAAGCATTTGCCGACATCGATTCGCTGGCGGCGCAGTGCCGATTCGGCGATTGCCGTCATGAAGCGGAGCCAGGATGCGCGATCCTGGCGGCGTTAAGCGCGGGAACATTGGATCCGGGGCGCGTTGAAAACCGGCGCAAGCTTTTGCGCGAGCACGAATTCTTCCAGAGGAAAATAGATCCCGAAGCGCGACAAGAGCAAAAAGAGCTATGGAAACAGATTCATCGAGCCGCGCGGCAGAAATACCAGCAGAGACAAAGAGACGAGGGGAAGCGGTGAGGGCGTTGTACTCGGCGCTGAGGTCACTTTGGGCGATGGCTAGGAAAGCGCGACGCGCTTGTGGATGAATTCCACGATGTCTTGCGTAGAGGTTCCGGGGAGAAAGATTTCGGCGATGCCGGATTTTTTCAGGGCGGGGATGTCGGCTTCGGGGATGATGCCGCCGACGAGGACAGTGACGTCGGTCATGCCTTTGTCGTGGAGAAGTTTCATCAATTGGGGGCAGATAGTGTTGTGGGCGCCAGAGAGGATGGAGAGGCCGATGACGTCGACGTCTTCCTGAACGGCGGCGGAGGCGATCATTTCCGGGGTTTGGCGCAATCCAGTGTAAACGACCTCCATGCCGGCGTCGCGCAAGGCACGGGCGATTATTTTTGCGCCGCGGTCGTGGCCATCCAACCCCGGCTTGGCGATCAGCACTCTGATTTTCTTCTCCGGCATTTAGCTGCCTCTTCTCAGTGTACTCCGTGCCCTCTGTATTGAAAAAACTCGCCCTTCACTGCCACATCATAAATCGGCGGACGCCATCTTTAAGGACTGAAACGTTGAAATTGATCAGCAGGCCGAGCTTGTGACCCGACAGCCTAAGATATATAAGCATGATGGCTTCATGGATCGGTGCGAGTGCGTCGACCGACTTGAGTTCTGCCACAATCCGCTTCTCCACAGGCAAATCTAGCCTAAAACCACAATCGAGCTTTATTTTTTTGCACACGAGAAGCACCGATTTTTGTTTTTGAGAGCCTATTTTGCGAATCGCGAATTCATGGCACAGGCAAGCTTCATAGTCGGATTCCAGCAGGCCGGGTCCAAGTAGTTTGTAGACTTCTATGGCGGCGCCGATGCTCTCGTGGGTGATTTCGTTGCCAATCATGGGGCGGGTGAATTCAACACAGAGGTCATTAGAGAGCACAGAGAAGAGTTAAGTGATAGCGACTTCTTCGTAGGTGCCGAAGACGTCGCGGAGGGCGTCGCAGATTTCGCCGAGCGTGGCGTAGGATTTCACGGCATCGTAGATGAACGGCATGAGGTTGTCTTTTCCCTTGGCGGCGGCGCGGAGGGAGTTGAGGCGGCGATCAACGTCGGCCTTGGAGCGATCGGCGCGGAGCTTGCTCAACCGCTCGGCCTGGCGGTGGGCCACCGTCTCGTCAATTTGCAGGACGTCCAGGGGCTTCTCTTCGGATGCGAAATCATTCACGCCGACTATGATTTTTTCTTTTTTATCGACAGCCACCTGGTAGCGGTAGGAGGCTTCGGCGATTTCGCGCTGGGGATAACTGCGCTCGATGGCCGCGACCATGCCGCCCATGGTGTCAATTCTCTCGATGTATTCCCACGCGCCATGCTCGACTTCGTTGGTGAGAGTTTCGACGAAGTAGGAACCGCCGAGGGGGTCGACGGTGTTGGTGATGCCGGTTTCGTGAGCGATGATCTGCTGTGTGCGCAGCGCGATGGTCGCCGCGAACTCCGTCGGCAGCGCCCAGGCTTCATCCAGCGAATTGGTGTGCAGAGACTGCGTTCCGCCGAGCACCGCGGCGAGGGCTTGAATCGCGGTGCGGACAACATTGTTGTAGGGTTGTTGCGCGGTCAAGGAGCAGCCGGCGGTCTGCGTATGAAAGCGCAGCGCCCAGGAGCGCGGATTTTTTGATTTGTAGCGCTCCACCATGGCTTTGTGCCAGATGCGGCGGGCTGCGCGATACTTGGCGATTTCCTCGAAGAAATCATTGTGCGCGTTGAAGAAAAAGGAAAGCTGCGGCACAAATTGATCCACGTCGAGTCCTCGGCGCATTCCCCATTCGACGTACTCCATGCCATCGCGCAGAGTGAAGGCCAATTCTTGAATCGCCGTCGAGCCGGCCTCGCGGATGTGATAGCCGCTGATCGAAATGGGATTGAATTTCGGTGTGTTCTTGACGCCGAATTCGAACGTGTCGATCACCAGCCGCATCGAAGGTTCCGGCGGATAGATGTATTCCTTTTGCGCGATGTATTCCTTCAAGATGTCGTTCTGGAGCGTGCCGGAAAGTTGCTTCCAATCCGCGCCCTGCTTTTCGGCGACGGCCAGGTACATCGCCCAAATGATCGCGGCGGGTGAATTGATGGTCATGGAGGTCGTGACATTCGCCAGCGGAATCTTGTCGAAGAGCACTTCCATGTCCGCGAGCGAACTGATGGCCACGCCGCACTTGCCCACTTCTCCTTCGGAGAGCGCGTGATCGGAGTCGTAGCCCATCAGAGTGGGCAAGTCGAAGGCCGTGGACAGGCCAGTCTGGCCCTGCGCGAGGAGATAGCGGAAGCGCTGGTTGGTGTCCTCGGCCGTTCCGAAGCCCGCGAACTGGCGCATGGTCCAAAGCCGGCTGCGGTGCATCGTGGAATGAATACCGCGCGTATACGGCGGCTCGCCAGGGAAGCCGAGGTCGCGGTCAGGGTCCCAATTCGGCAGATCTGCTTTCGTGTACAGCCTGCGAATGGGATGCCCGGAAATGGTGGTGAATTCGGCCTGGCGCTCGGGGCTTTTTTCGAGAGCCGGCTGAAGCGTGTTTTTCTCCCAGGCTTGTTCTTTGGCGGAGGGCGCTCGATCTACTGAAGATCTTTCCGCCGGGGGCGCGGCTTGTGTGGTTCCCTTGGATCGTTCGCTCATACTCATTGCTCCCGGGAAGAATTCAATTATCTGTTCGAAAGACCGCAAAGATTAATGCTATTCGAAAGGTACCTGAGGGGCAAGAGTAGTCTGGCCGCACCGCAGGCAAGAGGACATCAGTTCACGACCTAACGAGAAAGTATGGAAACGAAAAAGCCGGTCCAGGTCTCGCACCTGGACCGGCGCTGTCCGCGCGATTATTGTCATTTGGCGGTGTATTCCTTAGCGGTCAATTCTTTGTGGCCCACTGATTGAGCGTGTTTGACGGTTCCATTCGGTGCTTTGCCGTCGTCGGGCCACCAGAGGTGAAAGATAATGCCGTCCGTTTGAGCCGCAGCCTCCGCGATCTTCTTGGCCTCCTCGGGCGACCGGTCGAGGACCTGAACGCGCCCAGTGGCAATCTCGACCGCGTGGTCATGATAAAACTTGTTCCAGTTCTCAAGGGAAACGTTCGAACGCGAAACATTTTTGGCAACGAAGTATTCGACCTGTTTGAGCAAGGCATTGGGTTCGCTGGATTCGTAAATCAGGCATTCGAGCACGTCACTCGATACCGGTTTGCAGTAGTGATGGTAGGGTCCCATCACTTTGCCATCCATCTTGTGGGGAGCCAGGACATGAATATCGTGGCCGTCGGCGGGGGTGCGCGGCTTTTCCTGTGGCGGAGCGCTCCGCGATCCCAAGACGAGTACTCCGGAAATCAAAAGCGTGGTAAAGAATCCGTACTTGTAATTCACAGTTTCGCTCATAGCTTCTCCTCCTGAAGCATGATTTCGCAGTTCATGGGGAACTTCCGAGAAGAAAAGACTGGCCGTGCGAGAAACCGTATGCCCGTGCCTCTTGCTTGTCAAGCTTGCATCGCGTTGCATCGCGGGGCGACGGGGCTGCCCGGATTCGAAGGGGAGGCCAATGTGGGTCCGGGAAAAACAAAACTCGGCCAGGGAAGTCCCGGGCCGAGCACAACATTTTCCTACTGAGATTACTTTTGGCCGGCGTTGAAGGAGAGTTTCTCCGTACCAACCACTTGGCCGTGCAGCGTGCCGGGAATGAGCGTCTCGCGCTCGGCTTCGCCGGTCTTGGCATCGGCGATGGTGACGCGATTAACTTCCAGCGTACGTCCGACGGCGCGCTCGTAATTGGCTTTGGCTTCGACGAGGTTTGCCAACGCGCGCAGCTCCGTGCCCTGGGCGTTAATTAGATCGCGTTGCGTCTGAATCACGAGGTATACGGTCGATGCGCCGAGCTGATACTTTTTCTGCTCCGCATCAAACGTCTGCTGCTGCAGCTCACGCGCCTTGCTGGCGGCATCGACCTGGGCGCGGTCCTGAGTGAGCGCGATGTAGGTATTGCGGACGTCGAGCAGGGCAGAGTTTTTCAACAGCTGCAACTGCGCTTCGAGTTGATGCTGGAAAAGAATAGCGCGCTGATTGTCCGCTTGAGCGGAGCGATTGCGGATGGGAATCTGCACGTTCAACGATACTTGGTAGTCGGGAAAATTATTGTGAAAAACCGAGCTCATGGCGTCGCCGAAGCCGGCCTTGGAGATCCCGATCACCGGAGTCTTTTGCGCACCCAGGAACTCATTTGGAGCGACCGGATTGCCAGCGCTGTCGACAATCGGGATGCCGGTCGATATGGTAGTGGGAGTCCCCAAAATCGCCTGGTTGCCCGCGAGTCCAACCGATCCATATTGCGCCGAAAGGGTCGCCGTCGGGAGCAGCGCGCTGCGCGTGGCTTTAAGGTCGATCTCTCCGTTCAAGAGGTTGAGCGCTTCTTCCTGCAATTCCGGCCTCTTCGCAAATGCTTCCTTCGCGGCTTCTTCAAACGAGGGGGCTTCGATAGCTTCCGGCCGGGACGGTAGTTCCGTCGGAAGAATCTCGACGTTGATGAGATTGGGGGCGAGCGGATTCTTGCTGATGGCGTTCTTCAGGATTTGCTGGTTTTGCAGGTGCACGGTCTGCGCCACGATCAAGTTCTGGCGGTCAGTAGCGAGTTCGGATTCGGCGCGGGTCACGTCGAGCGGAGCCATCGTGCCGATTTCCAACTGCTTCTTGTTGTCGTTGTAGAGCTTTTGCGCCACGGTCACGGCCTGCTCCTGGACTCTTACGTTTTCCCTGGCGAAGACCAATTCCCAGTAAGCGGTGATCGTATTGGTCACGGTAGTGATGGCCTGCTGGGTGAAGGCCCAGTCCGCGATTTTGCGGTTGTTCTTGGCGATACGGATGTTTCGCGTGTTGACGGAACGCCCGAATCCGTTGAGCAACTGTTGCTGGAACCCGACGAATATCGAAGATTGCACGGAAGGGTTGAACAAGTTGGCGGCTGAAGTGGAGGAAGAGCGCGTGTTGTCCCAGAAGGAATAGAAGGTCGTTCCGGTGTGAAAACCCTGGGCATACTGTGTGTTGAAAATGGAAGTGTGCGAGGTCAGTCTGGTGAGCGAGGAAAGCCCCGTGCCCGTACCGGAAGTGAGAGGGTTGAGGACCGGCACGTTGCGGTCGTCGATGCTCAGGGTCGTGGTGATCACCGGATCGTAATTGAGCAGCGGATTGTTCGCGCTCGAACCCCCAAACACCGCGCCGGGAGTGGTGAAGCCAAAACCTCCGGCATTGGCCTTGAGGATGCTCGTGTCCGCAAACCAAGGGTTATAGCGTTGCACCACGATGTCCATGCTGTTTTCCAGCGCCAACTCCACTGCTTCTTGCATGCTCAACTCCAGTTTTCCGTCATGGATGAGCTGGTCGATACGCGGCGAATTGGTGAGGCCTGACGCTTCGATACTGATCGGACTGTAGGGAGCGAGGAGACTCGGAAAAAACTTGGGCCCACGGGTATAGTTGTGCTTCGCCGAGCCGAGAGCGACCGGCACGATCGGCGCGGCCGTCTTGGCGGGCGCTGCTTGAGGAGTTTGCGGCGCTTCCTGCCCGAAGGCCGGGGAAATGGGCCCTCCCACGAGCGTTACGGCCAGTATGGCGGCCAACAGCGGTCGAGCATACAGCGTCTTCATAGTGCTCCTTACCCTCAAGATTCATCCCCCAAGGGGCTTAATTCATATGTACTCAACTCTGTAAAACGTTCGCAGAATGGAATTTGTTTCAAGAAGTTGACCGTTTTGAGGTCACGACTGAAATCTGACAGCTTCGCGGCCACCCGCCGGGCACGGTCCACTTTCTATCCGGAGGGCTGCACCGCGCCGACCGCGCGAAGAAAGCAGTCTAGCAGGGGCCCTCTTCCTTGACAACGCACAGGGCGGCGGCTAGGCTGCTGACATTTCGACGCCTAGGAGTTGCCAGCGGTTAGCTGGAGCGCATGCTGAAACGCGAAGAATTGCTAAAGCTGTTCGAGACGGCCGGCGCCATCCGCCATGGGCATTTTGAGTTGTCCAGTGGGCGGCCATGGGCGGGCTCATTATCGGGCAGGAAGTCGCCCGGGCGCTACCTGAGACGAAAAGCTCGCCCGGCGGTGGAACGCCTGCACTCTTTGTGGAGCGCGATGCCAGCGGCATGATGACGCTGCGGCGCGGGTTCTCTCTGGCTCCAGACCAGCATGTCCTCGTCGTTGAAGACGTGTGGACGACGGGCGGCTCGACGCAGGAAGCCATTCGCGTCGTGGAGGAGGCCGGTGCCCGCGTGGTTGCTGCCGGTGCGCTGATCGACCGGAGCGGCGGGAAGATCGATTTCGAAGTCGAAGCGCAGTCGCTCGTCCAACTGCCCATTGCCAGCTACGAGGAAGAAGATTGCCCGCTTTGCCGTGGCGGCAGCGTAGCCGTGAAGCCCGGAAGCCGCTTTGTTCGCACCGCTCCATAGGGCCAATCAAAACCTTGCCAAATCTCGCCCCTCTTCTGAAGACTGATCACTGAAACTGATAACTTGCTTTCCATGCGCTATTTCAAGCTCACCATCGCCTACGACGGCACCGATTTTCACGGTTGGCAGATTCAAACCAATAAGCCCACCATTCAGGGGGAAATCGTTGGAGTGCTCCGGCGCCTGACCCAGGAGAACGTCGTTTTGCATGCTGCCGGGCGCACCGACGCCGGCGTTCACGCGCTTGGCCAAGTCGGGAGCTTCCGAACGCAATCGCCATTGTCGGCGCAGGAATTTCAGCGCGCTTTGAACGCGCTGCTTCCCCCGGCGATTCGAATCGCCGGCGCCGAGGAGGTCGGCCCGGATTTCAATGCGCGCTGGTCGGCGCGGCGCAAGACTTACCGTTATCGGCTTTATCGCGGGAAAGTGGTGCCGCCAATGATCTGGCGTTACGTCCTCCACTATCCCTTTCCCCTTGACGAAGACGCCATGCGCGAAGCGGCGGCCCGGTTTGTCGGCACGCACGATTTTGC
>WNGP01040457.1_pt1 | contig 11538 bp, 8 predicted proteins | sample 5407671 | NCBI WGS metagenome assembly WNGP01 (sample SAMN13153381, study PRJNA577476) | soil metagenome | isolation source: 40 cm soil or saprolite under Garry oak tree replicate 2 | place: USA:California | collected 2016-06-15 | reverse complement strand
CGCGCTGGCGCTCGAGCTGTTCCCTCGTCAGCACGCCCTTGTCGAGCAGCGCGCGCATGAGCACTTGCAGCAGGCGTTGGTACTCGCGAAGATCGCGCTCCAGCCGCGCGATGCGCTCCTTGAGCGTGCCGCCGTGGGGCGGCTTGGCGATGCGGAAGAAGTCGTCGTAGTCGCCGCGCTCCTTGCGTGTATCCTCGATGACGAAGGGGTGGTCGGGCGAGTCGATCGAAGCGAGGGCGATGCCACGAATATATTCATCCAGGCCGTCTTCGAGCGCGCGGATGCGGCCCTCGGTGTCGTGCGTGGCCTCGCCCGTTGGGGCCGGCGGCGCGGGAAGATGGGCGGCGGCGCGCAGCAGGTCGTAGAGCGTGACCACGCCGCGGCGGTGTAGCTGAATCAAGCGGGGCTCAAGGCGCTTGGTGCGCCAGTACTCCAGGTCGGCTTCGACCGCCTGGACGTGGCCTTCGTAGTCCTGCATGTGGCCGTGTGCGGCCTGCGTGCTGTGCGCCATCGCTCCCCATGCTCGCGTCCCGTGGGCTGAGCATGGCACAGCCCGTGCCTCACGTTCAACCGAACATCCTGTCCAAGCTGCTGACGAGATATTTGGAGACGCTCGGTCGTGAGCCAAGCGAGCGCAATGTCGATTGATTCATGAGTTTCCGCCCTCATTTCGGGCGCGGCTCCGAGACGACGCCGACGTGGCGCGCGAGTTTCACCGCCAGGTCGAGAAGCGTTTCATCGGCACCATGCCAACCGATGAAGGAGAGACCGATCGGACAACCCGAAATCGAACCTACCGGGAGCGTGACCTGCGGTAGTCCGCTCAAGCCGGCAAGACAGGTCAGTCGCATGACGCGAACGCGAAACAAGTCAAGTGCTTCGGCGCCGGTGTCGATGCGCGGAGCAATGCACGGTGCCGTCGGCAGCGCGAGAACGGTTCCGGGCTTGACTAAGGCGCAAATTCGCTGGCGCGCTCGCTTCCGTTCTTGCCGTGCCATCTCGGCGTCGCGCTCCGATACGGTCGCTGCGAACTCCATTCGCTCGCGGATGCCGGGACCGAGCTTCGGCTGATACCGTTCGACGAACGGCCCGTAGATGCTCCAGATCTCCCGCGCCTGAATGACGCGAAAACTTTCGCGCCAGAGATCGAAGCCGTGGGGAGCGACGGCATCATGGACCGGCTCGGGCAGATCGCCGGCCATCGCGTCGATTGCCGCGCGCAGCAAGTGAGCCACCTCCGAATCGGCCTTTGCGAACGCGTCATCGAGAATGATCAATTCTTTTAGGTTGGCGCGCGCTCCGCCGGCTTCGAGCAGCACCTCACCGACGCGCCGCAAGACGCCGGGGCCGCTGGCGAGCCAGCCGGGGACATCGAAAGACGGTGCCATCGGCATGGCGCCGGTCATGTCGATCCGACCGTGGGTCGGGCGTATGCCATAGAGGCCACAGAAGGCGGCCGGCACCCGAACCGAGCCTCCGGTGTCGCTGCCAAGCGCGAAATCGCATGCGCCGGCTGCCGCAGCCGCGGCGGAGCCGCTCGAGGAGCCACCCGGCAGTCGGCCCGGGGCGCGTGGATTGACTGGAGTACCGTAATGCGCGTTGGCGCCAGTGACGCTGAAGAAAAATTCGTCGCACACGGTCTTGCCGATCACGGTGGCTCCTCGTTCCAGCAACCTGCGGATTGCCGCGGCGTGCGAGGCTGCCGGCGGATGCGCGTCAAGCCAATCGGGGTTGCCGCCACCGGTGCGCGTGCCGGCGATGTCATACATGTCCTTCACCGCCACGGTCAGTCCGGCAAGCGGCCCGTCCGCTGCCCCGGCGATGGGTGCCGGCAAGTCGTGTGGAACGAACGCGCTGCGGAAACGGTATGACGCCGACATGCTATCGTCCTGCGCCTTGCGCGAGATACCAATCGAGGATCCTGGCGCCGTCCCACGCGACTACGCCGGCGTGGCCGAGAATCTCCTCGAACGCGCGCTGCACGTGACCGATCCGATGCGGAACGCCCGACAGGTAGGGGTGACAGGCGATCGCGAAATTGATCGAGTGCCCGCGAATACATGACATCCGAGGGATGGTGCTCGAGCGCCATCATCACGATGTCATGAATCTCGAAATTGTAGGGAAGCGCAACAACGGAGCGGCGGGCGGTCTTGAGCGTCACTGGCTCGTCGTCCAGTACCCAGTCGCCGATATACTCGATGCCGGCTTCCGCGAGGTAATCGAGCGTGTCGAACGTCTGCGTCAACCCGGGGCCGAACCATCCGCGCGGCCGCCGTCCCCAGAACTTCTCGATGATATCCATCGATTTGTTGATCGTTGCCCGCTGGTCATCGAGCTTGTGCATCGGCACCTGGTCGTAGCTGTGGGCATTGAGTTCCCATCCGTTGTCGATGCAAACCTCGATCACCTGCGGATAGGTCTCGCACACTTTCGCGTTGAGCGTGACCGTCGGCGAGACGCCCAGGCGCTCGAGCATTTTCTTGAGCCGCCAGAACCCGACCCGCATGCCGTATTCGTGCCAGCTATAGTGCAAATTCGACGGCTCCGCGCCCGCCTTCTCGTACTCCCGTTCAGGTCGAGTAGTTGGTGAAGGCCGCTGTGGTCGCGCGCGCGTTGTGGTCGGTGACGACGCAAACTAGGGCCGCTTTTCCCTCGGCCACTGCTTTCTTAGCCCGCTCGAGCGCCGGGCGGATGTCGTCGGGCTTGGTCACGTACTCGCCGTGCCCGCCGAACGCCTCGCCGAACTTGTCGAGGCGCGGGTAGCCAAGATCGCGGCCCGGCTTCTCCTTGTTCGGGTCGCCCGTCCACCCGCCGTTCTGGCTGATGACCGTCAAGACTGGCAGGTTGTGACGCATGGCGGTGTCGAACTCCATAGCGTTCATGCCGAAGGAGCCGTCGCCGTGCAGCACGATCACCTGCTTGTCGGGCTTGGCGACCTTTGCGCCGACACCGAAAGGCATGCCGACGCCCATGGTTCCGAATGCGCCCGAATTTATGCGGTGCCGCGCCGTGAACTGTGGGATCGCCTGGCGGCCGTAGTTGAGGATCTCCTGGCCGTCGACGCACAGGATGCAATCGCGGTCCATGAAGTCACGGATCTCCTTGCACAGCCTCAGCGGGTGAATCGGCGACTGGGACGTGGAGAGCTGCTGCTCGGCTTCCGCCATCTTCTGCACGTTGCGGATGCGCAGGCGCTCGCGCCATGTCTCGTAGTGGGCCGGCGTCACCTTGCCCTTGATGGCATTCGTCAGCTGCTGGAAGGCTGCCTTCGCGTCGGCGACCACGCCGATGTCGAGGCGGCGCGGCGAGTTCGCGATCTCGGATGGGTCGATGTCGATGCGCACGATCTTCGCTGCGGCATTCCAGCGCGGCGGGGCCGCATGCCCGATCACGTAGTTCATGCGCGTGCCGACCACGACGATCAGGTCTGCGTCCCGGAACGCCGCCGCCCGCGCGGTGGGATAGGAATGCGCGTGGTCCTCGGGGATGGCACCGCGGCCTTGCGGCGTCGTGTAGAACGGAATGCCCGCCGCCTCTACGAACGCCTGCATCTCGGCATCGGCCTCGGACCAGAGCACGCCCGTTCCGGTGATGAGCACGGGTTGCTCGGCCTTGACCATGAGATCGACGATCCCCCGCACCTCGCCGGCGCTCGGCATCGGCCGAGGCCGCTTCGCGTGGTCATAAGACGCTGGGTACTCGATCTTCGACTCGTCGACCTCCTGGTAGAGGATGTCCCCCGGCATATCGAGGTAGACCGGGCCCGGCTTGCCGGTCATCGCCTGCGTAACGGCAAGGTGGATGAGCTCGGGGATGCGCCTCACGTGGTGCACGCGGTCCGACCACTTGGTGCACGGCTTGAAGATTGCGAGCTGGTCGATGTCCTGGAATGCGCCGCGATGCCAGGTAGCGACCGGCGCCGCGCCGCCGAGTGCAATGACGGGCGTGCAATCGGCCCACGCGTGCGCAATGCCGGTGAGGAGGTTGGTTACGCCCGGTCCGGAGGCCGCCATGCAAAATGACGGCCGGTTGAGGAGGCGCGAGTAGGCGAAGCCTGCCATGGCCGCCGCCTGCTCATGGCGCACATCGATGCCGCGAAGCCCAAGCGTCATGCACGCCTTCTCCACCCCCAGCATGGGTGCCCCCATGATGTAGAAGAAGTCGGTCACGCCCTCGTGCTTCATTGCTTTTGCGACGATGTCTGAGCCGATTGCCATTGGGGGCTCCTCTGTCGTTGCTGATGGCTTCTCCAAGTTCGAAGAGACGGCGGGGCGAGAAGCTTCTCAACAGCTATCTGGAATTGGGGCGACTTTCAGTAGCACGATCGTCGGCACCGGCGAGCGGAAGATTGCCGAGGAGCCCCTGCCGCAAGCGCCCGTCAAACCACGCCGTCCTCCTTCAGCGTGTCGAGATCGCGGGTCGACAGGCCAAGCCACTGGGCATAAACCTCGGCGTTGTGTGCGCCGAGCAGCGGCGACGCCGTGACCGGCACGTAGCTTTGCGACATCTTCACGGGCCAACCCGGGATCGTGACCTTGCCCCGCACCGGGTGGTCGACTTCGACAAAGATCTCTCGCGCCCACATGCTCGGATCGCTCATGAGCTCGCCAGTGTCGAGGACCGCGCCGCACGGGACGCCCGCCTCACCGAGGATCAGCATTGCCTCGTGCTTGGTGTGGTGGACTTGTCCAGGCCTCGATGGCCGCGTTGATCTCGTCGAGCATCTGAACACGAAGCTGCGGCGTCGCATAGAGCGGGTCGTCCTTGAGCTCCTCGCGTCCGATGATCTTGAGCAGGCGCTCCCACTGCTGGTTGTTGGCGCGGCTCGTATAGATGTACACGTAGTCGTTATGTCCGCCCGGCTTGCATTTGAAGATGTCCGAGGGCGCATTGGTGCCGAGCACCACTTGGTTGCAGGCCCTGCCGTGGAGGAGCTGCGACGCGTACGCGATGCGGCAATAGTTGACCATAGCGTCCTGCATGGCCACCTGGACTTTCTGACCGCGGCCGGTCACCGTGCGCTGGTAAAGCGCCGCGAGGACGCCGATGCAGGCGTGAAGCCCGGTGCCGGTGTCACCGAGCGTCACGCCCGGCTTGATCGGCCGGCCGGCGGTCTCGCCCGTGATGCTCATGACGCCACCGCATGCTTGGGCGATCATGTCGAAGGCGAGGTGCTTCTCGTAACGGCTCCCGTTGCCGAAGCCCTTCACGGTTGCGTAGATGATGCCCGGGTTCAGCGCCGCGACCTCATCGTAGGAGAAGCCGAGCCGTTCAATTACGCCCGGCGCGAAATTCTCGGCAAAGACGTCAGCCTTTCGGATGAGATCGCGCAGCAACTCCTTGCCGCGCTCGCTCTTGAGATTCAACGTAATCGATTTCTTGTTCGCATTGAGCACCATGAAGTAGTAGCTGTCCGCATCCTTGCGATCCGACGACGCGCTGCGTCCCTGCTCTCCGCCGGCCGGGTTCTCGACCTTGATGACCTCGGCGCCGAGCCAGGCGAGCGTCTCGGTGATGGAGGTACCCGCCTCGAATTGCGTGAGATCAATCACCTTGATGCCGGCGAGCGCCGGTTGCACCATGGTTTGCGTTTGTGGCACGGCGTCCATATCCCATACCTCGAGCACGTCTCATCGACGGGAGCGTCCCACTGCATACACTTTCCTACAAGGACTTGTAGGGTGGGCAAAGGCGGGTTTCCGCCAGCGAAATGGGCGGAACCCCCGGATCGACGGCGAGGATTTCCGGCCTCTGCGCCACGATCGCGACCGGTGCGCGGATCGTAATTGAGCTTGTCGAGCGCTGGCGCGATCGTCAATGACCCGACTGTTGAGATAACCCAGCGCCGAACGCCAGATCCAGTTCGGGAGGTAGGACTGGCGGTAGGACTCTTGGGTCGCAGCACGCGCCGCGCGGTCTCGGTGTTCGACTTGGCGACGTGAAGCGGACTCGAGTTGGCGGCTGCGTTCTCGTCGCAACTGAAACGCGGGAGGGCCAAAATGCAAATCTTCATCACCGGCGCGAATGGCTTTATTGGCGGCGCGGTTGCATCAGCCCTTATCGCAGACGGCCATACGGTTCGTGGCCTCGTTCGCAGCAAGACGAAGGCCGACGCGGTTGCGGCGTACGGCATCGAAGCAGTCGTTGGATCGCTTGATGACGCGGCGCTGTTGCAGGCCGAAGCCCGGGCTGCCGATGCTGTCGTCAATGCGGCCAGCAGCGATCATCGCGGTGCAGTCGAGGCGTTGATCGCCGCTCTGTCCGGTTCCGGCAAACCCTTGATCCATAGCAGCGGCAGCAGCATCGTGGCCGATCTCGCCATGGGTGAACCGTCCGATCGAATCTTTCACGAGGCGACGCCCATCGAGCCGCACGCCGATAAGGCCGCTCGTGTCGCGATCGACCGGCTGGTGCTCGCTGCTTCCGGCATCCGCTCGGTGGTGCTCTGCAACACGATGATCTACGGCAATGCTCTGGGGGCCCCGGCGCAGAGCGTCCAGATCCCCGCGCTCGTGCGCCAAGCCAAGGCATCCGGGGTCGCGCGGTACATCGGACGCGGACTGAACCGTTGGTCGAATGTACATATCGCCGATGTCGCGTCGCTTTATGCGTTAGCCATCGCGAAAGCGCCCACCGGCACATTCATGTACGTCGAGAGCGGCGAGGAGGCGTTGGCCGAAATCTCGAAGGCCATCGCGGCCAGACTTGGTCTCGGCGCTCCCCAATCCTGGTCCGCCGAGCAGGCGATCGCCGCCTGGGGTTGGAACATGGCGGTGTTCTCGCTCGGCTCAAACAGCCGTGTGCGCGGCAAAGCCGCGGCCGATCTCGGCTGGTCACCGACCCAGCGCTCGGTCACGAGGTGGATCGCCGACGAACTCACTTAGGACTGGGATCGCGTCGCATCGCGTCGCGAGAACGAGGTAGCATGGCCAACTTCGGCCCTGGCACTTCGCGACGCACAGCAGTGCCGGACGTGCCGCCGCGGCTGACCCCGACGCTTTTGACCATTGGTTGGCCCGCACGATCATCACGTCGGCATGAATCCGCTTGCCATACCAACGGCGCATGGCATATTGCGCCGACGGTATGGGCGACACCTCGCATTGCGGCCCTCCCAGAGGGAGCCGCAAGCGCGCGGGGAAGCGCAAGAGGCGGAGGGCCGGGCGTTGGCCCGCTCCGGCGGGTGCGTCGTACTGAACCCGGCATTCGCTGCGTTGCACATTTGCGCCTAAGCGCGCTCGGGCCAGTCGACCGGGACGGGACGATGACCGCATGAACTGTCACGTCCATCAGGCCGGTGGCGCGCCGCCGCACCGGTCGTCGAGCGCAGTCATGGAGTGAGCATCAGCAACATCATCGTCAACATAGCAAACAGGAGTTGTGCGATGGGATACGGAGGAAACAACCAAGGTTCCGTCACGCGACGGCACTTCCTGAAGACGACGAGCGCCATTGCAGGGGCGGCCGGCTTGGCGCCGGCACTCTCGGCGCCGTTCGTGTCGACCGCACTCGCTCAAACAAAAACGTTGAAGATAATCCAGTGGAGCCACTTCGTTCCCCAGTTCGATACCTGGTTCGATAGCTTCGCGAAGGACTGGGGAAAGAAGAACGGCATCACCGTCACTGTCGATCACATTCCGCACCTCGAGGAACCGGCACGCGCCGCGGCGGAGGTTGCGGCGGGAGCCGGACATGACCTGATCATGTTCAACGGCTTTGGTGGGCCGCACCTGTTCGAGAAGCATCTAACGGATCTCAGTGGCCTCGTCGAAGAACTCGAGAAGAAGTACGGCAAGGTCCAACCGATCGGCCGTCAGATCGCCTACAACGAGGGCACCAAGACCTGGAGCGCGTTTCCCGACTACTACATCAGCTTCCCCGGCCTCTACCGCAAAGACTTGTGGGATGAGATCGGGATGAAACCGGACACCTGGGAGGACCTCCGCGTCGGCGGTGCCAAGCTCAAGGCCAAGGGCAACCCGGTTGGTTGTGGAGCTACGGCGCCTCCGAATGCGACGAGAGCGGCAAGCACGTCACGCTCAATTCCAAGCAGACGCTCGAGGCCGTGAAGTTCGTGCGCGCCCTCTATAAGGAGGCCATGGAGCCGGAAGTCCTGTCCTGGGACGATGCCAGCAACAACCGTTACCTGGCGTCGGGCCGGGCATCATGGATTCACAATCCGATATCGGCGTACCGGTCGATCCAGAAGGCCACCCCCGAATTGGCCGACAAGATCTACGTCTGGAAAAGCCCGGCTGGACCGGCGCGCCGGCTGGCCGGCAGCTCGCCCAATTCCTACGGGATCTGGCGTTTTGCGCGCAACAAGGACACGGCGATCGAGTTCCTGCGCCACTACGCCGGCCATGGGGTCGAGGCTTTCCAGGCGAGCACCGGCTACAACCACCCGCTGTTCGCCAACCTCGTGCCTCAGCCCATGCCGATCCTGTCGAATGATCCGAGCTCGCGCCCGCCCGAGAAGCTGCAAGTGCTGCAGAGCGCCGCCGAGTGGCATGCGACGTTCGGCTATCCGGGGCCGTCCGGACCGGCGTCCGACGAGGTGGTCAACAACTTCATCATCGTCGACATGATGGCCAAGGCGGCGACCGACCAGGCGACGCCGGAGGAGGCGATCGCATGGGCCCAGAAGGAGATCGAGCCGATCTACAGGAAGTGGGCGGCGCGAGCTTGAGGTTCGCGCCGGGGCGGGTGCATCAAGTCATCCGCCCCGGCGCCTCGGTACCGCTCCTGTAGCCTGCGTGGAGCGAAGCGAAATGCGGGGAGCTGCCGCGCTGTGGGGTGCTCTTCGCCGCAGTGCGGGTTACATGTTCGTCGTCTAGCCCTTCCCGTGTGCTACGCGCGAGCCGGAACGCGGCACTAGCACGCCCTGGGACATCGAGTGAATCTACATGGCCGCGGTTGCTGTCAACGAGATCAGAAAAAAGTTCGGGGACGTGGTGGCTGTCGACGGCATCAGCCTGGAGGCGCGCGACGGCGAATTCATGGTGCTGCTCGGGCCGTCGGGATGCGGCAAGACCACGTTGCTCCGAATCATCGCGGGTTTGGAGAAGCCCACGTCCGGGCAGGTCCTGATCGATGGCGAGGTGGTCAACGACATGCCGCCGCGCGGGCGCGGCATCGCCATGGTGTTTCAAAGCTACGGGCTCTATCCGCACCTGACGGTTTGGAACAACATCGCCTTCCCGCTGCGGACCCAAGGCATGGCGCGCGCCGAAATCAAACGCAAGGTCGAGTGGGCAGCCGGTCTGCTCGGGATCGACCACCTTGCGCAACGGCGCCCGCGCGAGCTTTCCGGCGGCGAGCGCCAGCGTGTCGCGCTCGCGCGGGCGCTGGTCCGTGACCCAACGGTATTCCTGCTGGATGAGCCGCTGTCGAACCTCGACGCGAAGTTGCGCGCGAGCGCCCGAAGCGAGCTCAAGCAGTTCCAGCGGACTGTGCGCACCGCCACCATCTATGTGACGCACGATCAGGTCGAGGCCATGGGGATGGGCGATCGCATCGCGGTGATGGACCACGGCACACTGCGGCAGGTCGGGAGCCCGACCGAAATCTACGAGCACCCGGCGGACGAATTCGTCGCGAGTTTTCTCGGCACCCCGCCAATGAACCTGATCGAGCGCGACGGCGGATCGATGGGCTTTCGCCCCGAGAATTTCCTACCCAAGGAGCTGCTCAACGGCACTGCGGTCGTCGAGTTCCCGTTCCGCGTCGACCGCGTGGAGTACCTCGGCTCGGAGCATATCTTGTATGGCGCGCTCGACGGCAGAGCCGCGAAACGCGAGGTGACGGCCAAGTTGCCAGCGCATGCGACGCTCAACGGCATTTCGCCCGGCGCTTGGCACGCGTTCGCGGTGCGCGAGACGGAGCTGCGCTATTTCGATCGGGACGGGCGCAACACCCAACGCCCCTAACGCGGAGATATCCGCCATGACTGCGATCGCAGTTATCGCCCCCCGGCCGAAATCCCGGTTCTTGCTCGACCGTCCGGAGCTGGTCGGCCCGCTCTTCATTGCTCCAGCGATCCTCTATGTCTTTGTTCTAGTCGCGCTGCCGTTCTTCCTCGCCATCTATTACAGCGTCAGCGCCTTCACCATCTTCGACCCGAGCTATCGGTTCGTCGGGCTGAAGAACTTCATCGACGTCATCGACAGCGACATCTTTCGACGCACGTTGATCAATACCTTCGTGTTCACCATCGGCGCCCAGATCATCGGCCTGCTGCTCGGCAAGTTCGCCGCCATGCTGTTGATGCAGGAGTTCCCCGGCCGCGGCCTCGCCCGCGCGCTCGTGGTGCTGCCGTGGGCAGTGCCGGTGTCGCTCGCCACGCTCGCCTGGCTGTGGATGTTCGATTCTCTCTACAGCGTGATTAACTGGACGCTGGTCGCCATAGGCCTGATGGATCCCGCGCATCGCTGGCAGTGGCTGGGCCAGCAGGATCTGGCGATGATCGCCGTCACCGTCGTCCATGCTTGGCGGCTGTTCCCGTTCGGGGTGGTGATCTTCATAGCCGGATTCACTTCGGTGCCGAAGGACGTGCTCGACGCGGCAACCGTCGACGGCGCGGGCTTCTGGCGGCGGAATTACCAGATCATCCTGCCGATCATCGCGCCGATCGTGGTGATCGCGGTGATCTTCGGCACTGTGTTCACCTTCACTGATCTCAGCGTTGTCTATCTGCTCACCAAGGGCGGTCCCATCAACGGCACGCACGTATTGGGATCGCTGGCCTTCCAAGTCGGCATCCTGTCGGGCGACGTCGCTCACGGCGCTGCGATCTGCTTGTTTCTGTTTCCCTTCCTGCTGGTCGCGGTCATCTTCCTGTTACGCGCGCTCCGGCGCCGGGAGATTTGAGATGACCCGGCTGGCCCGAAAAATCGCAGGGGAAAGCTCGTTCTACGCGGCCGTGATCACGCTCGTGACGTTTGCCGCCTTCCCGTTTTATTGGATGCTGATCACGACGTTCAAGACCGAGGGCGACCTCTACAACCTCCGATCCAACCCCTACTGGTTCAACGCTGCACCGACTCTCGAGCACCTGCGATATCTGTTCGAAGACACGCTGTTCGTGCAGTGGCTGTGGAATACGGCCCTGATCGGAGTGTGCGTGGTTGCGATCACGCTCGTTGTGGCGGTGCCCGCCGGCTACAGTCTTGCGCGCACGCCGGGCCGCAGCGGCGAGAATCTCGGGATCGGCATCTTCCTCACTTATCTGGTGCCGCCCACGCTGCTGTTTCTGCCGCTGTCGCGGCTCGTCTCCGACTTCGGGCTTCAGGACTCGCTGTGGTCGCTGGTGGTGGTATATCCGACCTTCACGATCCCGTTCTGTACCTGGCTGCTGATGGGATTCTTCAAGTCGGTACCGCGAGAAATCGAGGAAGCAGCGATCGTCGACGGCTGCACCGTGCTGGGGGCGTTCGTGAAGACGGTGCTGCCGCTGTCGGTGCCGGCGATCCTGACCGTGATCATTTTTGCCTTCACCCTCACGATGCAGGAGTTCGTCTACGCCCTGACTTTCAT
>WNGP01004878.1_pt1 | contig 11539 bp, 8 predicted proteins | sample 5407671 | NCBI WGS metagenome assembly WNGP01 (sample SAMN13153381, study PRJNA577476) | soil metagenome | isolation source: 40 cm soil or saprolite under Garry oak tree replicate 2 | place: USA:California | collected 2016-06-15 | reverse complement strand
GTCACGCCGTCGGCCTGGAACACCTGCGCGGAGAGGATCTGCGGAGTCGCCGTGCACATGCCGCCCGTGGCACCGGTCGGCAGCTTGTCCACGATGGTCGCGTTCCAGGCGTCAGCCGTCCCGGTGTTCTGCACGTTGAGCGTGAACCGCCCCAACTGCCCGATGTTCATCGTCGCCGGGCCACCCTTGGTCATCACCAGAGTGGGCGGCGTCGCGATGGTCAGCGGCGGGGTGACGCCCTGCTCTCCTGGCAGCGGATAGTGGAAGGTTCCGTTGACGACCGTTCCCAACGTCCAGTTCGCGGTGTTGATGAACTGCGTACCGGGAGAATTTGGCGGCACGACGTTGTTGAGCACGACGGTGACCTTGAGCACGATCTGCTGCCCGGCCGGGATCGTGGGGAAGCCGCTGAAAGTGAGCAGTCCCCCCGCGTTCGTGACCGTGAAGGGCACCGCAGCGCCGCTGCCCTTCCAGGCGGCGCTGCTGCTCAGGTAGCTGAGCGACACCCCGGTCGCATTGAGGTTGTCAGTGACCGTGACCTGGCTGACGTCCTGGTTCGACCCGTTGGGATCGAGCACAGCGCCGGTCAGCGCGCTGACCAGTTCCGGGAAGGTGAGCGTGTAGGTAAAGGGCACCCCGATCGAGACGAGGGGCGGCCCCGGCGGGTTCTGCTTGTCGATCTTGTCGACCGGTGCGAAGAGGTTCGTGCAGTTCAGGACATGCTGGCGGGTGATCGAGCCGTTGACGAACCACACGACGTTGCCGTGCACCAGGTCGCAGGAGAGGTTACCGATGAAGTCGACGTTGTCGAAGATGAGCAGCGTGTTGGTCGTGCTCAACAGACTGATGTTGCCCCCATACGGGTTGGAGGCCGGGTAGTTCTTGATGGTGCAGGGGCCGTCGATCTGCAGATTCGAGGGCACCGGGGTGACATTGCCGTCGAGGACGCCGCCGTAATTGGCGTCGCAGAGCGAGCTGCTCTGCGCGTGCGCCGGGCGGGCGCCCACGCCGAGCAATGCGAGGCCGAGCAGCAGGAGTGCCATCCAGCCGCGGCGCGCTCTAACGTTGGTAGTGGTCCCACTCGTGCTCAATCGCATACCTCTTGCCGATCGATCGCATCGACAAGGGCCGAGGCAGCCCGAGTTTCGGACTGGAGTTGCGGCGGTCCCGCTGTCGTGGAGCTCTGGAGGCTCTTTAGACCGGTGACTTTGCGTCCCCACCTTTCGGTGGGTTTGCCCTTGTCGTGTCCAGGGAGTGTCTGATCGCTCAGCTCAAATTGCGCCTCCTCAGGCAGCGGGCAGGAAATCGATCGGATAGATGATGGTCACCGGCGGTACGACCTTGGCGCCGAAGTTGAACGTCTTCACCCGCTGCATCACCTGCGCCGCAAGGTCCGGTGCATTCATGTTCGAGGCGTGCAGCTGACACAGCGACACGCTGCCGTCGGGCTCGATCGTCAGGCGCAGGATCATCTTTCCCTGCAGCGTCGGATCCCGGCGCAGCTCGAGGTTGTACAACCGATAGAGCTGGGCCTTGTGACGGTCAAAGACGATCTGTATCTCCTCATCCGTACGCCCCGGACCTGGCCCGCCGCTCACCGGGCGGCTCGCCGCAGCCGCCGATCCGATGCCGCTCGAGGCCTGCGTCAGGGCGCCGCCGCGAATGGCGTTGCGCTCGGTACCGCCGCCCGGGCCGAGGCCGCGACTCACGGCCGCCAGGTTGATTCCACCGCTCGAGCCTGGCGCGCTGCTGGTCAGCATCGCGCGCTCCGGCGTGCCAACCGAGTTGTCGGCGTTGTTGATGCGTGCCTGAGCGCCGAGTGCCGGATTGATCTGCGCTTGCGCGAGCGCGGCAAGCTGCTGCTTGAACACCATCAGCCCGGCCGGCTGCGGCTGCACCGCAGCCTCGACGGCCGGCTTCAGCGGCTCCTGCGTCGGGGGTTTCTGCGCCAGCTGCGGTGTCGGCTTCTCTATGGGTTTCTGCACCTGCGGCTTAGGCGGCCGCGGCACCCGGGGCGGGGGCGGCGGCCTCGGCAGCTGCGCCATGGTGATGTGGAGCACCTGCTCTGGCGGCGTCTCCTCGGGCGCTTGCAGGAGAGGCAGACGGATCAGGGGAATGATCAGTGCCAGAAGGAGGCAGACCGCCAGCGTGCTGAGCAGCGACTTCTGGAAGCGTCTGTCGTCCTCTCCTCCCCAGGTCCAGGGCATGGCGAGCGCACGGGAGTGAAGCCCGCTGATCTCCCGCTCGACGATCCACTCCTGCCGCAGCCGCTCCTCTTGTTCCTGCGCGTCGAACAGCCCGTCCTCGATCAGTCCGACACGATACTGCTCCTGGTCGATCTGTTCGCGGGTGCTGTGTCGGCGCGCCTCCAGCTCGCCCAGGCGGCTCTCGAAGGCAGCCACACGTTCGCGCACCCGGCCCAGCTGCTCCTCACCGCTCTTCGCCGCTTGCGCAGTACCCCAGAACAACTGCGCGCCGCCAAGCTTCCCGAGCTCGCCCAGGGCGTCGCAGACCTGGTGCAGCAGGCGGTGCTGGTCGCGCTCGCCCGCCAGCGCCTCGAGCTGCGCATCGAGGGAGTGCAGCTCGCCCACCAGGGCATCGACCGACTCTTGCGACGTGCCGAGTTCCGCGAGGAGCGCCCCCTGATCCTGCAGCGCCTCATTGTTAGGCGCCTGCTGATCTTGCGGCGTCCGCTGGTCCTCCAGCGTCTGCTGCTCTTGCGCTATTTCCGCATTCATGCCGTTACCTTGAGGTGAAATGACGGTCACGTTGTCCCATATTCAAGGCCGCTAGCTGCCCTTGACCCCGCTGACTGGCTTCTCCTTCTGCAGCACCGCGAGCGAGATCTTGCCGTACGCGGCCGCCGTGCACGTCGCCAGAACCTTCTTGAGGACCTCGTACGGCAGATCCTTGTCGGCCATGACCGTGACCTCCTGCGAGGTGAGCGCCGCGTCGCGCGCCGCCGCATCGAGCCCGGCTATCGGGCGCTGCAGCACTTTGCGCAAAGGCTCGATCAGCTGCGTGCGCGGGTCGCTGATTTCCGCGAGGCTCGCGACCGTCTCACCCTGCACCAGGAGCGCCTCCTTCGTGACCATCACGACGACCGACTGCTTCGGGCGCGTATCGGTTTGCGACTGCGGGATGCTCACTCCCTGGGGGTTCTGCAGTACCTCCACGTCCGTCGAGTACACCAGCAGGAACGCCACCATCACCGAGAGAATGTCGATGAGCGGTATCAGATTCAGCTGCGCATCGACGCGCTCGCGTCGCTTGCGCGGCATCAGGCCGAGATTCAGCACTTTCATGGCGCATCTCCGAGCGCAATGTTCGTGAACAACGCGACTCTCGCGGTCTGCGGAGTGCGCGCGTCCGCCGCGCCGGCTTGCGCTCCCGTTGCGCGCTGACCGGCGACCAGCGCTTCTGCAGCCGGCAGCTCTGCGCTGCGGATCGCATCCATCGCCTGGATCAGCTCGTCGTAGGGAACCTTCGGCTCCGAGAGTACCGACGCGTCCTCCGAGGTCGGATGCTCGCGCTTCACCGCCAGCGCGCGCTCGGTCAGCGCGTTCATGTCGTATGCGCCGTTCACCTTCGGGATCGTGGCGATCAGTTGATTGCCGTCGCTCAGCTCGAAGCCGTCCTGGCGGACGATGATCTCGAGTCGGAACTTCGGCTCCGCAGGCTTCGCGGGCGCGGAGCTCGGCAGGTCGATCTGCATGATCGCGATGCGCGAGAACACCGCCGTCATCAGCAGAAAGGTGACCAGGACGGTGAAGATGTCGATCATCGGCACGAGCAGCAGCTCGGCCGGCTTGGGCTCGCGACGCATCAGGAGGCTGCGCATGGCGTGATCCTCAGGCCGCCGACGCCGCTTGCCGTACGAGCTCCATGCGGCTATGGGCCCGGGCCGCCTCGCGCGCGGCGACCGCGTTCAGGAAGCGGATGGCCGCCGTCTCCAGACCATCGCTCAACCCCATGGTCTTCGACTGCAGGAAGGCGTGCAGCACCAGGATCGGCACTGCGGTAATGAGCCCGAAGGCCGTGCAGTTCATGGCCTCCGAGATGCTCGCCGACAACAGGTTCGCCTTCTCAGCCGGGTTCACCGTCGCCACTGCGGCGAAGGCGTGGATCAGGCCGCTCACCGTGCCCAGCAGGCCGAGCAGCGTCGCGACATTGGCCAGGGTGGCGAGGTAGTGGGTGCGCTTCTCGAGCCGCGGCACGATCTCCATCATGCTTTCCTGCATGGCTTTCTCGATGTCATCGCGCCGCCGCACCGCCCCCTGCAGGGCGAGCCCCATGCTCAGCACTCGCGCGATCGGTGAATCGTCCTTGCTCGTGAGCTCGCGCGCCTTGTCGAAGTCCCCGCTCGCGATCGCCGGCTCGACACCGCTCCACGTGCGTCGATTGCCGGCGCCCATCTTCGCGAGCGTGACGTAGCGCTCGATCGTGATCGCGGCGGCGAGCGCCCCCGTGAACAGGATCGGGAGCATGAACACCCCGCCTGCGGTGAAAGATCTGACGATTGAATAGAAGAAGTCCATATGCATACCTCTTGAAACGACACGATCTGTCAAACCACTTCAGGATCCGGTCTCAATTCCGGCGGGCCCGCTCACTTCGTGCCCGCTCTGAACTCGTAATAGGAGAGCTCGCGCAGGAACACCTCCTTGTCCACCGGCTGCTTCGACGAGTCGAGCAGCCTCGAGACACTCGGCATGTCTCCGAGCTGGGAGCTCTTCCAGGGAACCAGCACGAGCGACTTCGGGCTGTCCTCGTTTCCGAGGATCGATATACCCGACATTTTCACATCGCCGCCGGGCGGCGTCGGCCCGCTGGTCGCCGACGCCGGATCCGTCTTAGGATCCGCCGTGCGCTTCTTGGGCGGCTCCTTGGCCACATCAGCCGGCGCCGCCGTCGCGGCCTCGCTCGGCGCCGCCGCTGCGGTCGCCGGCCCGTCCGCCTGGGCCGCGGCTGCTCCAAGGAGCAGTGGCAGACAAAGAATGAGTTTGGGCAACATGAGTCCCTCCTAGCGCGCGGCTCTCGTGTTCAGATCGGCGATCCACGCCACGACCTGGCCGTCGTCCGGCACCGCCGCCTGGTAGGCGGCGTAGTTCTCCCGCGCGCACGCGAGATCACCCAGGTACACATCGCAGAGAATCGCGAGATTCAGCCTCGCGTAGTGAAATCCCGGGAATATTCCCAGTGCCTTCTCGTAGCTCTCGCGGGCGGCGCTGAACTCGCCCTTGCGGCGGTAGAGGATGCCGAGCTCGTTGTACGCCACGAGCTGGCGAGGGTTGAGCTCGACTGCGCGCTTGAGACTTGCCACCGCGTGGTCGATGTCTCCGGACCTGCCGTAGGCGACGCCGAGATCGACGTACGCCGCCGCGGCAGCGGGTGCTTTCCGGGTAACCCTCTGCAGCAACGCGATCCCCTGATCGTATTGCGCGGCGTCCACCAGGCGCATCGCGTTGTCGTAGTCGGTACGAGCGTCCGCGGGGACGCGCACTTTCTCATTGAGCTGAAACCCACCCGCCTCCGGCTGCCGCGCCGCCACTGTCCCGTGCGCCTTGGTCGCAGGCACGGTCGTCGCGCAGGCGACGAGCGCGACCGCCAGCACGAGGCCGGCCGCCGCGTGCCTGAGGCTCGTGGTCCGTGCCATTTCAGCGCGTGATCGCATTGCCTGCTCCTGCCGCCACTTGTCCGGCGGCGCTATCCGCCCGCCCCGGGGGTCGCGCCATCAACGCCGCGTTTTCCGGCTGCGGCGCGCCCTGCACTTCCGCGCGCGCGGCCGTCTGCGCCGCGCGCGGCGGCGGCCGATAGACGTACCGCTCGAGCGAACCCAGGAAACCGCTGCTGATCTCGGTCCGTGCGTAGGTGTCCGGCTTGAGCGCCGCGAGACGGTCCAGGCTCTTCTGGGTCCATGCGCTGTAGAGTCCCCGCCTCATGAGCTCGAGGTTCTTCTCGTGGACCGCGATCGCCTTCGCCTCGAGCGGGTGCGCGGCGTCGGTGAGCTGCTGCTCGTAGTCCTTGAGAGCGTCCACGCCGAGATTGGCCGGGCGCTCCGACTCACGCAGGGCCTGACTGAAATTCGCGTAGATCTCGGCGATATAGAAGGTGGCCGCAGCCGTGACCTCCCCCACCTGGTAGTCGACCAGCGCACCGAACACCTTGGTCGCCGCGTCCATGCCCCGTTGTTTCTCCTGCAAGCTTCGCTCGAACGGCTGTGCGAGCTTCAACGACGCGAACTGCGCGTACATCGGCTCCGAGAGGGCCAGTGCGGCGCGCGCCGCGACATTGCGCGTGCGATCCGTGCGCTCGCTCCCCGCCGCTCCATCGACCCGCACGATCTCCCCGAGCTGGTGCCGGTACTGCCCCTGATCTCCCTTGGTCTTGCAGATCTCCGCGATCTTCGAGCGTGTCTCCACCGCCGCGTCGATCGGCTTGGGGAACTCCTCGACATAGCGGGAATACGCCTGCAGGGCGCGCTCCGCGTCCTTGGCCTGCCCGTAGAGATCGCCCGCCTGCAGCAGCGCTTCGGCCCGCAGCTGCGGATTCGGCGACTCTCGCGCGACGCGCTCATATTCGCCCGCCGACTGCGCCAGCTGGCCGGACTGCTGATACGCGTAGGCGATCTGCTTGGTCGCGTCCTTCTGCAGCTCGTGCTCGGGGAAGCTGCGCCGGAACTCCTCCAGAACCTGCGCCGCAGCCGTCCAGTCTTTCAAGCGCAGCAGGGCCGCGCCGGCGTCGTACTCCGCCGCCGCGCAGATCTTCGACGTCGGAGCCACCTGCTTGACGCGCACGAAGTGATTCGCCGCGGTGCGGTAATCGCCCGCCTGGCTCGCCTGCTCGCCCTGCTTGTAGATCGAGGCCGCGAGGTTCTCCACCAGGGCGGCGTGCGATGCATCTCCCCCCGGTGTCGCCTCCAGCACGCGGCCATAGGCCTGCTCGGCGTCCCCATACTCGGCGAGACCGAAGGATGCGTGCGCCACCACGAGCCACGCGTCGCGGCGCACACCCGCGGCCGCATTCGGGAACTTTTCGATGAGGCGCCGGGCGGTGTCGCGCGCCAGCATCAAGTCCTTCAACTCGTATGCGTCTTGTGCCGCCGCGGCCAGCACGACCGGTGCCTGCTCGTGCTGCGGGAATGCGTCCGCGAACCTGATTGAACTGTTGATCGTGTCGCGGCGGGCCGCGTCCTTCAGGTCGACGCTGGCGACCTTCAGATACTCGCGGTGCGCGTAGATCGCCGCGTAGCCGGCGGCCGCCGACTTCGCGTGCGGCGGGTAAGCATAAGCCGTGATCTCGTACTCACGCGCCGCCGCCGGATAGTCATGATTCTCGAGCATGAGATCCGCGAGCTGGTAGTCCACTTGCGGCGCTTGGCTGTCGGTGTGGAACGAGGTGAGGAACTCCCGGTACCAGCGCGTCGCCTCGTCGTAGTTGCCCGGCCGCTGCTCATGCTGCTTCGGGTCCTGATACTGGGCGTGATAGTAGTTCGCCAGATCCTTCAGGTTGCTCTTCAGGTAACTCAGCACTTCCGGCGACTTGTTCACGTCGACGTGATGCCAGTACTCCCCCTGTAGGCCGTAGGTGCCCGCGAAGTCCTTCTTCGCGGCGAGCACGAGCTGCGGGAAGCTGCCCTTCTCGTAGATTTCGACCACCCGCATGCTGTAGTGAGGCGATGCCTGATGATACGGATACAACGCCACAAACGATTTGTAGATCGTGGCGGCGTCCTGATAACGGAGCTTGACCAGGTAGAACTCCGCGAGGTAGCGGTACACCCGGTCCTCATAGGCCTTGTGTCCGTTGGTGGCGAAGTACGAGCCGATCACGTCGGGCCCGCCGATATTCGAGAAGCTCAGGCTGACGACCTGAAAGGTATCCTCGACGCGCCGCTGCTCGGCCTCGGTGTGCTTCGCATCGAAGTCATAGCCGCTCTTGACCTTGTAGTCGAGGAGCGCGAAGTACCGTTGCAGAGCCTCCTGGTAGAGTTGCTGCTTGTACAACGTCCATCCCAGCTTGTAGAGCGCGAGCTCGTAGTACTCGGAGCCGGCCCCGCTGTCCGCGATCGCCGTATACGCGCTCTCCGCGTCCCGATATTTCCTCGCAATGAAGAAATGCTCGGCGCGGCGGAACTGCACCTCGTCTCCGAAGCGCGAGTGCGGATACTCGCGGCCCAGCTGCTCCATGACTTTCAGCGCCGCCTCGGTCTGCCCGAGCTCGTCATAGGCGCGCGCCTTCTGATAGAGCACTTGATCGCGGAAGGCGTACTGGGGGTACTTGGCCAGGAGCTCGTCGTACAGCTTGATCGCCTCCAGGGGACCGGCGCGCTCGCGCTCCGCATCCACGCCGCCCGGCAGCGTCAGCGGCGCGACGCCTTGCGCCGGCGAGATTAGCTGCTGCGACGCAGCCCGCTGCTCGAGGTCCCGTTCCGACACCCCCTGTGATCCGGAGTCGCGGGCCGGCGCGCGCCTTGGAGCCCTCTGCGCTCCTTTGGCGCCGCCCGGCGTTTCCGCCTGTATGGCGTCCGGCGCAGCGGCTGCCGGCTGCGTGGCGCTTTGGGAGGCGGCCAGCTCGACGAGCTGCCCATCCCCGTGGATCCCGAACTGCTTCTCGATGTTGAGGTCTGCCAGGCGCCGCATGGCCTCAGGCGCCAGGTTGCTCTGGGGGGCTTGCTGCAGGAACTCGCGGTAACTCTGCACCGCCCTATCGAGGCCCTGATCGACCGGCACTTCCTTCGTGTCCGGCCGCACCTGGTGAAGGCTGGCCAGCGTTCCTCCGCGGTCGACCTGGTGGACGCATGCCGCAAGCACCGGCAGGACCAGCACGAGGACGGCTGCGTGAGCGGGCCGCATCACGGCGTACCTCCGCCCTGCTCCTTCAGCGCCCTGTCATAACTGTCGGCCACCGCGTACCGCGCCTGAACCTGATAAGCCTCGAGGCGCTCCCGGCGTGCATTCAGCTCGTCGATGGCGACGGCCTCGATGAGGTGGCCCTGGCGGGCGAGGAGCGCATCGACGCGCTCGAGCGCATCGCCGACCCGCGCGCGCAGATGACCGATCGACTGGTCGTAGCCTGCGTAGCTGTGCACCGCAGCCTGTCTCGCCCGCACGAATGCGGTGTACCGCTCCTGCAGCACCCGCACGTGTGCGTTCAGCTCATGCACATGGTTGTAGGCCTGCGTCAGCCGCTCCGGGTACTCCGTATACAGGCGCCAGGTCAAAACGCCGTGGAGGCGTTCCACCCTGGCGCGCAGGGCAGCGTTCTCGCCGCTGCTGTGTTGCAGCGCGGTCTCGATGCGCCGCAGGCTCTCGAGCGCCAGATGTTCATCCCTTGTTGCCAGGAGCGCAGGCCGCGGCGCCGTCAGCTGATCCTGAAGGCGCTTCTGCAGATGATCACGCTGCTCGACTCGCAGTCGCATCTGGGAGTCCAGCTCTCTGAAACGCGCATCGACCTGCGGCAGCAGCGGCGCGTAATTCACCCGACGCAGGCGGATGAGATCCTCGAACGAGTCGAAACTGCCCTTCCAGTTGATCAGCCGGCGGAGCAGATCCTCCATGTCCACGTAGTTCTGCAGCGCCGTCTGGAAGTCGTTCGACGCCATCAGGTCCGTCAGGTAGAAGGTCTCGGGGGTGTCGGGTAGCGTGCGCAGGCGCACCACCCACAGGTTGTCCTGCTTGATCTCCTCGCGCACCAGGGCCTTGAGGAAATTGCCTGCGCGGATGCTCCTGATCGATGCATCCACCTTCTCCAGCTCCTTGCCGAAGGAGTCGAGCGCCTGACCGTAGAGGAGCGCCGCCCGCCCGTACACCTGCAGCTTGCTGTAGGCGAACGGCAGGGCGAGCTTCGCCTCCTGCACGGCGGGGTCGGTGGCGTCACGCCCGATCAGCGTCCCCCAGGGCACGACTGCCTTCTGGTAGTCGTGCGCTGAGATCTCGGCCCAACCGGTGCTCAGCAGCGCGCGGTTCGAATACGGCCCTTCGAGGCGTACACGATCGAAGGCCTGCTGCGCGTGCCCGTAATCCGCCGACTGCAGCATGATGCTGCCGAGGACCATGTTCGACTTGTCGCGGATCGCCGCCGTGGGCGTTGCGCGGCTCTCGATCTGACCGGCTTTGTCCAGCTGACGCAGAGCCTCCTGAGTGTGGCCCGCCTGCAGCAACGCGATGCCGAGATTGTAGGCGGCAAATCCCTTCAGATCCTCGGCGCTCTGCAAGCGGCGCAGAACCTCCGCCGCGTCGGCGGGCCGGCCGAGCACGAGGTAGACATTCGCGCGCAGGAATTCGATGTCGTCCTTGATGCCATCCGGGATCGTCCCGCGAATCCGCTCCAGAGCATTCAGTGCATCCTCGGGCTGATCCTTCTGGAACTCGATCCGCGCCAGACGGAAGGCGGCCTCGTTCTTCACGGGCTGCTCCACGTCGGCCTCGAGCACTGCCTTGATCGCGCGCCCGGCGCGCAGGTGCATCCGGTAGCGAAGCTCGAAATCGCCGACCGAGAAATCCGCCTGCCTGATGTGATACTGGAGCGAACCCCGCTCCGGGTCGTCGAGGCGACGGTGCTGAGCGAGCTCGGCGTCGAGCCGCTCGAGGGCATCGAAATATTGTCCCTGATAGGCCTGGTATAAGGCCTCGCCGAAATAGAGGTCGCGCAGATCTGCGGCAACGGACGGGCGCGCCGCGATCGCGGCGAGCGCCAGGCCCATCGACAACCACTGCGACGGATAACGCATCGGCTACCAGTCCCCTAGGTGGATCCCGGGTTGCGGGGAATCCGGACCGGCGAGCATCACGCCGAGCAGCTTCGGCTTGATCTCCTTGGTGAAAGGGAGGCGCTCGGTCTGAGTGTAATCCTTGCCGTTGGCGAGCTTGGCGCTTACCGAGACCTCGATCTCGTGCGCACCGGTCGCGATGTTGCCGCTATAGATCCGCTGCACCCCGCCCTTGCGCAGGGCGTCGAGCTCCTTGAAGCTGTAGATATAATGAGTCGCCAGCCGTCCATCGATCTGAATCTGCACCGCATCGAGGCGTAGGGTCTCGCCATGCGCCAGCGACACGAACACAGCGAGATGAGTGTCGGACGGATAGAGCAGCTTCTCTTCCAGCTGGTTGAGCTCCGCCGCGATGCTCAGGACGTCGGATTTGACCTCCTGGACCTGCTCGTCCAGACCTTTCAATCTGCGCCCGAGCGCTGTCGTCGGCCGAACCGGGCCGTGCGCAGATGCACAGCAGAGCGCTCATCACGATCAAGAAATGCTTGCGCATTCGCCTTGTCCTGTCGTTCCAGAGTTGGTTCCCACCTGATGAAACTCAGGTGGCATGAGTTCGAAGGCCGGATCGGGCCGGCTCACCAGGCGCGCAGTGCGCGTGCCTTTCCCTCGTGCCAAGTACGGGTGGCGCCCGGCCGCGATGACGGCGTAGTGCTGCGCGCGCAGGCTCGGGATGTCCCGCGGGCGGGCGGACTCACCGCCTTCGAATAGTGCGCGCTCATGACCTCCCTCCGCTGATTGCCGTGACGCACGAACAACGCGCGCGCCGAT
>WNGP01008130.1_pt1 | contig 11540 bp, 10 predicted proteins | sample 5407671 | NCBI WGS metagenome assembly WNGP01 (sample SAMN13153381, study PRJNA577476) | soil metagenome | isolation source: 40 cm soil or saprolite under Garry oak tree replicate 2 | place: USA:California | collected 2016-06-15 | reverse complement strand
ACGGGATCCGGGCCTTCTCCGCGGCAACGTAGTTGGCGATCACCGTATCCGCGTCCCCCCAGCGGCGCAAGTCGAAGAACCGCTGGCCTTCCATCGCCAGCTCCAGCCGGCGCTCGTAGCGGACGGCCCTGCGGCCGTAGGCCTGACTCGGAAACGGCACCGGGTACAGACCGATGCGATAGTGCGCCCACGGCGTAATCACGGAATCGATGGCCCCGTTCGGGACCAGTGCCACGGTCAGGTTGGTATTGCCGGCACAAGCGGGATACGTTGCCACGAGAACCGAGTCCGCCGACCCGCACCCCTGCGCCGTCTTGCCCGCCCGCGCTCTGATCGAATTGACGATATTGGCGGCGTTCGTGAGGGACCCTACCTCGACCTCCGCTTCGGCGAGGAGCAGCAGCACGTCGGCGTAGCGGAGGATGTGCATGTTGACGTTGTTCTGCTGCGTCGTCTGCCACCCCGTGTTGTTTTCGGAGGTCGCCGTGTCCTGCGCCTCGTGGGCGTTCTTCTTCGCGTTGTACGGGCCGCTGTACGAGGCGTCCCGGACCCACCCCCGCTTGTGCAGCCCCCAGTCCTTGTAGGGCACGAGATCGCGGCCGAGCGTCCAATCGAGCCGCGGATCGACCGAGGCGGTGTCGCCACCGTGGAAATTCTGGCCTATCCAGACGTAGTTCTTGACCACCCCCGTGTCGGACGGCGGAATCGCCGACCCTGTGTCGGGCGCCGGGTTGTTCCAGGCGGCATTAGTAAGCGCCGCCGGCAACCCGGCTGCGTCCACCCGGAAGAAATTGACGAGGTTGAACGAGGCCTGGTGGAAGCCGCAGCAGCCGAAGTGGCCCCCGTACGGGAAGTTCAGCCGTTCGCCCCAGTTCGAGTTCCAGCCGCTGCCCTCACCGTCCTTGGCGGACGCCTCAAACGCGAGGATCGTCTCCGGGCCATTCCGGTACGCCGGACGGCCCGTCCAGACGTGATCGAAGCTCGTCTCCAAGCTGTACACGTTACTGTTCTTCACCGAATCCAGGGTCACGATCGCGCCGGCAAAGTCGCCGCGATACACCTGCACCCGCCCCTTGTAGGCCCGGGCGGCCCAAGACGTCGCGCGGCCCTTGTCCCCGCCCCGCGGGGCGTCCGGCAGCAACTTGATCGCGGTGTCGAGGTCGGCGAGGACCAGTCCCGCGACCGAATCGGGGGTGAGATCGTTCGGCTTCCGGAAGTCGGCGTCGTTCTCGAAGTAGTACGGAACCTTGCCCCACATCCGGTACGCCTCGAAATGATAGTGCGCCCGGAGGAACAGTGCTTCTCCCCGGATGCCCTTCGCGTTCGTGGTGTCGATCTCGAGCGGCGACTGCGCACGGACCTTCGCGAGCAGGCGGAGGGTGGCGTTGGCGCGCGATACCCCTTCGTAGACCTGGCTCCACTTCTGGTTTATGTAATCGTCGGAGGTCCCGAGCGACCAGTAGTATTCCTCGATGTCATTGATGGGCTGCTGGTCGCCGGGCTCCGATCCTCTGTAGGCATCATCGCTCACGACGCTCCCCCACACCCAGTTGCTGGCGGCGCATCCCCACGAGCCGGCGGAGCTGCTGCTGCAGTCCAGCGACCGGTAGGCGGCGATGAGGGTGCCTTCGACCCCGGCGCGCGTCGCCAGGGTTTGCTCGTCCACCGTCCCTTGGGCGGGCGTGTCGAGGAAACCCTTACAGGCGTACGTGACCCCGGCAGCGGCGATCACGCTCGCCATTCCGTACAGCAGTCGGTTCCAGTTTCTCATGTTCATCCTCTTTCGTCCTTGAAGACGAGTCGCTAGAACGTGGTCGAAATGCCGATCGTGATCGTGCGGTTGCTGGGATACGACCCCTGGTCCACACCGCGGAACTGATCCCGAATGTCGCCGGCGGCGCCGAAGACGCTCGCGGCGGGCAGGGAGGGATCGAGCCCCGAATACCCGGTGATGGTGAACAGGTTTTCCGCCTGCAGGTACACGCGCGCGGCCGGGACCCAGCGGATCATGGCCGGGGGCAGGCTGTAGCCGATCTGCAGGGCGCGCAGCCGGACGTACGAGCCGTTCTCGACCCAATAGCTGCTGAACTGGCGGCTGAACGTATCGCTCGCGTCCAGTTTGGGATACTTGGCGTTCTGGTTCGTCGGCGTCCACTGATTGGCCAGCCGATCGGCCCGCACGTTGGTATTGAAATACCGGAACACGTCCCAGTATTTCTGCACGTTGAAGATATCGTTCCCGAACGTCCCGAACACCGTGGCGCTCAAGTCCCAGGCGCCGTGGCGCACCGCCAGATCGAGTCCGCCGGTGAAGTCCGGATGCGGGCTGCCGATGATCGCCCGGTCGGCGCCGGTGATCTGGCCGTCGCCGTTCAAATCGCGGAACTTGATCCGGCCCGGGCGCGCGCCGTCGGCGAAGAACGGTGCCGCATCCGCCGAATCCCGGTAGTACCCGTTCGCCACAAAACCGTAAAACGACCCGATCGGGGCGCCCAGCTCGTTGATCACGGGATTCTGATCGCGGATGATGCCCGGCCCCTGGAAGAACGTCGACACGCCATCGATCCGGACGACTTTGTTCTTGTAATGGCTGCCGTTGAAGTTCACGCTCCACTGCGTGGCCGCGCCGAGGCTGCCGCGGTAGCCGAGGGAGAAGTCGAAGCCGTTGTTGACCATCTTGCCGATGTTGACGATCGCGGGATCGGCGGAGCCCGCCGTGGCCGGCGTCCTCGGGTCGAACAACAGGTTGTTGGTGTTGCGTCGATACACATCGACGGTGAAGGTACCCCGGCCTTCGAGAAACTCGAGGTCGGCACCCACGTTCACGGAGCGGTTCTCTTCCCACTTCAGGTCGGGATTTCCGATTTTCGTGGTCTTGAAGCCCGGCCGGATACTGGTGCCGTCGCCGCCGATGTCGTAGAACGTGTCTCCGCGGTCGCCGCCGAACTGACTGACGATGCGCCCGGAAGGAATCTGCTGATTGCCGGTGACCCCCCACCCGAACCGCAGCATCATGTTCGAGAAGAACGTATTGCGCGCCAGGAACGACTCGCGCGACAGTCTCCACCCCAGCCCGATCGCCGGGAACGTGCCCCAGCGATGCGTCGGCCCCAGGCGGGATGAGCCGTCTCGGCGCATCGTGACGCTGAGGTAGTACCGGTCCCCATAGTTGTAGTCGGCCTTGCCGAAGAACGACAACAGCGCGCTCTTCCCACCCGAGCTGCTGACGTCCTTGGTCTTCGGGTTGCACAGCGCATCCTGGATGTAGCGCGAGTCGATGCCCGGGTTGAGGAGGCCCGTACAGGCGCCCGTCTCGAACCGGTTGGTGCCCTCGTTCGCTTCCTGCCCCAGCAGCACGGTCAGGTTGTGCTGCTTCATGGCGCGCGTAAAGTTCAGCGTGTTGCTCCAGGTCCACTCCGTGAACAGGTTGTAGTTCTCGTTGATGCCGTCGATGGCGTTCACCTCGCGGTTCTCGGGCGTGGTCGCCGAGAACCCATGGTACGACCCCTCACCCACGTTGAACCCGAGCCGCGAGTTGAGCGTCACGGCGTGGCCGGCGTCGAGACTGCCGAACACGTTGCCGAAGATACGGTCGTTGGTGCTGATGTTGTTCTGACCCGCGGAGGCGATCTTGAGCGGATTGGTCAGGTTGCTGAGGCCGAGGGCCTTGCCGGAGGCGAAGTATCCCCGGATGTCGTAGATCGGCACGACCGGCTGCTGGAAGATGTTCTTGCCGACGATGTTGTCTTCGCCCAGCCCGTTGTCATCGAGCCCGCCGTAATGCCGCTCGCGCGACACCGTGATGTTCTCCCCGACCTGCGCCTTGTTCACGTGGAACGAGGTGTTGACGCGGACGCCGCCCCGCTGCAGCCGGGTGAACGCCGCAGTCCCTTCCTGATCGAGGTAATTGAACGACACGTGATAGGCGTTGTCTTCCCCACCCCCCGAGACGGCCAGGTTGGCGTCGCGGAACTGGCCGGTGCCGAAGACCGCCTTCCACCAGTTCGTCCCCGGGCTCCCCGGCATGATGAGGCTGGCGGGGTAGGCATACGAATTCGAATCCACGCGCAGCCCGGAGCAGGTGGGGGCGCTCAGGGTGCAGCTCTGATTCGCACCGTCGTTCGGCCAGATGTAGGCCGGCACCGAGGGATTATTGGGATCGCCGTAGATGTTCGTCGCGACCGATGTGCCGGCGTTCTGAGACGCTACCTTCATCACCTGGAAGTAGTCGAGCGAGTTCTGGATCAGGATGTTGTCGTAACCCCTGACCGGATTGGCGAAGCCCGTTCTGACGTCCAACGTGACGTTGCGCTGTCCCGGCCGGCCGCGCTTCGTCTCGATGATGACGACGCCGTTGCTGGCGCGCGAGCCGTAGATCGACGCGGCGGACGCATCCTTCAGCACCTGGATGGATGCGATCTCGCTCGGGTTCAGCCAGTTGAGGTACGTGTCCTGCACCGGCGTCCCGTCCACGATGTACAGGGGATCATTGTTCTGGAACGAGCTGACCCCCCGGATCCGCACCGTGGTGCGGGAACCAGGAGATCCCCCGTTCTCGACCTGCACGCCCGGCACGCGGCCATCCAGGCTCTGCAGCGCGCTGGTCGACGTCTGATGGGTCATCGACTCGACGTTGGCGCTGGAGACGGCGCCCGTGATGTCGCCCCGACGCTGCGTCTGGTATCCGGTCACGATCACCGGATCGAGCACGGCGACCGCCGGCTCCAACCCCACGTCGATCGTCGCACGTCCCGCGATCGTTCGCGCGGCGCCTTTGTACCCGATGAGCGCATACAGCAGCACGCCATCGGGCGGCGCGGTCAGCGTGTATCGCCCATTCGCGTCGGTCGTGGTGCGGCTGTCGGACCCGCGCACGGCGACGGTGACGCCGGCGAGCGGCTCACCGGTCGACGAGGTGACTTTGCCCGTGACCTGCGCCTCCTGCGTCCAGGCGGTGCCGCACACGGCCAGTACGAACAGTAGGCTCATCCCCACTGCACGAAAGACTCCGCTACGCTGTAGCACGTTTAGCATAGGAACCCTCCGGCGCCCGTTCGGGTCGTCGCGTGAACCTGCTCCACCAATGTCACGGCTGTCACTGTCACTGCTGTAACCGAAGGCAAACCATAGCCCTACCATGTCGCACGACAAGACCCCCACTCCGGGTCACCTGTTCAGGCGACATCGAGGGGCTGACGCGGCGCTCGCGCTACGCTTTCCGACCGCGGGTCGTGCGTTTGGGGAGCGACCGGAACTCCGCGAACACGCGGACCAACAACTCTTCACGACTCTGCACGTGCAGTTTGCGGTAGATGCGCCAGAGGTAGGTGTGGACGGTGTGAGGCGAGAGACCCAGATCGCCGGCCGTGTCCTTCTCCGACGCGCCATCGAACACGGCGCGGACGATGCCGCACTCGCGCGGCGACAGGCCGAGGGCCGCCGCCAGCGAGCGCCACTCGGACGGGACGAACAGGCCATGGCCCACACCGTTCCAGGCGGTGCGTGCCGAAACTACGCGCAGGTCCGTGATGGGCTCCCGTTGAGCGCCAGCATCCCTCATCGCTTCTCCCCCCGTGCTCATGGCCAATATGCTACGCCGGATCGAAACCCGCGAACTCGCCCGTCTGGTAGACGTTCCCCTTGTACTGCTGGTCGTCGTGGATCCCGATCTTTGACGTGTAGTAGGCACGGATCGTCGAGCCCTTGATCTCTCTGAAGAACTGCTCGGCCGGCGTCTTCGGGTCGGACTCCGCCGCGGCCATCTTGGTGAGGACCGCCAGGCGCTGGTCGGGCGTGGAGTCCATGAACGCCTTGCCATTGAGCTCGTGCGACAGGTCCTCCACCGCCTTCAGGCCCGCGCGCCAGCGCGCCGGCGGCTCGGGCTCGAACGATTCGGCAAGACGCGCATCGATGTAGGCCGCCACCCCCGCGGCCCGTGCGCCGCCTGACTGCTGGTCCGTCGGAATGATCATGTCGCTCAGCTCATCCACGACCGCGAATTCCGCCGGCGTGAAGAACTTGCCCGTCTGGGCAGCCACGATCTTCCCCAGCGGCAGCCCCATCGCCGCCGCCCCCGCCGCGCCCGCCGCCGTCGCCTGGAGCATCTCGCGCCGCGTGAGCTTCTTCATAGGTTCCCCCGCTTGAACTCGTCGGCGAGATGCTCGCACGAGCGCCACGCCAGCGCCATGATCGTCCAGGTGGGATTCTGGCACGACGCGCTGACGTGGCTGGAGCCATCCACGACGAACAGGTTGCGCACGTCGTGCGACTGCTGGAACTGATTCAGCACCGACGTCTTGGGATCGGTCCCCATGCGCGCCGTGCCCAGCTCGTGAATGGACCAGCCTTCGGTGAGGATGTTCTTGTCCACGCCGACGACCTCGATCCCCGCCTGCTCGAACATCTCGCGTCCGGCCGCCGCCATGTCCTCGCACATCTTCTTTTCGTTGTCGCCGAACTGGTAGTGGAAGCGCAGCACCGGAATGTCCCAGCGGTCCTTCGTGTCGGGGTCCAGGTCCATGTAATTCTCGTAGCGGGCCAGCACCTCCCCGAATCCGCCCATACTAATGAAGGCGCCCGCGTGCTCGCGCACCGTCTTCTTGAATTGGCCCCCGAACCCCGGCGTGTCCCAGGCGCCGTCGGGGAAGATCGAGAACCCGCTGCCGCCCTCGAACCCGTAGCCGCGGATGAAGCCCGGCTGCTTGTCCTCGAGGTTGCGGAAGCGCGGCACGTAGAACCCGCCCGGCTTTCCGTCATCCAGCGTGGGCGGCCTGCCCACCTGATCCTTCACCATGCCCGTCACGCCCGGCCCCATGACGTGCTCGCAGAAGTTGTGGCCGACGTGGCCGCTCGAGTTGCCGATGCCGTTGGGATGCTGCCGTGACTTCGACAGCAACAACAACCGGGCGCTTTCGAGAGTGGAGGCGGCCACGATGACGACCTTGGCCTTGGCCTCGTAGGTGCGGTGATTCTGGCTGTCGACAAACGAGACCCCGCGCGCCCGGCCCGTGTTGGGATCGACCAGAACCTCGTGCGCGATCGAGTTGGTGCGCAACGTCAGGTTGCCGGTGTCCATCGCGGGGTAGATGAGCCCCGTCGGCGAATCGAACGCGGCGTGGATGTCGCACCCGCCCGGACGCCGGCCGCACGCGCCGCGCCCGAAACACTTGCTGCGGTACTTGTTCTTCACGCCGTCCGTCGTCACGCCGGCGCGATAGGGCGTCAACACGCGCCCCATCCCCGCGAGACTCTTGCGCAGCATCACCTCGGCGCCCGTGAGCTTGTTGGGTCGCTGGAACAAGCTGTCGGGCAGGTGGCGCAGGTTCTCTTTGTAGCCGGAGATGCCGAGGTAGGTGTCGACTTTGTCGTAGTAGGGTTCGATATCGGCGTACGAAATGGGCCAGTCTTCGCCGTAGCCGTCGTGGGTCTTGCCCTTGAAGTCGTAGTCGGAGAGCCGCAGCGCCAGCCGGCCCCAGATGTTCGTCTTGCCGCCCAGGAGGCGGGCCCTGACCCAGGCGTAGCGGCTGCCGGTGTACGGATGGTCCTTCTCGTCTACCAGAATGTTCTTGACGTAGTCCGAGCCACCCCAGCCGCCGACGTAGGAAAACACATGTTTGAACGCCGAGCCCTTGGCGTACGGCGGTTGTCTGACGGTGTACTCGTTGAACCGGATGGCGTGGTTCCCGGGCGGGAATTCGCCGCGCCGCGGATGATCGTAGGGCCACTCCATCGAGCGCAGTTCCTGATTGATGTCGATCTTCTTCCCCGCCTCGAGCATCAGCACCTGCATGCCCTGCGACGTCAGGACATGCGCGGCCATGCCGCCGGCGGCGCCGGAGCCCACGACCACGGCATCGTAGGTCTTGGATAGATCGACGTCCCGCTCCTGCGTGGGAGCCACCTTGAGGACGGTCATTGCTCCGCCGCCGGACGCTTCATGCTCGCGAGTCCCAGCCGGGTGATCAGGCCGGCATAGTTGACGAGCGCGACCTTCTTGGACGCGGGGCCGCGCGCGAATTGGAGCAGCATGTCGAGCTCGGCCTGCCGATGCAGGGCCATCTGGGGCTCTCCGGTGGCGGTGTTCTGGGTCGCGTTGTTCATGTCGACCAGCACGCGAATCTCCGGCGTTGCCTGCGCGACGTGGATCACGACGAGGTTGACGGGGCCCGGCCTCAGACTGTCGACGTAGGCGCGAAACGCGGTTTGCTTCTGCGCGATCGGCACGTCGAACATGCTGTGATAGTCCTCGCCGAAATAGTGCGACATGCCGAGGTGATACTTGGCCGCGATGCGCTCCACCACGGCCAGCAGCTGCGGCGTCGACGAGGCCGTGCCCATGTGGTAGTCGACGTATTCGATCTTCAAGCCGGACCGCAGCGCCCGCTCGACCTGCGCCGACAGCTCGCGCTCCACCTCGCCCAGATCATAGGCGTGCGCCAGGAACTCATCGGAGGATGAGAAGAAGTACCCGACGCTGTCCACCAGCCGAATTGAGGACGAGGTGCACCCCGACGGAGATCTGGGGATTCTTGCGCAGGATGTCCACCGCCTCCTGATACCACGGACACGCAAACATCACCGACGCGGACAACGGCATCTTGGTCTCGGCGAGCTGGCCCAGCGCGAGGTTCACCGAGTGATTCATGCCGATGTCGTCGATGCGGATCAGCAGCTCGGGACGGGAGGCGGCGGCTTGCTGCGCCGACAACGGCCCTGCACAGGCGATTGCCAAGAGCATGACCGCCCCGACCGCCGCCGTTGCCGTTTGACCGCCCATTCAGAAGTCCAGTCCCTGCAGGTATTGGTAGTCGGTGCGGGCGGCGGCCAGCTCGTCGGCCGCATTCTCGTCCTCGATGTAGCACGGTTTGCCGCTCAGCGCGGGGACGGCCGCCAGGAAACGCTTGAAGTCGAAGATGCCGGCGCCGAGTCGGGTGTCGCCCGAGCGATCGGCGACGGTGTCCTTGAGATGAAAACTCCAGAAGCGATCCGGATACTTCTGCAGATACTGCATCGGGTCGCCGCCCCCCACCATCATGTTGCCGACGTCGAGCTGGAGCCGCGTCACCGACGGATCGAGGCGACCGATGAATACGTCATACGGTATTTTTCCGTCGATCGGCTTCTGGTGGTACGGCTCGTTATGAAAGGCGAGCCAGATGCCCGCGCGACGCGCCACCGCGCCCGCGGCGTTGAACCGGTCGGCCCACTCGAGCCAGTCGTCGAGCGTCCGCTTGGTCCAGTCCTCGAAATCGGGAACGATCAGATACTCGTGGCCGAGCTGCTTCGCGATCTCGAGGCTGCGCTCCCATCCCACGAAGATCGTGTCGGCGGACATGTGCGCCGAGGGCGCGCGCAGTCCTTCGTTCTTGAGCGTGGCGGCGACTTGGTCGGGGGTACGGCCAAAGTTATTGAAGGACCACAGCAGCTCGACGTCGGTGAAGCCGATGGCCCGGACCGCGGCGAGGGTGCGCTCGGGATCCCGCGCCATCGCGTGTCGCACCGAGTACAACTCGAGCCCGATGCGCTCCAGCCGCTTCACCGATACGCCGCTCTTCCCCCCCGCCAATCCCCAACGGCCCGGCGCGACCAATCCGCCGGCCGCGGCTGCGCCCAGCGTGTGAACGAATGCACGTCGTTCCATGGCGCCTAATGTACGCGCGCCGGCGCGGGCCGATAGACCCGCACGTAGTCGACGAGCATCGTCGCCGGGAAGATCGCGTCCGAAGCCGGATCGCCGTCGAAATTCCCCCCGACGGCCAGATTCAAGATCACGAAGAACGGCTGGTCGAAGACCCAGTTGCCGTAGTGTGCGACGTCGCCACGCCGGACCACGTAGTGGACCGTATCGTCGACGAAGAACCGTATGGTGAGCGAGTCCCATTCGACGCTGTACGTATGGTAGTCGTCTGCGACGCTTCCGTGCGCCAGGGCGTGCGGGTGCGCGAACGGCGTGTTCCCGGAGTAGCCCGGACCATGCACCGCCGAGCTGGTGATGGTGGGTGCGCTGCCGCGGTTCTCCATGATGTCGAGCTCACCGCACGCCGGCCACCCCACGACGGGGATGTTCCGCCCCAGCAACCAGAAGGCGGGCCAGAGCCCCTGCCCCAGGGCTAGCTTGATGCGGGCCTCCACTCGGCCCGGCGCGACCTCCATCTTGCCGCGGGTCGTGATCTTGGCGGAGGTGTAGCGGCAGGCCCCGTAGTAGCAAGTGAGTCCCGCGGGCGCGGTCCGCGCCACGATCATCAGTTGTCCCTGCCCATTGAGCGCGATGTTGGCGGGCGCGGCGGAATAGTATTCCTTCTCATTGTTGCCCCAGCCGCAGTTCCCGCCGCCGCACCCGTCCGCCGTGTCGTAGCGCCACTTCGTCGTATCGATGGATGCGCCCGCCGCTCCATCGAATTCGTCGCTCCACACCTGGACCCACGTCTCTGACGTGGGCAGGGCGGACGGCGCGCCGGGCGCGCAGCCCAGCAGCGCGAGGACGTACCACGTTCCCCCCATGCGAGTGAGGGTGAGACGCATCGTCTCGACGACGACGCCCCTGGCGTTCATGGGGGTGTCCTGCGTGAGATGAGCGCGGCTGTCGCAACGACGAGCGTCGCGAGCAGCCACGACGCCGGGGGAACGGCGACGAACGCGAACGCGTTTGGCGCCCCGGCGGGCGGCGACACGAGTTTTCCGTAGACGGCCAGTGAGCCGAGGGTGATGACGATCGTCACGCCATAGAGCGTCGTTCGCGTCAGAGCCGGCCAACGCTGTGACTTCATGTCAGCCCAAGCGAGAACCACGAAGGGCGACAGCACCCAGAAGACGAAACCCACCAGCAGCAGACGGGGTGTGCTGCGACCGGCACGGAGCATGAAACCGAGTGAGCTGACGGCCCCAACCACGACAGCGCCTCGCGCGACGGCGCGCAACCAGATTGCCCTCACAGGAGTCCATTATAGAAGCTCGGCTGGCCGCGGAGTTGGGCCAGCGAGTGCACGAGGAGCTCGAGGCCAACGAAGACGGGGCCGCCGAGCCACCAAGGCGGGAGGGACCACACAGTGATTCGGGCGCCCGCCATTAGCAACGTCCCACCAACGAGCCAAGTGAGCAGGCGGCCGCCGATTTGCGCCCACCGCGCCGCGGCAAGGCGCGGGCGCAGCCAATTGAGGAAGAAGAGCTCCACCCAGTGACCGCCGAACGTGAACCACAACGCGAACGCGGTCCATTGGAGCCAGGACGTGGGGCGACGTTGGAGCAGCGCGACGACCAGCCCGACCACCAGCCCGATGAGCACGGTCCGGAGCAGGGTGACGCGGAGCGGCTCGCGGTAGGGCTGCCAATGCGTTGCGCCGCCCAGGTTCAAGGGACCGACCGGATCCCTCCTGTGCCGATCAGGCAGAGCGAGCGCTGATGGCTGTTCGGATGCCGCTCGCCAAGGTGTCCGTCGACCAAGCCCCGCATCGGAACCTCCTTCAAGCACTTGTTAGACAGCGCCGCCGCCCCGAGTAGGCGCTACCAGGCGCCGCGCACTGAGGTAGTAGGCGATTAGGCCC
>WNGP01006803.1_pt1 | contig 11544 bp, 11 predicted proteins | sample 5407671 | NCBI WGS metagenome assembly WNGP01 (sample SAMN13153381, study PRJNA577476) | soil metagenome | isolation source: 40 cm soil or saprolite under Garry oak tree replicate 2 | place: USA:California | collected 2016-06-15 | reverse complement strand
AATTCTCATGCGCAGAATTGTATGGCGAGCGCTCCGGTTGCCGAACCAAAATCGCCAGGCGAAACACCTGGCTTGCAATTTCATCTCGCAACAACACCCACAAAATCGCGCACCGGTTTTTGCCCTCGGATTGAGAACACGCTGCCATTCTCGCGTGCGAACCAGAACGCGCTGGAGGAACCACCGTCGAGGTTCATCGCTCGACGAATTTTGGAATTCCCAGCAACAGCCACCGTTGCCAGGATGTTTGCTAACTCCGAAAGCGAGACATCAGAACAAACACCAAGCAATGCGCGATCACGGTTTGCTATTCCTGCAAAAGTTCGGCGCGCTAACTGTGAACTATTCAACCCACGAACAGGCGTGCTCGATTCTACAAGAAACGGACCAGATTGAATTGCAGACGTGATTCTTTTTGCGCGAGAAAATTCGCCGACACGAATAACGTCAATGCCCCGGTCTGATTGCAGCAGGACTCCCGTGATCATACGTGCCCGCCGTAATGGCGAGAAAGTCTCGCCATTGCTAATCCGCAAGCCGATCGGCTTGAACTCCGGATCGAAATAACCGCCGTTCACACTGCAAACGCATTTTTCTCGTTTCATGATTGTGCTGAGGCTTTCGCCTTCAGGATTATCGATGACCCGCAACGCACACGATTTCGCAGAGAAAACTACAACATCGACATCGGCTCGCTGACTAAGACCCGTGTCTTCCACAACCACATGCCGATGTTCGATTCCGGTGTGCCCGGCATCCTGTTCGACCGAGAGAGCATTCCAGTCCGCATGCGCCGACGCAACAATCGCAAGCAGCAAGAGAGTGCACAGATTGCGCGCAACACTTGTTTGGAGTGTGATGCGTCTGAGCATCTATGTTTGTATGGGGCTTACAGCCTGACGGAATCGCCCGGGTCTGCGCGGCGGATCAAGCTTTTCCAGTGTATTTGGCGAAGAGTGCCTGAAACCCCGGATCATTCCGGATCGGGTCCCATGCCGGATTTACACGTAGATTTTGCAACGTGACTCCTGTGGGGCGACTCAACAATCCGTCGAGCAACTCGATCGCGCGACCGTTATCACCCAGGATAGCGTAAACCTGCGCGACGTTCTCCGTTGTTCTCGGGCCGTCGAATGCATCTTTACTTTCCGGCCGCAAATCTGTCGCTTGTTGAGCTTGTGCAATCGCAGCATCCTTTTGCCCGAGCCACGCGAGCACTTTTGCCAACTGAACGTGCAGGTCCGGATCCTCTGGTTTTTGTTTTAGCTGCTCTTCAAAAATGTCCTTGGCTTTGACGAACGCCGAGTGCGCCGCTGCGTCGTCCGCTAAGCCCTTTTTAGCAACGCCGATAGCATAATACTTCCCGGCCGACGAACCTGGGACCGCAGCCAATGACTCATCTGGTACATTCTCGGCGAGTTGCAATACCTGCTGGTATTTGCGTTGAAATAGGAGCAGCTCTGCTTGCCCGCCGACAATCTTTAGCCGCTCTTCACTGCTCATCGGCAGTGATTTCAATTTGTCCAGGGCTTGCTCGTACGCGACGAAATCACCTTTCTCGGCGATGGCAAGTTTGACCTTGACCTCCCACAGTCCGATCCCGTTTGGATTTAGTTCCAGGGCGCGATCAATCGTCTTATTCGCGGTGTCGAAATTTCGCTGCATCGCATAGTTAAAAGTGAGTTGTTGCAGCGGCCACGTGTCCTTGGGATTCAAAGTGGCCGACTTCTCGAGATTTGCGGTGGATTCGGCCCATTTTCCCTGGCGGCGCTGGATGGCACCTAGCGCCAGATAGACTTCCGATTCGTTAGGCAATCCGCGTCGCGCGATCTCGAATTCTCTTAACGCCGCGTCATAATCATTGTCGCCATAATAGTACGAGAACCCCAGCGCAAGATGCGCCTCCGGTAGATCAGGTTGCAGCTGCAACGCTCGTTCGGCTAAACTGCGCGCTTTGTTCCGACGTTCCGGTGAGCGATCACCGTCATGTACCAGCCAGCTCTCCAACTGCGAATAGCGCGCCTGGGCCTCTGTTTTAGCTTTGCCGGGTCCTCAAACGCACAGGAGAGATCGTGTGCCTGAACGAATGCCAGATAAGCTTCGCCGTTTTCAGTTGGCTTTCGCGTCATCTGCGATTTTTCGCCGGCGGATAACTTCGCTTGCAGCGCTTGGGCGATGCTTTGGGCGAGATCGCTCTGGATCGCAAAAACATCCGTGACATCGCGGTCGTAATCGTTTGCCCAGAGATGCTCGTCAGTGTTGGCGTCGATCAACTGCACGTTGACACGCACCCGGTTGCCCGAGCGACGCACACTCCCCTCGAGGATATTGGAAACACCCAGCGCCTTGCCAATCTCACGAACGTTCGTCGGGCGGCCACGGTATTGCATCACCGAGGTGCGGGAAATCACCTTCAGGTCGCCGATCTTGGACAAGTTCGTAAGCACGTCGTCCTGAACTCCGTCTGCGAAATACGCGTTGGCCTGATCGTCACTAAGATTTTCAAACGGCAGCACGGCAATCGATTTGTCCACTTTGTGGGCCACTGCGCGTGGCAAAAGAAACAATCCTGCCGCTATAGAAATAGTTGCGCCGCCCACACCGAGAAGGATTACGTTGCGGCGCCGTCGTGATTTCGATTGCGGGTGTGGTTCCACTGCCGACGTGCGTTGGATTCCGGTCCGAGTGATGTCGAACATCCACGCCAGTACGAGCGCCACAGGAAAGCCAACCAGTAGCAACGCGATCACTCCGCGAATTGCAGAGTTCGGAATATCGAAAACCGGCAGAACCTGAGCAAGTCCTTGCGCGAGTGCCCAACCCCCAACCACGTACGCGATGGCTACCCGATATACTTTCCGCCGCTTCAACTCCTCGAAGAAACCGGTCATAAAGGTGATTTGGTTCGCAACGGGACGATACAAGCGCCTATTAGACAGAACAACCGCCCGCCGCGTTCACTTAACTCCGCTCGCAAAGACAGTCTGAAAATGCGGATTCTGCTTTTCCCGGGAAACCACGCGGACGTCGATGTCCCGAAAACTGTTTTTCTCGAGAAATTCGTGCAGGTGCGCTTCACTGAACCCGAGCCAATGGTCGGCATAGAGCTCACGCGCTTTTTCGAAGCGATGACTCAACAGATCGAGAATCACAAGACGTCCGCCCGGTTTCAGAATTCGGTGGCCTGCACGGATTGCGCGCTCCGGATGAATGGCGTGGTGCAACGCCTGACTGAGAATCGCGAGATCGACGGTGTCTTTCCTGATCGGGGGATCTTCAATATCGCCCAGCCGGTATTCCAGGTTCTTGAACCCGTGTTTTTTTGCCAGTGTGGAGCCGAACTCGACCATCTTCGGTGAATTATCGATGGCGATGACTTTGCGCGCTCGTTTCGCCAGCAATTGTGAGAGCGTCCCCTCGCCTGCTCCGAGATCCGCGACGGTTAGCGGCGGAAGCAAAGTGATTAAGGTATGCGCGAGCGCCTGCCATGATCGTCCCGGCACATAGCCTCGCCCGAATTTCCCGGCAAGCTCATCGAAGTATTTGCGCGCTTTGTCCTGACGCTTTTGAAGAACAAGCTTCAGACTTGTGCGATCGCGTGAGCTCTCGGGCAGTTCGCGCGCCAGCAATCGCGTGATCTCCGCCACGCGCTCCCGCTGCGCGTTCCGTCCATCCTGGTTTGTGCCGTAATAAACATTCTTTCCCACCCGACGATCAGCCACTACATCGGCCCGCTTCAACTGCGCGAGATGACTTGAAATCCGGGACTGGCCCATCTCCAGAATTTGTTGCAATTCAGCCACCGAAAGTTCTTCCTGTTGGAGAAGCCGTAGCAGCCGCAGCCGGGTTGGATCGGCCAGTAACCGCAGCAAATTTATGGTTGACGCCATGATGTTAGCCAACGATATATCGACGCATCATGATTGGTCAATATGTCTGGCGACGACGTTACATCGGTGAAACATAAATCGTTACAACGGTTGAACTCCCGTCCCTCGGCCAATCCGATTTAACGTTGTAACAGTTTAACGAATCTCGTTCTCTCGGCCATGTCTCGACGCTACATCTTTTCCTCAGAATCGGTTGGTGAAGGTCACCCCGACAAAGTTTGTGACGCGATTTCGGATGCCGTTCTCGACGCCTGCATTCGGCAAGATCGACATAGTCGGGTTGCCTGCGAAACGTACGCCAAATGCGACATTGTTATCGTCGGCGGCGAGATCACGATTCCCGGGCTGCCGGAAGAAAAGCCACTTGAAAGCGTCATTCCCATTTCGGAGATCGTCCGCAAAACGGTGCGTGAGATTGGTTATGTGAACGACGACGATGTGTTTCACGCAGACAGGATTGCAATCCAGAACATCATCACCAAACAGTCCCCCGACATTGCCCAGGGTGTGGACGCCCGCTCAGCCGAGGGCAAGGACACCGCCGAACAAGGGGCAGGCGATCAGGGGCTAATGTTCGGCTACGCCTGTGACGAAACACCGGAGCTAATGCCGTCTGCGATTATGTACGCGCATCGACTTGGTCGCGAGCTCACGCGCATCCGCAAAAGCTGCAAAGTCGGCTGGCTGCGGCCGGACGCGAAATCGCAAGTCTCAGTCGTTTACGAAAACGGAAAGCCCGTCGGCATTTCCTGCGTGGTCGTTTCAACGCAGCACACGCGTGATGTAAAGCATTCCGAGATTCGCAGCTTCGTAATCGAAGAAGTAATCAAAAAAGTTTTGCCCAAGCAAATGTTGAGCAACGACACACAGTTTCTCGTAAATCCAACCGGCAATTTCGTCATCGGTGGACCACAAGGCGACACCGGTCTGACCGGGAGAAAAATCATCGTTGATTCATATGGCGGAACTGGTCGCCACGGCGGCGGGGCGTTTTCCGGAAAGGATCCGAGCAAAGTGGACCGGAGCGCAGCATACATGGGCCGCTGGGTGGCAAAAAATGTGGTCGCGGCTGGGCTGGCAAAGAAATGTGAGCTGCAGTTCGCGTACGCGATCGGCCACCCGTCGCCGCTGAGCGTGCACGTGGACACATTCGGCACACACACAGTGAATGAAGAAGCAATCGAGCGGGCCGTACTTGCCACGTTCAGCTTCAAACCAGCCGATATCATCAAACAGCTCAATCTTCTTCGCCCGATTTATTCCAAGACCACAAACTACGGCCACTTCGGCAAAATCGATGATCCCGATATCACGTGGGAGTCCACCGATAAAGCCGCGGAACTGAAGAAGGCAGCAAAGTAATCCGCAGATTTCGCAGATTGAAATGCACAAGGATCAACAGAGCCATGCAATCATAAGTGCCGCAATGGTCGCAACTAGCTTACACTCTAAGCGCCTTGTCAGAACCGCCTCTGAGAATCTGCGTAAATCTGCGAAATCTGCGGACAACGTTGAGGAAATCGTTTTATGAAAACATCGACAAAGGAACGAACGGAAACTGATTACAAAGTCGCCGATATTTCATTGGCCGATTTTGGCAGAAGAGAAATTTCCATTGCGGAAAAGGAAATGCCTGGGCTGATGGCGATCCGCGAAAAATACGCGCCGCACAAACCGCTGGCAGGCGTGCGCATCACCGGATCGTTGCACATGACGATTCAGACAGCGGTCTTGATCGAGACACTGTCCGATCTTGGCGCGAGTGTGCGCTGGGCAAGCTGCAATATTTTCTCCACGCAAGATCATGCCGCCGCGGCGATCGCCAGGCGCGGTATCGCCGTGTTCGCATGGAAGGGCGAATCGCTCGAGGAATACTGGTGGTGCACGTATCGCGCGATTTCGCACCCCGAAGGCAGAGGTCCGCAACTGGTGGTCGACGATGGCGGCGACGCCACGCTGCTCATCCACAAAGGCTACGAACTGGAAGAAGGCAGCGATTGGGCTAAGACGAACTCGGCAAACAAGGAAGAACAAGTCATAAAAGATCTGCTGCTCGATGTTCAGCGCGAGAATCCGTATCGCTGGCACGAGATCGTGAAGGATTGGCGTGGCGTATCGGAAGAGACCACCACCGGCGTCCGGCGCCTTTACAAGATGCATGAGGAAGGCCGTCTGCTGGTTCCAGCGATCAACGTCAACGATTCCGTCACCAAATCGAAATTCGACAATCTCTATGGTTGCCGGCATTCGTTAGTCGACGGATTGAATCGGGCGCTGGACGTAATGCTTTCCGGCAAGGTGGCGGTGATTTGCGGCTATGGCGATGTCGGCAAAGGCTGTGCGCAATCCTTACGCGGTCAGGGCGCGCGGGTCGTTATTACCGAGGTCGATCCAATCAACGCGCTTCAAGCTGCAATGGAAGGTTACGAAGTCACTACCATCGAAGAGACGCTCGGTCGCGGAGACATCTACATTACCGCCAGCGGCAACATCGATGTCATCACGCTGGAACACATGCAACGGATGAAAGATCAGGCCATCGTCGCCAACATCGGCCATTTCGATAATGAGATTCAGGTCGATGCGCTCAACACAGCCAAAGGCGTAACGAGAACCAACATCAAACCACAGGTGGACAAGTACACGTTCCCGGATGCCCACGAAATTTTCCTGTTGGCCGAGGGCCGTCTCGTGAATCTCGGTTGCGCAACCGGTCACCCGAGCTTCGTGATGTCCAATTCATTTTCCAATCAGGTCCTTGCACAACTGGATCTCTGGAAAAACCGAGAAAACTACAAGATCGACGTTTACGTGTTGTCGAAGAAGCTCGACGAAGAAGTCGCACGCCTGCATCTGGAAAAAATCGGCGTGAAGCTGACGAAATTGTCGCAACAGCAAGCGGACTATCTCGGTATCCCGGTGGAGGGACCGTTCAAGTCAGAGCATTACCGTTATTAATGGTAGGGACGGCACGCTGCGCCGACTGGACATCGCAGCGCGATGCCCCTACCCGCTAATGCGGCACCAACCGGGCTACGGCAGCGCCCCAGGATATTGCGGCAGATCATCGGCGATCTCGTCCCAAGCCGCGCGATCATCCACGAACGTGTGAAATTGCGGGCGAATGCCGGGATCGTCGTCGAATGTTCCCATGCGAATGGAAACCTCATCGCCTTCAGGCCAGTCTCCGCCGAACAAGCTGGAACCGCAATTGACGCAAAAGGCTTTCACTGCGCCCTCTCCTTTTCCGTAAACACGAATAAAGTCTTCGCCTTGCAACAGCCGGAACTGCTCCTTCCGCACGCGCGCTTGGGTGCATACCGCCGTGCCGGAATGTTTTCGGCAGCGTTCGCAATGACAATGACCTGCGCGGACGAACGGCGGCTCAACCTCAAAACGCACTGCACCGCAGAGGCAGCTCCCACGGATTTTCTTGCTCATGATTTCGCTACACTGCAGCGCGATATTTGTACCGCTAAGACGCTCCTGGCGGCGTGATCATCGAATCGGTCACGTGCAAACGCGTTACCCGTAGCTCGCCTATTTCCAGTCGCTTGATTTTGGCGCGCCCAATTACCAGTCGCCCAATCGCTATGAATCCAAGCGCGACTGCACTGAGCGCAACAGCGCCGATCGCAATCGCGCCGATCGACTGCGCGCCGACGGCTAGCGCGCGAACTGCCAGGGGCCCGATTGCTCCATGTGCTTCCTCAATTTGCTTCGATCTCATCTTGTTAACTCCACGTTCGTGACTTCAACGTAACTACAGTTCGGTTGTCCGCCACGGTGCCATTTTCCAGAAATTTGAACGCGCTGGTTTTTCTTCGCCGCATCGGTGAGAATTTTTGTTTGGTGCATCGGCGCGGCGAGCCAGACCGTTGATCCTGCACCGTGAAAATCGAACATAATTTGCGACGCGCATGGCTCGCCGGTATAAAAGCTAACCCGCCCGACTTGCTCGAAACGCAAACCGGTTGGCATCGCTCTGGCCTGCGCGGCCGGTTTCTTTATCTGGGCGCAACCTGCTATTCCGGCCAGAGTCGCGACTGCAATGAAGAAACTTAGTAAACGCTTTTTCATACGTAACGGACAGAACTGTTCGCGCGAAGCAATTAACGCTTCATGTCCGACAGAGCGATTTTCCGTGCAAGATATGCGGAAAAATAGCCCGCGTAACGCTTCTGCAAATCCGGGCGCTGCCAATCTTTACCGGTCAGAGTTTTTCGGCAATCAGGCGCGCCGCAGTTGCATTCGACCGAATAATCATCGTCGTCGGTCATGGCCCAATCATGCGTGAGTTCTGCGCCAGCGCGAATATCGCGCATGGCCACAAACGTGATCTCGCCTCGCATGCCGAGGTTTGGATTGCACGAGTGATTTAAATATAGCATCGAGAGCTCGCGTTCTTCTTCGGTCACCGGGGCGATGAATAGATCGTCATGGATCTGAATCTCCGCCGGACCGAGTCGCAGCGCGATTTTTTCCCGCAAGATTTTTCTATCAACAATGTGACCCCCTTTCACCGCGACGATTTCGTCCCCGGCGATATCGGCAATCGCAAACAGACCGTGCCCATGAATTTTGCTCTCGTGTACTTCCGTTTTTGGCGAGAGGTAGGAAAGCGGCATCATCTCGATAGATTAGCAGAGGCGTGCGCCTTTTCTCGGCGGTTGACACAACCGCCGCTACAACGTTGCGTTGATGCTCCACTCTAATGAAATCACGCCCTGCCGAGGTCATTTTTATTCTCGTCACAGTGACGCTCGATATTCTGGCAATGCGTTTGATTATTCCCGTCCTGCCCAAGCTAATTCTCGATTTTCTTGGGGGCCAGATGACCGACGCAGCGAAATGGAGCGCTCGGTTCGCGGTAGTCTTCGCGCTTATGCAGTTTTTATTTTCGCCCTGGCTCGGCGTTTTGTCGGATCGATTTGGAAGACGCCCGATCATCCTGCTCTCAAACCTCGGTCTCGGATTGGATTACATCGTGATGGCCATGGCACCCACGTTAAACTGGCTTTTCCTTGGTCGAATTATTTCCGGCATTACCACTTCAAGCATTCCGACCGCGATGGCCTACATCGCGGACGTCACGCCAAGAGAAAAACGAGCTGGAGCATTCGGGCTGATCGGCGTGGCGTTCGGAATCGGATTCACATTTGGACCTGCAATTGGCGGATTGGCGGGCGACGTCAGTCCGCGTCTCGCTTTTTGGATTGCAGCCGTTCTTAGCCTGGCGAACTGGCTCTGGGGTTACTTCTTCGTTCCGGAATCGCTTTCGCGCGAACAGCGAAAAACCTTTCAACTGCGCCGCGCAAATCCGGTTGGCTCGCTGACATTATTGCGTTCGCATCACGAACTTTGGCGACTGACCACGATCCAGTTTCTTGCGTATTTTTCCCACAACGTTTTTAGCGTTTGGGCCCTGTATGCGATTTATCGATACAATTGGAGCCAGGGGATGATCGGAATCTCGCTAATGATCGTTGGCATCGCCACTGCAGTTATCTCAGGAGGTTTGACAGGGCGAATGGTAGCGCGCTTTGGGGAGAAACGGACGCTTTACATTGGCCAGTTCTTTGGAGCCAGTGGAATGGTGATTGCCGGATTGGCCAAAACCGGCGCTTGGTTGCTGGCTTCCATTCCAATTATTTCGCTCTGGAATATCTCCATGCCAGCCGCCCAAAGCATGATGACTCATCGTGTCAGCGAGCGCGAACAAGGCGAGTTACAGGGCGCTTTGCAAAGCATGCGCTCAATCACTTTCATTATCGGACCGTGGTTGTTCCTCAGAATTTTTGGGTGGTTTATCGATGCAAAAAGTCCGATTCACCTGCCGGGAGCGCCTTATCTTCTTGCGGGCGCACTGCTCTTCACCGCCATGCTCATGGCAACACGCGTCGAACAACCCGAAATCCGACCAGTCACGACCGGCAGGATTCCCGATGTGGTTCCACCAGAAAGCATACCCTCGGCAGCCATTGCGCCGATCGTTGATTCACAAGAAAATGCTTGAGTATCCTATTCGCGGAAGCTATCTGGAGTCAGCGTTCTTAAAAGCGCCAATATGAAACTGAGCATGCGGTGGGCAGTTGTTGCAGTTGCGATTTGCTCGTGGATCGCGATCTCGAACCATTGCGCGTTCGCTGCAATCGCAGCACGTGGCGCGGGCTTCCAGCCCGCATCCGATCATCGGCAGGAGGCCGATGCCACGGAGTGCCCATTCCACTCCAAATCGCCGAAGCAAAAGGAACAATCCTCGCACGTGGAGTGCTGCAAGATCCTGCGCGCGGTTGTCTCTGCACAATCAAACGCTTGGGCGCACGATGATACGAAATTCAGCGGCACAAATTTTTCTGCCGAGACGGGAGCGTTCCTCGCATGTTCGCTGCGAGCTGTCGCGCCATTGTCACTCGACACTGGGCCACCACTCCATCCGTTTTCATTTGCTGAATTAGTTCTGCAGCAGAGTCTGCCCGCGCACGCTCCGCCTTTTCTCGGGTAAGGGACATCTTACCGCGATGTCCGGGTCGACGCAGCGCGCCGGCTCTATCCCACTGTAGCGGCAGGCGTGCCGCCTGCATTTGCACAGACGGCCGCAGCCGACACGGCTGCCACTACAGACGTTTGATGAATCGACACACTTTAGTTTTCACTTGCGCATTGACGCTTGCAGCGGTCGTGCAGGTAGCGGCGATTGACGTCAATCGCCCGCGACGTCAAAACGAGCAGAAGCAAGAGCATGAGCATGATCAACAGAAGAAACAGAAATACACCTGCCTGATGCATCCCGAAATCATAACCGACCAACCGGGGAATTGTCCGAAGTGCGGCATGAAACTCGTGCCGCTGGAAGAGAAGAAACTACAAAAGTCCAACGTCCAACGCTCAACGTCCAATCATCAGTCGCATATGTCGCATGAGTCCCATGAAACGCATGGGATGCAGATGGAAATGCACTCGTCCATCGATCTCGCTGAGCCGATGAGCCGCGAAGGCTCCGGTACTAGCTGGTTGCCGGATTCGTCGCCGATGTACGCTCGCATGTTCATGTTCGGCGAGAACATGCTCATGCTGCACGGCGCGATTTTCCCGCGTTACACGAACGTAAGCACGCGGCGCGGCGACGATCGGATCGATGCGCCGAATTGGTTCATGGCAATGTATTCCCATCCGCTCACCGACTCTGCCCAGTTCGGTGCGCGTTTGATGATGAGTCTGGATCCGCTCACCGAACAGGGACGCGGGTATCCGCTTCTCTTTCAAAGCGGCGAAACGTGGAACGGCGAGCCATTGCATGACCGTCAACATCCGCACGATCTTTTTGACGAACTCTCCTTCAGTCTCTCTCAAAAATTCGATCACGATCTCAGTGCGTATTTCTATTTCGGTTATCCCGGTGAACCGGCGCTCGGTCCGCCGACGTTCATGCATCGTCCCTCCGCCATGGATGATCCGGACGCGCCAATCGGACACCACTGGCAGGACTCAACCCACGTCACGTTCGGCGTCGCTACCGTCGGCGTCGCTTGGAACAACGTGAAAATTGAAGGCAGCATTTTCACCGGGCGCGAGCCAGACGAAGACCGTTACGATTTCGATCAGCCGGAGTTCGATTCGTACAGTGGCCGACTCTCCTGGAATCCCACGCGTA
>WNGP01004552.1_pt1 | contig 11544 bp, 8 predicted proteins | sample 5407671 | NCBI WGS metagenome assembly WNGP01 (sample SAMN13153381, study PRJNA577476) | soil metagenome | isolation source: 40 cm soil or saprolite under Garry oak tree replicate 2 | place: USA:California | collected 2016-06-15 | reverse complement strand
GACGGCAGCGTCCGTCTCGGCTTCCGCCACGGCCGGTTCTCCGACCTGGAAGGCAATGCGGGCCAGAAGAAGATGGGCGAGAACGGCTTTTCCGGAGAGCATAGTTTGATCAAAAAATCCGGCAGCGCCCGCGCAGAGCCTCCGCGCTTCAAAGTAGCGGCCTTCGTGGAAGAGGAGCAATCCTTGGTACAAATCCAGAAGCCAGGGCCACACCAGATTTTTCTCTCGCGCAAACATCTCGCGAGCTTTGCTGAACCGTTCGAGAGCGTGGACCGTTTTTCCTTGCTGGCCGTAGGCGATGGCTTCGTTTGCCAGTGTTTTTGCGGCTTCGTAGCCCATGCCGAGTTTTTCAAACCGCAGGAAGCCTTCCTGGGCCATTTCCCGGGCTTCCTCGCTCAAATTCAGCTCGAGGTAAATCTCCGAAAGGTCGAGATGGCAGAGGGCAAAATGATAGGCGTCACCCGTTGCTTCGCAGGCGCGCCGGGTGGCAAAAAGCATCTCGATCGCGCGGCTGTATTCGCCGCGGAAGTAGTACAGGTAGGCGATGTTGTAATCGGCTTGATCGCGCAGGAGAGGCATTCCGTAGCGCTCGCACAACTCCCGCGATTTTTGATAACAGTCCAGGGAGCGCGGAAAGTCGTTCAGGCTGATGAGGCACATGGCCATGTTGTGGAGGGTGACAGCAACGCGTTCCCATTCTTGAAATTCTAAGAGAGTTTTGTAGGCGCGCTCGTAGTGGGTGATGGCCTCTTCGAATCGATCCTGGCGGTGAAGGATATTGCCAACGTTGTTGTCCAGGCTTGCGATGCGGCGCGTTTCGCTAAAGCGGGTGAAGATTTCACGCGCGCGCTCGGAGGCGGCGAAGGCACGATCGTATTCGCCCAGCAAAATGAGCGGCTGAATCGCGCTGCTGAGCGCGCGCGCAGCCTCCATCTGATTCCCCCGGGATTCGTACATGGCGATTGCCTGTTCGTGATGCTCGACCGCGCCGCGGTTATCTCCGGAGGCGTGAAGGGCATTCGCTTTGGTGCGCAGGCCAAGAGCCACGTCTTCTTTCCGGCGCAGCTTGCGCGCGATGAGGAGGGCGGCGTCCGCCAGGTGCAGCGCCTCGCGGGTATTCACGCGGATTCGCTCGAGAACCAATTCAGAGAGCTTTTGGACAACTCCTGGCCGGGCCAGCGACTTATGGCGTGAAAGGAACTTACGACGGGCCGGCTCACTCTCGAGGTGCGCGAACTGATACAAGAGCTCCTCCGCGGGAGCTTTCTTGAGCGTCGTGGACATCAGTGGAATCCCAGATCGTCGAGATTCCGGCGTAACCGCTCGATGCACTTCTGGCGCGTAAAGCCGATGGAACCCAGAGCAAGACCAAGCTCCGCGGCAACCTCTGTGTATGGTCGCGGGGGGGTTTCAAAAAAGAGGAGTTCCACAAGCCTGCGGCATTGGGGAGTAAGACTCGCCATGGCTTCGCGCAACATCTGCTCTTCTTGTGTCTGTTGGACAAGGTTTTCGGCGATGGCGGGCGTTTCGGGATCCGGCAGGTCCGGCTCGGCGTCGCGGCTGACAAGGCGTTGGTGTTGGCGCTTCAAGCGGTGGCACTGGTGGTGCGCCACCTGCATCAGCCATTTCGGCAGAGCCCGCGGCTCACGCAGTTCTGGAAGCCGGGTCAACAATTCCATGCAAGTTGACTGAAACACGTCAGCCGATTCATGTGACGGCAAGCCGTACTTGACAGGGATCGAGTAGATGAGCGCTTTATATTTGTCAATGAGCAGAGACCAGGCTTCTTCGTTTCCCGCGAGGCACTCCTTTACAATCCGCGTGTCGTCCCACGCACTCGGCAGTTTCTTTTCAACTCTTGTCACCACCGGACTCATTGGCGGGTGTGCTCTGCCGCATTCTTGAAGTAGAGTTGCTCGACGTTCCAAAGGACGTACGGTTCGAGCACCGCGGGATGGAAATTGCCAATGGAATTTTTCGCCCCCACCAGAATGTCCGGGCTAGCCAAAAAAATCATTGGCTGATTGTCCGCGAGAATCTGCTGCACGCGGTCGAAGGCCTTTTTTCGTTGCTGATAGCTGGGGGCAGAGAGTTGCAACTGCATCGAGCTGTCGATTTCTGCTTCCCACGGCGTCGCGGGATGCGTTTGCGACGGATTCCACAGGTGCGTCCCGCCGCTCGAGAGCCAGACGTTCAGATCGGGAGTTGGGTCCGCGTCGAAGCTGACCAGCCCGAGGACGCATGCCTCGTATTCTTTTGTTTGAGTGACGCGATCAATCAAGGATCGAAATTCCATGGGCACGACTTGCACGCGCATCCCGAGTTGCTTCAGGTCATCCTGAATCAGCGTGGCCATCTTTGTGCGGTCGGTGTTCGAAGAGCTGGTCAGAATGGAAAACTCGACGGGTTTTGCGTCAGAATCCACCAGGACAGACTCTCCGTTCGGTCCGCTGTTCCAATGGAAGCCTGCTTCCTTCAGGAGCGCCCGCGCCCTATCTGGAGAACGCGCGGGATGCGGGAGTGACACATTTGCCCAGCGGCGATTTCCAGGCGTGACAGGCCCCCAAAGCGCCGCTCCGCGCCCCTGGTAAACAAGCCGCACAATCGCGTCGCGGTCAATCGCCGCGGAGATGGCCTGCCGGAATTTTACTTCGCGAAACCACTTCATTTTCCGCGACAAATCCGGCGGCGTCTTTTCCCCCGGTTCATTTAGGTTGAAAAAGAGGAAATTGTATTCGAGGCCGGGTCCTCCATCGGACATCGTGAAGCCGCGCTGCTGGCGGTTCAGGGTCAAGAAATTCTCTGCGCCCAACCTGCTGATTAGATCCGTTTCTCCGGACTGGAAACGCAGGACTTGCGCTTCGGCGTTGGACACAAAAAGGAAAACCAACTCGTCCAGATACGGCAGCCGGTTTCCCCTTGCGTCCTTTTTCCAATAGTAAGGATTACGCTCCAGAACCAACCTTTGCCCAGGGATGTATTCTTTCAAACGAAACGGGCCGAGCCCCGCCCACTGATTGGCGGGCGTGGCGAGCGTCCAAGCCTGCGAAAGCTTGCCCTCTGCGTAAGGTTTTTCGAGTAAGTGGCGCGGCAAAATAGCCAGACCATCGAATAGCCTCTCTCCAGCGCCATAGGTTTTCACCAATTGGAAGACGACAGTGTGCGCGTCCACTTTGCGTGCCACAATTGGTTTGCCGCCGACAATCAACTGATCGCGCTGCGTGGCGTGCACGCTCTCATCAAGAGAAACACGGAACGTGAAGAGAATGTCGTCGGCGTCGAGCGGCTGGCCGTCTGAAAACTTCAGACCTTTTCGCAGGGTCAACGTGTACTGCAACCCGTCCGCGGAAACTTCCCAGGACTTCGCCAGCGCTGGTTCGGTGAGCTGCGTCGATCGATTGATATGAATCAAATCGGCTTGCATGGCGCCAAGAATCACTTCCCGCGATGGCGCATCCACGGCGATCAGAGGATTCAGAGTCTTCGGCTCAGCGCGCAGCGAAACCACCAGCCGCCCTCCTCGTTGTCCAATTTCCCCGGGAACAGCAAGCGATTCTTCTGCAATTTTTTCCTGTGTTGGAATTCCGCTGGTGGGGCGCGAAAATAGGATGGCGCTGGCCAGCAGCAGGCCGCGGCCGAACCATCTGCCAAAGGTGGAGAGTCTGGCCATTTTCACCAACTATTCCAGCTGCTCGTCCTCTCTATCTTCCCTATGCCTGCGTCCTGGTGCAAGGTACTCGCCAGGCCCAGGTATCCGAGAAAGAACGGCACGATTGCCAAAGCGGGCACGTACATCCACCAGTAGGATAACAGGACACTGTATTGCTGAAGACTGGCGAGGAGGTTCCCCCAGGTGGGCACTGGTTCGGGTACGCCGAGTCCCAGAAAGAAAGAGTCATCTCCGCAAGCACGAATTGGGGTACGAGGATCGCCGCTTGCGTCAGAATGACGCTCGAAGTTTCGGGCAAGATGTGACGCCGAAGGAGATAGCCATCGGTTGCGCCGAACCCCCGCGCCGCCCGGACGAAATCGCGCTCTCTCGCGCTCAGCACCACTCCGCGTACGAGCCGCGCGGGCCGCGCCCAACCCACGGCTCCTATGACAAGGATAATCAAGAAGAAAGCCCGCACTGGGCTGACCGCCAGCGGCAAGAATGCGCGGAGCGCGAAGAGCAAGTACAGCCAAGGCAGCGCGGCAAACAGTTCTGCCAGGCGCATGAACAAACCGTCTCTCCAGCCGCCGTAGTAACCCGCTGTCGCTCCGACCAGCACGCCGAGAAACAACGTGAGTCCCGCCCCCAGCAAACCCGCGAGCAGGGAGATTTGCCCGCCGTAGAGAATTCGCGAAAGCTGATCGCGTCCATACGCATCACTGCCCAGCATATGGATTCGACTAGTTGGCGCACCGAAAAGGTGCAAACGAGTTGGAACGAGGCCGAGTAAACGGTAACGCGCTCCAGTCACAAAGAACTGTAAAGGGAGAGGCTGTCCAGTGCTTTCCTCAAATTGATCAAAAGAGCCGTCACGCAGGCGCACGGCGTAGAAAAAAGGGCGGAGGTGATGGAGTCCTTGAGCGTCCACAAGATGAATTTTCATTGGTGGCAGATAAGGACGCTCGCGGTCCTGTTCGGCGGGGTCATAAGGCGCAAAAAAACCCGCGCATGCGACGACTCCGTGAAGAGCCGCAAGGGCAAGCAGCCATCGTTTCAATCCGCGGCGCTGAATCATTGGGCTGCCGTTCTCGTGCGAATTCTGGGATCGGCCCAATACACCAGAAGATCCGCCAGGAAATTTCCCAGGACGAGAAACATGGTCGAAAAAAGCACGCCACCAATCACGACATACAAATCGCGTGCGAGGATGGCTTCCAGCAGCAACGGTCCAAGTCCAGGCCAGCTCATCACGACCTCCACGAGCAGCGAGCCGCTTAAGAGGGCTCCCACGCTGAATCCAAAAAGTGAAATAAGCGGATTTGCCGCTGCCCGCAGTGCATAGCGGTAAAGCAGTGTGCTGCGCCGAATGCCATGACTCGCGGCCGCTCGCAGGAAGGGTGCTTCGAGCACCTCGGCGACCGCGGCGCGGACGTGCCGGACCAGAATCGGCAATGCAGAAAGGACAAGCGCGATGACCGGCAGTTCCATATGCGACGCTACATCACGGAATTGCTGGATTCGCGAAAAATTCTCGAAGCCGACCGATGCCATTCCTCCCGTGGGAAACCATCCACTACGCACTGCCAGAATCAGCAGGCCGAGTGCAAGCACAAGGTCGGGAATAACGAGAAGTGCCGCGGTTGCCCACGAAAGCGCACGATCTGGGGCGCGCCCGAGAGTTGTGGCGCTCCAGATTCCGAGGGGAAGAGCGAGCGCCCAGGCAAATAACGTGGCGAAGACCGTGAGCAGTAAGGTGTTTCGAGCGCGCACCCAAAGCAGCGGTGCAACGGGAGTGTTGTAAGAGAAAGAGAATCCCATCTCGCCGCGCAGGAGCGACCTTACCCATCGCGCATAACGCACGGGCAGCGGCCGGTCAAGCTGATACTGGGCTCGCAAGGCCGTGACCGTTTCCGGAGAAATCTGCGGATTCAGCCGCATTTCGTCGAAATAATTCCCTGGCGCCAGCGTGGAAAAAAGAAAAGTGAGGAGGGATGCGCCGATTAAGAGAAACACGGCCTGGGTCAATCGGTGCAAGAGGTAGCGCATCACGCCACCACCAGACCATCCGCAGCATCGGTCAGCCTCGGAGTGGCCATGATTAGACGCTGGGTGACCTTTTGTTCTGGCGAACCCAACACTTTTTCCACCGGACCCAGTTCCACAATCTTTCCTTGCTCCATCACCGCGATTTCATCAGCCAGATGCCCCGCCATGGCGAGATCATGGGTGATGAAGAGATACGTCAGACCGAGCAAAGACTGCAGTTCAAGCAGCAGATTGGAGATCTGAGCTTGCACCGAACAATCGAGCGCGGAAAGCGCTTCATCCAGAATCAGCAGTTTCGGCTCAAGCGCCAGTGCACGGGCGATCGCCAGCCTTTGCCTCTGTCCGCCGCTGAATTCATCGGCCTTGTGGAGAGCTTTTTGTTGCGGGATGCCTACCTGGGCAAGAAGGGCGCGTGCCTTGTCTTCTCTCTCCCGTTTGTTGCTTCGCCCCTGCACGAGCAACGGCTCGGTCACAATCTCCAGCGCAGAAAATCTCGGATTCAGCGATCGGGCGGGATCCTGAAAAACGAGCTGAATCTTGGGGCGCACGGCACGTTGTTCTTCCTCAGGGCGGGCAGCGATTTCTTCTCCCCGGAAGATAATACTCCCCGACGTAGGCCGCTCTAGGCACGCGATACAGAGTGCCAGCGTGCTCTTCCCGGAACCCGATTCACCCACCAGTGCCAACGTCGATCTTGCACAAATTGAAAATGAAACTCCGCGCAGCGCTGTCACTTCTTTCTTGGTTCCGGGCACGCGGGCGCCCTGGTAATGTTTTTTGAGGTTTTCCACCTTCAAGAGTTCTTCCATGTTCTCGCGCCTGCAAATAAAATTACCCGCCATACTTGAAACATGAAACGGCATGCGTTTCGTCCACTGCCACGGCTGCCGGTTCGCGCTTCGTGCAGAGTTCCATCCGGTCTGCGCATCTGGTCTCGAATCTGCAACCGTCCGCGAACACTTCCAGATCCATGGCCTCTCCCGGGATTACTGGCAGCCTGGACTTGCGCTCCTTCGCAGGTTCATCCAGCCGCGCGGGCATGCTTCGCAACAGAGCCCGCGTATATGGATGGTGCGGCAACATAAGAACTTTTTCAGTTGGGCCGATTTCCGCGACTCTTCCCGCATACAACACCAGAACGCGGTCCGCGAGGCCCGCCAGCAGTGCGGGATTGTGGGTAATCAGAACTAGGGATAGATTGAACTTTTTTCGAAGGGTTCGAAAGAGCCCAAGGATATCCTGCTGCGTCGTGGGATCGAGAAAGGCCGTCGGCTCATCAGCGACGATCAGTGCAGGACCGCATGCTATCGCCTGGGCGATCAACACCCGCTGCTGTTGACCGCCGCTCAATTGGTGGGCGTAGGATTCCGCGATGCGTGCAGGATCCTCCGGAAAAACCTCCGCGAGGAGTTGCAGAGTCTTTTGGCGCAAGGCGCCCCGGTACAAAGATTCGTGCGCAGCCAACACATCGCTGATCTGTTCGCCAACGCGAAGCATGGGATGCAATGCGAGTGACGGCTCTTGGCAAATGAGGGCAATTCGCGCGCCGCGAATTCGTTGGAGTGTGCGAGGTTCTGCCTGCAGGAGGTCCTGCCCTTCGAAGTGAACGACACCTTTTTGAATTTTCCCGTTCTTAGGAAGGAGCCGCAACAGCGAGGCTGCGAGCGTGCTTTTTCCGGAACCCGACTCTCCGAGCACCCCGAGAGTTTCTCCGGGATGAACATCAAAACTTACCCCGGCGAGCGCAAGAGACTTTTTCCCAGCGCGTGAAGTGTACGCGACGTGGAGATCCTGAACTTGCAGCAGGGCTGTCATATCGGGGTGAGGAGCAAGCCTCCTCTCCACTCACCCATGTTCCGCCAAGAGAATCGAGCGGACAAGGCTGACGCTCGCGATAACGCTTGAATGGTAAAGAGAACCGCCAATTCTCTCGCAGGTCAGTTGGTTAGGCCGGGCAGTGGCTCCGCAATTTTGCTCGACGGAACCATCTTGAATCAAGGAGATTTAGATAGCACTGGCGGAGAGGGGGGGATTCGAACCCCCGGTAGAGGTTTTAGCCCCTACAACGGTTTAGCAAACCGCCGCATTCAGCCGCTCTGCCACCTCTCCGCGGACGGACCAGCCGAAGAATCAGCCGAATGGGCCGAGTATAACATTAAACAGAGGCGGAAAAGGGGATCTGTTTCTGGCCGGAAATGCAGCCTTCGAGGCGGACGATTTTACCTTTTTCTGCGTCCAAGAGAATGGGTCGGTTGTCAGCGAGCGTCCCACCCTTGCGGGATGAGGATTCTTTCCTTTCGGGTGTTTTAAACATAGAATGGCATATGGGGCCAGCGACGCACCCCAGCGGGGATGCGGCTGATGCCGATGGATTTCAGTTCCAGTAAGCCCCCTGTTCTGAAGCCCGAACCGTGAATGTGGAGAAGTCCTCCCGCGAAACATTTCGACCCGAACGGACGTATGAAGGGTAGAGGCAGTACAACTGACATCTGTGTCTCCTCGCCAGCTGATCGCTCATGGGATCGCCCGGTTCGAGGTTTGCGGGGGCAATTCGGAAACGGGACAGCGACCCTGGTGGATTGAAAGGGAAACGAATGAAGACGTGGCAAAAAGTGGCGATTGGCGCGGGCGCTGTGGTGGTGCTCGGCGGAATTGTTCTTTTCAGCGTGAACCAGGCAAACAAGGGCGTAGTCACCGTTCAAACGGCCAAAGTGGCTAACCAGGACAGCCTGGTATCGCTGGTGACGGCCTCCGGCGAGATCAAGCCGACAACCTACACGAATGTGACCGCCCAGGGATTCGGCAGAATCACGGCAATCCTCGTCAAGGAAGGCGACCACGTCAAGAAGGGTGACAAGTTGCTCCTGCAGGAAAACATACAGGCGAATGCGGACGTGCAAGCGCAGTCAGCGGCCGTCAATTCCGCAGAGTCCGGAGTGCAGGCGGCAGAAGCCAGCTACAGAGCGGCGCAGTCAGATCTTATTTCGCAACAGGCGAACCTTGAAAAAGCCAAGCTGGACTATGACCGCGGCCAAGGCCTCTACAAGGACGGGTTAATTCCGAAGCAGGACTTCGATCAGCGAAAGACCACCTATGACGCGGCTGTGGCGGCGGTCGAGTCGGCTCGGTCGCGCGTGCAGTCTTTAAGGGCACAGTTCGATCAGACGCGGTCGCAGGTGAATCAGGGCCGTGCGGTGCTGGTACACACCCAGGACGTTCTGCACAAGACGACCTATACATCCCCGATCAACGGAATCGTGAGCTATCTTCCTGAGCGCGTGGGCGACTTCGTCGTCCCGGGCATGCAGAACGCGAATGGCAGCTTCATCATGACACTCTCGGATATGTCCGTAGTCACGGCCGAAGTAAAGGTCGATGAGACAGACATCGTCAATGTGAAGATGGGCCAAGAGGCCGATGTGACGATTGACGCGGTTCCGGGAAAGATTTTCAAGGGCAAGGTGACGGAGATAGGATCCCAGGCCGTCTTGCGCAGTTCAGGACTAACGACCACTCAGACCACCACGAGCACGCAGGAAGCGAAGGACTTCAAAGTTGTCGTAACGCTGGCGAGTCCGCCGGAGAACCTGCGACCCGGTCTATCGACGACCGCCAAGATCAAAACTGCGGAACGGAAAAACGTCGTGGCGATTCCGATTCAGGCGCTGGCCGTGCGGACGCGCAAGGATTTGGAAGAAGCGGCCAAAAATGCAAAGAAACAGGGCAGCTCCAATGTGACCCTGGCAGCACCGCCGCCTGCGGCAGCGGGCGAACCCAAGAAGGATGAAGTTCAGGGTGTATTCGTGGTTAACGGAAAAAAGGCTTTGTTCCGGGCCGTTGAAACCGGAATAGCGGGTGTCACGGACATAGAGATTACAAAGGGACTGCAGCCGGGCGACGAGATCGTCGTCGGTAGCTACAAGGCGCTGCGCACCCTGAAGCCGGAGTCGCAGGTGAAAGTAGATAACACCGCGCCGAAGAAACAGGACGATCAGCAGAGCTGAAGCGTACCCCAAGAACGAGGGAGATTCGAATGCCTGTCGAGACACCTGCCACAGATTCATACCGGGAAGACCTGGTCAGTTCGGGTGTGGTCATCAAGACCGACGCCCTGACCAAGGTCTACGAAATGGGTGCAGAACAGGTGCACGCGCTGAGCGGTGTGGATGTGGAGATCCGCAAAGGGGAATACGTAGCCATCATGGGGCCATCCGGAGCGGGTAAATCCACGTTGATGAATCTGATTGGCTGCCTGGATTCGCCTAGTACCGGGAAGTACTGGCTCGCCGGGCGACTCGTGAGCGACTTGGACGATGATGAGCTCGCGTACATCCGCAACAAAGAGATTGGCTTCGTGTTTCAAACATTCAATCTGCTGCCGCGCGCCACGGCGCTGCATAACGTCGAATTACCCCTCATTTACAATGGAACGCCCGCCGAAGAACGTATCGAGAAAGCGAAGAAGGCGCTCGAACGCGTGGACTTGATGGACCGGATGAGCCACAAGCCTAATGAACTCTCCGGAGGGCAGAGGCAGCGCGTGGCGGTTGCGCGGGCGTTGGTGAACTCCCCGTCGATCGTGCTGGCGGACGAGCCTACTGGGAACCTCGATTCGAAGACGGGCGAAGAGATCATGGCGCTCTTCGAAAACCTGCATCGCCAAGGGAACACGATTATTCTCGTGACCCACGAGCACGACATTGCACAGCACGCGCACCGCATCATTTTCATTCGCGACGGCAAGATCGCTTCCGATGAGGCAGTCGCGAAAAAGTAAGCGGACAATTCGGCTCTTTCTTTCCCCGAGAATCTAAGTAACGTACCCGCGCGGGCAAACAGCCTTTACCCGCGTAGTGTCTTTGCATGAATGAGAATATGCGTGAGCAGAAAGGCCAAGCCGAATGGGGAATGAGAAAGAAACAGGGATGCAAGTACAAGTCATCGAAATTCTTAGGCTGGCGGCAGAACGCGCCCAGCGGTACGTTCGAGCTGCGCCTGTACGAAGGGTCGGACCTTCCGAAGCAGCCGTGTCCGCACTCGCTGAGTTTCACGAAACCTTTCCTCAATCCTCATGCGACCCAAGTAACGTGATCGAAAGACTCGACGAAATTGGCTCCGCAGCCACCGTGGCTACGACCGGCGGGCGTTACTTCGGCTTCGTGAACGGCGGAATGGTTCCCGCAGCGATGGCTGCCAATTGGCTGGCTGCGACGTGGAACCAGAATGCGGCGCTGCGAGTGATGTCTCCCGTCGCGGCGGAATTGGAGGAAGTGGCGATTCGGTGGGTTTGTGAAGCACTTGGATTGCCTGCCGATTGCGCCGGAGGCTTGGTTACTGGTGCCACGACAGCGAATTTCACTGCACTGGCGACAGCACGTTATGCGCTTCTTGCACGCGCGGGATGGGATGTCACCGCCGATGGAATGTTTAGCGCGCCGCCGATCGAGGTGGTCGTCGGTGCGGAGGTGCATGCCTCGGTCCTAAAGGCCTTGAGTCTGGCAGGATTTGGAACAAAACGAGTAACCATTGTGGAAGCGGACAGTCAGGGACGAATGCGCGTGGATAAGTTGCCGCGCCTATCGGACCGGACGATCCTGTGCATTCAGGCCGGGAACGTAAACACGGGAGCCTTTGATCCTGCTGCAGAGATCTGTCAAGCGGCAAAGGAACAGGGCGCCTGGGTGCATGTGGATGGTGCGTTCGGTTTATGGGCCCGAGTGTCTCCGAAGTTCGAACAATTGACCCGGGGATTCGAGCAGGCCGATTCGTGGGCCACGGACGCACATAAGTGGCCAAATGTGGGTTACGACAATGGCTTGGTTCTTGTCAGGGATGGCGTTGCGCTG
>WNGP01006413.1_pt1 | contig 11546 bp, 9 predicted proteins | sample 5407671 | NCBI WGS metagenome assembly WNGP01 (sample SAMN13153381, study PRJNA577476) | soil metagenome | isolation source: 40 cm soil or saprolite under Garry oak tree replicate 2 | place: USA:California | collected 2016-06-15 | reverse complement strand
GAATGTCCGTTCGTGATATTCCCGGAGCTGGCGCTGCTGGTGGCCTGGGTGCAGGGTTGATAGCTTTCCTACACGCAACATTACGGCCAGGCGCTCAGATTGTGTTTGAGGCAGTACACCTGGAAGAACGAATACGAACGGCTGACCTGGTGATTACAGCAGAAGGGCAAATTGACGCACAAACGGCCTATGGGAAGAGTGTTGGAGCCGTAGCAGAAATAGCGAAACGCTATGATCTACCTGTACTGGCTTTTGCTGGAAGCTTGAGTGATAATTACCAGGTTGTCTATGAACTTGGCGTTGATGCTGTGGAAGTATTGCCATCTAGCCCAATGACTTTAGCATATGCAATGGAAAATGCGGCCCGGTTGATAAGTGATGCGGCTGAACGAGCTTGCAGGTTGATTCAGGTTGGAGCTAAGGCCAAAGATATGTAACTTTTTTCATTTTTATCTCGTATATTCTTGTACACTTCTGTTTCATGCAAATATCCGGAATTTTCTCTGATTAAAAGAAGTTGTAATTAATAGGAAGTCTCAACGTATTAAATATTAAGCGACATCTATTCTGAAAGGTGCATCGTAAAGGTACTTTCCAGCGTGTATATATCATAAAGACTTTCAAAAGTCTGCATGAGTATAGCTTGTAGTTCGTTCCTTTATCATAGAGGGAGTATTGTAAGTATGCCAGAGAATCTGTATACCACTGATAATGCAGACTTTGAAAATCTGCTTTCGCTGGGATTTTCAGAAATTGAGGCCACACGGCTTGTCTATATGAAAAATCATGTGACCGAACAAAGTGAATATCGTGAAGTGGTTGAAGAGCAACATCGTTTGGGTTTTATTCGCTGGCTTATCGAAAATGACCGCATGGAAAAATAGCTGGAGTTTCTAAAGCAAGGTGACCGTGCAAGCCTCGTTGTGGCTTGCACGGTCACCTTGCTTTTTTACTGATGTTGGTGGATGGGTTCGAGCAACCCATAAGCCGAATTCTGTATCTGCATCGCCTCGCGACCACACAGGTGGCAATCATCTATCTAGGACGACAGTTACCTGTCGCCTCCAGCGACCAACCCGAGAGTTGACAGACGAGCAATCTGCAAGCATGCACAAATTGCACACTATCCCCTCTGCTTGGTCTTGCTCCGGATGGGGTTTACCCAGCCAGCCAGTCACCTGGCTGCTGGTGAGCTCTTACCTCACCATTTCGCCCTTACCCGACAAATGACAATACATGCCATCGCTACAATTCTTGAAGTTGTCGGGCGGTATGTTTCTGTGGCACTTTCCTTAAGGTCACCCTCACTGGACGTTATCCAGCATCCTGCTCTATGGAGTTCGGACTTTCCTCGAGTTTTGCAACTCGCGATTGCCTGTTTTACTCAAACCCACCGCACTTAGAGTAACACATGATCACACGCTCGTCTAGTTTGTTGACGATACGAACAAAAACGCGCTACAATGACCGCGATTGCGGTGGTGTATCGCAAAGAATAACAGGAAAACGCCAGGGAACATTCCAGGCTACAGAGCGAGTCGCAGAAGATACAAAGCTGGTTTTGGAGATATATTCATGTACGAATCGTTGGAAGAAGCATTGAGTGTACATTTTGAGAACCCGTCCCTGTTGCAGCAAGCACTCACCCATCGCTCCTACATTTACGAAACTGCTGGGGAGGGATTAAGTTCCAACGAGCGACTTGAGTTTCTTGGTGATTCAATTCTCGCGTTTATCAGCGCTGATTACGATTCAATTCTCGCGTTTATCAGCGCTGATTACCTGTACCGCGCTTTTCCAGATTTAAGCGAGGGCGAGTTGAGCGATCTGCGAGCTGCGCTTGTGAGACGCGAGACACTGGCAACGTTTGCGCAAGAAATCAATTTGGGAAATTACCTATTGATGGGAAAGGGAGAGCAGAGCAGCGGAGTGACTCAACGTGTACTCGCATCAGCATTTGAGGCTGTACTTGGCGCACTATTTCTAGATCAGGGAATAAAGGTAGTGCAGCGATTTCTGATGCCTGGATTAGAGCCGTTAGCACAGAACATTGTGAGCAAGCGATCGTTCAAAGATCAAAAGTCTCTGTTTCAAGAACAGGCGCAGGCGCAGGTTGGCATCACACCAATATATCGTCTTGTGAGTCAAGAGGGGCCGTCTCATAACCGCGAATTCACGGTGGAAGTACTGTTAGGGGATCGGGTGGTCGGAAGGGGACAGGGCCGCAACAAACAGGCTGCTGAGCAAGAGGCAGCGCGTGCAGCGTTACTCAGTAGAGCATGGATTTGACGACCGGATAAACAGGGGGGTGAAAAAACTTTTTAAATTTCGTTGACTTTTATGGACATTTCACGGTAACATATAGCCATGAAATTAAGTCAGTACGCAAAGAAAGCTGGAATCAGCTACAAGACGGCGTGGAGATGGTATAAAGCCGGAACTCTGGACGCGTATCAAACGCCGACCGGGATGGTGGTAGTCCGCGATCCACAGCTAGAACAGAGCGGGACCGGACGCATTGCTCTGTATGCGCGGGTGTCTTCCGCCGACCAGAAGAATGATTTAGCCCGCCAGGTGCAACGCCTGCGAGACTATGCCGCCGCCCGTGGCTATCAGGTTGCCAAAGAAGTGACCGAAATTGCCTCTGGCTTGAATGACAGCCGCCCGAAGTTCTTGAAGTTGCTGGCTGATCCCACCATTGGCACCATCATTGTTGAGCATAAAGATCGAAGTACCCGCTGTGGGTGGACCTATCTTACGACCTTGATGGAGGCACAGGGACGCCGCATGGAAGCGGTCTTTCCTGATGAAACCAAGGATGATCTGGTGAATGATTTCGTGAGCATCATTACCAGTATGGCTGCTCGTATGTACGGCAGGCGTGGGAGCAAACGGCGTGCAGAACGCATTAAGCAGTGCGTTGAGCAAGTCATGAAAGAAGAGGATCAAGCATGAAGGGAGTACGTGGCTACCGCACGGAATTAGCCCTCAACGATGAGCAACGAACAGCCTGTCTCAAGCATGCAGGTGTAGCACGGTTTGCATACAATTGGGGCCTAGCTCGTTCAGTAGAAGCATACCGCGAAACTTCCAAACGCCTCACGGCTATTGCATTGCATCGTGACCTGAACAAGCTGAAGCACACTGACTATCCCTGGATGTATGACGTTTCCAAGTGCGCTCCTCAAGAGGCACTGCGGGACCTGGACAAAGCCTACAAACATTTTTTCCGCCGGGTCGAACTCAAGAAGCAGGGCAAGTGGAAAGGTAAGCTCGGCTTTCCTAGGATGAAGAAGAAAAGCAAGGCTATTGGCTCCTTCCGCTTGACCGGTTCCATCAAAGTCTTCTCCGAATCGGTGCAGTTGCCACGTCTGGGTCGTTTGCGTCTACATGAGCATAAATTCATTCCAACGAATGCGAAGGTGCTCTCTGCGACGGTGAGTGAGGAAGCGGGCCGCTGGTTTGTGAGTATCCAGGTGGAGGAAGAAGTAGAGCGACCTGTGTCTTCTGCCACAGCAGCTATCGGAGTAGACCTGGGGATCAAGCAGCTTGCTACCCTCTCTGATGGCAAAATCTTTGCCAACCCACGGGCTCTCAAACAGGCTCAAAAGAGACTCAGACGCCTTGAGCGGCAGAAATCACGCCGCAAGCTCGGAGGCAAGAACCGCAAGAAAACCTGTCAAAAGTTAGCAAAGCAACACGCCCGTGTCGCACACATTCGCCGCGATGCTGCGCATAAACTCACCAGCTATCTCAGCAAAAACCACGCCTTGATAGCCATTGAGGATTTGCACGTGGCCGGTATGCTCAAAAATCACACATTAGCTCAAGCGGTGAGTGATAGCAACTTCGGAGAAATCAGACGCCAGCTTGAGTACAAAATCGCATGGACTGGCGCCTATCTCGTCGCCGTTGATCGCTTCTATCCCTCAAGTAAAATCTGTTCAGCTTGTGGGTGGATTGATGAGGATTTAGACCTTTCGGTGCGAACATTCGTCTGTGAGGAATGTGGCCTCGTGATCGACAGGGATTTGAACGCCGCTCTTAACCTCAAAAATGAAGCATTACGAACTACCGGGAGTTTCTCGGAAAGTCACGCCTCTGGACAGGGCAGCTCTGGCACGGTCACTAGATCATGTGAAACTGCCCTGAGTGAAGGAGGAACCAATCATCTTTGTGGCCTGTCCACAAAAGTCTAAGTATTGGAGAACGGTCGTATGCGACTGGAACCAACTGCGAAACCAGATTACGTATTACGAGTCAATTCTAGACTCATTACGACGAGTACGATTCTGCATTTTACATCGGATGAATTAGAAAAAGCGATTACTCAGGAGCAGTTGGAAAACCCCGCATTTGAAGTAAAAGAACAACGTATTTGCCTTTTTTGCGGAGAACCTATGCAGGGCCAAACATGCACATCCTGTGGGTATTCTGGATTTTCCGCACAGTTGACACAAGCAGCATTCGCCACAAGCGAAACCACCCATGATGAAAGTATCTCAGAGCAACAATGGAATGAGTATTTCCACAAGCATACCTATGATAATGGTCAGATTGAGGATAATGAAGAGTTAGATCCTCTAGTGAGTATTCCAACAGGACAGACGCTTACAGAAGTACTTTTGGAGCAACTGGAAACGCTAGTACCGCAAGAAGACGCACCTATTGCGGAGCAGCTAGTGGGTAACATCAATGAACGTGGCTACCTGGAAATAAGCGTGGAAGAAATTGCCGAACTGTTAGACGTACCGCTAAAACGCGTCGCATTTGTATTGAGCCAGTTACACTCGTTGGACCCTCCAGGTATCGGAGCGCGGGATCTCCGTGAATGTCTGCTGATACAGTTGAAAGCATTAAGCGAACTAGAACTGCCAAATCCGCTCGCATACGTATTAATTGATCACTACCTGGATCAGCTTGGACAAGGCCAGTTTCGAGAAATAGCGCGTGAAATCAAGGCATCGGAACAGGATGTACGCCACGCAATCCAATATATCCGGAAAACATTCCATCCATATCCCGCACATCTCTACCAGATCATTGTAAGCGTGAACACTACCAACACGATTCACATCCATCCAGATATCATTATTCGCAAAGTCGATGCAGGTTATGAAGTGGAACTCATCGAGGAGCAACGATACCGTTTCTCTATTGGTTCGGGATATGGCACACAACCATTAAGCTTTGACAACGAGATCATGAATGAAGAAGCACAACAGTATATCCGCCAATACAGCGATCGAGCAACGTTTTTTATAGACTGCGTGCATAGGCGCTGGCGAACTCTAAAGCGCACAGCAACCCTGCTTGTGAACTACCAAAGCGAGTTTTTAGAAAAAGGCGTTCGCTATATGCGACCTCTCACCCGCTCAGAAATAGCTCATCGACTAAATTTGGATGAGGGAACCGTCAGCAGAGCGATTGCGAATAAGTATGCCTTACTACCTGATGGGCACCTGATGCCACTTGCGGACTTCTTCGACGGTTCTCTTAGTGTGAAAGACGTAATGCGCGAACTAATAGCTTTCGAGAAGCCAGGCAACCACTTGAGCGATGAAGCGCTCGCGCGTTTGCTAACTGTTCGTGGTATTCCTATAGCAAGACGAACCGTCACAAAGTATCGCGAGGAGATGGGAATCCCACCATCAAGGGAACGCTAAGGGGACGACGGGCGACCATAAAGGCCCACCCAGCCACTCTTCACCACTCTCGCCCCTACGGGGAGGATTTCCCGAATGGATGGAGAACATCACGTTGATAGATACATTACGTTGAACCCTTTCAATGTAAGGACCGAGGCTATGCAAAGTACAGCAGGGGATTACTGGTCAATCTGGAAACAGTATGTATTGCAGGGTGTGGTGCAGGAAGATATGCTGCCTCCGGCATTGATGCAATCATGGCGACGTTGTGTTACTCTCGGTCTTGATCCCTATGGTGAGCCTGATTCTGAAGAAATCACCCGGCCAACATTGACTTCTCTTTCTCAACAATTGCTTTCGCTAGTGCGCCCAGCGATGGAGGATCTGCATCAGTTCGTTGAGGGATCAGAATGTGTGGTAGTCTTTGCAGATACTGATGTACGTATTGTCGATACAGTAGGAGATCAAGCATTGCAGCATGAACTTGAGCATCTCGGATTAAGCGCTGGAGCATCCTGGAGTGAAGAGCGCCAGGGTGCAAATGCCCTGGCTCTAGCATTGCATGAATCATTTCCCATTCAGCTTAATGGCGCAATGCATTACCGTGCTGCACTTCATACACTCTATACGTCGGCTGCTCCGGTACATGATTTGTTGGGCCAAACTGTTGGCGTGCTTGCAGTCATTGGCCGTTATGAACATTCGCATCCTCACACCCTGGGTATGATAACCGCGGCAGCTCAGGCAATCAGCAACCAGCTACAGATGCAAGTCTGGCTTAGCAATGCTAATGACCTCTTATTCGAACTAAAAACAATTTTGCAGGCTCTACCTGAAGGCATCCTATTGCTACACTACAATGGAGTAGTGTCACAGATGAACACACCGGCAGGCACAATGCTTGGACTGACCCCTTCTAAAGTGACAGGGAGGCGATTACAAGATGTGCTGCCACTCCCTACTGTGCTGGCTCAAGCAATTGTGCGTCAACAACCACTCTCCGATGAAGAACTGGTCTTTGACACGATACATGGCCGCGTTACCTGCCTATGCTCATTGAAGCCAATCACCAGCTACCAATCAGAAACAGGTCTGCAGGATATTGTGAGTCCCACTTCATTAAAGATTACAGAACCCGTTACTGCTGATGGCTTTGTCATGATGCTTCGCAGTATTGAAAGAGTTCAGAAACTCGTCCATCGCATGATTGGCGCCCGTGCTCGTCTGACGTTCACTAACGTGGTGGGTGAAAGTCCAGCACTCAAAGAAGCGATTCGATTGGCAAAATTGGCATCAAATAGCAATTCTACAGTCCTACTTCACGGTGAAACTGGCACAGGCAAAGAGATTTTTGCTCAAAGCATTCATAACAGCAGCGCGCGTACTGATGGTCCATTCGTAGCGATCAACTGCGCTGCAATCCCACGCGAATTGATTAATACCGAGCTATTTGGGTATGAGGGCGGCTCGTTCACAGGTGCTGATCGCCAGGGGCGTCCTGGCAAATTTGAACAAGCGAATGGAGGTACGCTCTTTCTTGATGAAATAGGCGATATGCCCCTCGACCTGCAAACGACCTTGCTCCGAGCTATTGAAACCCGCACAATTGTGCGTATTGGTGGCTACCGGGTGATCCCTGCTGATGTGCGTATCATCGTCGCTACGCATAAAGATCTACGGGAAGAGGTAATGCGGGGCAACTTCCGCTCTGACCTCTATTACCGCTTACATGTCTTAACCATTCACATTCCCTCTTTGAGAAATCGTATAGATGATTTGCCGTTGCTCGTACAACATTTCTTGCTACGACAGAGTCGCAACCTCAGTCGTTCGTTTACAATTACTCCAGAGGCTATGATTCTGCTCTGTCAATATAGCTGGCCAGGAAATGTACGTGAGCTTGAAAATATGCTCGAACGTGTGACCTATCTCATGCCTGGAACTGTTATCACAATCGCTGACCTCCCTATCGACGTACAACAAGCAGTAGAAAACAATCAAGCAGATTATGTTGATGATTCGGATAGTGCTCTACAAACTCAAAAAAGCCCGTATGAGCTTCATCGAGCACAACCTCTGTTGACTGAGCAGGGCACAGCACTGAAAGAACAGAGCATGAACGCTGAGATGCAGGCTATTATGAAAGCCTGGGATGCAAGTAATGGACATATCACTCGAGCTGCTGCTTTACTTGGTATCAGCCGCACGACAATGTGGAGGAAAATGGTCAAATATGGTCTGATTGAGAGTAAAGACGAGAAGCAATGATTCGTTCCAACATTGGAACGAATCATGTAAGATGTTGCAGTAGTGAAACGTAACGTTTCACTACTGCAACATCTTTTTTTCATACTCCTAAACATTTATTACCAATTTCTATACATTCCACGATTTTTTCTAGTGCCCAAAAATTCTCTTATGCCTCTTCTCAAGCCGATCTGATACCAGAATACCTTCCGATGCATCTAGTTTTTCCATCACTTTGGCATGAATATTGCACTGTAAATAGGTAGGAACATTGTGCAAGGCAAGTATAAGATATCAAATCATGAAAGGAGATGTGTAACTAATTAATTTTCCTATAAAGGGAGCAATACATTTGAAATTACGGTACAGATGAAATTGTTTGTTGTGTCAAAGTTATCTACTCGAAAGGAGGGTGTCTGCCTTATCTGGCAGACCACTTCGGTATGGATAGAACACCGAATCTATCTCAGAAATTTGTAGCCGAAATGCTCGGAGTCGCGTTCCTCGTATGGATTGGTGCAGGCTCTATTACAGTGACAAATTTTCTTAGTGCCGGCAAAGTTCCACTGCCATTCACGATGGCCGAGCTTGGTATGATTGCACTGGCGTTCGCATTTGCAATTGCGGCTATGGTCTACACCATTGGTCACATTTCTGGTTGTCATATTAATCCTGCAGTGACCTTTTCGCTTGCTGTTACCCGTCGCATCGGCTGGGGTGAAGCAGGGGTTTATTGGGTTGCGCAATTCATTGGTGGAATTTTGGGTGCCGTGGTCATTGCGTTCTCTTTTGGCTGGGCACAAGCAGCTCAAGGTCCAGGACTTGGCGCTACGAATTTCGGAACAGCGATAAACCTCTACGGAACAACTGGTGGTTGGATTGTCGCCATCGCTATGGAGACGATTGGTACCTTCTTCCTTCTCCTGGTCGTCATGGGAACAGCTGTTGATGGACGCGCGCCCTCTGGTTGGGCTGGTTTGATCATTGGCCTGATGGTCGCTGGTGAGATTTTTGCCTTTGGCCCAGTTACCAACGTCGCTCTCAATCCTGCACGCGCCTTTGGACCAGCAGTGATACAAGTGTTGTTAGGTGGCACATATGACCTTTCCCATTTGATTGTCTATTTTATAGGACCCCTCCTGGGTGGCGTTCTAGGTGTTATCACCTATGACTTCTTACAACGTGCGCGTGTAACGGCAAGTACACCTGAACTTGGTGGCATCGAGAAATCGGCTGTTGAAAAAGTCTAAGCATCGAAAATTTTTTGCGATGCAAAAAGGAGTCAGATATGAAGAAGCTCATTAACAACGTAGATGATGTAGTAACCGAGGCGCTTGCTGGCATGGAGGCTTTGCACCCGGAACTGATCCGAGTAGATTACGAGAACCAGCTTATCGTGCGGAAAGACGCGCCAATCCGTGGTAAGGTAGGCGTGATCTCTGGGGGCGGTAGTGGACACGAACCCATGCATGGTGGTTTTGTAGGCCGTGGCATGCTCGATGCAGCCTGTCCTGGAGCAGTCTTTACTTCGCCAGTGCCTGATCAGATGCTTGCAGCGACTCGAGCAGTAAATGGCGGAGCGGGTGTGCTGCATGTGGTCAAGAATTATACTGGAGACGTGCTTAACTTTGAGATGGCAGCGGAATTGGCCGAGGCTGAGGGAATCGAGGTAGCCAGTGTCGTAACGAACGATGATGTTGCAGTGCAAGATAGTCTGTATACTGCTGGAAGACGCGGTGTTGGTGTCACTGTATTGTTAGAAAAAATTGTAGGTGGGCTGGCTGAGACTGGTGCATCACTTGGACAGGTAGCGGAATTGGCCCGGAAAGTAAACGATCATGGACGCAGTATGGGCATGGCGCTTACTTCGTGCACAGTACCCGCAGCAGGTAAGCCGACGTTCGAGCTAGGCGATGACGAGATGGAGATTGGTATCGGTATACATGGAGAGCCGGGTCGCCGACGTGTCAAACTCGCTTCTGCTGCTGAAGTAACGGAAATGCTTGCTAACCCTGTCATCGAAGACCTTGGCCTGAAAGCGGGCGAGCGTGTCCTTGCTTTTGTCAATGGCATGGGTGGTACGCCGCTGGTGGAGCTATACATCGTAGCTAACGAACTTGCCAAGATACTGCGCGGCAGAGATGTCACTATCGCCCGTTCGCTCATAGGTAGCTACATTACCTCTCTTGAAATGGCCGGTTGTTCTATTACCCTGCTGCGGCTCGATGATGAATTGATTCGCTACTGGGATGCTCCTGTATATACTCCAGCTCTCCGTTGGGGCGTATAAAGAGGGTAATAAATCTAATGTAAACCTGGTGTTTACCTGTAACCTGTAGGAGCCATAGTGTTACTTTAAGGGATTTCGGTCTCCTAAGTGCCTGTTACACTCCAAATGTTTCGTAGTACAATAAAGCTGAGCTGGACAGAGGATGTCAGCCTCTCTATGGAAAAAGTATCTCATAGAGTTCGATCTTCAAAGAGATACCTTTGCCCATGTTAGGACTCTCACAAAGTTTATTTGTACTACGAACGGGTGAACACCAGGTTCGCTCCTATCTATTGTGGAGGAAACCATGCCAATTACGACAGAGGACACGGTAAACTGGTTGCAGCAATTAGCTCTGGTTCTTCATGAAAATCGTGATTATCTTACACAACTCGACTCACCAATTGGAGATGCGGATCACGGCATTAATATGGACCGTGGATTTAAAGCCGTGATTGATAAACTACCAACCGTAGCAAATATGGATATAGGCTCAATCCTTAAGACTGTTGGAAGCACACTGGTTTCGACAGTTGGTGGGGCTAGCGGCCCATTGTATGGCACAGCTTTCCTACGAGCCGGTATGGCAACCGCCGGGAAAAACGAACTCTATGAAGCTGACTACACCGGTATGTTGGAAGCAGCATTAGAAGGGATTAAAGCGAGGGGCAAGGCGCAACCGGGTGAGAAGACGATGGTTGATGCACTCACGCCGGCTTTGATAGCTGCTAAAGAAGCACAGGCACAGGGTCTTGAACTGTCACAAATTATGCAGCGCGCCAGTAATGCCGCTGAAGTAGGTATGAAAGCTACCATTCCAATGCTTGCTACCAAAGGGCGTGCCAGTTATCTTGGAGAGCGCAGTATCGGTCATCAAGACCCTGGCGCAACCTCTAGCTGGCTGATATTGAAAACGTTAACTGATACCTGTTCATAGGTACTGATACTACAGAACACTTTCTAAGTCTTTGCTTCCAGAAAGTGGGTGAGATTTGATGAATTCCATTTGTTCCGAACTTGATAGGAGGCTATGCCCATGGCAGTAGGTTTAGTCATTGTTTCGCATAGTTCTCGATTGGCTGATGGTGTTGCAGAACTCGCCGGGCAGATGACGCAAGGCAAGACTCCGATTGCAGCGGCTGGTGGAGCGGTCGATGATATCCTGGGCACGTCCGCTGATAAAATCCTCGCCGCTATCCAATCGGTCGATGGACCAGATGGCGTGCTGGTATTACTGGATCTGGGCAGTGCCCTTCTCTCTGCTGAGCTGGCGCTGGAAATGCTCAGCGATGAGCAACGGGATCGCATACGCCTCAGTTACGCTCCCCTGGTGGAAGGAGCCGTTGCAGCCGCCCTGGAAGCCTCACTTGGTCGTCCACTGG
>WNGP01004883.1_pt1 | contig 11551 bp, 9 predicted proteins | sample 5407671 | NCBI WGS metagenome assembly WNGP01 (sample SAMN13153381, study PRJNA577476) | soil metagenome | isolation source: 40 cm soil or saprolite under Garry oak tree replicate 2 | place: USA:California | collected 2016-06-15 | reverse complement strand
CCCAACCCGCAGGAGATGCAAAAGCAGGTGCAATTCATCATGCAGGAACGTCCCCGCGAGACCGAGGCCGCATCGCGCGCGTGGCTGCAAAATGTGGCGCCCGATCTGATCCCCTCGCTCGATTCGCTGAAAGCGTCCGCGTTGGACCAGTACTGGATGGAAGTCGCGCAGTTGACCGTGCAGTTCGGCGTCTTTCAGAATATCTGGCGCCGTGACAGCGTTCGGGCGCAGCTCGTTGGCAAGATGTTCGGACTCGAGGCCAACGCCCGTGCTCAGCAACGCGCTTATCGAACAGCCTCTGAGGCGAGCCGGGTAGCGATCCGCAAGCAGATTGAAGGCCTCATCACCCAACATTTCGATCTTGAGGACCAGGTGCGCGCCGCGCGCTCGAAATCGCCGATATCGAGCGGCGGCTCGCCGACGTGCGGGCCGAGAGCCAGCGCCGCCGCGACAAGCGGTCGGAGTTCATCAAGTTTGCGGTGGACGACATCGTGCGCGACGCTATTCGTCCGCGGTAGCCGCGCGCTGGGAGCGAGTGTCCCTGGGAGCGAGTGTCCAATGATCAATGTTCAATGATCATTGATCATTGGACATTTGTAGTTGATCATTGGACATTCCGATATGCCCAATATCGGCTCCTACCACCCCGTCATCGTTCACTTCGCGATCGCGCTGCTCATCCTGGGCGTGATCTTCCGCTGGATCTCCCTCACCGGCCGCGCCCCGTTTACCGGGCCGGCGGCCGCGACGCTGCTGATCCTGGGCGCCGTGGCGGCGCTGCTCGCGGTCCAATCCGGGACGGATGCGCATGGAGTGGTCGAGCGCATTCCCGGCGCGCGGCAAGCCGTGATGGACCACGAGGACGCCGGGGAGTGGGCGCGTGACATCTTTCTGGTCGTCGCGCTGCTGGAGATCATCGCGCTGGCGACCGGCAGGCGTCGGGTTCAGGTGGCGCGTGTCGCGCTCTGGGGTTCCGCGCTCGTCGGCATCGCCGGCGTGGCGGCGATCTTCAAAGCCGCCGACCGCGGCGGCGACTTGGTCTATAGCTATGCGGGCGGGGTGGGGACGAGGTCGGGCGACACGGCGGATGTGACGCGACTGTATCTGGCCGGCCTCTATCAGGCGGCGCAGCAGGCCCGCGCCCAGCACGACAGCGCGCACGCCGCCGAATTGTTTGCGCAGCTCGAGCGGCAGTTTCCCAACGACACCAACGTGCGGTTACTGGCGATCGAATCGCTGGTGCGCGATCGCCACGACGCCCGCACGGCGTTGTCGGCGCTCGCGCGGTTTTCGATGCGCGGGGATGATCGACGGTTCCAGCTGCGGGTGGGGTTTTTGAAGGCCGACGCATACGTCGCCGTGGGAAAGCCTGACTCCGCGCGGGCGGTCCTCGAGCAGTTGGGCACCGCGTTCCCCGACATGCGGCAGCGGATCAAGGACCGAGAACGAATGATCAATGATCAATGATCATTGTTCATTGATCATTCGAAGAACGCCATCCGCTGCGCCACCCACCACGCCGCCAGGGCGCCCGCAATAAAGCCGAGCACCCCGCCGAACGGGCCGAAGAGTTTGCTGCCCAGCGCGCCGGCCACGGTGCCGACGATGAAGCTGACGAGCGCTTTGAGGAGTCTCATTCGGCCTCCAGGATGCGATGGCCGCCGTCACCGACTCAGCGCCGAGACGAGAATTTGTCGCAGCAGGCTGAGCACGATCATCGCGACGACGGGGCTAAAGTCGAACGCGCCTACCAGCGGCACGATCCGGCGCACCGGCTCGACCATCCAATCAGTCAGGATATATGCGGGCCGGATCCAGCGCGAATACCGGAACATGCCGAACCACGCGGCCACGACGCGCACGATGAGCGCCACGAACAGAATCCGGTAGGCCAAGTCGATGATCAGCGCGAATGTGGCGCGCGGGCCACCGCTCGCCGCGGCGTACACGGTCTGAAAGGTCGTTACGAACCAGCCGGCCAACGAGAGAAAGACGATACCAGCGACCGCGGTGATCACGACCAGCCACCCACCGGCATGGGTCGGATTGCCGCCCATCCGGACCAGTCGCCGCTCGACGGGCTTCACGACCGGATCCGTGATCGCGCGGAGCGCACGGCCTAACACGCCAAACGGGGAGACGCGACGCGTTCGCACTACCCAGGAGCCGAAGGCCACCAAGGCGGCGAGGACGACGAGCCCCAATACCGTGTAGCGAAGGATTGCGGTCGGAGGCATTTCCTGACTAGGAGCCGTAGGCAGTTGCGACGATGCGGTCCTGCTCGACTTTGTGGGCTGCGGGATAGCCCTCGGCGGGACTCGAGCGCTCCGGGCGAGAGACATCCAGCAACGTCACTCCCCGAGGCACCAGATCGCGAATCTTGGGTAACACGAACTTCCGCGCGCCCATGTTGCGCGGCTCTTCCTGCACCCAGACGATTTCTTTGAGATTCGGGTAGCGGCGCGCGTATTCCCCGATCTCGGCGCCCGGGAACGGATACAGCAGCTCGACGCGCCCGATCTTCACGTGCGGCGCCTCCGCGCGGCGCGGTGCGGCGATGATGTCGTAGTAGATCTTGCCGCTGCACAAGAGCAGGCGCGTCACTTTTTCCGGCCAGGTGCGATCGCGATCCCAGAGCACCGTCCGGAACTTCCCCAGCACGAGATCATCGAGCTGCGAGTTGGCGGCCGGGAGGCGCAGCAGGCTCTTCGGCGTCATGACGACCAGCGGCCGGATCTCGGTATGCAGCGCCTGGCGGCGCAGCAGATGGAAGTACTGCGCGGGGGTCGTGCAGTTGGCCACCCGAATGTTGCCCTCGGCGCCAAGCGCGAGGAACCGCTCGAGCCGGGCACTCGAGTGCTCCGGTCCCTGGCCTTCGTAGCCGTGCGGCAGCAGCAACGTGAGGCGTGAGGTCTCGCCCCACTTCGCCAGGCCGGCGATCAAGAACTGATCGATGATCACCTCAGCGCCGTTTGCGAAGTCTCCGAACTGCGCTTCCCATAGCACCAGTGCGTTTTGTGCTTCCACGGCGTAGCCGTACTCGAAGCCGAGGCAGGCGTATTCGGAGAGCGGGCTGTTGTGGAGCTCGAACGGTGCCTTGGCCTCCGGCAGGTGTTGGATCGGCGCGTAGCGTTGGTCGGTGTTCACGTCGTGCAGCATGAGATGTCGCTGGCTGAACGTGCCGCGCTCGGTATCCTGGCCGGTGAGCCGAATCGGTGTCCCTTCCACGAGCAGCGACGCGAAGGCGAGCGACTCTGCGTGCGCCCACTCGATCCCCTCTTTGGACGTCAGTGCGTCACGGCGCCGTTCGAGCTGCTTTTGGAGCTTGGGGTGCATCGTAAAGCCGTCGGGGACCGCGAGCAGCTCGCCATTCAGTTTCCTCAGCGCCTCGGCGACGACGGCGGTGTTGGGCTCCGGCGCGCTCTTGGGGATGATTCGTTGCGTGTCTTCAGCACGTTGCGTCGCACCCGACTTCACCGCCTGTTGTACGGCTGCCAGGCGTTGATACGCTGCCTCCGCATCGGCCCCGGCCTGGTCGGCCGTTACGATGCCCTCGCGCGCCAGCTGCTCCGCGTATTTCTGCCGGACTGCTGGCGTCTGCTTGATCCGCTCATACATCACGGGCTGGGTGTACGCCGGCTCATCCGCCTCGTTGTGCCCGTAGCGGCGGTAACCGACGAGGTCGATGACGACGTCGGCGTGGAATTTCTCCCGATACATCATCGCGAGCCGGACGGCGGCGAGGCACGCTTCCGGATCGTCGGCGTTCACGTGAATGATGGGTGCGTCGAAGCCTTTCGCGAGATCGCTGGAATAGTCGGTCGATCGCGCCTCGCTCGGCTCTGTCGTGAAGCCGATCTGGTTATTCATGATCAGATGGATCGTGCCGCCCGTCGTGTACCCACGCAGCCGCGCGAGGTTGAACGTCTCAGCCACGACGCCCTGGCCGGCGAACGCCGCATCGCCGTGCAGCAGCACGGGCAAGGCAACCGTCGTGTCGTGACGGAGCTTCGGCGTGTCGCGATCGGTTTGATTGGCGCGCGCGCGTCCCTCGACGACCGGGTTCACCGATTCGAGGTGGCTCGGATTGGGCGACAGCGTGATGGCGACGTCCTTGCCGTCCGCCGTCCGGTACACACCCTCGGCGCCGTGGTGATACTTCACGTCGCCGGTGCCGGCGTTCCAGCCTTCGGATTCCGCGGTCTCCTCGCGCCGCCCGCCCTCGAACTCCTCGAGGATGGTTTCGTACGACACGTTGACCACGTGCGCCAACACGTTGAGGCGGCCGCGGTGCGCCATCCCGATGACTGCTTTGCGCGTGCCATGTGCAGCGGCGAGCTCGACCGTGAAGTCGAGCATCGGCACGGTCATGTCGAGACCTTCGATCGAGAAGCGCTTCTGGCCCAGGTACGCCTTGTGCAAGAAGCGCTCGAGCGTGTCGACGACGGTGAGACGCGCCAGCAGCTGCTTCTTCCCTTCAGCCGAGAGTGGGCGGCGGTGCTGACCAGATTCGATCACCTGTCGCAGCCACACCCGCTGCTCGTGACTGCCGATGTGCTCGACCTCGTACGCGATCGTGCCGCAGTAGGTCGCGCGCAGCTGCGGCAGCGCCTCGGCGAGCGTGCTGCCTGGGACGTAGATGCGCAGCACGTCGGACGGAATCCGGGCCATAATTTCGGGCGTGAGTCCCAAGCGGCCAACATCGAGGGATGGATCGCCAGGAGGCTCGCTGCCCAACGGATCGAGATGCGCGGCGAGGTGGCCGAAGTTGCGATGCGCTCGGACGAGCGCGTAGGCGGCGGCGACGTATTTGAGGTCGTCGAGATCCGGAGCAGGGAGCACGGAGCTCGGAGCAACGGGAGTTGGCGCAGGAGCTGGCGTCGGCGCTGGCGCTGACTGCTCCGTGCTCCGTGCTCCGGGCCTCGCGAGGCTCTCAGTCACTCCCTCATAAAACCGCTCCTCGCCCTGCAAGAGACTGTCAAGGTGCCGAAGGAACATGCCGGATTCGGCTCCCTGGATGATGCGGTGATCGTATGTGCTGGTGATCGTGATGATCTTGGCGCCGGCGATATCGCGGATCGTCCCCGTCGCGATGATCGAGCCCTGGCCCTTCATCAGGCGGGGGACCGAGGCGACGGTGCCGAGCGTGCCGGGGTTGGTGAGCTGGATCGTCCCGCCGGCGAAGTCATCGGGCATCAGGCGGTTGGTGCGGGCCTTCTCGACCAGCGCCTCGTAGGCGGCGTGGAATGCCGCGAAATCCATCGTTTCGGCGTGCTTGATCACAGGCACGACGAGCGCCCGGCTGCCGTCCTTCTTCTCGACGTCCACGGCGAGACCGAGGCCGATCGCGCCGGGGTCAACGCGATGCGGCTTGCCATCGACTTCCTGGAACGTGTGCGTCATCACCGGGAAGCGCTTCGCCGCCTGGACGATGGCGTAACCGATCAGGTGTGTGAACGAGATCTTCTTGCCAGTCGCGGCCAATTGGGCGTTGAGCGCCTTGCGGCGGGCGTCGAGCGTGGTGGCGGAGATGTCACGGAACGAGGTCGCGGTCGGGACCGTGAGCGACTCGGTCATGTTGGCCACTAACCGAGCCGCGGGACCCGTGATGGGGGTCGCCCCTCGCAGGGGAGCAGGGAGCACGGAGCTCGGAGCGGTGGGCGGCGGCGGAGCGGATGCTCCCTGCTCCTTGCTCCGTGCTCCCGGGATTATCGGGAGCTCAGCCAAGCGTCCGTTGTCGAACAGCTCGCGCCACTCGGGGGCCACGGACGAGGGGTCTCGGAGGTACTCCTCGTACATGACCTGCACGAAGGCAGCGTTATGGGTGCCGAAGACGAACTCGCTCACGCGCTGGAATCTACAAGGTATCTTATGTGACAGAATGGCATTGCTCTCCCTCGCGCTAATCCTGCTGCAAACCCAAGCCCCACATACCTCTCTTCGAGCGCAGGTCGTGGCTCGGATCCTCCAGACGACCGCGCGCGGGGTCGGCGTCTACTACCGCGACCTCACGACCGGCGACTCCCTAACCGTGGGTTCGGATGGGCGGTTCCACGCCGCGAGCACCATGAAGATTCCGGTCATGATCCAGCTGTTCCGGGACCGGGATGCCGGACTGCTCTCGCTCGACGATTCGATCATCGTGACGAACACGTTCCGCTCGCTCGTCGATAGCTCGCCCTACCAGCTCGACGTCACGGATGATTCCGATTCGTCGCTGTACAAGCGCCTCGGCCAGCGCGCGTCCATCCGCGAGCTGATCGAGCTGATGGAGACGGTGTCGAGCAACCTCGCGACCAACCTGCTGATCGCGAAGGTAGACGCCAAGCGCGCCAACGCCACGGCCCATGCCCTCGGCGCGGATTCGATTTTGGTGCTGCGCGGCGTCGAAGACGACAAGGCATACCGCGCAGGCCTCAACAATACGACGACGGCACGCGACCTCGGCATGCTGCTCGCTGCCATCGCGAACGGAACCGCCGCGTCGGCGGGATCGTGCCGAGACATGTTGGCAACTCTCGGACGGCAACACTTCAACGAAGGAATACCGGCAGGACTGCCCGCCGGGACGCGCATCTACCACAAGACCGGTTGGATCGGTCAGGTGGTCTACCACGATGCCGCATTCGTGCAGCCCCCAGGTGGCGGACGCGGCTACGTCCTGGTCGTACTGACGGGCGGGATTCAGAAAGACGATGACGCTCACGCACTGGCGCGCGACGTATCGAAACTCGTGTTCGACGCTTGGAGGAAACGATGAAACTGATCACCACGATCGTGCGGCCCGAGCGCCTGCCCGAAGTCAAGGCGGCGCTGTTTCGTGCCGGTATCACCGGCATCACGCTGAACCGCGTCAGCGGCCACGGCGGCGAGCACGAGATCGTCAGCCAGTACCGCGGAACCACCCTCGTCATGGAATTCCATGAGAAGGTGAAGATCGAAATGGTCTGCTCGGAGCCGTTCGTACAGCCCTGCATCGACGCGATTCTGTCGTCCGCCCGCACCGGGGAGGTCGGAGACGGCAAGATCTTCGTGCAGCCGATCGAGCGGGTGATCCGCATCCGCACCGGCGAGCAGAACAACGAGGCGCTCACCGCGGTGAACGCCAACGAGGTGCAGCAAGCGGCGTTGCGCGCCGCCGACGAAGCATGACGCAGACGCCGGCGATAAGCGCCGGCGATACCGCGTGGGTGCTCGCCGCGAGCGCCCTGGTGCTCCTCATGACGGTCGGGCTCGCCTGTTTCTATGGCGGGCTGGTTCGTTCCAAGAACTCGCTCAACACGATGATGATGAGCATCGTCGCCATGGGCGCGATCAGCGTGCAGTGGATCGTGATCGGGTACTCGCTGTCGTTCGCGCCGGGGTCGGGTTGGCTCGGCGGGCTCGACTGGGTGCTGTTCCGTCACGTGGGCGGCGAGCCCAACCCGGCCTACGCCGCCACGATCCCGCAGCACGCGCACGCGATCTATCAGGCGATGTTCGCGATCATCACGCCCGCGCTGATCTCCGGCGCAATTGTGGAGCGAATGCGGTTTCGCGCCTATCTCGCATTCTTGGTCCTCTGGTCCACGCTGGTCTACGCGCCGCTGGCGCACTGGGTGTGGGGCGCGGGCGGGTGGCTGCAGAAGATGGGCGCGCTCGATTTCGCAGGCGGCACGGTCGTGCATATCAGCGCGGGCGTGTCGGCACTCGTCGCCGCCCGGTTCCTGGGACCGCGCCGCGACTTTCGCCGCGTCCCGCTGTCGCCGCACAATGTCCCACTCGTCTTGATCGGCGCGGGCCTGTTGTGGTTCGGCTGGTTCGGGTTCAACGCCGGGTCGGCGCTCGCAGCGAACGGGCTTGCGGCGCTCGCGTTCGTCAACACCAACACCGCGGCGGCCGCGGCCGTGGTCACCTGGGCACTGCTCGACTCCACGCGGACCGGAAAGATGACGGCGGTCGGCGCCGCGACGGGCGCGGTGGTCGGGCTCGTAGGCATTACGCCGGCGGCCGGCTTTGTGACGCCACCCGCCTCGCTCGTTATCGGCGTGCTGTCTGCCTGTGTGAGCTATTTCGCGATCCAGCGGCGCTCGCGCAGCCTTCTGGACGACTCGCTCGACGTGTTCTCGTGCCACGGGCTTGCGGGCGTTGCCGGGGCTCTGCTCACCGGCGTCTTCGCGACGAAGCTCGCGAATCCGGCCGGGAATAACGGCCTATTTGCCGGCAATCCCGGGCAGATGCTGGTGCAACTCTACGCCGTGCTGGCAGCCGCAATCATTGCTGCGGTGGGGACGGTGGTGATCCTGGCGATCGTGCGCGCGGTCTTCGGTGCACGGGCGCAGATTGCGGATGAAATGATTGGGTTGGATTTGAGCGAGCATGGAGAGGAAGCCTATTTCGCCGGCGACTCGGCGCTCGGGGGCAGCGCGATCGCGCAGAGCGTGATCGTCTCAACGCATGCGGAAGAGGATGCGGAGCGGCGCGAGACGGCGAAAACGCCCTAACTGACGCGCCGCGTCTTCCGTCTCATGAAGTCCATGAGGATAAACTGCCCGAGCGTCATCGTGTTCGTGAAGTAGGCTTTGCCGCGGCAGATCGCGGAAACCTTCTTCACGAACTCGACCAGGCTGCGATCGCGTGCCAGCATGAAGGTGTTGATGAGAATCCCGCTGCGCCGGCACAGCGCGACTTCGCGGTACGTTGCCTGGAGAATGTGCGGGTCCAGGCCCATCGAGTTCACGTAGATCCGGCCGTCTGGCTGCGTCAGCGCCGACGGCTTGCCGTCGGTGATCATAATGATCTGCCGCATGTCCTTGCGCTGTCCCATCAGGATGCGGCGCGCGAGCTTCAATCCTTCCGTCGTGTTCGTGTGATACGGCCCCACCTGCGCGTGCGCCAGCTGGCCGATGGGGATCTCCTCGGCCGTGTCGTGAAACAGCACTATGCGCAGTGTGTCGCCCGGGAACTGAGTGCGAATGAGATGGGTCAGTGCGAGCGCGACCTTCTTCGCCGGTGTAAACCGATCTTCCCCGTACAGAATCATCGAGTGCGAGCAATCGAGCATCAGCACCGTCGCTGACGACGAGCGATACTCGGCTTGGTGCACCATCAGGTCGTCGTACTCGAGGTTGATCGGCACGCCGAGGCCCTCGCGCTTCAGCGCGTGCGACAGCGTGGCGTTGACGTCGAGGTTGAGCGTGTCGCCGTACTCGTAGCGTTTGCTGGCAGCCTCTGCCTCGACGCCGGTCGCCAGGTGTTCGGTGTCGTGCGCCCCGAAACTCGACTTCCCGATGCTGCCGAGCAGATGCTTCAGCGTGCGATAGCCAAGGAAGTCGATGCCTTTGTCGGTCAGGTTGAACTGCACCTGCTGGGCGGCTTCTTTCGCCATGCCGCCAGGGCCGAGGACGGGCTGCTGCGCGCCAGGCATCTTCGGCGCCTGTTGCAGGTTCAAATACCCCTCTTCGATCAACTTCTGGACGATCTGATCGAGCAGATCGGCCAACTGTTTCTGCAGCTCGGCATCTTTCTGCGCGTCGCCGGTGGAATCGCCGCGCAGCACGTTGAGCATCTCGGGGGTGAGCTGGCCCGAGTCCATCAACGCCTGGAGGATCGCCTGGCGCAGCGCGTCGAGGGAGCGGTCGGGATCTTCCTCCCCGAATTCGCCCCAGAACGGATGCGAGTACGGGCCGCCCGCGAACCCCGATTGCAGCAGGAAATCGGCCAGCTGGTCGAGCAACGCTTGGAGGTTGAGCGTCTCGAGCAGACCGGAGACGTAGCGGCTGTAGGTCGTGTAGCGCATCGATGTCTAATCTAGCACTGACAGGACGTAGCCAGAGTGGTCACGGAGCACACGAACGCCGGTGAAGTCGCGGATTGTGGCTTCGGCACCGGTGAAATCCGCATCCGGATACGTCGTGCTGAGCGCGACTACCCGCGCGCCGGCAGCGCGTCCCGCCGCGATCCCCGGCGGCGCGTCCTCGAAGACGACGCACTTCACGGGCTCGTGTCCCAGGCGCTGCGCGCCGAGCTGATACCCATCAGGCGCCGGCTTCCCCAGAGACACGTCCGCGCTCGTCACCAGGACGTCCGGGATCGGTAGGCCGACGGAGTTGAGTCGCAGTGTGGCGAGATCCGGACCACAAGACGTGACAACGGCCCAGGCGCCGGCATCCAACGTGGCCAGAAATCGACGAACGCCGGACACTTCCTGGAGTCCGTCGACATCCCTGAGCTCTGCGGCGTCGATCCACTCCACTTCGCGGGCGATGTCGAGATGCGGCGCCACCGCCTTCACGGTGTCCCGCGCGCGGCGGCCGTGCGCGATCCGCATGACTTTTTCAGGATCGAGCCCATGGCGCAATGCCCAGGTACGGCACACGCGCTCGACGACGGCACGCGAATCGACGAGCACGCCGTCCAGGTCGAAGAGAAAGGCCGAACACCGGAGTTCCATTGTCCTTAATTTGTGTGCAATGACGGAAGCTGCGCGACGGTACGGATTCGGGGCACTCGCCCACCGCAACTTCCGCCTCTTCTTCATCGGTCAGGGCATCTCCCTCGTCGGCACGTGGATGCAAAACGTCGGGGAGGGATGGCTGATCCTCACGCTGACCAACTCACCCTTCTACGTCGGCCTCACCGCCGCCCTCAGCTCGCTCGGCGTGCTCCTGTTCAGCCTGTACGCCGGCGTGATCGCCGACCGCGCCGACAAGCGGCGGATCATCATCTTCATGCAGCTGGCATTCATGCTCGAGGCATTCACCGTTGCTATACTCGTGCGGACGCACGTCGTCGCCGTCTGGCAGGTGCTGCTCCTCGCGACGATTCTCGGCATCGCCAGCGCGTTCGACATTCCGATGCGCCAGTCGTTCATCGTGGAGATGGTGGGTAAGGAAGACCTGATGAACGCGATCGCGCTGAACTCCTCGCTGTTCAACGGCGCGCGCGTCATCGGCCCGGCGATCGCGGGGTTCCTGATCGGCGCGGTCGGGATTGCGTGGTGCTACTTCCTCAATGGCGTGAGCTATATCGCGGTGATCGCGGGATTGCTGCTGATGCGGCTGCCCCCCCGACCGCCGCCTCCCCAGTCCGCTTCCGCATGGACGGGGTTCCGCGAGGTGCTGACATACCTACGGAGCGACCGGCGCGTCCGCACCTTGATGGTGCTCACGGCGATTTTGAGCGTGTTCGGCTTCCCCTACATCGCCATGATGCCCGTATTTGCGCGCGACGTGCTGCATCGCGGAGCTGCCGGCTATGGCGCGCTCACGTCTTCGATCGGTATCGGGGCGGTAATCGGAGCGCTGGGCGTGGCGCTGACCTCCGGCCGCATCCGCAGGCGCGGCCGGCTCATGCTGGTGGGAGGCACGGCGTTTGGCCTGCTGCTGATCCTGTTCGCCGCGTCGCGGGCGCTGGCGCTCTCAATGGTGCTGCTCGCGCTCGCCGGTTGCGCCATGATCGTCAACAACTCGATTACGAACACGCTGCTGCAGACGACTGCGCCCGATCACCTGCGGGGACGGATCATGGGGTTCTATTCGTTCGTCTTCGTGGGCATGGCGCCGTTCGGCGC
>WNGP01003309.1_pt1 | contig 11553 bp, 11 predicted proteins | sample 5407671 | NCBI WGS metagenome assembly WNGP01 (sample SAMN13153381, study PRJNA577476) | soil metagenome | isolation source: 40 cm soil or saprolite under Garry oak tree replicate 2 | place: USA:California | collected 2016-06-15 | reverse complement strand
CGATTCTCGAGGGTGGGGGGGCGGGTGGAAGGAGTGCCACGGGCGCCGAGTGCGAGCGCCAGGCAGAGCAGCGTCGGGAAGCGCACGGACATGGGCGGCTTTTCCGGTGTGGTTGGCCGCACGCGGTCGCAAGGCATATGCCGAACGCGATGGCTGGCATCGGCGCTGCAGACAACTTAGGCCGGCGTTGCGGCGTCGCAGCATGTGACGCGCACAGGCGGCGGGAGGGGCACACCGCGCACGGGTTTCGCCCCGCAACGGGGAGGCACGCGCCTTGCCTCCGTAGTGTTCGATGAAGCGCGACGCTCGCTGCCTCCTCGTCGCCGGCGCGCTCGCCTGCGGCGGGTCCCCCCCTCCGGCCGAGGTCACGCCTGGGACCGCCGCCGTGACGGTGGTCGTGCCGTCCGAAACGGATGCGCGCGTGACGCGGGTGGAAGAGATGCTGCGCGGCGTGCCGGGTCTCGAAGTCACGCCGCTTCCGAACGGGAACTATCAGCTCCGCATCCGTGGCCGCCGCAGCATCCGAGGCGAATCCGATAACGACAATCCGTTGCTGGTGCTCGACGGGATCACGATCCCGAACGAGTCCATCGGGAGCATGCTGGCGGACCTTGCGCCCAGCGACGTAGCGCGGATCGAGGTACTGAAGGATGCGGCGGCGACGAGCATGTACGGATCACGCGGCGCCAACGGCGTGATCGTCATTACCACCAAACGGGCACGATAGGAGGGAACGCCATGGCGTCTCGCATCACGCGGTTGGCGATGGTCGCGTCGCTGGTGAGCGCCGCCCCCGTCGTCGCGCAAGGGACCGGAGCCGTTGAGCTCGGCGCATTCGCGCGCTACACCAACTTCGACAACAGCCTGGGGATGAGCAGCACGGTCGGCGCCGGCGGGCGCGTGTCGGTCGCCCTCCGGCCCGGGTTCGCATTCGAGGTCGACGTGTCGCGTACCAGTGCCTCCAGCGCCCCGAGCGGGGGGGGGGGCTCGGTGACCTACACGCCGTTCCACGCCCGCGTGGTCGGGGCGCTCCCGGCCGGGGAGCGCATGGAAGTGCTGGTGGGCGGAGGCTACGTGCGCAACGCCTACGGCGGCGCGTTCGAGGCGAGCGACGGCGGTCTGTCGACGATTCTGGGGCTGCGCTATCACGCGAGCAACCGGGTGTGGATGCGTCTTGGGGTCGATCTCGATGTCATGTTCCACCCCTCGAGCGCCAGTCGCTTTACGTTCTACAATGGCAATTGGAGCCTGCAGCTCGGCGCCGGCGCCCGCCTGAATGGCGGGGGCGGTTCATAAGTGGTAGGTCTGCTTCGCTAGATCGTACGCGAGGGCGCGCGCCATGGGGCGCGCGTCGCTCGCGTCGATCACATGGCGGGCCACCAACCCCGCGAGGTAGTTGGCATCGATGCGGCGCGAGAAATCGTGCCGCGCCGGGATGGAACAGAACGCCCGCGTGTCGTCGTTGAATCCCGCTGTCTTGTGGATCCCCGCCGTTTCGGTCGTCCGCTCGCGGAACCGCCGCATCCCCTCCAGCGAATCGAAGAACCACCAGGGAGGCCCCAGCCGCATCGCTGGATAGTGCCCGGCGAGGGGCGCGAGCTCCCGGCTATAGGTGGACTCATCTAGGGTGAACACGACGACCGTGAAGCGCGGGTCGTTGCCATAGGCGTTGAGCAGGGGGCGCAGGTTGCGCGTGAACTCGGTTGCAATCGGGATGTCACCGCCCCGATCCGGCCCGAACCGCTCGAACACGAGACGGTTGTGGTCCCGCAGCGATCCTGGATGGATCTGCATCGTCAGGCCGTCCTCGAGCGAGAGCCGCGCCATTTCCATGAGGAGGTGCGCCGTGAAGCGCCGCTCGTCGGCGGGCGTCACCTCCCCCTGACAGGCCAGATGAAACAGGCGCTCGGCCTCCTCTCCCTCGAGGGCCGCCGTGTACGGCTCCAGGACGGCGTGGTCGGTCGCGGTGGCGCCGAGACTCTTGAAGTACGCGCGACGGTCGGCGAGGGCGCGCACGAATCCGAGGTAGTCGCGCACCGGTTCCCCATCGACGCGCCCCAACGCGTCCAGCGCTTTGCTCCAGCCGGGGGCCGCGATCCGGAACAGGGCGTCCGGCCGGAACGTGGGAATCACCCGGCCCGGCCAGCCCGATTCGCGGATCGCGCAATGGTGGTCGAGCATGTCGGTCGCCGCGTCGGTCGTCGCCAGCACCTCGATGTTGAAGCGCTCGAACAGCGCCCGCGGGCGGAACTCCGGCGAGCCGAGCTTTTCTCGGATCTCGTCGTAGAGCCGTGGCGCCGTCTCGCCCGAGAGGCGGTCCCGAATGCCGAAGACTTCGTGTAGCTCGTAATCGAGCCACGCGGCGGTTGGGGTCCCGCGAAACAGGTAGTCATGGTCCGCGAACCGCTGCCACACTATGCTCGGGTCTGTCTCGACGGGCCCTGCATCCCGGCGCCTGACTCCTAGATCCTCAAGCGACACGCCGTGCGCGTACAAGAGGCGCAGGATATAGTGGTCGGGCTGTACGATGAGCGACGCCGGCTCGGGGAAGGGAGCGTTCTCCGCGAGGATGCGCGGATCGACGTGGCCGTGCGGCGAGACGATCGGCAGGCCCCGCGTCTCCTCGTACAGCGCGCGCGCCACCCGCCGAACCGAGGGATCGGGATCGAAGCAGCGATCAGGGTTCAGACGGTTGGAGCCCAACCGGGCGCGTACTCGCGCTGCCAGTAGGCCATCGCGGCCTCGTCGCCCTGGATATGGCCGGTCGCGGGATCGACGCGGAGCGCGCGACCCGTCCATTGCGCGATGTTGCCGAGGTGACACAGCAGTACGCTCTTCGCGCCCTCCTCAATCGGTTGGTGGAGCGGCGCGCCGGTGCGAATGGCGTCCACGAAATTCCCGATGTGCAGAGCGGTCATGTCGTCGTCGGCACTGAGGTTGAGACCATTCCCCGCCTGCGTGGCGAGCGACTGTTTGACGACCGTGTTCTTGAGGTCATAGACGACATAGCCGTCGCGGTCCATCACCACGCTTCCGGTCGTGCCGAGGATTGCGGTACCACGCGAGCGGCCATACGTGTTGAGGCCGTTGCAGCTCTGGCCCTCCCAGATGATAGTCTTCCCGCCGGGGAACTCGAACGTGGCTTCCTGGGTGTCGGGGAACTCCCAGTCATCGTCGAAGTGATAGCGACCACCCGTCGAAGTCACGCGGTTGCACCGGTCCACGCCCAACGCCCAGCGGCACACGTCGATCTCGTGCGTGCCGTTGTTGCAGATCTCGCCAGTACCCCAGCGGCGGAACCAGTGCCAGTTGTAGTGAATCACATTGTCGCGGTACGGTGTGCGCGGCGCCGGACCTTGCCACAAGTCGTAGTCGAGGTTCGCGGGGACCGGCGCGGGCTTGCCCCGCCCGATGGTGGCACGCGTGTTGGCGTACCAGGCGCGTGCCAGGTAGGGCGTCCCGACGAGTCCCTCGCGAATCGCGTTCACGACCTCGATAGAACGCGGCGCCGAGCGCTGCTGAGTGCCCATCTGAACCACGCGCTTGGTCTTGCGCTGCGCGTCCACGAGCAGCTCGCCTTCGCGCGCGTTGTGGCCACACGGCTTCTCCAGATAGACATGTTTGCCGGCTGACATCGCGAGGATGGCGGCGGGTGCGTGCCAGTGATCGGGCGTCGCGATCACGAGCGCGTCGATCGCTTTGTCCTCGAGCGCGCGGCGGAAATCGCCGATCCCCTTGGGGGCTTTCCCCTGCGCCTCGCTCACGGCGCTCACGCCCTTGGCCAGGACCTGGGCGTCGACGTCGCACACGTACGCGACTTCGGCATTGGGCGTCTTGGCGAACGTTCTCGCCAGCACGGCCCCGCGACCATTCAGGCCCATCACGCAGACTACCATCTTCTCGCTTGGAGAGCCGGACGCAAACAGTGGCGCACGTGCCGCGAGGAGTCCCAGCCCCGCGCTGGAAACGGTTTTCACGAAGCGACGGCGTTTCATAGGGGCCTCACTTTGATGTTGCGGAAATAGACTTCATCACCGTGATCCTGCAAGACGATGTGCCCCTTGCGGCGATCCCCGAAGCCCGGAATGGAGCGGTACTTGCTCTTGGCGAGCAGCGAATCCATCCGCGTCGTGCCGAGATCGAACTCGACGATCTTGCGGCCGTTCAGCCAGTGCTCGCCGTGGTTGCCGCGGAAGATCACGGTGGCGCTGTTCCACTCGCCCACGGGACGCAGCTGCTTCGCCTCACTCGGCGCGATGAGGTCGTACAACGCTCCGGAGCGGTGGGTGGGCAGCTTGCCGTCTTCGTGCCGGTCGTCGTCGAGCATCTGGTACTCGAACCCCAGGGCGGAGTGATTCGGCGCGATCGCGCCCCTGGCGACGGCGGCCGGCGTCATCTGGCCGTTCTGTGCGATCGACATTTCTTCGGAGACGTTGTATTTGACGCCGCTGTTGGCGCCCGGGGTGACCTTCCACTCCCACGTCAGCTCGAAGTCGCCGAACGTGTCCACGGTCATGAGATCACCACCGTTGAGGGGCCGCCCGTCGGCCACCCTCGGCACGTTGCCGCTGGCGATCTTCTTGATGGTGCCATCGACGACGACCCAGTGCCCGGTCGGCACGGTGTCGTAGCCCAAGCCGCGCCACCCGGCGAGGGTACGGCCGTCGAACAGCAGCCGCCAGCCAGCGGCCCGCTCGGGGGCGGTCAGCACGTTGGGGCCGCCTGTTTGGAGAGCGAGAATGAGGGTGAGCGTGGCAATCATGGAGTCTCCTTGAACCGAGCCGGCTCGAGCCGCGGTGCGAGAATGTGAATGAGGGTCCAGGCGGTGACGTACGCGAATCCGCACACCGCGAATATCGACGCATAGTTGCTCCCCGTCGCGTCGAGAATCAGGCCGGTGAGCAATTGGAACAGCGCCCCGCCCATCGCGCCGGCGAAGCCCCCGATGCCGGAGACGGACGCCACGGCGCTCGGCGGGAACATGTCACTCGCGAGCGTATAGACGTTGGCCGACCAGCCTTGGTGCGCGGCGGCCGCCAGGCTGATGATGAGGACCGCGCCCCACAAACTTCCGACGCGCGGCGCCAGGGCCGTGGGCACGATCGCGAGCGCCATCAGCAGCATCGCCGTTTTGCGCGCGCGGTTCACAGTCCAGCCGCGTTTGATCAGACCACTCGACAGCCAGCCGCCGCCGATAGATCCCATGTCCGCGATGACATACACCGTAATAAGAGGAAGGGCGACCTGCGCGAGCTTGACGCCGTAGGTCCGGTCCAGGAATTTCGGCAGCCAATACAGATAAAACCACCAGACCGGATCGGCGAGGAACTTGCCGGCGACGATGGCCCATGTCTGGCGGACGGTGAGGAGGCGGAGCCACGGAACGCGGGGCTCGGGGCTAGGGGTTGGGGCCTCGTCGCTGGGGCTTCGGTATAGTGCCAACCACAGAAACAGCCACAAGAATCCCAGCGACCCTGTCACGACAAACGCCCAGCGCCAGCCCCAGTTCAGCGCGATCAACGGAACGATGAGCGGCGTAAGGATCGCGCCGGTGTTCGTGCCGGCGTTGAAGATGCCCGTGGCGAGGGCCCGCTCCTCTTTGGGGAACCATTGGCCCACGCTCTTGATGGCGCCGGGAAAGTTGGCGGACTCGCCGAGGCCGAGCAGCGCGCGCGCGGCGGCAAAGGACGCGGTGGTGCGGGCGAGCGCATGGCCGATCGCCGCGAGGCTCCACACGACGACCGCCGTGGCAAAGCCGCGGCGCACACCCACGCGGTCGAGCCACCATCCCGCGATTAGGAAGCCGAATGCGTAAACACACGTGAACGAGTAGACCACGGCCGCGTACTGCGACTCGGACCAGTGGAGCTCGAGCTGCAACGTCGGCGCGAGGATGCTCAGGACTTGGCGGTCCATGTAGTTGATCGTGGTGACGACGAACAGCAGGGCGCAGATGGTCCAACGGTAGCGGAGTCGTGAGGAGGGAGGGGCGATGGTCGACGTCACAGCGTGACGCCTTCCTTCCAGATGGCGATTTCGCGATACCCGTGCTTCTCGTTGGTGGCCAGCTCGCGCCCCGAGGCCACGTCGAGGATCAGAGTAAACAAGTCGTCCGCGAGCTGATCGAGGGTGGCGGCGCCGTCGAGCAACGCCCCGGCGTTCACATCGATCCAGTGCGGCTTCTTCTCGGCGATCGCGGTATTGGAGGAGATCTTGAGCGTGGGCACCGGGAAGCCGAGCGGCGTGCCGCGACCCGTCGTGAACAGGAGCAGGGTGGCGCCGCTCGCGACCAACGCCGTCGACGAGACGCCATCGTTGCCCGGGGACTCGAGGAGGGACAACCCGCCGGCCCGCGTCGCCGCGGCGTCGCCGTAGCGCAGCACCTGCGTCACCGGCGCCTGCCCGCCCTTCTGGATCGCGCCGAGCGATTTCTCCTCCAGCGTCGTCAGCCCACCCGCGACGTTTCCCGGGGACGGATTCTCGTAGATCGGCTGCTCGTGCCGGATGAAGTATGCCTGGAAATCATTGATCAGGGCGACGATCTGCCCGAACACGGCCGCATCCGCCGCGCGGCTCATCAGCAGCCGCTCGGCCCCGAACATCTCGGGTACCTCGGTGAGAATCACACCGCCGCCCAGTCCCGCCAACCGGTCCGCGATGCGACCGAGGAGCGGGTTGGCGGTAATACCGCTTAAGCCGTCGGAGCCACCACACTTGTGGCCGAGGATCAGGTCGGAGGCCGGGCACTCTTCGCGCCGGTCGTCCGCCATCGCGGCGACGAGCTGCCCCACCGCCTCGAGCCCCGCGTCGATCTCGTCGGTGACATCCTGGGAGTTGAAGAACCGCAGGCGCTCGGGCTCCACGTCGCCCGCAAGCTGCAGCAGGGCGTCCATCTGGTTGTTCTCGCAACCGAGACCGAGCACCAGGACGCCACCGGCATTGGGATGACGGATCAGGCCGGCGAGGACGCGCTGGGTGTTGCGGAGGTCGTCTCCGAGCTGGCCGCAGCCGTACGGGTGCGCATAGTTGTAGACGCCGTCGATGGGGCCGTGGAACAGCGCCGATCCCTCGCGTGCGATCCGCTCCGCCGCGTGGTTCACACAGCCGACGGTATTGAGGATCCACACCTCGTTGCGGGTGCCGACGCGGCCGTTGGAGCGGCGGTAGCCCATGAATGTGCTCGTCCCCACGTTCCCCCTCTCCCGAAGGGAGAGGGGGCCAGGGGGTGAGGACGGCTCGTACTGGTACTCCAGCACCCCTTCCAGACAGGTCTTGAGATTGTGCGAGTGGACCCAAGCGCCGGGCGCGATCGGCGCGGTGGCGGCGCCGATGGGAAAGCCGTACTTGACGACCGTTTCGCCGCGCGCGAGCGCGCGCAGCGCGACCTTGTGACCGGCCGGGACATCCTCGGTGAGCGTGACGCGCTCACCCTCAACACTCACCTTTTCTCCCGCGGTGAGCCCTTGAACCGCGACCGCAACGTTGTCCAGCGGATGGATTCTGACCGCCTGCGCGGCCACGCTCACCGCGTGAAGTCCCGGTAGTACGTCTCGATTTGGTCCGGTGTGGCCGTGCGCGACAGGATCAGCACGCGGTAGCGGAACGTCGTCGCCTGTCCCTGCGCGAGCCGGAAATTGAGCTCCTCCTTCCCGTTGCTGAACACTTTCGTCCCGAGCGGATTGGCGGCGAAGAGGCCGTACCCCCGGGCGTGCCAATAGGTGGGGAAGCCGACGTTGTTTGGATGATCGAGGATGGCGAGCGTCACCGGGGCTCCGTCGATGTCCCCCGTCAGCATCGTCCACCGGCCCCGCGTGCCCCAGACGGAGTCGCCCTCGAGGCCCTCGGAGCTGCGATAGTGTCCCGTGACGCCGTCGTTGTTGAGCAGGGGGACGGTCGTGGCGTGGCCGGCGGCGTCGGTGAACACCTCCGGTGTGTTGGACGGCTGCTCGAGCGCGCGCGCCACCCGCATCCCAATCAGCCCCTCCTTATTATCGACGAACGTGACGGGGCCACCGACCGCGGTGAGGGTGGTGATGCGGTCGATGGAGCGCAGGCCCTCGGCGGCGCGGAACACGAACCGCGTGTCCTCGCGCAGCAACGGCGTCCCGGCGGAATCGACCCAATCGGCGCTCACCTCGAGCGTGCCTTCTCCTTGCCCGCCGGCGGCGCGCCGTACGGCCCGATGCACGATGGTGCCCATCTTGGCGCGCCGCGCCGGCGGAATCGCGTCCGAGTTGTTCCAGAAGTCGAGCCCGTTGACGTCCCCGTGGTCGAACCACAGTCCGACCTGGTGGGGATGATCGACGCGCTCACCCGGCCGCGCCGCGAGGGGCCAGCCGCGGGTGACGAGCGCGCCCGACGCGCTGCGGATCGGGTACAGGGTTGGTTTCTTGAGTGTGGTCGGCCAGACGTACGACGTGAACGGCTGGCCGTCGACCGTGACGTCGACGCGCCGGTCGGCCTCACGCGCGATGACCTCTACACGGGGGGCCTGGGCCTGCCCGACGACGGGCAGACCCAGCCCCAACAGCAGCCAGACGTTGCGCATCGGCGCCTCAACCCATCACGATGTCTTGCTTGCCGTCGTCGAACGTCACTTTCCGCCCGCTATGCATCGCCGCGACGGTCATGCACAGCGCGACGGCGTGACTGTACCCGGCGTCGATGTTCGCGTTGGTCTTGCCGCGCGAGCGCACGCACTCCATCCAGTTGCGCACGTTCGCGGTGGTGGACGAATCGCCGCCGGTGTTCGCCGCGGTCTCCGTCGGCGCCACCTCGGACAGCTTCATCGTGGGCAGTTGGTTGGCCTTCATGCCCATTTCCGCGGCATAGCGCTCGGTGAGCCCACCGTCGGGCGAAATCTCGTTGGTATCGAGGTTCAGCATCCCGGCGTTCGAATAGTACAGCTCCTTGGTGCCGCCCGCGCCGTTCGTCATGCGCGACGCGTACACGACCTGAAAGCCCTTGGTGGGATCGTCGAGCGGCCCGTACTCGAACACGATAGTGGCGGTGTCCCAGTTCTTGCGCCCGTCCTTCCAGAGGTAGACGCCGCCGTTGGCGACGACGCTCCGCGGGCGCGGGAACCCGGTGAACCAGTGCACGGTGTCGATCTGGTGCACCATCCACTGGTCGGGGATCCCCGACGAATAGGGCCAGAAGAGCCGGTACTCGAGGTACTTGCGGGGATCCCACGCCTCGAACGGCATGTAGGCCAGGAAGCGCTTCCAATCGGTGTCCGTCTCTTGGATCGCAGCGACGAGCTGCGGCCGGCGCCAGCGCCCCGGCTGGTTCACGTTCCAGGTCATCTCGGCCATGACGATGTCGCCGAACTTGCCCGACCGGATGAACGCGTTGGCCGCCTGGTAATTGGCGGCGCTGCGGCGCTGCGTGCCGATCTGCACCACGCGGTCTGACTTCTTGACGGCGTCGCGGATCGCTACCGCCTGGTCCATGCTGTGGGCCAACGGCTTCTCGATGTAGGCATCCATCCCGGCCTGGACCGCTTCGACGCCGTGGTGGGCATGCAGGACGTCGGGGGTCGAAATCATCACGGCGTCGGTTGCCTTGGCGCCGTACATCTCTTCGTTGTTCCGGAACGCGCGCGGCTTCGCACCCATGACCCGCTCGATCTCGGCCACTCCCTCGTCGCGGCGGCGGTTCCAGATGTCCGAGACCGCGACGATCTCGAAGTTGAGCGCGGGCCCGGCCGCCTTGAACGCGGGGAGCAGGGCCTGGCGGAAGCGGTCGGAGAATCCGACGATCCCGACCCGCACGCGGTCGTTCGCGCCCAGGATCCGGGCGTAGCTCGCGGCCGGGATCGAAGCGGCCGCGAGGCCGGCCACACCGGCGGCGGCGCTCTTCACGAAGTCGCGACGCGGCATCTGCTGCTTCTTGTGACGGGACATCGGCTTACCTCCGGTCAGGATTGGGCGCGGCGCGGCGTCGCAAGGCCCGCCAGCACGCCGCGCATGTAGGCGAACGACTGTTGCATCCCCGGCAGTGGGTCGTCGGGGTCGATCTCGTACTCCAGGTTGACGTAACCCGCGTAACGCATCGCCTGCAGCTGCTCGAAGATCGCGGCAATCGGAATGGCCCCCTGGCCGACGATGCACTGGCTCCCCTTCGCCGTCAGGTCGCGCAGGTCCTTGGCGTGCATGTCGAGGAGGCGCGGCCCCGCATCCACGATCGCCCGCACGACGTCGGTGCCGGTGCGCACCGTGTGCCCGATGTCGATGCACAGCCCCATGCGGGGGTCCATCGTGCGGACCTGTTTCAGGACGTCGTACGGAGAAGGGAAGTGCTTGTCCTCGGGCCCGTGATTGTGAATCGCGACCTTGATGTCGTATTGCTTGGCGAACCGCTCGACGCGCGGCAGGATCGCGGGGTCCGCCGTGGCGACCATGACCGGCATCCCCGCGGCCTTGGCGTACTCGAAGTAGCGGCGCACGTCGTCATCGGTGTCCTGCTCGAAGGTGATCGTGCCGCCTCCGACGATCTGGAGGCCCGCAGCTTCGATCTCGCGCCGCGCGGCCGCCAGCTCCGCGGGCGCCAGGTCGTACGGCAGGTGCACCGACTTCAGGTTGACGTACGGTGTGCCCAGCGCCTGTACCATCTCGATCGCCTTGGCCCGCGGGAAGTTGCGGAGCGAGTAGCTGGCGACGCCTAGCCTCACCCCCTCGCTCCCCTTTCCGTCCGCACCCCCTGGCCCCCTCTCCCTTCGGGAGAGGGGGGACGTCACGTAGGGCGCGATGACAGCCGCCGCGCTCGTCGTCAGGAACGTGCGCCTGTCGGTCACCGTCAATATCCCGGGTTCTGGGGATAGGGACTGCTGGTGCGGTCGATCTGAATCTGGGGGATCGGCCGCAGCACGTGGAACGGTTGAATGTTGTTCTTCGCGTCGGGGTTGTACAGCTTGACCCGGCTCAGGAGGGAGTGGGTTCGCACCAGGTCGAACCAGCGCGTGATTTCGCCCGCGAGCTCGCGGGCGCGCTCGTCGAGGATGGCATCGAGCGTCAGCTGATCGACCGTCAGCTCCATCTCCGTTTCGTGCCCGGGGATGGCGGCGCGCCGCCGCACGGCGTTGATGTACGGCAGGCCTTCGGCGGGCCGGCCATCGCGCATCAGCGCCTCGGCGGCGATGAGATATGTCTCGGCCAACCGTGCGACGAAGAAGTCCCGCGAGCCACGTGTCTCGTTGATCGAGGACCTGAACGGATCGTGGAACTTGTTCAAGGACGGAAACATGTTGTCCTGGTATGGTGAGGCCTGGCCGAGGTAGGCGCGGGGTGTAAACACGGTGTACGGCTTCGTTCGCGCCAGGACGGTGTCGGCGTCCGTCGTCGAGACATAAACCGCGGTGTCGCCGAGCCCGAACTTGGGGACACCTTGCGCGTCCTTCGGGATATTCGCCGCATTGTTGGCATACCACACGCGCGTGAACTGGGCGTCGTAGCGCGAGTCCTTGGTGCGGTCGAAAAGACCCAGTAGGTACCAGGTCGGCCGGAAACGCTTGAACGGACGGCCATTCGCGACGTCACGCGTCATCCCGGGCCA
>WNGP01004542.1_pt1 | contig 11556 bp, 12 predicted proteins | sample 5407671 | NCBI WGS metagenome assembly WNGP01 (sample SAMN13153381, study PRJNA577476) | soil metagenome | isolation source: 40 cm soil or saprolite under Garry oak tree replicate 2 | place: USA:California | collected 2016-06-15 | reverse complement strand
CTGGTTGAAGTCATGCGCGGTTGCTCAGATGAGCACGACTCATTTTGTCGGTTAATTTCCGAGATCGATTGCTGCAAGTATGATGCTTTTCTGTTGCGCCTCAACTTGGCAACGACGGCGTAGGCAACGCCTCAGTCGAGGCGATGCAGCAAAGAGATGCCGTAGTTTTCCTGGAGAACGGGTGCTTCACCGGCCACTTGTGCGGCATCCAGCTCGATCTGTTTCGGATCTTCCTCGGTCTCAATCTTGATGAAGCCCTCGATGGGCTGTTTCACCGCTTCGGCCAGATCAGCTAACGACTTGATCTCTTTGCCGTTTACTTTTGTGACGGTCAAATAGGAAAGCTCGTCGTAGTCGATTGTGCTATTGGCAGGGAGAACCTGGCTGAGAATGACAACGCGGCGGTTCCCCTCTGGAAAGAGTTCTGATTGGAACCGGTCGAGGTAAACCAAGCGCTGGGGTGCTTCTCTTTGCCAGGTTGGGCCCCATTCCTTGAGATACTGGCGGGAAAGCTCCTGAAAAATGAGTCCGCCGAGCACGTAATACGGCGGCGGCTGATCGAGATTGTAAGGTGGGCTGACGTAATCTTTCGCGTCTCGATGTTCGAGGGTCACATTTAACTGCATCGGTTTGCCACTGCGCTGGATTCGGAACGGCACCACATCGCCGGAGTAAGCGTGAGCGGTGAGCAGATTTGTAAATTCGATTTTGCCGTAGAGCGGATCGACATAGTTTCCGTTTTGATCGATCTCGTTATTCGCGATCGCTGTGACAATGTCGCCGACTTGCAAACCCGCTTTCATCGCTGGCGTGTTCGGTTCGATATTGGTCACGTAAACGCCGCCGGCTTTGCCCGTTTCTCCGGCAAACTCGCGCAGCTCCGGATCACGCGTCGGAAAAAATGAAAACCCGGCCGACGGAAACCCGCGATAATTTTGGCCCTCAGCCTCCTTCAGAAAATGCGCTATGATGGGTGCAGGAATGGCGTCGAGCAGCTGCGCGCGTGAATCGTAGCGCAGGAGTAAGCCAGCAAGCTTGTTGTTCTTCACCAGAGGCACCGTGTAGCTATTCTCTCGATATTGCATCGGGATGCTCATGCGATAGGTCAGGAATTGCCCAACATCGACCGGATAAGCCATCATTTGCACAGTCGTCACCAAGCCTTCCGTCGCGAGCAGGGCGCCCGTGGGTTCAAGTTGCCAGGCGGCGAGCCGATCGCCGACTACGGTGTCGAGCGCGATATCGAGAGGAGTGATGCCGTCGAGAAATGTTTTCTCGGCCGGCACGAGCAAAGCCAGGTTCGCTTCATAATCAATGACCTCGACATTAGCCGCCATCTTTTCTCCGGATTCCGCCCGCTCCAGCTCCACGTAATTTTGATTTGTAACCAAGTCCGCGGTGACCAGGACGCGGCCTTTCGATAGAACCGCACCGAGTGCGCGCTTTGAAAACGGCGCCTTCTTTTGCCATGGCCGAAAGTAATCATAGGACTGGCCAGTCACATTCACGCGGACGAGCGACAGCTGCTTTTGCTTATTCATTGGTGCCGGCACAGCCGGTTCCTTTTTGGCCGTCGCGCCGGCAACCCCGAGGAACATTGTTCCGAAAACGATAACTAAATATTTTCGCATCATCTTTAGATTTTGTTCGCTTGCTCCGTCGTCTTTGCCACGGGCTGATCCTGGAGATTTTGCTCTTTCATCACATTGTAACGCATCTTGATCCGCTCGCGGGCGGCGTCCACTTTATTGCGATCGAGCACCAATGGCGGCCCATCGCCAATCATGCGGATGACAAAGCGCTCTGACGTTTCGGAAAACGCATTTGCCAGCTCATCAAGAGTCCGAATTTTCTTGCCGTTTATTTCATCGACAATCCCGCCGCGGTAGGGCGCAAGATAAGTATTGATCGGGTCTGGCAAAATGTTCGTCAGCACGATGACGTCTGGATGCTGACGATAAATTTGCTCCGGAACAAAATACTCGAAGAAATGCCGGAGGCGCAGATCAGTAGGCCGATAGGCTTCGATTAGATCGAGGTTTAATGGCTGAAAAAGCAAGCCGCCGTAAAGGACATAACGGGGACGCACATCATAGGCGTGGCCTTGAATCAGATAAGGCCAAGGCGTGTATAGTTTGATCGTGACCGCCATCGGCTGCTTGTCGCGCCAGATATCGAACTTGACCGAATCGCCCTTGAATTTTCGTTCGACTACTTCTTGGAATTCCGCGCGCTCGCCTTCAAATTCGACATTCGAATCACTCGCGATGGGATGATCATCGATCGCGAGAAGAACATCACCGGGCCGAAGAATATCGGCCGATGGTCCGGCGGCGACTACTGTGTTCACGAGCACGCCGCGGTCGTCGTCTTTTAAGCCAAGAAAGCGGCGCTGCGCGGGGTTTTGCAGCTTCGAATAGGTTAGGCCAAGATCGACATATTTGTCGTAATGTCCGTCGCCGATGTCTTTTAAAAATCGGTTGATCACCGGAGTGGGAATCATGTAGGCGACGCCTTGGGCGACATCACCGCTGTAACCTTGAAACGCAACGCCCACCACCTTGCCGTTCTGCATCACCGGTCCGCCACTGTTTCCCGGATTGATCTGCGCGCTGATCTGGATCGTGAGGTGCTGATCAATTGATGAATGGGTGTAAAGCTGAAAGTCGACGCGCGAGACAATCCCAGCCGTGACCGACATCCGCTCGCCGCCGATTGGATAGCCGTACGCTGAAACCGTCGACTCAAGCTCAGGAATTCCACCGAACTTTAAGGGAATCATGTTCTTGAAAAAATCGGGAGCCGATACCGTGATCAACGCCAGATCGCAATCGTTTGCTACGAATTGCACGGTCGCTGGGTATTTGTTGGGATCGCCATCGCGTTCCACCGTCAGGTAGCGGCTGTTGCTGACGACATGCGCGTTTGTAAGAATGCGATTGCCACTTACGACGAAGCCGGCCCCAACACCGCGCTCGATCCCTCCAGAATTCCAGGGCGCTTTGTAATCCGGCTCCACGGAGGTTGCGGTGATGCGGACCAAACTTTTTTGAACCGGCCCGTTTGGCTTTGGCGGTGCAATCGGAACCGGAACTGGAACTACCGCTTGCGCAGCTGGGCTAGCTTTCGGTGGACCTGCCGGTAGCGGCGCTTGCGGCTCAACGGGCGGGAGCGCCGGCGTGCTTTGCTGCGCGTAGGATGTCGATCCCAGCAGCAATGTCAGGCAAACAAAAATGAGAGGATGCTTCATGGGCGGAAAGGCTGAAGAATCAGACGAAGTGATTGAAAATCAAGATGGAATCTGCATTTGCAAGTGGCGCCTGGACAGAACAGACATAATACATGCACTTGCCGTTCAACATCTCTGGTCAGCAAGAATAAGCGGTTGGTCGGTTTTCGCGCTCAATGCATTTTTTGGCCGATCCGGCGTCAAAGTAGAGAAATCAAATTCCAGCGCGGTCGAGAATTGATTTGAGGATATTCTCCGCCTCAAAAAATTCACGCGCCAGAGTGCGAGCGGCACGAGAATGTTTCGCGTAATCGGCATTGATTATCTTCACCGCATCGACAATTTCGCTCAACGATCGGAAGGAGAGAAGTCCCGCTTTGCCGCCGTAAATCTTTGTGAAGCCGGTTTCCTGAATAATGACGGGGCGACCGGCAGCGAGATAACACGCGCTCCGGTCGCTGAACCAGCCGGTGTTCAGACGGATATACTGGTCCTTGGCGACTGTGAACTCGCCTTTCGAACGGCGAATGTAATCATGGTAGAGCCAATAATCGACGCTGAGTTGGAGCGGAGAGTGAAGCCGCCAGCCGCTGCGCAGAAATTTCGCCCGCGTCTTCTCATCCTCGATGTTCGTTGCGAGCTCGAAGGTTTCTCCTGATTTTTTTGGCGCTGAAATAAAACGCAGAAACTCGCGCGATTTGCTCCAAAGATATTTGTCGCCGCGCCACGTGATGTCTTTCAAGCCGCTCGTGGACCAATTCGCCACCGATGTAAAAACGGCAGCACGCGGCGGAGCACGCTGCGTTTTCCAAAGATCGGTAACCAGCGGCTGGCGCGTGGGCAGCCATTTGAATCCATGGGTAGGGACAGGAAAACCCGTTGTGCCGACATTTTCGCCGAATGTGAAAAGCGCGCGATGTCGCCGCAGATAATCAATGGTCGCCCTTACGCCCTTGTCGATCTTGATTTGCTCAACGCCAGGATCGCTTTCGATGTAAAGAATGCGATCGGAAACGAGTAGATCGTCATTGAATTCCTGCGCGCCGCAGATGTTCAGGATGGCATCGGCGTCGCGATAGAGCTGCCGGATTCTTCTTAATGGCAGGCCGGCAGTCGGATTGCCCGGTAAATAGCGCGCGCAAAACGCCCAACGATTTTTGAATCCGAATTCCCGCGATAGGCGGTTGAGAAGCCGCGCTGCATAATCGAACTCATTGTTTACTTCAAACGTCTCAGGATTGTAAGGGAGCCGCGCTGAATCCTCGATATAATAGACGTCGTGACCGAGCCGCTGGAGTCCAACGACATAATGGATGTGCTGCCAGACGACCCCCGCGATTGGGCACGATCCCATGAAGCCCATCACCACGATGCGCTTGCGCTTCATGAGAAAGAAAACATCAAAAACTCAACATCCAAGAGCGAACATCGAAGACAGAGCGTTCGGCGTTGGGCGTTCGATGTTGGATGTTCGATGTTAAATTGAATCACGCTTTGAATTGCTTAACCACTTGCGCCGGATTTCCGGCGACGACCGTGTTTGGCTCAACGCTTTTCGTGACAACCGAACCAGCCGCGACGACCGAATTCTCGCCGATAGTCACGCCTTTCAGAATGATCGCGTTCATTCCGATCCAGACGTTGTCCGCGATTTTTACGGGAGCGGTTTTTAATTTCGGACGCGGAGGGCGATTTTTGAAATAGGGGGCGAGAGCTTGCGCGTCGATGAGACGCTGCGCTGGCTCGAGCGGATGAAAATCGGAATCGGCGATGCCGACGTTCCACGAAATCAAGCAGTGCGATCCGATGTCGATCTTCTCCTCGGCCATGATAAGCGCGCCATTGAGCAGAGTGAAATCGCCGATGGAACACTGACCGTTGTCGCCGACAGAAAACGAGCAGCCAGCATAACAGGAAACATGTCGGCCGATGACAACGGCACGCGGGTTTTTGCTGCGAAGATGGCGAAAAATTTGCGCGGTCTCGCAATAAAAGCCTTCGCCAAATTCGACATTTGCCGGGATCGGCTGCGCCCACCAGTCGCCTTCGACATGTCGATCTTGTTTTACGTTGCTCATGAGGGAAAATTTCCCGAGTTGTAAAGTTTCGCGTAAACACCGCCGCGGGCGACCAATTCAGGGCCGCGACCTTTCTCGATAATGCGTCCGCCTTCAAGGACGACGATTTGATCGACATTGTGAATGGTTGCCAGACGATGCGTCGCGATCAACGTTGTCCGGCCGCGCATCAGTTCCTTGATCGTTTCCATGATTGCCGATTCAGTCTTCGGATCGAGTGCCGAGGTTGGTTCATCGAGAAGTAGAATTGGCGCATTTTTTAAAAATGCGCGCGCAATGCCGATGCGCTGCCGTTGACCGACGCTCAAATGTCCGCCCCGTTCGCCAACGAGACTTGCATACCCGTTCGACATCTGCCGAATGAAATCGTCTGCCTGCGCGCGACGGGCTGCGGCGACAATTTCTTCTTCGGCAGCTTCCGGACGCCCATAGGCGATGTTCTCCCGCACTGTTGTTGAGAAAAGCAGCGTATCTTGCAAGACGATCGCGACCTGCGCGCGCAAGGTTTTCTTTGTAATGTCACGCAGTTCGCGGCCGTCGAGTGTGATTGATCCCGCGGTTGGGTCATAAAATCGCGGGACCAAACTCAGCAATGTGCTTTTGCCAGCTCCGGTGCCGCCTACCAGCCCAACAATCTGGTTCGGTTTAATATCAAGATCGAGATTGCGCAGGACATGTCGATCTTGCGCGTAACCAAAACTTACGGACTGGAACGCAAGCGCGCCTTCGGAGGATGAAATCGCAACTGCCTCTCGGGAATCAACGACATCATCTTGCCGATCCAGAACTTCGAAACAGCGCTTTGCACCAGCGGTCGCACCTTCCATCGCCCAAGTCGTATAAGTGAGCGACTCCAGCGGCTGATAAAGCATCAACAAGTACGCGCTAAAGACAAGAAGTGACCCGAGGGTAAGCGTGCCGGCAAGAACATGTAGCGTGCCGATATAATACATCGCTGCTGTGCCAATCACCATCAGCGTGCTGATCACGAGCGCGCTGTTCACGTTTGTAAGAGTGAGCCGCAGGTTGGCTTGTAAACTTTGGCGGGCTTGCTGGTGAAATTGGCGGACCTCAAACTCTTCGCGTCCAAACGCGTGCACCATTCGGATCGAGCTTAGTCCTTCCTGTGCTTGCGCCAGGACAGCGCTCTCCTGTTCCTGGATGGACGTTGATTCGCGACGAATCCGATTCGCGAAAACATAAATCGTGCCGACAATCAATGGAACGATGGCGAGCGAGACCAACGTCAGCCGCCAATCCAGCCGCAACATGATCACGAATGTTGCGACGAGTGTGATTGTCGATCCAAAGATGTTGGTGAAACCTTTGTTGTAGATCGTCTGGACCGATTGTGAATCGTAAGCGACCCGGAAACTGGAATCGCTGGAACGGCGTGCGTCGTGGTATTTGAGCGAGAGCGATTGAAGATAGGAGTAGAGATCAGTGCGCAACTTGAGCAGCGCTTGCAGCCCGATTTTCACAAAAAGATAATTCGTGATCCAATTAATGATCCCCCAGGCGAGCTGGATCGCTACGAGGGCCAGACAGAGGAGGGGGACCCAAGTGCGCCAGTCACTGCGTATCGCCGGTCCCAGTCGTAAGAAATTATCAACAATGACCTTAAACGGCCATGGTTTGAGCAAGTTTAAGCCAATGCCGAAAACCGAGAGAAGCAATCCGAGAATCGTTTGCCCCAGGAACGGACGGTAATAACGGAGAACGCGCCGGTAGATGGACATAGTGAATTTGAGATTGCGGATTTGCGATTTCGGATTGAACTAAGCCGCGGCTTTTAATTGGGGTTCAGGCTAAGTCCGAAATACAAAATCTAAAATCCGAAATCTTAACGTGCATCATCTTCTTGAAATTTGGTTCGGCTGGGTACTAAGCGGCGGCTACATCGGCATTATTGTCCTGATGGCAATGGGAAGCATGCCGCTCCCAGTGCCTGCCGAGGCCGTGCTTCCACCAGCGGCATTCCTGGCCGCGCAAGGAAAGCTCAACCCGGTCGGTGTGGTCCTTGCGGGAACGCTGGGTGCATACCTTGGCGCCGCTGTCATGTATTGGATCTCACGGTGGATTGGGCGGCCGCTCGTATTACGATTCGGCCGCTTCATCTTCCTTACTCCGAAGAAACTCGAAGATGCAGAACACTGGCTCAATCGCTACGAGGCCGGCGGAGTTTTTTTCGCGCGAGTTTTGCCGATCGTGCGTCATCTCATTTCCATCCCGGCGGGAATCGTGCGGATGAATTTTCCTCTGTTCAGCTTGGTCACGATTCTGGGCTCGGCGATTTCGTGTAGCATCCTGGCTTATTTAGGCCACCGAGCTTATCTGGTGGAACCCGAACTTCTGACAAATCCCGAGGCGATGGTTCACTTCATCCGGAGTCAATCCGGTGGCATATTGCTGATAGTCACGCTCTTTGCTGCCCTTTATATGCTGACTTTGCGGCTGATGAAGCCCCGTTCTGGCTCATAATCTGGTTCTAGTGCTTGCCGGATTGTCGTAGCGATTTCAGTAGTCGGCGCGGCTTTAGTTTGGCTCGAATCAGTTTTTTGTGTTCGAAAATTGAACAAAAGTGTTGCTCAGCGGTCAGTTCCAAGGTGCACAAGAAATGAATAACTGCACGATTAGCATGGACGAGATATTCACACCGACTGATGGCATCCGAATTGCTGGTAGCAAGAACGGGCACCGAATGAAGAAGAATCAACAAATACTGAAGCCGCGTACGCGGCTTTCGCTGGGTGATCTCATCCTGGCAGTCAGTTCCTGCACCAAGAGTACCAAGGAGACGGTCGCAACCGTCGCGGATCTTTTTGCGAGCGGCCGAGTGCGCGTCCAAAACAACGGGCGTTTCATGCGCGCTCGCGTTTGCTGAGTAGCTAAGATCGACAAAGCCCGTAACAATCGGGCTCGCGAATTCTCTTGGAGGCGCGGTTTTCAATTTTGTCTCCGGCGGCTTGCCTGTCGGAGATTTCCATTGTCGCAGAAAAACGCTTTTCGCTTAAGCCGCTCGCTTTTATCTTGCGACAGTGATCGATCGTTATTCCCGGCCAGAAATGCGCAAGATTTGGTCGGACGAACGCAAGTACCAGATTTGGCTCGAAATTGAAACCCTCGCCTGCGAGGCGATGGCTGTGCTTGGCCAAATTCCGAAGAAGGACGCGGCGGAGATCCGGGAGCGGGCGCGATTCTCCATCCCTAAGATCGTGGAGATCGAAAAGCGGACGAATCACGACGTTATCGCTTTTCTCGAAAACGTTGCTGAGTCAGTCGGACCAGCGGCGCGCTGGATCCATCAAGGATTAACCTCATCAGATATCCTGGACACGACGCTCGCAGTCCAATTGACGGAGTCGGCGACAATCCTTCTCGATGATTTGAAGAAGCTCCGCATCGCAGTCGCGGACAAGGCGCGACAATTCAAAATGACTCCGATGATCGGGCGCAGCCATGGCATTCATGCCGAACCGATCACGTTAGGCCTAAACTTGCCCTCATGTTCGATGAATTCGGACGCGCAGAAGAACGCCTTACAGAAACGCGCGAGCGCGTTCGCGTCGGCAAAATAAGCGGCGCGGTCGGGACCCATGCACATGTCGATCCAAAGATTGAGCGCTCGGTTTGTGAGAAACTGGGATTGAACCCCGCGACTCTCTCCACGCAAATCGTGCAGCGCGATCGGCATGCGGAGTTCTGTAGCGCGCTCGCGCTTATCGCTTCAAGCATCGACCGTTGGGCGACTGAATTTCGTCATCTCCAGCGAACCGAAGTTCTCGAAGTGGAGGAATTTTTCGCAGAAGGACAGAAAGGCAGTTCGGCCATGCCGCATAAGCGCAACCCAATTACCAGCGAACGGCTGAGCGGTTTGGCTCGCGTCGTCCGCGGCAACGCAATGGTTGCGCTGGAAAATGTCGCGCTTTGGCATGAACGCGATATCAGTCACTCAAGCGCGGAAAGAATCATTTTGCCCGATTCGTGCATTCTCCTCGATTACATGCTGGTGAAATTGCGCGACCTTGTGGAAGACTTGCACGTTTATCCCGAGCGGATGCGGCAGAATCTCGCTATGACAAAGGGTTTGTATTTCAGCCAATCGATCTTGCTCGCGCTCACGCGCGCAGGTGTAGAACGCAAAAGCGCATACGAAGCAGTGCAACGCGCGGCTATGAAAACTTGGAAAGGCGAGGGGACATTTGCCGAGAACGTGAAACGCGAACCGGAAATCACCGCGCGGCTTTCCGCAGCGGAGATCGATCGACTTTGCTCGCTCGACATTCATTTCCAACATGTCGATGCGACATTCAAAGCGCTTGGTTTGGAATAGTGCGGTCGGTTGTAAATAGCCCAGCGTTTTAATCCTGGAAACGCGTGTCCTTTCGCTTCTTAGTCCCGTCAGGGACGAAAGAAGAAGGGACTGCATGGGTGCATTGCGAATTTCTTTCGTCCCCATCGGGACGCGTATCGGTCACCATGTCCGCCCAGCGTTGAAACGCTGGGCTATTTACAAAGCGATGCGATTGCGCTCCCCGGGGATGAGAATCGCGCGGATTGGTTATTCGTACCGCAGCGCTTCAATAGGGTCGAGGGCGGCTGCCCGATAGGCCGGGTAGAGGCCAAAGCCAATGCCGATCGCCGAGCAAACGACCAGGCCGGCGAGCGCCCAGCCGAAGGGGAAAATGATGTCCACCTTCAGCCAGACAGCCAGCAAATCGCCGCCAATTACCCCGAGAATAATCCCCAGGATTCCACCGGCTTCCGAGATAAACACCGCCTCGGTCAAAAATTGCCGCAAAATATCGCGGCTACGAGCCCCGATCGATTTGCGCACGCCAATTTCCTTTGTCCGCTCGGTCACGCTCACGAGCATGATGTTCATGATTCCAATGCCGGCGGCCACCAACGCGATGAAACTGATCACGAACGCTCCGATACGCACCACCCCGGCCACTGAGGCGAAAGCGCTTTTGAGCGAGTCGTTGGTGTAGATTTCGAAATCGTTTTCCTGATTAGCATCGAGGCCGCGCGCAATTCGCATCGCGCTAATCCCTTTGTCCAATGTCCGGTTGTAAAGCTCGGTCGAGAACGGCTGGGTGGCGATGTTCACCGTGCGATTTGCCTCGCCGTAATTCTCAAAAAATCTTGTGATCGGCATTATACAAATGTCGTCCTGACTTTGCCCGAAGGAGGTGCCTTTTTCCGCGAGCACGCCGATGACAGTGTAGGTATGTCCACTCATCCGGATGACTTTGCCGATAGGTGACTCGTGCGGAAACAATCGTTTCTCGATCATCTTTCCGACGACAACGACGGCGCGCGAAAAATCGACATCTTCGTCAGTTAGGTTGCGGCCATATCCGAGCGTGAATGCATTCGCCGTGAGAAAGCCTCGATTTGTCCCGACGACGGTGAGGCTGGGCGTCGTCTTTACGCCGTTGTAAACCGCTTGCCCCTTTAGATCGCGACCAAAGCACTTGAGGCAAATCTCCTGCGCATCGCCCTGCATTAACTCGTAGTAACGCAGCGCCTGCCGATAGCTGACGTTGCGTCGGTTCTGATATTTTCTCTTCGTTTCGCCACCCGTATCGATATTCACCGGATATTTTGCGAACTGAAAGACGTTTGATCCGAGAAAGCTTATTCCACTCTCGATCGATGATTGCAGCGCGCCGATCGCTGTCATCACGGAAATGATAGAGAACACGCCAATCGTAATTCCGGTCATGGTCAGCGCAGCACGGAGCTTGTTCGCGCCTAACGAACTCAAAGCCATCGCTATGATTTCCCGAAATAACATGGTGATCTTCCGCTAGAGACTCATTCGTACCGCAGAGCCGTTACCGGATCGAGACGTGACGCCGTCCAAGCCGGCGCGAATCCTGAGAACAGTCCGGTCAAAACCGAAACGATCATGCTCACCACGACCAAATTGAATGAGAAATTAATTGGAAAAGACGGAAAGGCTTTGCCGATTCCGAAGCACATTACATAAGCAAAGGTGAGCCCGATAAAGCCGCCGAGAAGACAGAGCGCGGTCGATTCAATCAGAAACTGCAGCAAGATGGTGCGTCTACGCGCCCCGAGCGCTTTGCGCGTGCCGATTTCTTTCGTCCGTTCTTTTACGCTCACGAAAGTAATGTTCATGATCCCGATCGCCCCGACAAAAAGCGAGAGACCGGTGATGAAAAGTCCCGCTATGGCGATTGAATTCTTGATCGGATCAAGTGTGCTCTTCAATGCCTG
>WNGP01004537.1_pt1 | contig 11560 bp, 9 predicted proteins | sample 5407671 | NCBI WGS metagenome assembly WNGP01 (sample SAMN13153381, study PRJNA577476) | soil metagenome | isolation source: 40 cm soil or saprolite under Garry oak tree replicate 2 | place: USA:California | collected 2016-06-15 | reverse complement strand
GGCCGCGGGTCAGTGAGGGGCAGTGGTGGACCAGAGCGGTGCCGTGGAGATCAGGGCGGGCACCGTGCTGCCTGCCCGGCGCGAGGACATCGTGCTGCGCACGGCCGACGGGATCGACCTGGTCGGCGAGCTGGCCCTGCCGCCGCGCCGGGACCCGGTCGCCACGCTGGTCTGCCTGCATCCGCTGCCCACGGCCGGCGGGATGATGGACAGCCACGTGCTGCGCAAGGCGTCGTTCCGGCTGCCGGCGCTGGCCGACCTGGCGGTGCTCCGCTTCAACACCCGCGGCACCTCGTCCGATCGCGGCACCAGCGGCGGCGAGTTCGGCGGCGGCGGGCCCGAGCGGTACGACGTGGCGGCGGCGATCGAGTTCTGCGTCGCCACCGGGCTACCAGAGATCTGGCTGCTCGGCTGGTCGTTCGGCACCGAACTCGCGCTGATGTGGGGCAACGTGCCGCAGGTGCAGGGGGCGATCCTGCTCTCTCCCGCGCTGCGCAGGGCCACCGGCGCCGACCTCGACCGGTGGGCCGCGAGCGGCAAGCCGCTGCTCGTGCTGGTGCCCGAGCTCGACGACTACCTGCGGCCGGCGCAGGCGCGGGAGCGGTTCGCGCGGGTGCCGCAGGCCACGCTGGTCGCGGTCGACCGGGCGAAACATCTGTGGGTCGGGGAGCCTTACGTCCGGATCGTGCTGAATGAGATTGTGCGGTTGCTCAACCCCGCGGCCTGGCCGCTTCCCGCTGACTGGAAGGAACCAACGTGAGCCTGTTCGACCTCACCGGCAAGACTGCCTTCGTCACCGGCGCCTCGCGCGGGATCGGCCGCGCGATCGCGGTCGCGCTAGCGCAGGCGGGCGCCGACGTCGCGCTCGTCGCGCGGACCGCCGAGGGGCTGGCCGACACGGCGGAGGACGTGACCGCCGCGGGCCGTGACGCCGTCGTCATCCCCGCGGACGTGACCGACCAGGCGGGCGTGGCCGGTGCCGTGACGACGGCGATCGACCGGCTCGGGCACGTCGACATCGTGGTGAACAACGCGGGCGGCTCGAACTTCATGGTCAGCTTCCGCGATCTGCGGCTGACCGGCTGGGACAAGCTGATCAGGCTCAACCTCAGCTCCGCCGTCTACGTCTGCCACGCGTTCGCCGGTCACCTGCTCGACCGGGGCGCCGGTTCGGTGATCAACGTGGCCTCCGTGGCCGGCGTCGCCGCGTCCCCGCTGATCAGCCCGTACGGCGCGGCGAAAGCCGGGCTGATCTCGCTGACCAAGTCGCTCGCGGTGGAGTGGGCGGCCGACGGCGTCCGGGTCAACGCGCTGTGCCCGGGGTGGACGGCGACCGACCTGAACCGCGGCCTGTGGGAGGACCCGGTCGCCGGGCCGGCGACGGTCGCGACGGTGCCGATGCACCGCTGGGCGAGGGCGGAGGAGATGGCCGGGCCCGCCGTGTTCCTCGCGAGCGACGCCTCGTCCTATCTGACCGGCCAGGCGATCGTCGTGGACGGGGGCCAGACCGTCAACTCGTGATAGCCGGCCGGTAGCTAAGAGGCCCCTCCGCGCAGCGGAGGGGCCTCTTAGTTCAGCCCGGGTGACCGGGACTTACTCGGTCCACCACTCGTCGTTGTCGCCGTCGCCCGGCTTGCCGGTGGCGTGCTTCGCCTCGGTCTTGGCCATGGACGCCGGGCCTTGCCTGCCGCCGGACGGGCCCGAGCCGCCGTTGGCCGCCGGGGCGGCCGAGACCGCCCGCGGAGCCGCGATGGCCGAGGCCGACGCGGAGGACAGGCTGGTGGCCGACGGGCCGAGAAGCTGGCTGATCTGCGACAGGTGCGCCTGGACGGTCTCGTACTGCTTGTTGGCCTCGTCGACCCGGCGCTGCGCCGTGCTGGCGTGCCTGTCCGCGTCGGCCTTCGCCTCGGCGAGAAGCTGGTCGGCCTGCGCCTTGGCCTGGGCGACGATGTCATCGGCGTTCTTCTTCGCGCTGCTGACAAGATGCCTGGCGTGGTCGTCGGCGTCCCGCCTGGACTGCTCGGCCTGGGCGCTGGCCTTGCTGGCCCGCTGCTCGGCCGTCGCGGCCCGCTGCTCGGCCTCCGAGACCAGCCGCTGGGTCGCGGCCTGCGCCGCGGCCAGGCGCTCGGCCTCCTGCCGCTCCGCTTCCTCGCGCCGGGAGGCGAGCTGGATGTCGAACTCGGCCTCGGCCTGCGCGCGCTGTGCCTCGCTCTCCTCCAGGATGCGCTGCGCCTGGCTGCGCATCTCGTCGGCCTGGCGCTTGGACGTGGTCAGGATCTCGTCGCGCTCGCGCTTGGACGAGGCCTTGAGCTGGGCGACTTCCCGCTCCGTGGTCGTGCGCAGCTTGGCGATCTCGCGCTCGACGGAGGCCCGCTTCTCGGCCACCTCGTGGTCGACCATCGCGCGCAGCTTGGCGACCTCGCGCTCGGTCGTGGAGGTCAGCTCGTCCGACTCCCTGTGCGCCGTCGTCCTGATGCTGTCGGCCTCCCGCTCCGCGGAGGCTCGCAGGTCGTCGGTCTCACGCTTGGCGTTGGCGCGCAGCTCGGCCGTCTCGTTCTCGGCGCCGGCCCGCAGCTCGGCCGCGTCGACCTTGGCTGATGCCAGAAGCTGGCTCGCCTCGGTCCTGGCCTCCTGGAGGATCTCGTCCCGCTGCTCCTCGGCCAGCCGCAAGAGCTGCTCGATCTTCGAGCCGAGCCCCGAGTACGTCGGGCGCTCCTGCTCCTGCATCTGCCGGTGCAGGTAGGCGATTTCCTGCTGAGTCGCCTGATACGACTGCCGCATGTCGCGCAGCCTGGTGTCCATCTCCCGCAGATGGGCTTCGACCTCCTCCTGATCGTAGCCGCGCATCTTCTGAGAGAAGACGGGGTGCGGCTGGTCATCGTCGAAGAAAGTGCCGAGCTGAGCATTGATATCGGGCTGCATGTCGCCTAATCCTGGGGTATACGGGGGGTTGTCGAATCCTAGAGCCTGCCGGGACTCCGATGTCAGCGCCGGTGCGGTTCGCCTGGATTGCTTTGGGCCCAGCAGCCGCAGGACTGCCTGGGCCACAGCCCGCTCGCCAGTTCACGTTCCCGGTGCTGGCAGCGTACTCCGCTGCTCGCGCATTGGAGGCCTGTTCGCTGCTGCTCGTGGCCTAGCTCACGAATTATTCGGCTTACTCCGCCTTTCCGTGTGCTGTCCGGCCCCGCTGACCGGTTTGGCGGGCCCAGACCACCGCGATTCCGGCACCTGCGCCCCTGTTTAGCTCGCTGCTGACCTGACGGCCGATTCGACCAGTTCGGTCAGCACCCCGCCGACGTCGGCGGGATGCAGGAAGGCGATCGACGCGCCCATCGAGCCATGCCGCGGCCTGGAGTCGAGCAGCCGGACGCCGGTCGCGCCGATGGCGGCCATGGCGGCCTCGATGTCGGTGACGCCGTACCCCACGTGATGCACGCACTCACCGCGCCGCGCGATGAACCGGCCGACCGGGGTGTCGGGCCCGAGCGGCTCGAGTAGCTGCACGTACGACGTGCCGGCCGGCGCGTCGGCGACGACGAGCATGGCCTCCCTGACGCCCTGCTCGGAGTTGGTGTCGCGGCTGACCACGGCGAGGCCGAACGTCGCCTCGTAGAAGGCCGTGGCCGCGTCGAGGTCGCGGCACGCGATCCCGACGTGGTCGATGCGAGTCAGCACGGCTTTGCTCCCTTGCGCCGCGGCGCGGTAGTCACGCCGACCTGTCGTAGTGTTGCAGCTATGAGCGAAGCGGTAATTGTCGGCGGTGCCAGGACGGCGATCGGGAAGCTGCTCGGCTCGCTCGGCGGCTTCAGCGGCGTCGAGCTCGGCGGCATCGCGATCAAGGCGGCGCTCGACCGGGCCGGGGTCCCCGGCGACCGGGTCGACTACGTGATCATGGGACAGGTGCTCCAGGCCGGCGCGGGCCAGATCCCGTCCCGGCAGGCCGCGGCCGCGGCCGGGATCCCGATGACGGTTCCGTCGCTCACGATCAACAAGGTCTGCCTGTCCGGGCTCGACGCGGTCGCGCTGGCCGCCCAGCTCATCAGGGCGGGTGAGTTCGACGTCGTCGTGACCGGCGGGATGGAGTCTATGACCAACGCGCCGCACCTGCTCCCGGCCGCGCGCAAGGGAATCAAGTACGGCTCCGCCGAGGTCGTCGACTCCATGGAGCTTGACGGGCTGACCGACGCGTTCGACCACGTCTCGATGGGGAGCTCGACCGAACGGCACAACGCCAGGCTGGACATCGGCCGGGCCGAGCAGGACGAGTTCGCCGCCATGTCGCACCAGCGCGCGGCGGTGGCGATCAAGAACGGGCTGCTGGCCGAGGAGATCGTGCCCGTGCCTGTCCCGCAGCGGCGGGGCGAGCCCGTGACCTTCGACACCGACGAGGGCGTCAGGGCCGACACCACCGTCGAGGCGCTGGCCAGGCTCCGGCCCTCGTTCGCCGCGGACGGCACGATCACGGCGGGCTCGGCGTCGCAGATCTCGGACGGCGCGTGCGCCGTAGTGGTGATGTCGGCAGACGCGGCGGCGGCCGCGGGCGCGACGGTCCTGGCCGAGGTCGGCGCGCACGGCGTCGTGGCCGGCCCGGACAACTCCCTGCAGTCACAGCCGTCGAACGCGATCCGGCGTGCGCTGACCAAGGCCGGGCTTTCCGTTGAAAATCTGGATCTGATCGAGATCAACGAGGCGTTCGCCGCCGTGGCGATCCAGTCGATGCGCGATCTTGGCGTCGGACCCGAGATCGTCAACGTGAACGGCGGCGCGATCGCGCTCGGCCACCCGATCGGGATGAGCGGCGCCAGGCTCGCGCTGCACCTGATCCACGAGCTCGGGCGGCGCGGCGGCGGGCTCGGCGCGGCCGCGCTGTGCGGCGGCGGCGGTCAGGGCGACGCGCTGCTGCTCCGGGTTCGCGCGCCCGGCCGCGGCTAGCCGACGTGCCGGGCGACGCGAAAGCCGAGGCGCTCGTCACCGCGGCGCGCGGCGGGGACGCCCGGTCGCTGGCGAAGCTGGTCTCGGTCGTCGAGAACGGCTCGTCCGCGCTTCGGCCGGTCATGCGCGCGGTAGCGCCTTATGCGGGGCACGCGCGCGTGGTCGGCCTGACCGGCTCGCCCGGCGTCGGCAAGTCGACGGTGACCGGCGCGCTGCTGCGCGCCTGGCGTGCGCTCGGCCTGCGGGTCGCGGTGCTGGCCGTGGACCCGACCTCGCCGTTCACCGGCGGCGCGCTGCTCGGCGACCGGGTCAGGATGCAAGACCACGCCACCGACGCCGGCGTGTTCATCAGGTCGATGGCCAGCCGGGGGCATCTCGGGGGGCTCGCGGTCGCCGCGCCGCAGGCAGTGCGGGTGCTGGACGCGGCCGGGTTCGACCTGATCTGCGTCGAGACGGTCGGCGTCGGCCAGGCCGAGGTGGGGGTCGCGTCGCTGGCCGACACCACGCTGGTGATCGCCGCGCCGGGGATGGGCGACTCGATCCAGGCGGCCAAGGCGGGGATCCTGGAGATCGCCGACATCTTCGTCGTCAACAAGAGCGACCGGCCGGGCGCGCAGGAGGTGGTGCGCGACCTGCGCGGCATGCTCGCCCTGGCCGCCCGCGAGGAGGGCGCGTGGCGGCCGCCGATCGTGTCCGCGTCGGCCGCCACCGGCGAGGGCATCGACGAGCTGGTCACGAGGCTGGACGCGCACTGGTCGTGGCTCGGCGAGTCGGGGGAGCGAGACCGGCGGCGGCTGGCCAGGGCGCGCGAGGAGGTCTCGGCGATCGCGGTCGCGCAGCTTCGGCGGCGGCTCGGGGGGCTGCCCGGCCAGTCGCGTCTCGACGAGCTGGCGGCCCAGGTAGCGGCCGGCAAGCTCGACCCCTACTCCGCCGCCGACGAGCTGGCCTCCGTTCCATGATCGTGCTTGACTGACCGGTCTATGCGACTCGATGCGACGTCGAACCACCACGATCATGGAGTACCCGGTCGAAGAGACTGCTGACGGCTTGGCCGGCGCCGGCGCCGATCAAGGCGCCGACGACGGTGTCGCCCGGGTAGTGGACGCCGGTGTGCACCCGGGAGTAGGCCACGCTCCCGGCCAGGAACCAGATGGCGACCGCCAGCCACGGGCTGTCCCTGCTGACCGCGGTGGCGAACGCGAAGGCGGCGGCCGAGTGCCCGGAAGGGAACGATGTCGATGACGGCATCGGCACGTGCCGGGCGCCAGGCACGCCCGCCCCGGCGCGGTCCGGCCGGCGCCGGCCGGAGAGCGTCTTGACGCCGAGGTTGACCAGCGCCGAGGTGACCCCGATGGCCAGGACGCCGCGGCCCGCCGCGCGCCTGCCCGCCGGGCCGGTGAGCGCGATCGCCCCGGCGATCGCGAGCCACAGCCGGGAGTGGTCGGCCGAACTGGAGAGCCGGCGCATGGCCGCGTCCAGGGCGGGAGCCGGCACCGAGGCCACCGCGGCGTAGACGGCGCGGTCGATCGCGCCGAGCTGGTGCAGCACCTCGGCCACGCGCTGCCTGGCCGGGCCGCCGAGCCTGGTCAGCTCGTCGGCGATCAGGTCGGCGACCGCCTCGGCGCCGCTGTCGGCGCCGGCGGCGTCCGGACCGGCCGCCTGCGGCCCGCCGGGCTGCCCTGAGGCCATCGGTGCATGCTAGCACCGGGTCCCGGGCAGTTCTCTCTACGAGGTCATCGCCTTCGAGCAGGCAGGAGGTCCGTGGTTGGCGAGGTCGAACGCGGGAGCCGCGGGTGCCGGGGGAGCGTCGGGCGCCGGGGGCGGGGTGGGTGCCGGGTCCCGGCCGGCGGCATCCGAGCGCGCGAGTGCCGTGCTCGCGCTCGCGTCGCTGGCTGCCGCGCTGCTCGCCCTCACGCTGAACGTGGTGCTCAGGATCGGCGCGTTCACGCTTGCCCTGATCGGGCTGCTGGCCGGCGTGACGGCCTGCTGGTACGTGGTGTCGCGGCGCGGACTGGTGCGCGTGCTCGGCGCGATCGCGGCCGTGATCGCGCTGGCCGCTCTCGTCGCCGGCCTGGTGCTCTCGGTGATCAGCGTCTGGATCGTCATGGCGGTCGCCGGGCTGGCCGTCATCTCGGTGATCGCGGCCCGGCATGCGCTGAGGCGGACGCCGAGGGCGCTCCGCTCCCGCGACCGCGCCGCCGCGCGGCCTGCCGAGCCGGCCCCGGGCGGCGTCCGCGGCCCGGACGGACCGGCGCCGGCCGGACCGGCGGCGGGCGGGCCGCAACGGGGCCGGCCGCGGTACGTCCTGATCATGAACCCGCGGTCCGGCGGTGGCAAGGCCGAGCGGTTTCGCCTGGCCGACGAGTGCGCGGCGCGAGGCATCGAGCCGGTCGTCCTGCGTCCCGGCGACGACCTGGTCAGGCTGGCCGAGGATGCCGTGGCCAGGGGAGCCACGGCGATCGGGATGGCCGGCGGCGACGGCTCCCAGGCGACCGTCGCCGCGGTCGCCGCGCGGCACGGGATCGCGCATGTCTGCGTCCCGGCGGGGACGAGGAACCACTTCGCGCTCGACCTCGGCCTGGACCGGGCCGACGTCACCAGCGCGCTCGACGCCTACGCGGACCAGGTCGAGCGCCAGGTCGACCTCGCGTTCGTCAACGGGCTCCCGTTCGTCAACAACTGCTCGCTCGGGCTCTACGCGCGCGTCGTGCAGTCACCGCAGTACCGGGACGCCAAGCTGAGAACCACCGCCGACCTGGTGCCCGACCTGATCGGGCCGGCCGCCGAGCCGCTCGACCTGCGATTCACCGGGCCCGCCGGGGAGTCGGTCGCGACCGCGCACCTGATCCTGGTCTCCAACGACCCCTACCAGCTCGCGCATCCCGGCGGCCGCGGGACCAGGGAGCGGCTCGACCTCGGCCTGCTCGGCATCGTGGCCGTGCAGGTCGCGAACGCGGCCGAGGCCAGGTCGTTCATGCTGCTCGAGCTGACCGGGCAGGTGCAGCGGTTCGGTGGCTGGCGGGAGTGGACCGGGCCCAGGTTCGAGGTGGACTCGGGCGGGCCGGTGGAAGTCGGGGTCGACGGGGAGGCCACGGTGCTCGAACCGCCGCTGACCTTCGAGTCACGCCCGGGCGCCTTGCGGGTGTGGCTGCCGGAGCGGTCGGTGCGGGTGTCGCCCGCGGCGCGCGCGGTCCGGGTGCTTGCCCGGTCCACGGCCGTTGACCTGGCATCGGTCGCGGCCGGAGTCCGGCCGGCCGGATTAGCCGGAGTCGGCCGGGTCCGGATTAGCTTGACATCAAGAGAATTGGGTAGTTACGCTGGCTAAGTAGCTTGACATCGAGATACATGGCTCGCGGGTCACGAGGCTGGCCGCGACTGACGCGGCGCGCTAGGGCAGGATGTCGGTTAGGCCGGGAGCGTCCGCGGGGCGGTACGGGCAGCCACGGCAGCGGAAGGACGGGTCACATGACAGCGAACAGCTTCGGCGCTCGCGGCGCGCTGACGGCGGGCGGCACGCGCTACGAGATCCACCGGCTTGATGCGGTGCCGGGATCGGCTGACCTGCCGTTCAGCCTGAAGATCCTGCTCGAGAACCTGCTGCGCACCGAGGATGGCGTCAACGTCACCGCGGGCCACATCAGGGCCCTGGCCGGCTGGGACCCGACCGCCGAGCCGGCCACCGAGATCCAGTTCAGCCCGGCGCGGGTGATCATGCAGGACCTGACCGGCGTCCCCGCCGTCGTGGACCTGGCCAGCATGCGCGAGGCCATGGCAGCGCTCGGCGGCGACCCCGAGAAGATCAACCCGCTCGTCCCCGTCGATCTCGTGATCGACCACTCGGTGATCGCCGACATCTTCGGGCGGCCCGACGCGTTCGACCGCAACGTCGAGCTCGAGTTCTCGCGCAACTCCGAGCGGTTCGCGTTCCTGCGCTGGGGCCAGCACGCGCTTGGCAAGTTCCGTGTGGTCCCGCCCGGCACCGGGATCGTGCACCAGGTGAACATCGAGCACCTGGCGGAAGTGATCATGATCGGCGACGCCGGGCCGGCCGGCGGCGCCGACGGGCTCAGCGTCAGCCTGTACCCGGACACCTGCGTCGGCACCGACTCGCACACCACGATGGAGAACGGCCTCGGCGTGCTCGGCTGGGGCGTGGGCGGCATCGAGGCCGAGGCGGCCATGCTCGGCCAGCCGATCTCGATGCTGATCCCGAAGGTCGTCGGGTTCAAGCTGACCGGCGAGCTGCCGTCCGGCGCGACCGCCACCGACCTGGTCCTCACCATCACCGAGCTGCTCCGGCGGCACGGCGTGGTCGGCAAGTTCGTCGAGTTCTACGGCGAGGGCGTGGCCGCCGTCCCGGTGGCCAACCGCGCCACGATCGGCAACATGAGCCCGGAGTTCGGGTCCACCTGCGCGATCTTCCCGATAGACGGCGAGACCCTGACGTACCTGCGACTCACCGCCCGGTCGGCCGACCATGTCGGCCGGGTCGAGGCGTACGCCAAGGAGCAAGGACTCTGGCACGACCCGGATGCCGCCGAGGCCACCAGGTACTCGCAGCGGCTCGAGCTCGACCTGTCCGCCGTGGTGCCGTCGCTGGCGGGTCCCAAACGGCCGCAGGACCGGATCGCGCTGACCAACGCCAAGCAGGCGTTCCGCGACGCGCTCGGCTCGTACGTGCACGCGCCCGGCCTGGACAACGGCCTCGCGGGCACCTTCCCGGCCTCCGACCCGGTCTCCGGCGGGCTGGACGACCGGCCGTCGTCGCCGGCGCCGGTCACCCTGGAGGACGGCACCCGGACCAGCGTCGACCACGGGTCCGTGGTGATCGCCGCGATCACCTCCTGCACGAACACGTCGAACCCGTTCGTGATGGTCGGCGCCGCGCTGCTCGCGCGCAATGCCGTGGAGGCCGGCCTGACCCGCAAGCCGTGGGTGAAGACCACGCTCGCGCCGGGGTCCAAGGTGGTCATGGACTACTACGAGCGGGCCGGCCTGACCCCGTACCTGGAGAAACTCGGCTTCAACCTGGTCGGCTACGGCTGCACCACCTGCATCGGAAACTCCGGGCCGCTGCCCGAGGAGATCAGCGCCGCGGTGGCGGAGCACGATCTCGCGGTCGTGTCCGTGCTGTCGGGCAACAGGAACTTCGAGGGCCGGATCAACCCCGACGTGAAGATGAACTACCTGGCCTCCCCGCCGCTGGTGGTGGCCTACGCCCTGGCCGGGACCATGGACATCGACCTGACCACCGAGCCGATCGCCACCGGGTCCGAAGGGAAGCCGGTCTACCTGACCGACATCTGGCCGTCGCCGGCGGAGATCGAGGAGGTCGTGCGCGGGTCCGTTGCGCCGGAAATGTTCAGTCGCGACTACGCGGACGTCTTCGCGGGCGATGAGCGGTGGCAAGAGCTCGACGTACCGCCCGGCGAGGTGTTCGCGTGGGACGAGGCATCCACGTACGTGCGGCGCCCGCCGTACTTCGACGGCATGCCCGCCGAGCCGGCGCCGGTGACCGACATCGGCGGCGCGCGCGTGCTCGCGGTGCTCGGCGACTCGGTGACCACCGACCACATCTCCCCGGCCGGCGCGATCAAGGCCGACGGCCCGGCGGGGCAGTACCTGACCGGCCACGGGATCGAGCGGCGCGACTTCAACTCCTACGGCTCGCGGCGGGGCAACCACGAGGTGATGATCCGCGGCACGTTCGCGAACATCAGGCTGCGCAACCAGCTCGCCCCGGGCACCGAGGGCGGCGTGACGCTCAAGCTGCCGGAGGGGACGCAGGCCTCGATCTACGAGGCGTCCCGCGCGTACCTGGAGCAGGGCACGCCGCTGATCGTGCTCGGCGGCAAGGAGTACGGGTCGGGCTCGTCGCGCGACTGGGCCGCCAAGGGCACCGCGCTGCTCGGCGTCCGCGCGGTCCTGGTCGAGTCGTTCGAGCGGATACACCGGTCGAACCTGATCGGGATGGGCGTGCTGCCGCTGCAGTTCAAGCCGGGCGAGAACGCGAGCTCCCTCGGGCTCACCGGGCACGAGGTCTTCGACATCACCGGAATCGAGGCCATGAACGGGGGCCAGACGCCGCGCGAGGTGACGGTGACCGCGGACGGCAAGGAGTTCACGGCGGTCGTGCGGATCGACACGCCGGGTGAGGCCGCCTACTACCGGCACGGCGGGATCATGCCGTACGTACTCCGGTCGCTGCTGGCCAGCGGCTGAACGTGCGGTCGTGACGGCCAGCGGTCGCGGCAGCGCGGGCGAGGTCAGGGTTGGCGGCGCCGGGGCCGCCGGGGCCGCCGGGGCCGCTGGGGGCGCCGGGGCCGGCGCGGGCGGGAGCGGGTCGGCCGCCGCCGGCCTGGCGGCCGGCACCGGCCTGCTGATCGGCGGGCTGATCGCGGTCGCCTTCAATCTGCGGGCGGCCATCACCAGCCTGCCGCCGATCTACCCCGAGCTGTCGGCGACGGCCGGGTACTCCACGGCCACCAAGTCGGTGCTGGCCGCCGTGCCCGTGCTCTGTTTCGCCGCCTGCTCCGGCCTGGCCCCCGCGCTCGCACGCAGGCTCGGCGACGAACGGGTCGTCGGCCTGGCGCTGGTCCTGCTGGCGGTTGGCCTCGGGATGCGATCG
>WNGP01004727.1_pt1 | contig 11562 bp, 7 predicted proteins | sample 5407671 | NCBI WGS metagenome assembly WNGP01 (sample SAMN13153381, study PRJNA577476) | soil metagenome | isolation source: 40 cm soil or saprolite under Garry oak tree replicate 2 | place: USA:California | collected 2016-06-15 | reverse complement strand
CGGCATGCGGATGCTCCTCGACCACGCTGGCCTCGTCGTCGAACCGTCGGCCGCGCTCGGCATCGCGGCGATCCTCGAAGACCGTGACCGCTTCGCCGGCCGGCACGTAGTCACCATCGTGTGCGGCAGCAACGTCGACCTAGACGCCTATCACCGCTGGGTCGGCGCGGCTCCCATCCACAGGTCCTGACAATTGCTCCCGGCCGGCCCGCAACGGGGAGCGACAGCACGATCCCGCGGAGCGGCCGCCAAGGTCCTCCGCTACCCGACACCGATCTGGCGCGGGCTGCCGGTTCTAACTTCTTGTCTGAGATCTCGTTAGAACCTGGTAGGACAGGTTACGCAGAGAGCCTGGTCAGGCTACAGGCCCAGGCCGCGGGCGATGATTTCTTTGAGGATCTCGGTGGTGCCGCCGAAGATCGACTGGACGCGGCTGAGCCGCCAGAGCTCACAATCGCGCTGGAGCAGCGGACTAGGGCCTGTATCAAACTCGGCCGCCCGCGCTGCCTCGGCCGCCTCCCGCCGCGCCAGGTCCGCGGCATGGGCCGCGACGGCCCGGTTACGCCGCGTCGCCCACTCCCGGTCCGCATCCACCCTCCGAGGGTACGGGCGAGCCGTCCCGGGCATGATGAGCGGTGACTCAGGAGGAGTGTCCGATGATCGGCACGTTGCGCACGGTGGTGCTCGACGCACCCGACGCCCGGCGGCTCGCCGCGTTCTACACCGCCCTCGGCGGGTGGACCGAGCAGTACTCCGACGACGACTGGATCACGATGGAGACCGGGGACGGGTGGCGCATCGCCGCCCAGCGCAGCCCCGGCCACGTACTGCCGCGGTGGCCCGATCCGGCGTACCCGCAGCAGGCGCACCTCGACCTGCGCGTGCCGGACCTCGACGCCGGCTCGGCGAAGGCGGCCGGGCTGGGCGCCGAACTGCTGCGCAAGAACGAGAACTGGTACACGCTGGCCGACCCGGCCGGGCACCCGTTCGACCTGTGCCTGTTCCCTGCGAAGCAGGAGACCACGCTCATGGCCGTGATGCTCGACTGCCCGGACGCCAAGGAGCTGAGCACGTTCTACGCGAAACTCCTCGGCAAGCCCGTCACGTACGAGGGCGAGGGCGTGGCGATGATCGGCGAGGACGGGACGCAGCCGGTGATGTTCCAGCAGATCACCGAGTACCACGCGCCGCGGTGGCCCGACCCCGCGTATCCGCAGCAGTTCCATCTCGACGTCACGGTCGACGGCGTCGACGCGGCCGAGGCGGCGGTGCTGAAGCTCGGCGCCACCTCGCTGTCCTCCGGCGGGGTGAACTGGCGGGTCTACGCCGACCCGGCCGGCAAGCCGTTCTGCCTCTGCTGGGACTAGTGCTCCCGCCGGTCAGAGCCCGGTTCCATCTGGTCAGCGCGAGCCGCGGCGTTCGCGCGGTGCGATCTGAGCGGCGATCACGCGCCAGGGGATCGTCTCGCCGCGCCGCAGCTCCTCGAGTCGGGGCGTGGCCCCGGACTCGGGGCCGAACCAGCGGCCGTGCTCCCGCGAGCCGCCGCGCAGCGATGTGTATCTCGGCCGGGGTCAGGATGCTTACCACGCCAGCATGAGCACGTGCGGCGCTCGATGACCACCGCGGCGGCCAGGGCCGTCGTGCACAGGGTGGGGCAGCCCTCCAGATGCGGGCCTTCGGCGAGCGCTGCGCCCTCCCCTTCCGTCGCGTCCGGCAGCACGAGGCTCCTGACTCGACCGAAGTTACGTCCGCCGGAACCCCTGTCTTGCAGGGGGGCTCAAGCAGCGCCGACCTTGCGGACGGGCTGGTACTGGACGTGCAGAAGCTGACTGAGAAGGCATAGGACCTAGACTTCAGGAAAGCTGAGCGGAACCACGTCCACGAGAGGCAGCTAGAGCAGGGGGGGAGAGCTCGATGGCCAGGACATCGAAGATCGCGAGGAGGCTGCTGGCGGGAGCGGTCCTTCTCGGGACGGTGCTCGCCGGGGCGGCTTTCGCGGAGGGGTCGGCTAGCGCCAGCTCTGCGCCCGTCGTGTACGCCGCACGGAACAACGGGTGGCACGGGTGCACGAGGCCCGGCACGTTCATTTTCGGGAACGGAGGCGCCCCGTACTTCACCGCGCTGCAGTGGAAGTCGTGGGGCTCCGGCAGCGCCTGGGGCACGGGCAAGCTCTGGACCCAGAAGCCGGGCTGCTCTCCCAGCTACAAGTGCACGTACAGCTCGCGCTGGGTCGGCGTCTACCTGAGCACGGTCAGGACGCACGACGGCGTCAAGTACTACGCGCGGATGGCTGTCGAGTTCTTCGTCTCGGGCAAAGCGCGCTGGGTCGTCGGGTGGTTCGGGATTCACGGAGGCACGGTGCCCTACTGGCAGTTCCCGGCGGTGTTCCCGTACTTGTAGCGCGCCTATCTCTTGACCGCCTGGGCGAGTTGGCTCAATGACGCGTGCTCGTGAGTCTCCTGCCTCGCAGGTCCGCGGGCGCTCTGGTCTGCGTCGGGGCTTGAGGTGCGTTGGAACCCGTGCACGGACGCGCGGAGGCAGGAGCAAGTATTCGGCGTCAAGTGCGGAATTACCACTGGCGGGTACGTCGCTCCGGTGACGCTGGGTTACTCGGAAAGTGGTCATCAGGATACGGGAGTCGCGGTACCGCCGGGTCGGCAGGGCCAGTCAGGGGCTACAAACCCACAGAAACCCCACAACTCCGCGACACGGTGCCTGATCCCCACAGGAATCCCACGGACGAAACGGCACACCCCGGTACACTTGTTATGCGTGTTAAAGGCACGGAGAACAGCCGGTCAGCAGCGCCTATGCGCATGAGCTGGGCTGTTGGAGCCTTTTCCAGGTAAGCGCTCTCGGAGTGATAGAGCTCCTGAAAAGCGGAAGCTCAATAGCATAATCTGTTGTGCCGGAATCCCGCTCGTAGGAGAGATCAACACACCGATAACACGAACAAGACGGCATTACCCGGTACATGGCGACACGACCGCCGCGATGACCTAAAGTCCAGTGAGCAGTGAAGATACGAGTGAGATAGACTGAGTTATCTTGCTGGCGATGATGACCTCGGGCGTGGACGACCGCCTTGTAAACGGTAGGTCACATCATCGACCGGGATCCAGGTGGGGTCACAACAGGCTCGGTCAGCGCTCCCCGCGGTCGCGTAGCGTGACAAGCGGGACATTGTTATTAGCTCGAACAATTACAGATCGCCGACTCGGCGCGCATGACTGACATGCCGCCCACCTCCGTCGCCACATGCAGAACGTCCCGTTATGGACATCTTGTCCGCCGCCCTGGCAGCATCATCGTCGGCCGTATGCGAGACTGGTACCGTCTGGCTTGATACTAATCCTCTGTATTTACGGAAAACGGATGGACAGTGCAGACTGGACACAGATACCGCGTCCTCCGGGTCCTCCGGGATATGAGCCTGCATCTTCACCAGCCGGCTGCGGCGGATGCCTAACGAGGCGTAGGCCTGAGGGCGCCGACCGACATCGGGCGATCTGTGTGCGACATGGCCGGCGGAACGCTCTGCTGGCTGCTTTGACAGCGCGTTGCCACGCTGGATTCGCGCTCAGCGGGAGTTGCGCGGGTCTGCCCCATCTGTCTGCCCGATGCCTCACTTGATTACGGAACGTTCACCGAGATCACCGTCCGGCGCCGGCGTGGGTCCAGGCGGGGATACCCACCTGAGAGGAGGCGCGGCGTGCTTGGCGGCATCAAGGACCGCGGCCATGCCGAGTTGCTGATAAGCCTCGAACTCGGTGGCGTCATACAGTTGCTGTAGCGTGCTATCAGACGGGTACGTGGGATGGTCCCTGGCATATGCAAGGACGTCCCACGGCGCGCCGGTCCACCAGCCGAGCTTGCACACCCAGATCTCACCCTGCTGTGATGGTGCGGACGCCTCTCGGTACTCCGGGAGCTGCTGGAACCGGCCATACGCCCACGGACGCACTACCTGGCCGTGTGCCAGATCGCGGCCGCCCCGAACCATCGCGGTCGGGTCTAGCTCGATTGCCACTCCGGCATCGGCTCTCGCCAGGCCGATTGCGCCGCCGAGCGTGAACCATGTGTTTGCCTTGTCCCCGGAGGCGTCGAGCACCACGATGTGACTGGCACCGCGGTGCAGCGCTTCGACCAAGCCAAGATTGTCGTAATGTCCGCCGTCGGTCACGTACATCCAGGTCGCGCGATAGCTCAGGCTGCCAACTGCCTCCGCCCACAGCAGGCCAAGAGTGGGCTGCATGGCTCGGTACCAAAATGCGCTGACCAGCCCTCCGCGGCGCCTGAGGGTCAGCACGTGAGCCCAGAGCCGGGCCTCCCGGTCGGAGTTCCTGTCCTCATCGCGGTCCCAGAATAGGTGCGGAAACTGGTACCAGAACAGCAAAAGCAGCGGATGCCGCTCCCACCAGCTACCCCAGGTACCTTCCGCCAACGCATACCGGTCGACCCACTGACTTGCCTTCTGGACCAAAGCCGGATGGGGTAGCCAGACGCCGAGGCGGACATTAGTCGCGGTCAGCAGGATCCGGTAGGCATGCCGCGTCGCCGCGCCCATCAGAGGTGAGATCGCCGCCCCGCTGATCGCGGACACGTCGAACAAGGTGAACCTACCGTAACCCTCGAGAGATTCGTAGTCGGAGGTGCGCGCCCGGACACTATCCGCTGGACCGTTCCCGCCGTGCAGAGTGACGTGCTCTGAATCGAAGCTAATGCAGAAACCTCCCTGCCCAGGTGGAACCTCCCGCACTGCGTTGATGTTGGCCGTGCCGCAGATCACCAGGCGAGGGTCGGAACCGTCCTGCAAGTCAGACAGGCGGGTAGCGGCAGCCGCGTTGAACAGTGTCCGGGCCTTCGCGAGGTTCTGTGCGTCTGCCGCCCGGCGAGTGACGGCAAAGGCATCGGCCAGCCTCCACCGGTAATAATCATGCATCGACATGCGGTTGACGTTCACGGCGACGCGGGTAATCAGCATCACTGCCAGCGCAAGACCCACCGGCAGAAGCTGGCCTGCCGTGAAGCCAGCCCTGGCACCGTCGCTTGTCCATAGCAGCGCGAGGACAACGCCGACGAGCACGACCACGGCACTGCCCAGCCACGGCAGCAACTTCTGCCGCAGCCAGCCGGCCAGCAGCGTGAACAATCCCGGCTGCGCCCCGGCGGTTCCCTGGCCCCCGCCGACAAGCGCATTCCACTTGGCCAACCCCGCCTGGCTGAACCGGGCCACCGCCGCTACTGCGGCGATCAGGCCAGCCAACGCCGACAGGGACAACGACGGCCTCGCGCCAAAACCAACAAAGTGCGCGATCGTGTCGTATGAACCCGTGCTGCGAGTCAGCCACGAGATCAGCAGGGGAACAGCGAGCATGGCCAGGGCCAGGCCAGCAGTCAGAAAGGCAGCCCAGTTCACCAGCCTGGCACGGTTGGCACCGTAGTCACGGTCATCTGGTTTCAGGAACTCCCACCTCGGCGCCCGACCCGTCCCGCGATAACCGCCAGGTATCAGCGTCAGCCACCAGAACACGAACAGGGCGAGCATTATCGCGGCAGCGATCACCGAGGGCAACCACCAGCCCGGCCCGGTCACCGCGGCCGTCAGATTATGTGGCCCGGACGGAACCAGCACCCCTTGCCAGCGCAGCAACCAGCCCCAGGCATGCGCCAGCGCGTACAGCGGAGCGAGCGCGAGAATGAACGTGATCGCTGCCCCGAGCAGAAGCGAGAGGATGCCGACCAGCGCCGTCGCGCTGTTAGGTGCGGTGTAGTGGGTGTTGTAACGGAGGTTGCGCTCTTCCGGGGTCCCGGGAGCGTAGGCGGGGGGTCTTTCTCCGGGGGGGATATCGTGCGCGACAAGCGCACGCGAGGTGGCGATATAACTCCCCCCTGATACGCCGAAGATCCAGCTGGCCTTCGGGAGCAGCCCAGTCTCAGCGAGGCTCTGCAGCGCTCCCAGGCAGTAGGCGGCAGAACGGATGCCGCCGCCGGAACAGCAGATGGCCCACTTACCCCCTCCTCGTGGCTGCGCACCACCCGTTGCGTCCGGATCCTGCCCAGCCAGCTCCAGTGCCGTTTGGACGCCGGGCATCGCGCCGCCTGATTCGGATGAATTCATGCCATAACCCCCCAAATTTGATCCGGGGCGATCCAGGTCGCTTTGGATATGCGCCACCGGAAACTGAAGGAATGGTCTACGCGGCACACGTTCCTGTCAAGCGTCCGGAGTCAAGGACTGGCATGCCACCCGTCCGGGCGCACCGATCTGACGGCCGCGGACGGAGCCGAGACGGGGTGCTCTTGCGGATGCGGTCGTGCCTGCGACATGCTACAACCTTGTTATGGCGGGGATAGTGGGGATCCATGGCATCGCCCAGCAGTTCGGGGGCGGTTACCAGTTGAGAAGCGTGTGGTATGACACGGTGCGCGATGGCCTGGTGGCCGCCGGTCACGCGCCGGTGGCGGGAACACTTGCCCCCACCGACTTGCAGGTGGCGTTCTTCGGTGATTTGTTCCGGCCGCCTAGAACAATGGCCGCGGGCGAGCCGCCATTCTCGGCCGCAGACGTTCAGCCCGGCCCAGAACGGGACCTCCTGACGGCCTTTTACGAAGCGGCGGTTGCCCAGGACTCGACTCTCGGCCCGCCGCCAGGGGCGTTGGGCGCCGGAAGGGCGGCTGTCCAGGTCATGCTGAACCGGCTGGCCCGCTCGGCGACCTTCGCCAAGATCACCGAGCGCGCCTTCATCGGGAACCTGAAACAGGTGACAGCGTTCCTCACCAACCCAAAGGTCAAGCAGGACGTGCTTGGCAGAGTGCGGGATGAGATCGGCTCGGATACGAAGGTGGTGATCGGTCATTCGCTGGGGTCAGTGGTTGCCTATGAGTACCTGTGCCACGACCGGCCGCCGTCAGTAGAACTGCTGGTCACGCTTGGTTCACCACTTGGAATACCCAACGTTGTCTTCGACAAGCTCACTCCCGCGCCGGTCGGCGGGGCGGGGGCCTGGCCTGGCACGGCGGCTGCCTGGGTGAACGTCGCTGACCCCAACGACATCGTGGCCCTGCGCAAGGACCTGGCTCCGCTCTTCCCGGGTTCCGCGCCGGAGCAGACGATCGCCGATCGGCTGGTGGATAACGGGAAAGAGCCCCATGCCATCGAGCGCTACCTGAACAGCCGCCAGACCGGAAGCGCGCTCGGTGATGTCCTCGGTTGACAGGCCAGCTCCGATGAAACGGGCGCTGCTCGCGGCGGGGACCGCGTCCTATGAGCATGCCTGGAACCAAATGAAGATCTTGGATAAGGTTCCCCTGGCTCTGCGGGACATGGTGGCCGCATTGACCGGGCTGGGTTTCTCCGCCGTCACAAAGCCGCCAGGCTACAACATCGACCTGACGAAGCACGCCCTGAGCGCGGCCGTCAAGAAGGCTGCGGCCGCGGCTCCCGTGGTCGTCATGTACTACACCGGTCACGGCGCTGATCAGGATCGCGGCACCTACTATCTGGTGACCAGGAAATCACGGCCCCGCACCCTGGACACGTCGGCACTGGCCGCGCGGGAGTTGCTGGGGTTGTTCACCCTTCGCGATGACGACGGGATGATGCTCCTGGACCAGCCTACGGTGCTGGTCATTCTCGATTGCTGCTATTCCGGCTCCGCCGGGATGAAGATGCTCAAAGAGGCGCTGTCCGGGATCGGCAACCCGAACACGTGGGTAATCGCCAGCGCCGGCCCGCTGGAGTACGCCCAAGAGGGTGTGTTCGCCAGAGCCTTCCGCGAGGCGCTGGTGCAGCAGTGGGTCGGACCCTCCCAGGAGTTCCTGAGTCTGGACACCATGATCCAGGCCGTCAAGGACGCCATCGTTCGTGAAGTCAAACGAGGCACCCTCGCCGGCCTCATCGAGCAAGAGCCAAGGCTCTTCCCGCCTGCGACGGGCGTGACCGGAATCATGCCGTTCTTCCCCAACCCGCGCTACCGGCTGGGGCTGGCGGGCATGACCGTCGACGAGCAGCAGCACTGGCTGTCTCGCGTGCGTGGCGGCCCGGACGGCTCCCAGGCTGGGTTCTACCTCACCGGCACGACCGGGCGTCTGCTGGCCGCCGAGCACCTCGCGAAGTGGATGACCGATCCCCGCGACAGGGGTCTGGCGGTGGTCACAGGCAGCCCGGGCACTGGAAAGTCGGCGCTGCTCGCCCTGCCCGCGTTGCTGGCAAATCCGACCCAGCGGGAAGACCTGCTGCGTGCCAACAGGCCAAGCCCCTTGATCAAGCACATGGCGGTCGTGTTCCCCGCCGAGACGCCTGTCACGGCGATCCACGCCCGTGGACTCAACACCGATGAGACGGCGAGAGTGATAGCTGAGGCGCTCGACAGGACGGCCGGGACTGCTTCAGCGCTGCTAGAAGATCTCGAGAAGACTCCTGAGCGGCATCACCGGGTCGTCATCGTTGACGGGATCGACGAGGTTGCCGCACCTGCCACTCTGCTTGAGAGCCTGCTGGTTCCCCTGTCACGTCGGCTCGGTGTGCGGGTGGTCGTGGGAGCGCGCCATCACGTTCTGGCCCGGATTGCTGATCGCGACATGACTATCGATCTCGATGCGGCTGACTACCGGGACCGGAAGGCACTGACCACCTACATTCATCGGTTGCTGATAGCTGAGGAAGAGCCCGGCGTCACAACTTGCTACCAGGCCGGGAGTGATACCGCCGATGGTGCGCGTGGTGTAGTTGAAGCGGCGGCTGACGCGATCGCCGAGCGCGCCACCGTCGGCGGTCAGGGAGCAGAGTCGTTCCTCGTCGGCAGGCTGCTGGCACTGGCAGTTCGCGCCCAGCCCAAGCCAGCCGATATCATCAGCCCGGAGTGGCTGCCGGCCAGCGTGGCCGTGGCCGTCGATGAAGAGCTGGGACGACTCGGGTCCAACCCGTACCCGGCGCGGGTGCTTCTTCAGGCGCTAGCCTGGGCCAAGGGCCCCGGGTTGCCCTGGGAGACGATCTGGGCGCCGGTGGCCACGGCATTGGCGGGGGAAAGCGGGGAACCGAGCCCGCCATCCAACGAAGACATCAGGCAGCTGCTGCTGAAGGCAGGTGCCTACGTGATTGAGGATCGCGGTCCCGGTCGGCGCTCTGTTTACCGGCCATTTCATGACTTGTTCGCCGCTCACCTGCGTGGCGAACCAAGTCCCGAGCAGATCAGTTCCGACCGGCGCGCTGTCGAGAGGATCTGGGAACCGCGCCGCCGCCAGACCGAGAAAGCTATCTATGACGCCTTGCTGGCCGTCGTGCCCTCTGATGGGCAGACCACGCGGGACTGGATCAACGCGCATCCATACCTGCGGACCTACCTTGCCCAGCACGCGGCGGCGGCCGGGAGAGCGACGCTCGCGGCGCTCGCGGCGGACATCGGCTTCCTCTCCGTGGCCGACCCCGTGACACTTAGCCCCCTGCTCTCGCCCGCAATCGCGGAACTGCGCGACGTGGCCTGCATCTACCGGCACGCCCGGCCATGGCTCGGCGAAGACACGCGGGCGAATGCCGGTTACCTGCAAGAAGCGAGCCGGGCGCTGAAGGGCGCGGTCGGCAACGTGGATCTAATTAACGCGGTGGCGTTCGGCGCCACGGCCGGCGGTCAGCTGCTGCTCGCCTCCGCCAGCTGGGACGGGACGGTGCGGCTGTGGGATCCGGTCACCGGCGCTCTCGCCGACGAGCTCATCGGTCATACCGGTGGCGTGAGCTCGGTGGCGTTCGGCACCACGCCCGGCGGTCAGCTGCTGCTCGCCTCCGGCGATGACGAGGGGATGGTCCGGCTATGGGACCCAGCCACCGGCGTTCCCGTCGGCAAGTTCCTCGGTCATACCGGTGGCGTGAGCTCGGTGGCGTTCGGCACCACGCCCGGCGGTCAGCTGCTGCTCGCCTCCGGCGGCGAGGGGGGGATGGTGCGGCTGTGGGACCCCGCCACCGGCGCTGCGGCCGGCGACCCCCTCCCCGGCCATACCGGCTGGGTGAACGCCCTGGCGTTCGGCGCCACGGCCGGCGGTCAGCTGCTGCTCGCCTCCGCCGACTGGGACGGGACAGTACGTATGTGGGATCCGGTCACAGGCGCTGCAGCCGGCGACCCCCTCCCCGGCCACACCGGCGGAATGAACGCGGTGGCGTTCGGCACCACGCCCGGCGGTCAGCTGCTGCTCGCCTCCGGCGGCGAGGGGGGGATGGTGCGGCTGTGGGACCCTGCCACCGGCGCTGCGGCCGGCGACCCCCTCCCCGGCCATACCGGCTGGGTGAACGCGGTGGCGTTCGGCACCACGGCCAGCGGGCAGCTGCTGCTGGCATCCTCTGGTGACGCCGGGATGGTACGGCTGTGGGACCCGCTCACCGGCGCGTACTCTCCGGCAACAGCGGTTGGATCGAGGTCGCTTTAAGCAACCTCATATCGCGCTTTTTCCAGTACCGCGAATGAATGAGAGCCCGGATCGGGGGCCACGCGCCCTATGGTCGCCAATTTAACGGTGAGGGGATAGAGCATAACTGGACCTCCGCAGCGCCCGATCACCCTGTTCTGCGCAGCTCAGCTGGCGGACACTGAAACTTCTGCAGCCGCTCCGAACGGCGGGAGTGTGCGCGTTCTCCGTGGCTTTTCGTGGTCACTCAGCGTGCTGTCGACCGCCGACCCCGATGCCTGTCGATCCGGCCTCAACTGCTCTGTGGCCGCAAGACAGAAGCCCTGGACTGCACGGTCCTGCACTGCCCGACACGGATTTCCGCAACAGGGCCAGTTCTAACTTTTCGTCTAACATCGTGTCAGAATCCGGGAGCACGAACTTCGTAGAAGACCTGGTCAGGCTACAGTCCGAGGCTGCGGCCGATGATCTCCTTCATGATCTCGGTGGTGCCGCCGAAGATGTACCGGACCCAGCTCGGTTCTGGCCCGGGCTTGTGGCGTACTCCTGCCTGTATCCGTAGCCGCTGCAGCTGAACGAAGTGGTCTGTGACCTGGTTGCAAGCTCGGTGTCTCACCGTTGACCATGACGGGCCTCGCGCTGGCGAGCCGGGCGAGCACCGTTCAGTGATGGTGCGGTCTATCCGGTTCGGCTGGCCTTCTTGGAGCTTCGGCTCTCAGCTGGGTGCGTACCAGGTCAGCGCGCGGGTCTGGATCTCCATCACAAAGGACATGTACGTCGGCCAAAGGCGCGGTTCCGGTCTTATCGACCGGCTCGTTTCCCCGGACCGCTATGCTCCTGCGTTGGGTTCCACGCAGCGCAGCCAGCTACCGCACTTGCGTCCCAGGCGCGGCAGTCTTCCGACCATTCTTTGCAGAATCGTCATTAGCCCAATCCCTGTAGGCCGCCGCTGAGTAACGGGCTTGCTCTAGCAATTCACCAGTAGCGTCCCTGAATCGGACCCACTGACCGGGACTATCCCTGAGGGGTGCGCTTTTTTAAAAGGTGTGATCTTGCGGCGGCGTGACTGCGGATGGGCTGTAACGCGGAGCGTCTGCACTTTCCTGGACATGATGGGCGTCACTGAAGGTGATCGGCGCTGGTCAGCGGTGGCGACGGCGGGTT
>WNGP01004536.1_pt1 | contig 11562 bp, 10 predicted proteins | sample 5407671 | NCBI WGS metagenome assembly WNGP01 (sample SAMN13153381, study PRJNA577476) | soil metagenome | isolation source: 40 cm soil or saprolite under Garry oak tree replicate 2 | place: USA:California | collected 2016-06-15 | reverse complement strand
GTTTCGGAATCTGCAACGGTGAGTGGTTTCATTCTCCTAGGAAACCATAGATCATCCACATACGCAATTACTTATGACGCCGTGTATAATAGTGTAGAGGGAAATTCAGAGGCCGGAATACGCGTGGCAATGGATTGTGACGTGTCGATAAAACCGCAACGGACGGATAGCGTTAAGAAAGGCGGCAGCGCAAGAGGAAGGCGTGGCGCCTTCTTACCAGCTTATGTCCAGCAGTAGTGGCCGCGCCGCAATGTACTATTTTTCCCTGAGCTTCAACTTCCCCGTGGCTTTGTTGTCCTCGAGAAAGGTGCGAAGTTGCGGCGTTGCTTCAAGCAGCCGAATCCATTGTTCGTAGTACAGCGTAACGGGGAAGCGGCCCAGACCGTAGACACTGACGCCCCCTTTTTCGCCGACACGAAATTCGAGCGCCCCGGTGCGGCGCGCTCCTCCCTGTTTTTCCATTTCCGCGATTTTTGCTTTGAGTTCTTCGTACGTTGGCTCGGCCATGGCGCCTCCCTTGCGTGGATGGATTGGAAGCAGGATTATACAATGCGTTTCGATTTGGCGGAGTGCGGACTGTACTTCGCCCGCGATTTCACTTAAAACGGTGATGCATGCCTGAAGGGCAAACGGGGATCGTCGATTGGATGAATTTGCCGCACGGCGTGACTGACGACGCGTAAATTGTGTCGATCCAGTCCAACCTGCTGGAGCGCACCGTTCCTCTTCATCCGGAAAGCGACCACTTGCTGGAATTCCACAAACTGCCGCCGGATGTGCAGGCGGCTCGATGCCGTGCAATCGGCGCGGGTAGCCCACTATGCGGTGTGGCCGGGAGAGTTTTCGGTTCCCGCCGGCGCCGCCCGCGAACAGGAAGCACGGTTGATTGCCAAATACCAATCTAAGTGTCGTGAGGAATCAGGGAGAGGCGTACTGGGATGCGTTCGAACGCCGGAATAAAGGGGCTGGACGCTCGACCCGAAACCAGTAGTGAGCCGCACTCTTCAGCAAGGGACAAGAGCAGCAGCCGGAGAAAAGGAAAGATGAGGGACACAATTCTCCCGATTTTCCCTCCAATATTAAACCCAGGAACTGGCGGAAAGTTTCGCGGCAAACGCTAGTGGCAAATTCGACAATCCCTAAATGACCCGGGCATCCCCAACCGGAAGCGAGGTCATCCAACTGGTCCAAGTGCGGAGAGGATCCTGAGGTCCAGGGAGAAAAGATTATGGTGAAACACCCAGCTAGGTCGAGGAGCTTCATTTCGAGAGCAACGGCAGCATTAGCCCTAGCCGTCGGCCTTAGCGCAGGCGCTTACGGACAGGAACAGCAAGGCCAGCAGCAGGGAGCTCAAGATTCGCAGGCTAAGCCAACTTACGCCTCACAAGACGCCGACAAGCCGCCCTATTCCTACGACCGGCCAGCCGCCGCCACGCCCGGCACCGAAGTCCAAGCAGTTCCCGGGACTCTGACCGTGCCAGCCGGAACGCTCCTTCTCATCCGAATCAATGAATACCTTTCAAGCGACCGCAACCAGATTGGCGACCACTTCACGGCCGTGCTGGAAAACCCAATTGTGGTTAATGGCTGGGTGGTGGCGAGGCGAGGTCAGGTGCTGGTCGGCCAGGTCAAAGAGGTGCGCAAAGCCGGCCGCATCAAGGGCACTTCCGAGTTGGGCGTCGAGGTGACGGACATGACCGGGGTGGATGGCCGCCAAGTGCCGATTCTTACCGAGCTATCGAAGGGTTCGGCTGGGACGTCGCATGAACAAGATGCGGCAACGATTGGCACCACCACAGGGCTTGGGGCGCTGATCGGAGCAGCGGCTGACTGGGGCATAGGTGCAGCGATCGGCGCGGGAGCCGGCGCGGCAGCAGGAATTGGCGCGGTGCTCCTAACGCGAGGGCACCCCACCATAATCGAGCCGGAGCAACAATTGAGCTTCCGGCTAGTCGATCCGGTCAGGATTGACACGACACAGAGCCAGCAGGCCTTCTTGCCCGTCACGCAGCAAGATTTTGACGCGGGGAGATTGGAGCGTAGGGGCCCACGCCATGTGGCCGGGGGGTACCCTGGAGCAGTGCTCTATCCGTGCGGTTACTACGGCTCCTGCCACGCCTATCCAGGCTTTGTGGGATTTTATGATGGCTGGGGCCGGGGTGCGGGTTTCTATGGCAGGGGTGGCTTTCGTCACTGAGTCTCGTGAAATGACTTGGAGCGAAACGGAAATGGCAGGAGCGGGCGTTCCAGAAAACCGGAACGCCCGCAGCGCTTCTAAGTGGAATAAAAGTGGCACTAGCGGAGTTGGAACTGGAACAAAGGGAGAATCTCTGCAAAGGCGGGCGCCATGAAAATCGCCTCGAGGCACGGCGCTCATCAAAAAATGGCTGAAGCATCCTGTGGTGCATCAGAATGGCGATTGCTTAGCTGGATCGGTGATGCTCCGGTTTAGCAGCGATGCGCTGAGCAAGCTCCAACGGCGGGTACTAGAGAGTCTTCTAATAGCCTGTGATACGCTTTAAGGGTTCAACGGTGTCTCGTTTCAGGTCCAAGCCCCAGTCCGTGAGAAGCCATTTTGCGGAAGAGGTGCCTCTGTCCAAATGGCCACGCCTTCAGGCCGGATGCGTTTAGTTGGAATCGGATTCAAATCTGCAGCGTGGGCGGAATATGAAATTCCAATCTCTGATGCTTCGCAATTCCCTTCTCGGTCTTACTTTGACTCTGGTGCTGCCAGCGTTTCGCGCCGGTGCGCAAACCAAGCTGGATAGCGCCACTGCCCCTCAGACCGTCGCCATCCCCGCGCGTATCACCCAAGCGATTGATGAAACGCACCTGTCGCGCCTACCGGGCAACGTGCACCCGCTCGCCCGGCCAGAATTTGATCAGGGGCCGGTACCGTCAGAATTACCCATGCAGCGGATGCTGCTGGTGTTGAGGCGAAGTATGGAGCAAGAATCGGCGCTCGCACAATTGATGGTGGACCAATACAACATGGCCTCAGCCAACTACCACAAGTGGCTAACGCCGGAAGGGTTCGGCGCGCAGTTTGGGCCCGCCGACGCAGACATCCAGACCGTTACCGCCTGGCTGCAGTCCCATGGCTTCCAAGTCGCGAAAGTAAGCAAAGGAAAAGTTGCCATCGAGTTTTCAGGGACTGCCGCGCAGGTACTCGAAGCCTTCCACACAGAGATTCACAAATTTGTAGTGCATGGCGAGACACATTTTGCTAACACGAGCGACCCACAAGTCCCGGTGGCGCTGACCCCCGTGGTGCGCGGATTAGCCCCGCTTAACAATTTTAGAGCAAGGCCGGCGCATCGCATTGCTGGCGAGTACACGAGATCGGCAGGAAACACCGAAGTTAAGTCAGTTAACCCAGAGTTCACAACGTCGGGAGGGTTTTTCGCAATCGGGCCGACCGATTTTGCGACTATCTACAATGTTGCTCCGCTGTGGGCAGCCGGAACTGACGGAACGGGCCAAAGCATCGCGGTCATCGGCGACTCCAATATCAATCAGCAGGACGTTACCGACTTCCGCACGCTCTTTGGGCTGCCCACAGGAGGGGCTGCAAATACCCCCATCGTTGTCATTGATGGTGCCGATCCGGGAATCGTCGGCGGAGGCTCGGAGACCGAAGCGCTCCTCGATGTTGAATGGTCAGGGGCTATCGCCAAAGGCGCTCAGATTCATTTGGTCATTGCAGCGGATACAGACATTGCTTCCGGCTTCCTCCTTGCAATCGTCAATGTCATAGACAACAACTCCGACCCCATCTTGAGTCTGAGCTTCGGCGACTGCGAACCACATGAAGGCGGAAACAACACTGGGCTTTGGCAGGTTCTGTGGGAGCAGGCGGCGGCCGAAGGCATCACCGTGACGGTGGCCTCGGGCGATCCAGGCTCGGCCGGATGCGAGGACCAGAACGCTCCTGCACCCAATCCGGCAACCACAGGGCTTCAGGTAAACGCCTTCGCGTCCACGCCCTTCAACGTTGCCGTGGGTGGAACGGATTTCAATGATGGTACGACGCAAACCACATACTTCAACACTACCAATGACCCCAATACCCTGGCGTCGGCGAAGGGCTACATTCCGGAGAGTACCTGGAACGAGACCTGCACAAACTCGTTTTTTGGAACTAATCCGGAGGCCAACTGCAACAGCACGGTGGCAGCAAACAAAGCGGCGGTCTTTACAGTGGGTGGCGGCGGCGGTAGCAGTCATTGCTTCACGCTAGTGAATAACGTCTGCAGCGGCGGTTATGCAAAACCAGCGTATCAGTCGTTTATCAGCGCCACCAACGGCATGCCCGCCGATGGGGCAAGAGACCTTCCCGACGTGTCTTTCTTTGCCAGCAGCGGATTCAATAAGAGTTTCTACGTCGTTTGCGAAGCGGACACCGTTGCTTCGCCTTCCTGTGCCAAAGGCCAGGCTTTCCATTTCCTTGGTCTTGGCGGTACATCTGCCTCCACGCCGAGCTTTGCGGGCATCATGGCGTTGGTGAATCAGAAAAACGGTCGGCAGGGTAACGCAAATTTCGCGCTGTATAAGCTGGCGCAGACGCAATATGCGGCGGCGACGGCCTGCAATTCCGTGGCGAGTCCACTCCCCGCAGCAACTTGCACATTCAACGACGTCACCACGGGCACGATTGCCGTGCCCTGCGCCAAGACCAGCAGGGATTGCAACGTAACTGTGGGGACCGACACCATCGGCGTCCTCAGCGGCTACGGAACGACTGCGGGTTATGATTTGGCAACAGGACTCGGCTCAGTAAATGCGAACAACCTGGTAAATAACTGGAATACCTACCTCACGGCCTTTACACCGACCACGACGAGCTTGACCTTGTCTCCTCTGACTGGAATTACCGCCGGACAGAGCGTAACGGTGAACGTTACCGTTACGCCGAGTGCTGGCACGGCAAAGCCGACGGGCGACATTGCTTTGGTCTCGAACGCTTCGACGGGAGATGGCGTTGACGGCTTCACTCTCAATGCTAACGGGTCCGTCGTCAACGGCACGACGACCCAACTCACTGGGAACAATGGCACGAGCTATCAAGTCACGGCCCGGTATTCGGGAGACGGAACATTTGCGCCGAGTGTTTCGGCCCCGGTGATGGTGACCGTTACGAAAGCGGGCAGCACCACAACCGGCAGCGTGCTCGTTGCGCTTGGCGCTGGATTTGCAACGTTCACCAGCGGGCAGGCACCGCAAACCCTATTCCTGCAGTCCAGCATCAGCGCAACGGTCGTGGCGAACAATAGTCCACTCACGCCGACTGGTACGGTAACTTTCGTGGACACGTTTAATGGAACGCCCTCAACAGTAGCCAGCAACGTGCCCGTAAATTCGGCTAGTGAAGCGTTTACTGTTCCAGGAATTTCCACGTTTGGGGTCGGAAGTCATTCCATCGTCGCGAACTACAGTGGGGATGCGAGCTTTAATGCGAGTAGCTCGCCTGCGGTAGCTTTTACGATCACTGCTGCCAATAATCCGGTACCGACGATCACCACGCTTGCTCCGAGCAGCGCGACAGCAGGAGGAGCAGCGTTCACGCTGACAGTAAATGGCACGAATGTTGTGAATGCCGCGACGGTGAACTTTGCCGGAGCCGTGAAGACGACCGTCTTCGTAAGCGGGACGCAACTAACGGCCTCTGTCCTGGCAGCGGACATTGCTAGCGCCGGCACACCGGCGGTGACGGTGACGAACCCAGCTCCGGGGGGCGGCACTTCAAATAGCGTCAACTTCACGGTGAATGCCAATACAGGCACTTTTACCTTGGGCGGGAGCACAGTGACGGCTACGGCGGGAGCCAGCGTTATGTCTACCATCACCGTGACGCCGAGCGGCGGGTTCTTAGGCAACGTGAATGTGACTTGTCCCGCAGCTGCATTGCCCGCTGGTGTCACGTGCTCACCGAGTCCCTTGGCGATCAACGTGACGGGCGCAGCGGCAGTGACGGGCCAGCTGGCCATAGCCGTGGCAGCGCCATCGACGACGCTGACGGCTTCGGCCCCATCGGCAGAGCGCACACTCTATGCGGCCGGGACGACTCCTCCCGGAGGAGTCACGGGCTGGTGGAGGTTGAGCGCAGGCGCCGGCCTTGCCGCGATGCTCGTGCTCGTCCTGCCCGGGCGCAAGCGTTATCGCGCCGCCCTGGGGCTCGGCCTAGTGTGCGTGCTCAGCTTCACGCTGGGTTGCGGAGGGTACGGCGGAGGTGCTGGTGGAGGCGGGCCCGTAGCCACGGCCACGAAGATAACCGTGAATAGTGCCAAGTTAGCGTCCAACGATCCGACGGGCTTCAAGTTCACCATCAACGTCACGGCGTCCGTGGGGGCCAATGGGCAGGTGCAGCTTCTTGATGGATCGAGCATGCTGGGCTCTGCCGTGACTGTCTCAAACGGGACGACCACGATTACAACTGCTGGCTTAGCACCGGGAACACACTCGATCAGCGCACATTATCTGGGCGATACATATACCCAGGCGTCCAACAGCGGCACCCTGAATGTCACTTCAACCGGCGCGACCACTTTTGCAGTCATGGCCACGCCGGCGGCGTCCAACGGGTCGCCGACCGTCAACATCACTATCAATTAAATCGGAACGTTTTCAACAAGGAAGAGCGGTTCCGGGGCCGCTCTTTTTTTTGCCGTCATTGCTCGCAACAAACAACTCTCGTGCAACAATTTCGTTTTGGTGGCATAGCGCTACTGCCCGTCCCGAGCTTCTCGCGGAGGAGCATCCGAACGATTGAAGATTCGGCTCTGCCGGAGAGGATCTCTACCCACATGCCATGAAAGCGTGAACGACTATCGGGTCGTCAGTTGACGTTTGGAGGGAAGAAGATATTCCAGAATTGGGGCGCGGGGGTCAGGAACTCTATAGGAACGAGTGAGCCTTCCTGATTCATCTGCGGCGAACGGACAACGTTCACCTCCACGCGCTGCTGCGTCTTTGCATTTTCGAGAGTGAACTTGGTGCCCTGGGCAAAACCCTCGGGAAGTATGATCATCCCGCCGGTAGCGCTGACCGTATGAGTAAAGCCCTTCATGGGCTCGGGCCTTTTGGCGATGTGCACGAGCACGGGCATACGCAGGAGGACACGCTGGGCGCGGCGTCGTTCCTCGGCGGTAGGCTGCCGCGCGAGCGCGGGGCGCACCGCGTGAGTGAGCACAGGTTTTATATTCGTGGCGGGCTTCACAGGTCCAGCCCCCAGAAATCCATTTCCGGGGCGACCAGTTCAACGCCGTATTCCCAACCGTCAGGGCGCTGGTTGCCTTTCCACACGATGATCGCGGCATTGCTAGTATCGGTAACGAGATTGTTGAGGGCCAGACGGTGCTCGAGATTGAGCGACTGCGAGAGAACCACCATGCAGCCGTAAGGGTTGACGACCCGCGTGTGCCCTTCGATACTGACGCGCTTCCCGGCTTCGTCGTCCCATTCAAGGCGCACGGGTACCCGGGAGTTCATGCGGCGGCCACGGCGCTTCTCGTGGTGCCGTGAACCAAGGCGCTTGGATTCACGCAGCTTTACCTTCATTTTCGCCTCTTTAACGACATGCTAAAGTTGAGGGTCAAAAGGGTCAATGGTACGAATACGGGTGGGAACACGAAAGAGTAGCTGTCCGCAAGGACAGGTGCGCACGCGGGGGCAGGACAGGCGGTGAAGAATCTGATCGTCAATGCGGACGACCTGGGGTGGACGGACGGCGTAAACCGCGGAATCGTCGAGGCGTTTCATCACGGGATTGTGACCAGCACTTCGCTGCTGGCCAACGGCGCTGCGTTTGCTGGGGGTGTGGAGGCGGCGCGGTCGGCGCCCGGCTTAGGGGTGGGCGTGCATTTGAACTTGAGCGATGGCCCACCGGTGGCCGACCGGGAAAGTGTTAGCAGTCTTCTGAATGACGGCGGCGAGTTCGCGGGCGGACCCGAGAGCCTGCTTCTGCGTCGCGCGCGGCGCGGGCTCTCGCTGGCGGAAGTGGAGACCGAATTGGAGGCGCAGATTCAGAAAGTCCGCGACGCCGGGATCGCGCCAACGCACCTCGACGGGCACAAACATGTACATATGCTACCGGGGCTGTTTGAGATCGCCTTGCGGCTTGCGAAGCGGCATGACATCGGCGCGATTCGAGTTTCGCTAGAAGCCTCTAGCCTGCGCGCAGCACTTTCTTCCGGCTCACGACAGCACGCGGCGGTGGTCATGAAACAAGGCGTGCAGGCGCGCGGATTGAAATTGCTGGCGAGCGATGCGCGTGAGCAAGCCGAGCACGCGGGTATTTCCACGGCCGATCATTTTTGCGGGATTGCGCAAACCGGAGAGCTGACACTGGAGGGCGTGGCTCAATTGGTGAAGAGCCTGCCGGACGGCACGACCGAGCTGATGTGCCACCCCGGCTATGTTGATGCTGCGTTGCGCAAGACAGAGACCCGGCTGCAGGACTCTCGGCAAAGCGAACTGCAAATCCTGACGGACACGGGGATCCGAAATCTTGTCGCCTCACTGGGGATTCGCCTGATAGACTATGGCTTCGTGGCCCGGGAAGCTTAAGAAAAGGAGTTCGCGGAAAAGAATGGCAAGCGATTCTCCCATTCGGTATTCCATCGTCGTTCCGTTCTTTAACGAACAGGAGAACATCCCACCTCTCTACATGAAGTTGACGGAAGTAATGGACGGGATCGGCGAACCCTACGAACTGGTCTTTGTGGATGACGGCAGCAAGGACGATTCGTTCAAGGTGCTCTCTGAAATTTATGAGCACGACCGGCGCGTGAACCTGGTGAGGCTGCGGCGGAATTTTGGGCAGACACCGGCGCTGAAAGCAGGTTTTGATTTTGCCCGGGGCGAGGTCATCATCTCCATGGACGGCGACCTGCAGCACGACCCCGAAGAGATTCCACGCTTTCTGGAGAAAATAGAAGAGGGCTACGACCTGGTAAGTGGCTGGCGCCACCACCGGCGAGATCACTGGCTGATGCGGCAGCTTCCCAGCCGCATCGCCAACTGGATGATGGCCAAGCTATCGGGAATCGATCTGCACGATTTTGGCACCACGTTCAAGGCCTACCGCCGGGAGATCATTCAGGAAATTCAGCTCTACGGCGAGCTGCACCGCTTCATCCCCGCGCTGGCAAGTTCGACGGGCGCAAGAATCGCGGAAGTGCCCATCGAAAACCTCGAGCGAAAGAGCGGAAGATCCAATTACGGGATTGGGCGCACCATCCGTGTATTCCTGGATTTGATTATCGTGAAGTTTTTGCTGGATTATTCGACGCGGCCGCTCCAATTTTTCGGGTTGCTGGGAGTGGCGGGGGCGGGGCTGGGTTCCCTGCTGGCGTGCTTCCTGGCCTACGAAAAGTTTTACCTGCACAAGGCGATCATGGCGGAGCACGGGCCGCTGATGCTGCTTGCCGTGGCACTGTTTATTAGCGGCGTGCAGTTTTTCTCCATGGGATTGCTTGGCGAGATCATCGCGCGCACGTATTATGAATCGCAGAACAAACCGATCTATGCACTGCGCGAAGTGAAGAGCCACCGCAAAGAGATGGGCGATTCGACAGAATCACCACGGCCTTCCGGGAATTCTGAACGCTAAGAATTTTTCTCGAGGGCATTTTCCCGTGAGCCCCGGAAAATTATCTGGCACTCAGGCTTAGGATTGGCGAGCGATTTTTCGATATTCGCCGCGGAAATATACCAGCGGCTCGCCTTCATTCATTTCCGCGTCCTCTACTTCCCCGACAAAGATCGTATGGTCGCCAGCCAAATGCGAGGCAATCACTTTGCAACTCATCTGGAGAAGCGCGCCATCGATGACGAGAACTCCCCCGAGTGTCCGCCGCGTATGAATTCCCAGCCGCTGTTCCGCTTCGACGCTGTGTTCGCGTTTTGCGAAGTATTCTGAAACGGCCTGCTGGTTTTGTTTTAAGACGCTTATGCCAAAACGTTTTTTTCTCTGCAGCAGTCGAAGCATCTTGGCGCGCTGGTCGACACAAATGAGAATCAACATGGGGTCGAGTGAGACGGAGGTGAACGAGTTGGCGGTCATGCCGTGGATCTTCCCGGGCTCGCGCTCGACGGTAACCACAGTCACGCCGGTTGTGAAATGGCCGAGGGCTTTGCGGAATTCGAATGACGAAAGTAAGGAGTTTGGCATCTTGGAAGTTTTTGAAGATACCATACTGGGTGCGGGAAAAGCGAAGCAGCGGACTTGAAACGGGGTGACGAGTAATGGCGCGAAAGATCGCAATCCTGGGCGGAACGGGGGCCGAAGGTTCCGGGCTCGCCTACCGCCTGGCCGAGGCCGGGGAGAATGTTTTGATTGGTTCGCGCGACGCGGCTCGGGCACAGGAAACGGCGAAGCGGTTGCGCGAGCGGATTGGCGGGGATTCGCAGATCGAAGGGATGGATAACGCTTCGGCGGCGGCAACTTGCGACGTAGCGATTTTGACTGTTCCCTTTTCGGGCGTTTCAGCACTGCTCAAACAATTGCAGAGTGTTTGGAAGCAGGGAACCATGGTAATCGATACGACCGTGCCCCTGGCGGCGGCCGTGGGCGGCGCAGCGACCCGGGTTCTTGGAGTGTGGCAGGGCTCGGCAGCCGAGCAGACGAAAGAGCTTTTGCCTCCAGGCGTGAGTCTCGCAGCGGCGTTCCAGAATCTTGGAGCGGAGTCGCTTGCTGGAAACGAGCCTGTCGAATGCGACGTTCTGGTGTGCGGCGACGATGAGAAAGCCAAGCAGGTGGCTTTCGAGTTGGTCAGTAAGATTCGCGGGGCGCGACCGCTCAACGGAGGAAAACTGGAGAATGCGCGCATTGTGGAATCACTGACGGCGCTGCTGATTGGATTGAATATGCGTTACAAGGTTCACGGTGCGGGGATTCGATTTACGGGATTGCCTTTGAGATAGCGTCCGGGCGAAGTGATGACCAAGTTCTGGAGTGGGTCGCGATTGAAAGTCGCTACTTGCGGATCGCGCCAAGCATGAGCGCCCACTGCGGCCCTACAGGGGAAAGGACAGGAGAGCGCTGGCGAGTTTGCGCTTCTGCGTGCGCGTGGTCATGACCGTCGGAAGAATTACAACTTTCATGCCTAGAGCGGCGATCGCGGCTGCCAGCGATTTGTCCGCGGGATCGATTACCAATGCGCCGGTGAAGTCAGCGTACAGTTTGGTGACGCCCAGGGCGGTCGGCTCGTGGCCTAACTGCGCAAGCATTTTGTCGGAAGGGCCCTTCAGTGATTTCCCGCCCACCATGGGACAAATCGCGTAAACTTTTTCTTTGTGAGCTCGCAGTTGGTCACGGATTTGGGACACTGCCAGAATCGGGCCGATGCTGATCAAGGGATTGCTGGGGCAGATGACCACACGGTCGGCATCGCGAATGGCTTGGATGACGCCCGGGGCGGGCTTCGCTGATTCCACATCCGCAAAGCGAATACCCCTGACAACTGGCTCGGTGCGGTGCTTCACTAGGTATTCCTGAAAATGCAGCAGCCCTTCGTTCGAATCGATCATCGTAGGAACGGGTTCGTCGGACATCGGGAGGAT
>WNGP01006684.1_pt1 | contig 11567 bp, 16 predicted proteins | sample 5407671 | NCBI WGS metagenome assembly WNGP01 (sample SAMN13153381, study PRJNA577476) | soil metagenome | isolation source: 40 cm soil or saprolite under Garry oak tree replicate 2 | place: USA:California | collected 2016-06-15 | reverse complement strand
GCTCGCTTTGTGGTAAACCCACGCTGCGGCGCGCGTCGTGCGATCTAATGTCCAGAATACCATCACCAGGCCAAAGCCCACCCACGACCCCACGAACCACCACCAGAAAGGCGCTTCAAACAGAACGTGGCGCAGCGTCAAATGGGTCGAATCGCCCTGCGGGATTTCCCACGGGCTGATGTAGGGGCCGATGTTGTAAGCGAAGAAGAACAGATAGACAACACTCGCGATGACCGTAAGCCAGGCGCGCCGCGGCTTCCCGGGGATGAATCGTTCCCCAAGGCAGACGATTCGACGAATCTAGAAAGGTTGGCTGGCAATCAACATCACGAAGGCGAAGGAAAGCGGGAAATAGAAAGGGCCCGCCTCGCTCCAACTGGGAGTCAGCCAGAAGGCGCCAATGGCAACCAACCAGAAAGTGAACACGCGCTTGTGAGCTCTGAGGAAACTGATCGTCCTTGCCATTTTCATGCCGGAAAAGTACGTCGATTCAATCATCACAGGTTTCCTCCCGAAACCGTGGGAAGTTAAGGAAACCTCAGAGCCAGGTGGGTTTACTTTCCAGATTGCCCGGAACCGTCATCGGAATTTGCGCCACGTACAGGAGCAGTCACCCGCACCGCTTCCTCCTTTTAGACGGTCTGACGCGGCCAAACTCGGCGTCCCGGCGGCAAAAAGATCGAGACTTTCCTCGGCCACAGGAGCACGGTGAGCCAATTGCGGGACTTTAGCGCGTTTGGCCTTCGAAAGAGGTTGTGAAAACATCTCCGCGCTCAGCAGGGCAACGTACAGGGAAAGGCCAATTAGCGCCGCTCCCCCAAAGATGTAAGCCGTGCAGTACAGAAGGATCCGAAATGCCACCACCGGTTCCGGGCCGAAGCTTGGATATCCCATGACCATTTCCTAAGTGTTGGCAGCGACCGCTGGCCCTAGGCAGCAAACGGGGCGGGCGGGGTTTGTCGCTCTGCATTACGGATCAGCAATTAACTGAAAGGTCCCGGTTGCTGATCATTTGATCGAGGCGTGTCGCCATGTTCCAGGTCCCCACCTTAATTACCTGGAGCGAGCACGAGTTGGGGTGCTGGCGCGAGGATTCACCACCGCCGCTATGTAGTCAATGAAGGTGGTGTGATTTCGGCATTAATTTTCGATTACCTGCTAGCCCATCCACGAGCAACGAGTTACGTGCCCGAAAATCGGCGTTATACTAGCCCACTAGATTTATGTCGGTGGAGACCCAAAGCGGCAAGCTCCGTCTCGACTTTCCCGCTACGAACTGAGCCGCGATGGTCAACCCGTGAAGCTGGAACGCCAGCCGATGGAGCTGCTGATTTTCCTTGTCCAGCGAAAAGGCCAACTAGTCACCCGCAACGATATCGTTGAGAAACTCTGGGGCAGAGACGTATTTGTGGACGTCGATCGCAGCGTCAATGCCGCTGTTTTCAAGATTCGTGCGGCGCTGAAGGACGATCCGGCTGAGCCGAAATGTCTGGAGACAATTATCGGCAAAGGCTACCGTTTCATCGGCGAGGTCGAAATAATTCCAACCCCTGCGGGCCAGCAAGCGGCCGTAGTGCAGCAAGGTCCCCCCTCAGTGGCCCACCTGGGTTCACTGCGTGCGGTCACGATTTCGATTCTTGCCGCCCTGGCGGTTTTGGCGTTGTTGTATGTCTCAAATGTAGGCAGGTGGCGAGAGCGACTGCCGGGGCGGGCGACTCCGGGGCCTATCCAGTCGTTAGCGGTATTGCCGCTGGAGAATCTCTCTCACGATCCGGAGCAGGACTATCTCGCCGATGGAATGACAGAAGAATTGATCACGACTCTGTCTAAAATCGGCGCTCTTCGCGTCATTTCGCGGACGTCAGTGATGCGTTTCAAGGGAACCCGCCAGCCCCTGCCAGAGATTGCGCGCGAGTTGAATGTGGACGCTGTCGTGGAGGGATCGATTCTGCGCTCCGGCGATCGCAAGATAAGCAGATCTGGGCCGAAAGCTATGACCGGGACATACGGGATGTTCTTGCCCTGCAAAGTGATGTGGCTGGTGCCATAGTGGAGCAGATCAAGGCCAAGATCACTCCGGCAGAGGCGGTGAGGCTGTCTACAGCGCGGCAGGTCGATCCTCAGGTCTACCAGCTCTACGTGCAAGGACTTTACTACTCGGACAAGGGCAGCGAGCAGTCGGCGAGAGAGAGCCGGGAATATTTCCAAAAAGTTATCGAAAAGGATCCCGGCTATGCGCTTGCCTGGGCCGGACTCGCCCATGCCTACAATCGCGTGGGGGACTATGCGCGCGCCAAAGAATCTGCCAGGAAGGCAATAGCTCTTGACCAAACCATCGGCGAGGGGCACGCGACGCTCGCTTTCGCCACATGGCAAAACGATTGGAATTGGAGCATCGCCGCGGAGGAGTTTAAACGTGCCATTGAGCTCAGCCCGAATAATTCGCTCGCACACCATGGCTACGCCGCCTACTTGTCAGCTTTACGACGTCATGATGAAGCCTGTGACGAGATGCAACGTTCACTTGAACTTGATCCCCTCTCCCCTCTGGCGAACGCCAACCTGGGTTCCATCTATTGGTCGAGTCACGATTTCGATCGAGCAATTCAACAACTGAAGAAGGCATTGGAAATAGATCCAAACTTTCCCGATGCACATCTTTATCTCGGCATGGTTTACGAAAGTCTGGGAAGCTACGACCAAGCGTTGGCGGAATTCGAGAAATACAGAGCTCTGGGGAATCCCCCCGAGGCTGAGGCAGAGATAGCCCATCTTTTTGCTCTGCAGGGCCGCCGGGCAGAAGCTCTGGAACTGCTCAACGGCTTGAAAGCCAGACACAAGGCCGGTGAAATGCCCTCTTACGACATCGCTCTGGTCTATGTCGGACTCGGCGACAAGGACCACGCCTTTCAGTGGTTGCGAAACTCGTATGCGGAACATTCCGACAACCTGATGGAAATCAACGACGATCTAAGATTTGAAGCATTGCGGCCCGACCCGCGCTTCCGAGACCTGCTGCGCAGCGTGAATTACCCGGAGTAGTGGGTCAGTGGGCCGGCCTTCTAAAGCCCCTCTGGACCCTGCTACGGCGCAGTTGCTGACATCAGCCTGGCGCTTCATCCTGGGTTCACGTGTGTCGCCACAGGGACGGCTGGGTCGCGCTTTAATCCACTACTTGTCGAACTGGGCGAGGAGATTGGGAATGGATTGTCGGCATAACCGGCTAATCTCTGCCCATTCTCAGGGGGTGCGGAGCTTGCGCGCTTCGCCGAGAATCTTGGTGAGCCGGTTTGAGAGGCGATCGAGGCAAGCACGAGAACGGCCGTGTGGCAGCGTGCGGCGGAACATCTCCAGCACATGTTGAGCAGCGAGCAAAGAATCGATGACTCCATCGAGGCTAGCTCGAAGGCGTGCGGACGGCATCTTTGGCTGGGGAACAAGATGCCGGGTGGGGACTGAGCAATATTGTCCACTTTACGAATGGTTAGTTTCTAACACTGTCAGTAGCACATGTTATGTCCGGTCCGAATAGCACGTGATATGTCCGCTCTTCAGGCGGCGAGAGCAGGAGCACATGCAAAGCATGTTCTCTTCTCGAAGGCCGTGGTGGAGCGGGCCAGCAGCGTACCGATTAAGGACTAAAGCCCAACCCCTGAGTAGACTTCGTGCGAACCAACCTTGCGTGACTGGAGGTGAGGGTAACTTTAGTTCGGAGTCATACCGGGACAAGCGCCTATACTTGAAGCTATGAGACATTACACCATCAAAATGATGAACGGCTTTAGCACGTTCAAGTGCCTACTGTGTAAACACTCCGTCACCACACGGGAGTTCAGCAGCCAGAACGGCAGCTGCCGCACTCAAGCGGCAAAGACAATGAATGAGCACGCGGTGGCTGCACACAACCGCTCCACACCCATGTCGCCGCATGATGCGCAGATGTGGCACGCGCATTAAACGCGCATTTCGCCAGAAGCTAAGGAAGGCGGTGCGGTATGACGCCTGAAACGTGTTAAACAATCCGGCGCATCCACTCGCCCTGCGGATCTCACTCGACCGTGCTCTTCGAATCTCACCTACCGGCGCGTGCGGCGCAAGCAGGGTGGATTCCTCCTAAGCACGTACCGCGCAGAACTCGCCAAGGACCCCACCAGCCGTGCCACCGAATCTTCTCGCAGTATCGTGATTGCTCTTTGGCACACCATTAAGCAAATCTACGGAAGTGCCGTTGCGCGAGACGTGGCCAACATTTCTCAGCGGAAATCGCCGACAACCATCGCATTGACAGCCCTATGGGATCAGCGTACCGTTAGAGATGAGTGAGTCACGTTCTCTCCTCATTCAGATCCTCTGAAACTAAGTCAGCCCATCTGAAGTTCGCTCCCCTTAGCTTCTACAACTCAGGAGGTTGATGTGATTGATCCAAAAATCAACATTCGCTCGAAATCTGCCCTTTCCGCACAAGTCAACAATCATGCGGGTATGCCTCTTGCGGACTCTGCCGTGCAAACCCGCGCTTACGAGCTCTTCGAGCTTGGCGGCAGAATAGATGGCCGTGCGGAACAGGATTGGTACCAGGCAGAAAACGATCTGAGAGCCCGCAGCCAATAAGCGTAGTGGACAAAATGTACACCGGACCTTTTAGCGAGGCACTACGTGAAACCCACGCTGCCCGAAATGGGAGTTGCCAACCGGTTGGACGAGCTGGAATGGGACATTATTCAGGCAAGGGCGAAAAACCAGACTTAGATCCGTTGTAATTGTTTAGCGCATAGGGGCGGTTAAATCCAGTACCCTGGGCTGAGAGGAACAAATCAGAGTCTGTAGAAGAGAGGAGGCACATCGGAGTTGCTGGCGACAGGTTTGCAGAATGCTGACCAAGATGCCTTGGCTGCGTGCTCCTTGAGTGGTGCGATTCCCACCCCATACCTTGCGGGTCACGACCATGGGACGGATGGCCTGTTCGGCGCGCCAGTTAGTGGCCTCCAGCCCGGGGCAGTTCAGGAAAGTAAACAGGGCGTCGCGCTCGCGAACGAGATGATTAGCCAAGCGCCGATTGCGGGGCGAGCGGTAGCTATGTTGCAAGCTCCGATCTAACCGCGCTTGCAGTCGGCCGCGGGCCACGGCCACTCCCCGCTCGCTAATCTGGCCTTCCTCGCGACGATCGCGCAGCTGCAGAGCAGCTTGCAAAATGGCTTGTACGGTGCGCGGAAATACCGTTTCACCCTTTCCCGACACCAAGATCATTTCCCGGCAGCGCCGTAGCAGATGGGCCAAGCAGGTTTGGTGCAGGGCCTGGAGAAACTGACGATAAACGCTCCAGCCATCGCGCACCAGAAAGCCGGCAAAGTCCGCTCCCAATACCATCGCCGCCTGTTCAAATCCACGGCCCGGCTGAACCGCATAGACGCTGACCTGCGAGGTGCTGAAGACCCACATCCACCACAACTGTCCACCGACTCTCCATCCGGTCTCATCCGGAGTCACACTGGGACTGGCGCGAACTTGTTTCACCAGCGCTTGATAGGTCGGTTCCGCTTTGTTGGCCACACGTTGCAATGCCTGACAGAGTCCACCGCGACTCACCCGCAGTCCGAAGGCCTCCTCCAGCACGGCTGTCGTCTTGCCGTAGGGCAGTCCCAAACCTTTATTGAGTTGCGTGGCCAGGGCCAGCGCTCGGGGGCCCAGTTGCGAAGCAGCACTGCCGATCGCATCGGAGGTCTGCCGGGGATGCCGGCCTTGCACCCGCCGTCGGCAACGCCGGCAACATCCCACATGAATGCGAAACTCAATGCACTCCACTCGTGGTTCCGGAATCTCGGTCTGATACTGGGATACGATGCTCCCTTCCTGCACTCCCCCTCCGCAATGCGGACACTGCGCCGGCAGGGGTACGTCGATGACCTCATCGACACTCTGGGGAACCGGCCGACGACATCGCCGCCCGTACTGGCTTCCTGCTTTGCGTCCAGGCTTTTGCGGGTGCGCCTTGGGACCCCGCCGAGAGAAGGGGGCCGCTTGACGCTTGGCCGATCGCAACGCCTCTTCCAACAAACGTCGCAGTCGCTCGTTCTCTTTCTTCAGCTCTTCAATCTCGCGCTCTAGGCGGGCAACCTTTTCTGAAGTTTCTTGTCCCACACGCCAGATTAACTACTCTGCGAACGAACACAAATAATATTCTGGGGGAAGTACCTCTACGCTAAACAATTACTATCCGTTGGGATGGACTGATCGTGAGTTTCATCCTCGACGCGATACTGGGACACAAGCGTGAAGGCATCAAGGTGAGCGCTGCCGTCGGGACGAGGTTTCCCACCACCGGAACTCAGAGAATACACCGACAGAAGGACTTCCCAAAGGTGTTGCTCTGAGGGTGTAAAGACCCTTTCCCATCGTGAAATTTCCTACTTCAAAGCCTGCCTCGCGCGCACTGAACGTGTATCCTCCGCTATTCCTTTCAATCTTGGCGCATGTCACGCATTGCGAGCAGGCCGAATTCCGGCCTTTCGGGGTGCCTGACTCTCAAGAGGCCTCTAACGTTTCTCAATCGAACAGGCCAGCAGTTCGTCCAGTAATGTGTTCAATCTCCAAGAGATCGCCGGCAGCAGTTGCCGCCGGCGACTAAAGGTTGAGAATCGTTGCTCCGCACTTTAGCCTAGTCTAGCAGGTTGCGGAAAAACTCGTTCGAAAGGAAATAACTCACCAGCCATAAACCTTTCTTTCTCCATGCGTCGGCCTGGCGCAATCGCCCCCTAACACCCAATCTCGATCACATCTGACGGAGTTCAGTCGTCGTCCGGGTCGGTCGGCGGTCTCCGGTCATTCAGAAACTGCTCCGCACTCACCGCTGCCGGGATCGCTTGAAATTTCAGTGGTGTCTGTTTGAAGTTGAAGCAGTCGGAGAGATCGTCGGCGTAGGCATCGGCATAGCCGAGCGACGGCAGGCCGAAGTTTTCTTCGATGAACCTGAGGATGCTGCCGAAATCGTGCGGAGTGTGGGAAATATGGGCCGCCTTGGCGTAGGGAGAGACGACGATCAGCGGCACGCGGAATCCGTATACATAGCCGCAACCCCACTGCGCACAGTTCACCAGCACTTTCGGCGGCGGGACGTGATCGTACCAGCCGCCCCAATCGTCCCAGGCAACGATGATCGCGGTATTGGACCAGTACGAACTGTTGCCGATTGCATTCACGATCGAAGCTACCCACGAGGGTCCTGAACCGTCGTTGCCCCCCGGATGATCGGATGCTCGGCCGTCGGGGATTACCCAACTCACCGATGCCAACTGGTTGCTCGCGATGTCCGTCAAGACCTGGGTCTGCGGGATGATCACATTGCTCCAGGCACTGCCTGTGCAAGCCAGTTTGCCGTTTTGGGTTTGTGGCTGGCAGATGTGCTGGATCGCGTCAGGGCCGGTCCAGATCGAGCCCGCCGAAGGCGCGTAATAACGCCAGGAGATGCCTTTGGCGTCGAGCAGATCAGTGAGTGTGTGGTGTTCGTAGCAAGGGTACTGGCTGGACGATTCCGTGCCCGACGGGTCTATTAACTCCACTGTCGTCCCAGCTTCAGCAATGCAGCCCGCAAAGTTACTGGCGCCGCTGAGATTCTCCGATGCGAAAAGGTTGCTGGTGGCGGTCGGCGCCGAGGTGCCGGAGATGATGAATTGATGAGCCGGAAAGCTGGGTCCCTGGTTGGTCTGGAACATGCGGTCGCCGAAGGTATATTGCTCGGCAAGGGCAAAGTAGGGCTGAACGTCGGATGGATTGACGTACATGAACTGCGGGTTGGGATGCGCGTTTGGAGGGCAGTTGGCGGGTGGACCGCATGGGATTAGGTCCGCCCCGTCCATTTTGCAGCCGTCGTACATGGAAACGAAGGCGGAATGGGCGTGGCTGAGGTCGTAGTTCTGGGGGTCGGAGCCGGTTGTGCCCAGGTCGATGGGACTGAGCGGAATGGTCTGCCCCTGGGAATTGACCCCCGAGTTGTGGATGTCGGCTCCGTTCTTGATCAGGACCGGATCTTGAAACAGGTTGTCGGGCGTGCGATTCTCTTGGAAGATCACGACTATGTGCTGAATGAGCGGGGAGTTGGGCGAGAGGCTTTTGGCACTTCCACTGCAGCCATTTAAGGTCAGCAAGAATCCTGCCGTGCTCACCAGCACAAACATCAAGCAAAGACGGAAGCGAGTCATGGAGAGGTTCCCTTGGGCGGAGTCTTCGATTTGTCTCTAAAGGAGACCCGCCCCTAGTTCCCCGTAAACCCGGCTGCCGGGTTTTCCACTCGCTGAATTCTCCTCAAATTCTGTCGGCTGGTACCAGAAAACTCTCTTGTTTCCACAGCGCGAACTGATAATTAAGGAGGCATGCGCGGAAAAGACGAGCAACAGTTGGATGTGTTCATCCAGGTGAAACAACACAACCTTATTGCGTAGGAATCTGATCGTCTGTTCCAAACCGCTCACATGTAGACAGAGGCGAACCACACACCGATCGGACTCTTCCTGATTTACGCTGCTGTTCGAGTTCGTAACCAGCGGAAGCGGTCCAGGTATTGGAAACTTTTTGGTCCTGATGATGCCGGGAGTGCGGCCTGATGCGCTTCCACGGTTGGTTTCAAGGTTCTAGTCATGAACTTACTGAGACGACGAAGTGCGAAGGAAAAGCATACCAGTCCCAGCACCCAATCAAACCGCCTCCACCACCACACATCAATAAAAAGAGCTCCCAGCGCCCTGGGTAGCCCTGCCTTGAATTCCAGTCTGCTCGCAACCTAGTGCGGCAAACCGTTCGCTTGACTCAGCACTGCTTGTCCCTGCGACGCAAGGAGTGACTGAGCCTTGGCGTCACCAAAGCTCTGGCCGTTAAACTCGGCGCCATTGAGCAGTCCGATCATCTTGCGCAACCAGTGCATCCCGCTGTGTGGTGAGGGACTGGATCTGTCCCTCGACTGAGTTGTAGGTGCTATCGTTCGTGTCGTTCGAAGTTCCTCCTGGCTATTATTTTCCCGCCACGCGCGCGTGGCGCCGCCGACAGCACCACACCCCAAAAGACCGCAGTCTACCCACGAATAATCCCAAGAACTGGTCAGTTTGGTACAGCCTCGGAACTGAAACCTAGCCATACTCTTTATGCTTCAGTATTCGAAGCCCAATGGCAAAATGCGACTACTTCAAGGCTACTCGCCTGGGAGGCTGGTGCACGACTGCGAACCGCTTCAGATGACCTGGCTTCGGGACCTTGCAGAAGAATCTGAATGCTCTGGATCTCAGCCTGCTGTTGCGGATGTCCCGACCATCGCGGATGAGGTGGATTCGCAGTTGACACAAGCAAATGGATTAGGTACATGAATGTCGTGCGGACCCCAGCAGCAGCGTAGTTACTCTGCCGCCATCAAGCGAGGCAAAGACAATGAAGACGAAGACATGGACGGTGATTACCAACACGGGCAAACAAGCAGACCTTGAGTCTGGCCTTGAGAAAAGGGAGGTTCGAAAGCCGACGCACATCAGCGCCAGAGACTTTGTTCATTGGTTAGCGCCTGAGAGCCGTATTGATGACGATTCTTTGCGATCGCTATTCAAGCTGTAAGAGTCTCCTGCTGGAGCGCGAACTCCGCCTTCTGCACTCGTAGATTCCCATTCCCATTATTAGATGAGTCTTGTGCTCGGCGATCAGGTGCTGGAGCTACCCATTTGCGTCGAGCTTTTCCGTGGCATTTCCAGCTCGATCCAGTGTTTTCGCCACTCCTAAATAGTGTCCCGGCCTTACTGCCGTCTCCTGTGGCAGAATCTGTGTATCCCCAAATGCATAAGAGCAGGCAAAGCCGCACAGTTGCGAGGAAATCAGAGGAGTAGTCTCGGATGGGCCGAACAACGTATACTCGCGACATACCCTGATCTCGCCTGAAGAGATACGAACGTGCCAGACGAAGAGTGGATCAAAACCCTTGAAGACGGCAGAAAAGTGAAATTCATCTACCAAGAACTGCCGCAAGATGGGGCATTTATCACGGCTCAGGTTGCAGGTAATGAGGTCGTCTATTCAGTCCTATTGACCAAACAGAAAAATCGCTTCAGTCGTGAAAATGTTGAAAGTCATTTCGAGGGCGAGCTTTCGAAGAAGAAATAACCCTCCCAAATTACAACGGCTAGCCCGGCCATTCCGCAAGTCCTCTGACGAAGGTCAAAATTGGTCAAAATACAAAAGGACCGTCTCAGATCGTGGTCTTGGACACCGCAACCCGAGGGGTCCATCCGAAAAGCGCACAGTTCTATGCAGTTACGAGTGTGGCGCTCTTGTGATCGGCGCTCTTGTGAAAGGTCGAGTTGACAACGTCCGAGGTCTGAACCGTGGGCGTGCCCTCGATGAATCTTGCCAACGTCTTCAACACTTGCGGATAGGTATTGGCGTTGTAAGCCTCGGCATCAGCTTTGTTTTCCCACAGACTGATTGCAGTCACATCAACTCCACCGGGACCAGCGAAAGTGATTTCATCCTTGAAACCATTCTGTTTACGAAGCAGAGGAAGGATGTCCTTCTCAAAAGTTCGCGTGTAATCGGAGAGCGTATTCGATTTCAGATGAATCGAAACATTGCGTGCAAACATAGGCAACCTCCTAAGGTTGGGGGGTAGCTAAGAAAGAAAACTTCAGATGGACTGACTTAGTTCAGGGAACCTGAAAGAGGAGAAGGATGCTCACTCTCTCCAAACCGGTGCATTTAAGTGGCCCTCTGCATGGCCGCGCCAACTTGTTGCATCGATACGTCAAAAAGCAGATCCGGCAGCGCAGAGTTTGCGGTTCATCGAGTACTTTTGGCGGCAAGCAAGCATAAACGGAACAGTGGCAGTGATGAAACAAAACGCAAGAACTGCGAAGAAAAGACTCGCCTGGTTGCTAGAGGACGCCATGATTGCCGCGACTGCACGCGTTCACCAATTGATCATCGCCACGAGAAACGAAGCGGATTTCAGGCAGCTGGACGTCCGGATTCTCAACCCATTCAAGACCAGCTAGGTTCTCCGTAGCAAGGACCCTGCATTGCATCACTCAAGGTTTCTTGAGCGAAGGTCAGTCGAGGAGTGCGAGAATTTGAACAACGGCAGGATGCGAAGATTCCTCAGACTGCTTTCAAAACTGAGCAATTTTGAACAGTCAGAACGATTAGGAAACAGTATGGTACAGGCTGCCTTAACGTGGCAGTCCCCTGAGAAGGCGGACAGCCCCTTGGGGGCGGTCATGGGTTAGCGTCAAGTGACTGACATTCGGACCCTCACGATCGCCCCAGTTTTCCCCACTGGGGTCTGCCCTCCATCCGAGAGCGCAAGACCCTCGACTCTAGGCCCACTTCGATAACAGTTGTGCAGAAGCCTAGCCTCTCATTTGAGCAAGCACCGCTTCTTACTCTTTCAGGGTTCTCTGAGCTAAGTCGGCCCCTCTGAAGTCTTTTCTCCTTGAGAGCGCCTATTGACTGGCCAATGTGCGCTCATTTTTCGGTAGTGGTGAGGTGATCGAGTTCGTGGTGGATGTTGAGCAGGCGCTGAGTAAGTCGTCGGAGTCTGCGAC
>WNGP01012425.1_pt1 | contig 11571 bp, 7 predicted proteins | sample 5407671 | NCBI WGS metagenome assembly WNGP01 (sample SAMN13153381, study PRJNA577476) | soil metagenome | isolation source: 40 cm soil or saprolite under Garry oak tree replicate 2 | place: USA:California | collected 2016-06-15 | reverse complement strand
CACATAAAGGCTGCGAATACTCCCGCTATTACGAGCAACAACACTAAGAGAATACTCGCCCCCGCGATAATCAAACGCCGCCGCTTCTGAGGATTGCGCCCTTTATTGCCATCACCGCCTCCATGTGTATCGTCCGCGGGGGGCTGAGGTGGTGACCCGGATTCCGTGGGCGGAGCAGGATCCCGCAATACATCGACTGCCCCCAGCGATACCCCTGCCATCAGCGGAGCAGCCCCCGCTATCGTGTCAGCCTCGTGTGGCGCGGGCGAAGCTGGAGGTACCGTCTCCACCACAACAGCTGCTCCAGTTCCGGTCTCCGGCACTTCCTGTACTTCCTGTACCTCCTGTACCTCCTGTACCTCTTGCACTTCCTGCTCGGCAACCGCTGCCTTGCGGCCCCACAGGAAAACGGCTGGGACGATAGCGATGAGGCATAACACCATCGAGGTGAGGAACACAGCGCTATAGACGGTATGCGCCGATTGAATGATATGTGCGGCATAGCCCTTCGACCAGTTCGCGAACTGCGCTGCCGTCGCCGACAGGGGCAGCGAAGGATAGGTCGAGACCAGTTGTTTGAAGTAGGCCAGCGCCCAGGAAGTCAGCGCCGCCAGTCCCAGCATCATACCCACCATACGCAGCGAGGTCACGATCGCGGAACTCATACCCGCCTGCCCGGCTCTTACAGCGTTGATCGCCGTCGTGCCGATAGGAGCAATGACCAGTCCAAAGCCCAAACCCGCCGTTACCGTGCTGATTGTAATCTGGTTCCAGTCGACGTGAATAGGCCAGCGGCTCATCAGGTAGAAGCCTGTCGCGGTAAAGAGCAAGCCCAGGACAGCGGTGAAACGGCAGGTAATACGGCTGCAAAGCCAGCCGCCAAGCAGCGCTCCGACCGGTATCATCGCGGTGAGACGAAGCAGCGCCAACCCACTATCAAGCACCGATCGCTGCAGTACCGTGTCGACAAAGATAGGAATATCGGCCATGGCAATGATCAGCGCTGCACCTACCAGCAGGCTCACCAGTGAAGTCGCGCTAAAGTGAAGTCGTTTGAAGAGCGATAAGTCGACCACCGGCCAGCGTACTTTCCTCTCTACCAGCACAAAGGCTATAAGAAAAACGATGGCCAGTCCAATCGAGATAGGATTATTTTGTGGAGCAGGAGCGTTGGCCGGTGTTGGTCCAAGATCTGTTCCCTGTTGCGCCAGGCCAAGGCTCAGGCAGGTCAGCGCCAGCCCAAGCAGGGCCGCGCCAATCCAGTCGATGCCCTCGCGCGTGTGCGTTCCGCCGGGAATAAGTCGCCAGGCCGCGATGATCAGTCCGATCACGATGGGCGCATTGAAATAGAAAATATATTGCCAGCCAAATTGCTGCACGATTAGCGCGCCATACAACGGGCCGATCACACCGCCAGCCTCTGTGACCGCGCCTATAACCCCCAGCGCCAGTCCACGCCGCTGCGGCCCGTAAAAATCGCTCGCGATAGCCATCGCCACCGGCACGACTGCTCCACCGCCGACCGCCTGGATAAATCGCGCGGCAATCAGCCAGATCAAACCAGGAGAAGATGTATCGACGTTTATCGCGTTCAAAAAACCCAGGTCCGACATTTGGCCAAATACAGGAGCCAGGCCACAGAGGATGGAGCCTGCGCCAAAGATGCCCAGGCAGAGGATAAAGATACGCCGCCGTCCGTAGATGTCGGAGACGCGCCCCATCAGCGGCATGGCAATCACGAAACCTAACAGGTATGCGCTGATAATCCAGGCCGCGTGATCGAGTTTGGTCACCCCAATATTCAGGTCGTTCACAATAGGTGGCAGCGCCGTCACCACCACCGTCTGGTCCATCGCCGTAAAGAAGACACCGATACAGGCCATCGTCAGAGCTGCCAGGGCAGCGCCCTTCCCGCCCGTAGGTGCCTTTGTCGGCGTGGTAATTTTTTTGAAAGTGTTTGTTACCTGAGCGCTCAGTGAAAGGTGCTGCGCATCACCTGTCTCTCCCTTACTGGGTCCCGCTGCACCCTGCGTTTGTGAACTGGCGAGAAGTTCACGTTTGCGCAGGCTTGAGGTAGTCTCTTTGTCGTCTTCTAAAGTGTACATCTTTACCCCGGTCATGATGAAAGATGGATAATAACTGTATCAGTCAAGGGGAAAGCAGTGATCAATAATCCATAAAATCACCGCTCTCCCCTGACTGCCCAATGTGACGCTCTACGAATACTAAGGGAGAATAACTTTTATATTTTTGGGGCTGCGATATTCACATTTTCATTGTAGTTCGATAGTAAGAACGTGCGAGTTGTCTTTGCGGTATCACCGGCTGCTGCCTGTCCCGTCACCTTGAGCTGATAGGGAAGGGAATCAGCCTTGCCTATGCAGGTGCTCATCTGTAACATCGAGCCCGCTGGTACGCCGCCACCTGTGAAAAACGCCAGGTACCTGGCGTTGAGCTGGCCCGTCACACGCCAGCACGGGACACCATTCACCGTATCATCGCTCGGCTGGCTGACGTTCTGTGCTTTGTTGATAAGAGAGAGAATACCTGTATCGGGATTTGTGAGGGTGCGAGGATCAAGTAAACCTTTGATGACACGCCACTGCCCGGTGATAGGGTCTGTGATAAATTGATTGCCACCCACGCTGATCAGGTTGACTGTGACGGATTGGCCGGAGAGAATAACAGTTGCCTGCCCCTTCACCTTATCTGGCATGACGACATCGCCGTTGGCGCTGCGAATCTGCACCTGCTGTGCTGTGACGGAGCCAGGATTATCTACCTTCATCACGACATGAAACGCGCTTACGCCGCGAAAATTCTTCTGCAGCGCGGTCAATAACTGCTGCGCTGTCGGTTTAGTACCATTGGCAACGGCAGTAGTATTATGCTGCCACGGCAGTGAGCAGCCGGTAAAAAGCAGAGCGCCGGCGAGAAAAAGCATCGTAAAAATAAGAGTACGCCCCAGTAGGATACGCGATGAAAACATTGGTAATGCCTCCCCAAATATAGTCCATAGATTTGCCTTGCTGAAACAAATCAACGCAATCTATAAAAGCTTTGGTGGCACTGGTACTTTTTTACCTGTGAGGAATGGGCCACTACCCATTCCTCACCAAAAACGCTATATTTTCTCCAATTTGGCGAAATCCATGCTCAACCGCTTTTTGCCCGCCTTGCCTTGAAACTGAACTTCCACAAATTCGGTATTCTGCTCCATCTCGCTCTTGAGAATAATCCCCTCACCGAATTTATCATGCCGTACCCTATCACCAGGCTTATACTGCTGCTCCTTTGGCTTCGCGGGCTGCGAGGGTGGTGTCACCTTCTTTCCCACCGGTGAAGATGGCGGCACCGTCGGCGAAGAATACGAGCCAGTGCGGGGAGCCCAGCTCGGTGGGATAATTCGGCCAGGTTGCGCGGTGCCGCTACTTCCACCACTGGCAGGCCTGCCACTGCCAAAAGTGCGGCCGGTATCGCGCGAGTAGCTGGTGTCCTGGTTGTAGTCATCATCATCCCAGTTCCTATTGCGGCGCTGTGTTTGAGTGGTTCGCCCGCCGGTGTTCGCGCGAGTTCCGCCCGGCTGGCGTGTATTCGCCGTTGGATTCGAAACGAGATGCACAGGAATATCGCTCAAGAAACGCGAAGGCTCGGTTGGGTGACTCTCGCCGAAAAATGAACGGCGATGGGCTCGTACCAGGTAGAGACGGCGCATGGCGCGGGTAAAACCAACGTACGCCAGGCGGCGTTCCTCCTCCAGTTGTTCCGGCTTTTCAACCGAGCGCGCATGTGGCAGGGAACCTTCATCCATACCTACGATAAAGACAACAGGAAACTCCAGCCCCTTGGCGGCGTGCAGGGTGATCAGCGTCACCGCGTCATTATTCTCTTCCTGGATCAGCTTCCCGTCCTCCCCCGTCTGTGTCGTATCCGCTCCGCCCACCAGCGCAACGTTCTCCAGGAACAGTTCCAGGGCAACGTGAGTCTCGATTTCGGAGTAGTCTTCGGCAACCCGGCGCAGTTCCAGCACGTTGGCCCAGCGGTCTAATTCCCCCTGAGGACTGTCACGCAGTTCAGGCCCCATGCCGGTCTTCTCGGCGATCCTATCCAGCAGTTCCGGCAGTGGGAGCTCATCGAGCGCACTCGTCAGATCCGTCATCATGCATCCAAACCCGGTTAGAGCGGCCTTCGCCGCCCTCCCAAGCGTTGGATGTTGTTCAGCCTGCTGTACGGCCTGGTACAACGTGACGCCTCTTTCACTCGCCCATTGCTGCAGTTCGCCAAGCGTTCTCGGACCGATCTTGCGGTTGGGCACATTGATGATTCGTTTCAGGCTCAGCTCATCATGGTTATTGAGCAGCAAACGCAGGTAGGCCACCATATCCTTAATTTCTTTGCGTTCATAGAACTTGCGGCTGCCGATGACCTTGTAGGGAATGTTTGCTCGCAGAAATTGTTCTTCGATGGCACGCGATTGCGCGTTGGTACGATACATAACAGCCACATCGCCGCGCTTCTCTATCTCTCCCCGCGCCAGCAGGCGCATGATCTCACGGGCCGTGAAGAGTCCCTCCTCTTCTTCGTTATAGGCCTCGTACACCATGATCTTCTCGCCCGAGCCCAGCGCCGTCCAGAGCTTCTTGTCCTTGCGCAACCTGTTGCGCCGCACCACGTTCTGAGCCGCGTCGAGGATGGACTGCGTCGAGCGATAGTTCTGCTCCAACATGATGATCTTCGCACGCGGAAAATCTTCCTCAAAGCGAATCACATTTTCGGAACTGGCTCCGCGCCAGCTATAAATCATCTGGTCATCGTCGCCCACGACACACACATTGCCCAGGCCTTCATGCCTGTCGCTCGTGCCATAGCCTAGCAGGCGTATCAGCTTATATTGTGGAAGGTTGCAATCCTGGAACTCATCGACATGTATATACTGCCAGCGCATCTGGTAGTGGTGAAGGACATCCGGTTCACGCCGCCACAATTGCTCGGTGAGCAAGAGCAGATCATCAAAGTCGACGCTGTTATTGGCGCGCAGCAGCTTTTGATAGACCTTGTAGACGCGTGCCGCTACCTCTTCGATGTATTTTGCCGCCTGCTCGGCCATTTGCTCCGGCCCCAGCAAATCATTCTTGGCGCGCGAGATCAACGCCTGCATCGTGGTAGGCTTATTCTGCTTCTCATCCAGGTTCAAATCTTTCACCGCCTGCTTAATCAGCGCAGTCTGCTCTTCAGTATCAAGGATGACGAAAGACTTGTTGAGCCCAAGGGGAGCAAGATGATCCGCTTCAATACGTAAAACGCGCGCGCAAATGGCATGAAAGGTCCCGATGGTCATCTCCTTGGACTCGCTGATACCCACCAGTTTCTCCAACCGATCGCGCATCTCCTTCGCGGCCTTGTTCGTAAAGGTAACGCCGAGTATGCGCCAGGGAGAGATTTGTTCGTGCTGTACAAGGTAGGCCATGCGGTGAGTGATGACGCGGGTCTTGCCGCTCCCCGGTCCGGCCAGAATAAGCAGCGGTCCCTCAGTTGTCGTAACAGCCCTCTTCTGGGGCTCGTTTAGCCCTGTCAGTAACGTAGTTTGTTCAATCGTCATCACCTATCTCCAACAAAAAATATACGAGGCGCGTACTTCATCGCGCTAGTGCATATGTAATCCCTGGTATTGTATCACAGGTGGAGGTGATGGAACAGCAGTAAATATGGGTCTTCTTTGTCAATGTACCATTGGGTCTGCTTACGCTGTTAGGTGCTTCTCTCCTGCTTCCCTGCTCGTTTCATAAAAACCTGTTGACGACGTGGCAGAATGATCAGCCTGAACGTTCTAAAGAGCAAAATGCACCCATCGTCTATAGTCGCTATCCTCTTTGCCATCCGCCTCCCCACCTTTTTCATCCCTGTCATTCGTGACGCTACCCCTTCCAGTTCGCTATTCCTGGATGAACTGAACGGCCTGCTAGGCGTCGCACCCCACCTGCTCCTGTTCCCGGTTGTCGCGGCCCTTCCTGCCCCGCGCTGGGCGAAGGCTGCCGGTTATGGATGGCTCGTCATCGACATCTCGACAGATATCATGGGCCTCAATGGTGTCCCCCAAACTGACCTATCTCTCGTTGCGCTACGGCGGGCACATTTCTGCAGCCCTCTGGATTGCATCGGCCTCCTGGCAGGCAATCGGCACGGCGCGTATTGTCGGCTGGCTCTTAGCATTCGACCTCGCCATCTACTCGTTCATTGCCTTCTTACCCCTCACATTTGTTGTGCTCGTGCCTTCACTCGTGCTGCTCCCGCTCTGGTTTGTACTGGTGGGACGCCTTCTCTCACGGGAAAGGGTATACTAGCAGGCACACAATGATGTTACAGAGTTGCGTTAAGAAATAGAGAAATGGTAGACTAACGGCATTGAACGAAGATAAGATGTATGCTGGTTACAGTCCAGGATATGGGAACGACTCACTCAAACTCGCAGAGGAGGAAGAAAGCCATGCGCTGGAACATTGGAAAGATCCTTATCTCCCTTGCCGCCATCATCACCGCTGTGGCGCCCTTTCTGGCCGACTGGAACGACTCGCACCTATTCAGCCCTCAGTGGTCTCCTCACGCCCGCTTTCACGGCGCCGTCTCCCTGGGGATGACGACTCCCAGGCACTGCCGTTGAGGACCCAGGGCACCATCTCGTGCGGATCGTAGGGGTACCATCTAACCTGATGGGAGCGGGGGCCACCATCATCACTGCTGGACTTGGATGGTATCTTGATCGCCGTTTGCGTGCCACTGCCGCGTCTGCGAACTGATAGACACCACGCCCGACAGCCAATAGATGTGAAGAGAACTCTGACTAGAGGTGTTGTTGCTTCCCTTCTACTGATCTCGTTGCCCAACCCGTGGGTTTGTATGCTACATCTGATACAAGTGAAACAAATGAAACAAATGAAACAAGTGATACAAACAGCAAGCAGAGCTCGTTCCAAAAAACCTATCAGTGAAAGACCCTCGATCCCCCGTACTCGTTAGAGATAACCCATCTCTCGTGCCAGCGGCAGCGCTTCCTGGAGGAGCGCTTGAGCAGTTTCCCATCGCCCCCTCCCATGCCTGCACAGCCGATTTAAGTGTGGGATAGAGGGCCTCAGGAGGGCGTTGTTACGTGGGTGCAAGCAGTATGCGCACGTAGTTCATCAGGATGAAGCACCCATGACATTTGTCACGCCCAAATCAGGATAGACTTCACTTCCCATCGATCACGGACAAGGCTATACTCTGAAGCGAAAGCACAGCCGCCAAAGAACGATCTTAAACCGAAAAGCCAAAGGAGGCAGCATCATGAACTCCCAAATCCAGGCAAACCAGCCCCCAGGCTCGCATCAATCTGATGCTGGCCCCCTGGTACTCCCCCTGACCACACTTGACCGGACGCAACTCTCCCTGGTTGGCGGCAAGGCTGCGAACCTGGGCGAGTTGATTCGCGCAGGCTTCTCCGTTCCCGGTGGATTCTGCGTGACCACCATTGCTTATGCCCTGGTGAGCGCCACTCTTGAGCCCATACTGGCGGAACTGGCAAAGCTGCGGAACGACGATGTGGAGGATATTGCACATCAGGCAGAGCTGGCTGCGGCGGCACGCGATGCCGTGCTCCAGGCATCTATTCCAACGAGTATTACTGGAGCCATCACCCGAGCCTACCGGGCGCTGGGCAACGAAGAACCCGTCGCTATCCGTTCATCTGCCACCGCTGAAGACCTTCCTACCGCAAGCTTTGCCGGTCAACAGGAAACATACCTCAATATCATTGGGGTCGAGGCCGTGCTCACAGCAGTCCAGCGCTGCTGGTCGTCTCTGTGGACCGAGCGCGCTGTGAGCTACCGCCGCAGCCTGGGCATCGATCCTGGCGCCGTGCGCATGGCGGTTGTTGTACAGCGCATGATCGTGGCACAGAGCGCTGGCGTTCTCTTCACGGCCAACCCACTCACTGGCAAGCGACGCCAGGCGGTAATCGATGCCAATCTCGGCCTGGGGGAAGCCGTTGTCTCCGGCGCGACCATCCCCGACCACTTCGTCGTCAATACGACGACCGGCGAGATTGTCGAGCGCCGCCTGGGCGACAAACAGATCATCATCCAGGCGACCCCCGGAGGAGGAACCCGGAAGATCGTAGCAGATGCTCGTACTCCAGAGCCTTGCCTCTCTGATGCCCAGGTACGTGCGCTTGCGAAACTCGGGGCAAAAGTCGAGGCGCATTTCAATGTGCCCCAGGACATCGAGTGGGCAATGGATGCCTCTGGTCAATTCTTCCTGCTCCAGTCGCGTCCGATTACGACCCTGTTTCCACTGCCTGCTGATGCTCCACCTACCGATGAAGTCCTGCGCGTGTACTTGTCGTACAATATCCAGCAGGGCACCTACCGGCCCTTCACGCCCATGGGCATCTCCGCTACCCGCCTGCTCGTTTCATCGCTAGCAACACTCGCCGGCTTTCCTCCGCGTGAGCCACTTACCGGCCCCGGTTTCGTCACGGAGGCTGCATCTCGTATCTTTTTCGACGTAACTGCTGCGCTGCGTAGCTCGTTTGGGCGCGCGTTCCTCATACGGGCAATGTTGGAAGCAGAGGTTCATGCCGCAGTCATCTTTCAACAGCTTGCCAGCGATCCGCGCCTCTCTCTCCTCCCCATCCCCCGTCTCTCGCTCGTTCGCACGATCATCCTGCTACTCATTCGCACAGGTATGCCGTTGTATCTGCTCCGTGCGCTGCTCTTGCCTCGGTCTGCACGCGCTCGACTGCTGCGACTAGTTCGTATCTTACGTAGTGCAGGGAAGGTCGCGTCAGACGCTTCAGCCTCCGATCGCCTGGCAGCCGCCGAGCAACTCATCCTCGACTCACCACTGCGCCTGTTATCCGGTGCCTCTCCAGTTATGCTCGGTGGTATGCAGGCCTTCGCCCTTGCTGGCAAATTCCTCGGTGGCCTTGTGACTGCAAGCGAACTTCAGGTAGTGCTACGAGGAGCGCCATTCAATCCGACCACCGAGATGGATCTTGCGCTGTGGACGCTGGCAAAGCAAGTGCAAAACGACGCGGCGGTAACTCACCTGCTCCAGCACACCCCACCAGTGCGGCTGGCAGAGGATTACCGCAACGGAAGCCTGCCTCCACTGCTCCAAAACGGCCTCGCAACCTTCCTGGCGATCTATGGGCATCGCAGCGTGGCCGAGCTCGACCTGGGCGTGCCAGGCGCAAAAGCTGGCTGCGCGGCCTGCTCGTTGGCTTCTTCCTCGGACGAGCACGCGCTTTGGCAGGCTTGCGCGAAATGCCCAGGTTCTGTTTCACATTGCTCCTTGCACGGGCACGTGAGCTCCTCTGGCCGGTTGGAGAGGAACTTGTACGGCTCGGGCGGCTGGAGGCAGCCGGAGATATCTTTTTCATTACCCTGCCCGAAGCGCACGAAGCCCTCGCCGTAACCGATATGCGCGCGCTTGTCAGCGCCCGGCGGGCCGACTTTGAACGCGAACTGACTCGCCGCCATGTACCGCTCGTGCTGCTCTCTGATGGCACCGAACCCACCATCCAGCCAGGCACGAGCGGATTAGCTCGTGACACGCTCCAGGGAACGCCTGCCTCGCCGGGCATTGTGACTGCACCAGCGCGGGTGATACTTGACCCACATGGCGCGAATTTAGTTCCCGGTGAGATCCTGGTCGCGCCCTCGACCGATCCCGGTTGGACGCCCCTCTTCCTCACGGCTGGTGGCCTGGTGATGGAAATGGGCGGCGCGATGGCGCATGGCGCTATCGTGGCCCGCGAGTACGGCATCCCGGCGGTCGTCGGGGTACCACAATCAACCGAGCGCATCACTACCGGGATGATCCTCACCGTCGATGGCTCCGCTGGAACTATCTTTATCGAGCCAGAGAGCGACGAGTAGGGCACACGTCCACCCACATGAACGGTACAGGTGAAGATCCTTTCCTGAGAAAGACCGTCTGGACGAGGCGGTGGTAGAATAAGTTCGTGGGTAGAAGAGCCTGTTTCGGTAGGAAGAAAGGAGCGCTGAACCCATGAAGACCATACGAACACAGCTAGCACGGGGATATGCGCGGTGGGAACGCTACCTCACCACTATGGAAGGCGCAGAGGTGCTCGTCGTCTCCAGCGGGATCCCCTTCCATCTCTGGCGGCTGTACCAGCATTTCTGGCTCGTCTGCCTCCTGTTTCCTATTGTCTCGCTCGTGCAAACCCCTCTCCCCGCGGCGCGTCTTTTCTTAGCTCTAGCTGCCCTGGTGTTCTTCGCGGTCAGCTACACCTGGCTCATGTGGCCTCACCCTGCAAGCAGTGGAGCGCGCAAACGCTCGCGGTCCCCTGCATCGCTCATCCTGTTCGGCGTCCTGGTGGCTCTCGTGCTCGCGCTCTGCCTGCTCTATGGCAGCTCCTTTCTCTGGCTCTTCATCGGGGTCAGCGCCATAGCAGGGGTAACGCTCCCGATGCGCAGCGCGTTCGTAGCTGTCGTGATCTTCACACTCCTCCCGCTCGTGATCAGTGTGGGCGCGAGCGGAGGCATTGCGCGGGTGGACTGGCTGCAGATCATCCCGCTCATGCTGCTGGTGCGGGGGATCGGCGTGGATATGATCGGCGCTGCTCGCTTGTCCGGCGCGATCAGGGAACTACAGGCTGCGCGGGAAGAGTTGGCCCACCTTGCGGTGACGGAGGAACGGCAACGTCTATCGCGCGATCTCCATGATCTGCTCGGGCATACCCTGTCCATGATTACGCTCAAGAGCGAACTGGCAGGGCGTCTCGTCGAGCAAGAGCCTGCGCGCGCAATCCAGGAGATTCGCGAGGTCGAGCGCGCTGCCCGCCATACCTTGCGCGAGGTGCGCGAGGCCGTTGCAGGATACCGGCAACCCCGGCTTGAGAGCGAACTGGACGGTGCCCGGCAGATCCTCTCGGCGGCCGGGGTCGCATGCCAGGTTGAACACTCTGCCGGGGAGCTGGAGCCTTCCACAGATGCAGTGCTCGCCTGGACTGTGCGCGAGGGAGTGACTAACGTGATCCGGCACAGTCGCGCGCGTCGCTGCTCCATCCGACTCACCCATGAAAATAGCACTGTCTGTGCCGAGGTGATTAATGATGGACCACGGAGGCGACAATTGGAGGTCGCAAAAGCCAGGATCGGCAGCGGCCTCTCCGGCCTCAGTGAGCGCGTTAACTCATATGGGGGGCGTATGGAGGCGGGTCCATTGCGAACAGCGGGCAACGAGGGCTTTCGCCTGCGGGTGGAACTGCCAGTCCCAGGCCATGTAGAGCCATCAGAGGAGGAGCGATTATGATACGGGTCCTCCTGGCGGAAGATCAGGCGATGGTGCGCGGAGCGCTCTCTGCTCTGCTCAGCCTGGAGAAGGATATCGAGGTAATTGCTGAAGTCGCGCGGGGCGATGAGGTGCTGCCAGCGGCGCTCTCGGCCCATCCCGATGTCGCCCTACTGGATATTGAGATGCCTGGCGGCGGTGGATTACCTGCGGCGCAAGCGCTTCGTGAATACCTCCCGTCCTGTCGCGTGGTTATCCTGACCACCTTTGGACGCA
>WNGP01004527.1_pt1 | contig 11573 bp, 10 predicted proteins | sample 5407671 | NCBI WGS metagenome assembly WNGP01 (sample SAMN13153381, study PRJNA577476) | soil metagenome | isolation source: 40 cm soil or saprolite under Garry oak tree replicate 2 | place: USA:California | collected 2016-06-15 | reverse complement strand
CCACAAAACGTTCGATGGGATAGTAACGGTCAGCGCTCACGATCGGCTGATCCACTCCCGTCGGCCCGCCATGAATCACCACCAGGAGCGGATATTTTTTCTTCATACTGAAATCGTGAGGTGTGTAAAGCACTCCCTCAATCGTCGTTCCGTCCGCCGACTTCCACGAAGTCACTTCGCGGTGCGCCAGAGTAAATCCCTTGATCTGATCGCCCATGGCCGTCAGCTTCTTGCCCTCCCACGGCGTTACCTTGGACGAGTAGATTTCTCCATATTGATTTTCGACCGCCGCCCGGTAAGCCACCTGCTTGTAGTCCTGCGAAAATGAAAAAGAAAAAGACGCCAGGTGCTCCGGCGCGCTCAGTTTTTCGATGGCCTTGGTCGCGGGATTCAGCCGGAAGAGATGCGCGTATGTTTTCTGCTCGGCGGCGAAATAAATCCCCTCAGGCCCCCAGCCGATAAGCCCCGGATCTTCATCGAAGGCTTCCGTCAGAATCTCGGGGGTGCCACCCTCCGCGGCCACCGCCGCGATCTTTACATTCGTGTAGTAGTAATATTTCGCTCCCGCGGCGGTTTCGAACGCAATCCTTTTTCCATCGGGCGACCATTTCGGATTCGTGTCCGGTCCCGGCGTGCTCACGATCTTCTTCACCGTGCCGTCGCCCACCGTCACAACGTACAAATCTTCCGTCTCGGAGGAAATCAGGTCCGGGTCCTTCTGGGCGCTGAAGGCGATGCGCTTCCCGTCCGGCGACCACGAAAATTCTCCCACGCTGAATTTGTCGCCATCCGTCAGCCGCTTGGGATCCGGCGCAGCCGCGCTTCCGCCAGGCACATCGATGGTCCAAAGATGCGTCATCTGGTAATCCGCATGAACCACCGAATACTCGCCGTATTTTTCTTTGCGGTCCTTCAGCGTTTTCGGGTCCGGGTCCGTCATGGAAAAAACAATGCGCTTCGAATCCGGCGCCCAGTCGAAGGCATTCACGTCATTTTCAGTTTTGGTCAGCTGTTGCGCCTCGCCTCCGTCCGCAGAAATCACGTACAACTGCTTCTTGCCCTCGGGAGTTCCCGTGATTTGCCCGGGGCGGTCGGAAAGAAACGCGATCCATTTCCCGTCTGGCGACCATGCCGCATTCGTGCTTGATTTCTTTGCGGATGTCAGCGCATGCGATTCGCCGGTCGCGACATCCGCGATCCACAAGTTTCTGTCGAACGCGTTGTCTTCCCAATTGGCCTTTTGCACTTCATACACAACGCGCTTTCCGTCCGGCGAAATCTTTGGATTGAACACACTCGTCCATTCCAGTGACTGATCAATGGTTGGCGTCGTCGAAGCCGGGGCCTTCGCGGGTTTGGACGGCTCCTGCCCCGCAGCAGAGAGCGCAAGTATCCAGCAGGTTGCCAATACAATGGGAATCAAAGACACTTTGCGCATCGCTCCATACCCCCATTACTTGCGAGAGACGTGAACTCAGTATTTGCGGTTCCAGCGGATGAACGCAACAAAAAGACCAACTCCCACAATGGCAAATCCCAGATAGACGTGCCAGGCGTGCAGCATCGTTGCCGATACGATCGCGCCCAAGGCGGACAGGATCAGCAACAGGGCAGACCTGCCCTTAGTTAATTGCTTCTGTTCGACCACTCGCGCTTCAGTTCTCGCCTTTGCGATGCCCACTCTGCATCGCGCCAGCGCTTTTTCCCGGCCTTAAGTTCTCGCTAACTCTCGGCTCAGGTACACAATCTGCCCCACATGATGATACGCATGCCCCGCACAACGCACGAAAATCGTAAATCGATCTTGGGCCAGAGGCTCCCGGTCCGCGGTATATTCCTTTCCCCAATCCTCCGCCTTCTGCTTTCGAATCGTCGCCACGACCATGGCGATGGCCCGGTCAAAGGCCCGTAGCGCCTCGTCTTTGTGCGGCGGCTGTTTTTCCGTGAACTCGCGCTCCCGGTCGCGCACGTATCCTGTCTCCGCCACGCGCGCCCCGATGTAATAACTCAAATTGCCGGTCAAATGAAGCACCAGGTGTCCAACGCTGTTTCCGTATGGATAGGGCTTACGCCAGAACTGTTCGTTCGAAAGCGGGTCCGCCCATTTGTGCAAATGGGCGGCAACATATTCGTAATACGCAGCCAGGCCCGCTGCAACCGTTTCGTTCACTTCTGCCATGAAAGAGAACCCTTTTGCGCCCATTCCGCCCGTTGTCTGGATGAATTCCAGATCCGTCTGGATTATGCCATTGAAATACACGCCGCTCCGCCACGCTTGGTCATCTGCGACGTCTCCACTTTTTGTATCCCGATCCCCATCCGTATCCCGGAACGCCGACAATAGCCCTCCTCGTGGAAAAGTCAAGTATTCGCGTCGCCGCTTTGCGCCTTACTGCCCCTTCCGATATTCTTGCTGGGTATCGCTCCGCGAAACCAGTTCCGCAACTTTTTGATGCGGACTGGGTTTGCAACCCTGCCCGCTGAAAATTCATCGAATTTCAAACGCGCCATGTCCCCCACGGATCGTCCTCGGAGACTTTTTGCCCTTCTCCCCCGAGACTATGTGCGCCGCCGCCGCGCTGTACGCCGGATCACCAATGTTTTCCTGATTGCCACCCTCAGCCTGATTGCCGGCTATTTCATCGCTCGTCCTACGGGCGGCTCCGGTTTCCCCGCTCGAAAACTGGCCGCGAAAGGTGAACCCGCCGCCGCTCCGGCCGTGCATCCACCGGCCGACGCTCCCTCTGCTGCTTCAGTTCCACCCTCGACTGACCCGAACGGCTACGAGTTGGAGCAGGGTCCGCACACGGTTTCCGAAGTGGAAGACCTTGTCCTCCACGATGCGAACCGCGGCAAAGACCTGCATGTTCGAATCTTTTATCCCAACGATGCGGGGAAGTATCCGGTCATCGTTTTTTCGCACGGCGCCGGCGGCTCGCAGACTTGTTGCGATGGCCTCACGCGCCACTGGGCTACTTACGGCTACGTCACCATCCAGCCCACTCACGATGACTCCGCGGTGCAGCGCCGCAATCAGGGCGAGGAAAATATCCGCTTCATGCAGGCGGTTCGCGACGCGCTCAAAAAGCCTGCACTTTGGGAGAGCCGCCCGCGGGACGTCTCTTACGTTCTTGACGCGCTGCACTTGCTTGAGAACCGCGTACCTGGTCTCGTAGGAAAGATCGACGCGGATCGTATCGGCGTCGGCGGCCATTCCATGGGTTCCTACACCACGGAAGCCATCGCCGGCGCACTCGTGGACCTTCCTGGCCATTCCGGCACAAATTTTGCCGATCCACGCGTGAAAGCGGTTCTTTGCCTTTCACCACAGGGGCCCGGCCAATTCGGTTTGAACGATCATTCCTTCGATCGAATCTCTTTGCCGTACATGGGCATGACCGGCTCGCTCGACAGCCTCGGCCCAGTCGCGAGTCCCGCCTGGCATAAAATTCCTTTCGAACGCAGCCAGTCTGGCGACAAATACCATCTCTTCATCGAAGGCGCCAACCACATGTCCTTCATCACGCCGCGCACGCTTCTGCCCGGGCGCGCCGAGCAAGGCGGAGCCATCTTCGACTACACCAATTCCGCCGCGCTTGCTTTCTGGGACGCCTACTTGAAGGGCGACGCGCATGCGAAGTCCTACCTTCAGTCCGACGCGCTGGAAAAATCGAGCCACGGCGCCGTCAAACTTTCCCGCCGCTGATCTCTTCCGAGCAGTCGAACCGTTCGCAAATTCCAGTGTTTCCGGTGATCTCGGCGTGGCATGTTTCTCATGTCGGCTTTTTCCACATTCGCACCACTGTTTTTTCCACAGTTTCCGTAAGGGGTTCTTTCGTACTATTGACCCTGTTACTACTGGTTTCAGACACTGAGTACAGATGGCTCGGTACTCCGCCTATCTCGGGCGTCGCGTAGAGGTGCAATATCGCGCCGGCGACATCCTTCTGCCCGCCTCCGGCATCTTCGTGGCAGATTCCGGCCGCTCCATCTTCCTCGAACAGAATTTCGAGCAACGCGGCCAGCACAAACATTTCCGCTGGGAAATCCCTTACCAGTATTTAGTGCGCATCCAAGAAAAACCGGACTCCGGCGCTTCCGCAAACGGAGCTTCCTCTACCGCTACTGCCAAGGCCGCGCCCGAAGCACCTCTCGCGCCCGACCATGGCGACGAGCCTCTCCGCGCGGCCGCTTCAGCCGGCGGCTCCTCCGGCCTCCTCCCCCACCGCCCCAAGACCGCCTGAACCGCACACGAACTCCCCCCCACAGCTTCCTCCCATGGATTCGGTTACAATCGTGTCCTCTTTTTCAGGAGAATACCGGCGTGGTTGCGCCCGCCGTTTTCGAGGAGGACTTTCTTGGAACCTGTTCTTGGCCCTAAAAAAATTGGATTAATTGGCCTTGGCCTGATGGGCCGCCCCATGGGCATGAATCTCATCAAGGCCGGCTATTCTCTTACCGTTTGGAACCGCACCGCCTCGCGTGCCGATGAACTCGTTGCCGCAGGCGCGAAGCTCGCAAAATCCCCGCAGGAAGTGGCTGGCGCTTGCGACTTTCTTCTGACCATGGTCAGCGATCCCCCAGCGCTGGAAGAAGTTTTGTGGGGTTCGAACGGCGCCCTGCAGGCGCTCCAGCGCGGCGGCATTTATATGGACTCAAGCACCATTTCGCCAGCACTCGCGCGCAAGATTGCCGCGGCCTGCAACGAGCGCGGCGTGCGCTTTCTAGATGCGCCCGTAACCGGCGGCGATTGGGGCGCCAAGAAAGGCGAGCTGATTTTTATGATCGGCGGCGAAGCCGCCACGCTGAAAGACGCCGAGCCCATCCTGGGGGTGATGGGCAAGAAATGGTTTCACCTGGGCCCGCACGGCGCCGGTCAAACCATCAAGCTGGCGATGAACCTGATCCTCGCGCTCCAAGTGGACGCACTTGCCGAAGCTCTCGCTCTCACGACCCGCGCCGGCATTCAGGGCGAAAAACTAGTTGAAGTCATGCAATCCAGCATGGCGCGTTCCGGCGTACTCGACGTAAAAGCTCCGAATTTGCTCAAAGGCGAATACGTCCCGAGCTTCCCGCTGCGCCTCATGCACAAGGATCTCGGCCTCGCGCTCGACCTCGCCAATCAGCTTGGCGTTGCGCTGCCCGCCACCGCCGCCGCCCGCGAAACCTACAATTACGTCAAGGGCGCCGCGAAAGAAGACCTTGATTACTCTGCAGTCATGAAATTCTGGAAGCGCTGACCCGCGCGCTCTTGGGCGGGCGTTTGATTCCAACGTACCGGCCGCGGCTTCTCAGGGAATCTACTCGAATTGAAACTTCACGGTCACACTTAGGTGGATTGGAACCGGATGCCCGTCCAATCGAGCAGGCTCGTACTTCCATAGCCGCAGCGCATCCATCGCAGCCTTTTGCAAAAGAGCAGGGCCCGACACCAGTTTCACGTCCGTTACTTTGCCGGTTGAATCGATGAGCGCATCCACCGTGACGTCCCCCTTGACGTGATGGGTCTTCGCAAGGGCTGGATAAACAGGTGACACCGACTGGATTAGGTGCGCCAACTGAACGTCGCCGCCCACAGGCACGGAGGTTGCGACTGGATTCGGCATCGCTGGACTGGTGAGAGTACCCGCGAGCGGTGCCTCCAATGGAGCGTGCAGTTCGTCGTGAACCACCGGGTCCGCAATGGATAGAGAATTCAGAGCCAAACTATTTGGTTCGGGCCGGCTCAATTGGGGCGCAATCAGCGTGAACTTGTGAGGCGCTGCAGGCTCCGCGGAGACAACGGGCTGCTTTGGACGGCTAGCGCTTTTTAAGGATGCATGCGAAGTAGGCACCGCGGATCTATAAGCGGCCTGGGTGGGCGCATTCTTCGAGTTGTTGCCGTCAAACCATAAGAGCCACCGCCGATTGTACGTGTCCAACACCTCCACCAGAAACGGGCGCGGGCTCCCGGCGGACACGCCAGATGCGGCGCGGACATGTTCGCTGTCGCCGACAGTCCAACTCGGGATACTTTCGACCGCAGCAGCTTTGTAGGTAAACCGGGGCAGAATCCCTCTGACGCCGCCAATCACGACCACAGCCGCCAGGCCAACTGTTACGCCAATCACCTGCGTTCGGCTGACCCTCTGATTTGATTCGGAGGTCCTCGCACGCCTCATTTCTTCTTCCGCCGTGATCTCGGAGTAAGCCTGGAAAGTAGGTGCTTCGAGGATTTTCTGCACGAGCGGAGAGGTTGGATCCGCGGGCGGCTCCGCGGCGGAGTCAGTATCCTCTGCATCAAGCTGCAACTCTTCTTCGTAAATTGCGGTCGGCGTTTCAGGAGGAGCCGGCGCAGGTTCGAGAGGCTCTGGCAGTGGAACTTGCGCTTCCTGTTCCGTTTTGTTGCTCGCGGGAGCGGTAACGGCGGAGGCCTCAAAAGAAAGCCATTTGCGAATTTGTTTGCGGCTCTCTTCGGCTAGACTGACGAACTGTACGCCGGCGGTCCTCTCAAAATCGCGCGTCCATCGTACGTCGCCTGCCACCTGGAACGAATCGCTGATGATCTCCCCGCCAAACCAAGCCGGCAATCGGCCCATGGCTTCAAGCGTAAAGTTGATCCGCTCGCGGTCAGAAGGGAGTTGGGCAAATTCAAAGCACATACCGCTTTCGCTCAAATCAACCAGCTTGCCCCAATTTTCCTGCCCGAAATACACAAGCACTACCCATTTGAACGATTGCCTTGAGCCGGAGCGCCGTTCGCTGCTCCGGCTTTCATTCTTAAAAATTGTTGGTGAGATGGACATAATTTAATTTCCTGCTATGGCGATCTCAAGCTTCCTCGAACGTCCCAATTCCGGTTCCTCCTTGGGGTAAGTGCTCACTCGGCGTCCCGCCGTTCTTGCGTCTTATGCTCAACATCAGTAACTCGCTCGCGCCGCTTCCTGTAGTTCCTGCCACGCTCCCGGCAGTTTGATCTCAGTACGGCTGGCCTGGTCGAACAGGACGAATTCGCCGACGTTCGCCAGTCTCTGCTTCACGAATTCCCTGAGCTTGTCTACATACGCGGCGTCTTCTTCGGCGGGCCAGGCAAAGGGTTGCGTCATTTCAATGGCCAGACGCGCACGCTGCTTCGCCGGCAGGAACACCGGATAACTCAGCCGTAGCGGTTCTTGCTGGCTCAGGCTGCCGTCGGCCTTCAGCTTGCTCAGGATGAGAACCTCGGGGGCGGCGTTCAAGCGATAATCGGAATCCGTGTTGTTCTCCAGATCGTAGGAAAGCGTCAACGTGGAATGGGCCTTATCCGTCTCTTTGAGCTGGCTTGCCACATACGTCGCCTTGATGGCTTCCCGGTTCCAGGACTTGGATGGCTCGCTGCGGATGCCTTTGAAGGCCGCCGCGCCGGTCATGAAAACGATCAGCAGGACGAGCCCAGCCCCCGTCAAGCTGGTGATAACAAAGAAGTTTCGTTTGGACACTGTGACCCTACGCTGCTTTCTAGAACCGAAACTCGCGAAAACTCCCGGCGGTCCTCGCTAGATACCTGGTTCGGAGTGAATCCGTAACACTCACACACCAGTACGGCAAGAAAGGAAAACCTGTAACTTGCATACAGGTATTTACCCTAAGCTTCCCGTCTGCGGCGGCTGATGCCTTATCAGCCTCAGCTCCGTATCGTCTTGGAGGCATATATCCCCCATTGCGAATGGTGATCGTTGCCTCGCCTCCGTTTCAAAGTAGAATTATCAAACGGCAAAGTTCTTAACAGCCTCCGTCCCCTTGGCCTCGGCATCCACTGAACACTCTGTTAAACTTCCGGCCGTGGAGGCTACTGATGAGCGCGCCTGACCCATCCAAGATCCAAAGGTTTCGTGAGCTTCTTCACCAGGAATGGACCGGCGACAGGACGGTCGCCGCCTGGCGCAAATGGCACGCCCAGATTGCTGTGTTCTCGCATGGCGCCACGGAAGCCATTCTCGAGGCTGCCCATCTTCGCCCCGGCATGCGCGTTCTCGATCTCGCCAGCGGCGTCGGCGATCCCGCGCTTTCGATTGCCGCGGAAGTCGCTCCCTCCGGCCGAGTGACCGCCACCGATCTCGGCCCGGGCATGATGTCGCTTGCCGAGGAACTCGCGCGAAAAAAAGGCATTAGCAACATCGAATTTCGCGAAGCCAGCGCCGAATCGCTGCCGTTCGCCGGTGAATCCTACGACGTGCTTACCTGCCGCTTCGGCGTGATGTTTTTTCCGGACCTTCCCAAAGCGCTCCGCGAATGCTTCCGCGTACTCAAGCCCGGCGGGCGGGCCGCGTTCGTCGCGTGGGGCAAGAAAGAGCAACCGTTCTTCACCACCACCGCGGGAATCGTTCTGAAACACGTTCCCGTGCCTCCGCCCCCTCCCGATCCCGAGGGCCCGAGTCTCTTCATGTTTGGCGAGCGCGGCCGGCTCCGGCGCGCGCTGGAGGCGGCGGGGTTCAGCAATGTCCATGAGGAAGACCGCATCATCTCCGGACGGTGGCCTTCATCCGTCGAAGAATACTGGGAGCAGTTCAGCGAAGTCGCCGCGCCCTTCCGCCCGCTCATCGAACAGCTCACGCCCGAAAAGATGGCTCAGGCCAAATCGGAAATCTACGCCGCCCTGAAAAAATTCTGGAACGGCAAAGAACTGAACATGCCCCTCGAAATCGTCATCGGCACCGGCACGCGGCCCTGAGCTGGGTTCCTGCAGCCGCGGCGGCTTGACTGTCGCGGCCTTGACGGGATCATGCCTCGCTATTCGCCTCCTCGAACTTATTTGCCCCGACTCACAGTAAAATCATCCCATGACCATCGCACTCGTCGCCCAACCCTGGTGGGTCAACCTCCTCGTCCTGATTCCGCCGCTTGCCTGGTTCTCCTGGCGACGTAGCGGCGTCCCTGTCACCGCACGGCAATTGGCAATCAGTGGCCTCTTCGCGGCCTCCTTCGGATTCTTGGAAGCCGTAGTGGTTGTCTATCTCCGCGCAGCCGCCGGCTTGCTCCCCGGATACCAGGGAACCCTCTCCGACGTTATTCACATGTCCGGGCAGTTTTACGCGCAGTCCCAGGCGATCAGCCAATTCCCCAAGAGCCTTCTCACCCTCGAAGTCCTTCGTGAAGCCGCCACCATCCTCATGCTGCTCACCGTTGCTTTGCTCACGTCTGCGAACTCCAGAGCGCGTGCCGCCGTTTTCCTTTGGACCTTTGCCATCTGGGATATCGTTTACTACGCCGCCCTTTGGGCCACCGTTCGATGGCCGCACTCGCTCGGTGAACCCGATGTGCTGTTCCTTATCCCCGTGCCCTGGCTTTCCCCGGTGTGGTTTCCTCTCCTGGTGAGCGCTCTCGCCCTCGCCTCCGTCCTCTTCTCCCGCGTTTCGCCGCCAAAGAGCTGATCAGGCGATGGCTGCATACTAAGTGGAGGTCTGCAAACAAGGTTTGGGACGGTCGCGGAAATCTTCCCCACGCGCGACGTTCCCTTTGCATCAAAGAAATGCCATGCCTCGCAAAGCTCCTCGAAATGTCGCGCTTCGCAAATCGCATCGAAATGACGCGCTTCGCCGAGCTCATCCGTGGGGCGCCCCGCCCTGGACCGTTGATTTTCGCCCCGCTCCGTGCGCTCTTCCGGATCATGTGGATTTCGCCATTGTTGGCGGCGGCTTTTCGGGCCTTTCCGCCGCGGCGTGGCTGCGCCGGCTGGCTCCCGGGCGTTCCGTTCTGGTGCTGGAGTCTGCTTCGCTCGGTGACGGCGCCAGCGGCCGCACCGGCGGCATGGCGCTGGCGGAAACCGCTGCCGGCAAGCTTCCCGGCCTCGGCGACGTGCTCGTGGGCTACAAGAAAATTCTCCGCGCTTTCCGCATTGACTCGCGGTTAACGCTTCCTGGCGCCTGGGAGCTTGGCCGCTCCGCTCCGGCGACCAACGGTTCCGACCGTGTCGGAAAGCATTCGCCGATTTCGTGGAACGATTCCGGCGAGCTGAAAGTCGTCCGCCTCGTTCCTGGCGGCACGGTTGACCCCGGCAAAGTGCTCGCCGGCTTGGCGCGCGCCGCGGAGAACGCCGGCGCTCAAATCGTCGAGCACGCTGAAGTTCGCGCGCTGGACTTCTCGAATCCGCCGCGCCTACACGTCCGCCACAAACTCCGCGGCCGCATCCGTCACAAAGAAATCCGCGCGGAGCAAGTCCTTCTCGCCACCAACGCCTTCTCCCTGGAATTGTCCGGTCTGCGCGCCGCTGCCGTGCCGAAACTCACCTTCGCGCTGGCCACTGCGCCGTTGTCCGCCGCGCAGTGCAAAGCCATCGGCCTCTCCTCGCGCCGCCCGTTTTACACCATTGACTTTCCTTATTTGTGGGGACGCTTGCTCGAATCGAACGGCGTCATCTTCGGCTCCGGCCTCGTCCCGGCCTCCGCTAGCACTCCTTTTCGCGCTCCCACGGTCAGCCGCTCGATCAAAAACAGCGCGCGCGATTTGCACTGCTACGATGTTCGCAGAGGCCAATCCGCCAGCCGTCTCCGCTGGCTCGAAAGCCGTGTCCGCAACTTGCACCCTGCGCTTGCTTCGGTGCGCATCACGCACCGCTGGGGCGGCCCGATTCTCTTTACGGAAGAAATGTGCCCCATCTTCCGCCGCCATCCTCGCAGCAAACACGTCATGATTCTCGCCGGCTACAACGGCCACGGCGTCGCTCTCTCTGTCTATCTCGGCAAATGGGCCGCCGAAGCGCTGCTCAACCTTCGTGCCCTTCCTCGCTGGCACTAACCCAAATCACCTCTCTTATTTCCCGCCTCTCGATCCGCATTTCAACCTTTCTTCGCGCTGGCATACGCATCGCCGCCCATCAAATGAATCGACACGTACGGCTCGTCTCCCACCACCCAACTGTCATGCCCCGGCGCAATGTAAAACACGTCCCCGGCCTTCATCTCGATCACTCGGCCATCATCCATCGCCGCCGTCGCGCGCCCGGAGAGCACCATTCCCACGTGTTCTACCGCGCAACTCTTCGCGCCCACCGCGCGCCCCACGTGCTCCGACCATTTCCATCCCGGCTCATACGTCGCGCGCCCGATGGTCATTCCGCCTAGCCGCACCAGTTCAAATCTGCCCTTTTCAAACGTGCGAATCTCGTCCGGCTGCTCAAATCGTTTCAGGATCACTTCGAGCATGGATTTCTCCTTTCCCCGCTTCTTATTAGAAAGGATTCGACCCACCACGGTGACATCCAAATTGGAGGCCGCCGCTCCATTTTGGATTTTGTACTGCCCCCGGCAACAGCCCGATTCTGCTGAAGGGACCTGCTCAGTTCGCGCTTCTCCGGAGGATCAATGGAGAAATCTCACGCCTCGCAAGCGGCTGGCGCCGCGCCGGACGAGTTCGTGATTCGCCCTGCAAGCGCCGAAGACGCGGGCGCCATCCTGCAATGTCTACGTGCTGCGTTCGAGCCGTACCGCTCGCTCTACACGCCCCAAGGCTATTTCGATACCGTGATGACGCCGGACACGCTTCTCCAGCGGCTTACCTCCATGACCGTGCTGGTTGCGGCCAAAGCGCAGGGCCATGTCGTCGGAACCATCGGCGGC
>WNGP01004526.1_pt1 | contig 11574 bp, 10 predicted proteins | sample 5407671 | NCBI WGS metagenome assembly WNGP01 (sample SAMN13153381, study PRJNA577476) | soil metagenome | isolation source: 40 cm soil or saprolite under Garry oak tree replicate 2 | place: USA:California | collected 2016-06-15 | reverse complement strand
GCCACGCGGACGATCCTCGCCAGCGCGGAGCGGACGACCTCGCGACGCGCGCTGACATCGCTTGCCACGCAACTCGACCAGGATGCCACGAGGTCCCGGGACGCGAAGCGGGTGCTGGCGCTGGCGGCAGCGGTGCGAGCGCTGGCGCGGTAGCATTCCGCAACACCCTCCGCTGAGCGACTACGGCGAGCCGTCTGACTGACGGCTCGCCGTTGGTCTGTTAACCGCTCTGAAACAACCATTTTCGGGGTTTCGTCATCCAACGAAGAAACCACCCGGAAACCATCATGCTGTTTGTGTTGCCGCTCCTCGCAGCCGTCACGCTTGCCGGGCAGTCTCCGGATCATGCCTCACGCCCAGCGGACGCGCGGCCGCGTCAGGCGGGCACCAAGAGTGTCACGGCCACGCGCGCCGCGCAGCCGCCCACGATCGACGGCCGCGACGACGACGCCGTGTGGCGCGAGGCACCGCCGATTCGGGAGTTCGAGGAGTGGCGGCCGAACGAAGGGGGACCGCCGAAGCTCCCGACGGAAGCGAAGGTCGCCTATGACGCGGGTAACCTCTACGTCCTGGTCCGCTGCTTCGATCCACATCCCGACAGCATCATCACCGTCCTCGCCCGTCGCGATTATTTCACGCCAAGCGACATGGTCTGGCTCTTTCTCGACTCCTATCACGACCGCCGCACCGGCTTCGAGTTCGGGGTCAACCCGTCGGGCGTCAAGCTCGACGCGCAAATCTTCAACGACGGCAACGAAGACTTCGCCTGGGACGCCGTGTGGGACGTCGCGACGCGCATCGATTCCACGGGCTGGACGGCCGAATTCCGCATCCCGCTGTCGCAGCTGCCGTATGGGCGGCAGCGCAGCAACACCTTCGGCCTGACGGTCGATCGCGACCTCTACCGCTACGCCCAACGCGTGAGCTGGCCCATCATCCGCCAGTCGCAGGCGGGGTTCGTGTCGCAGTTCGGCGAGATCGACGGTCTGGAGGGGCTCGAGGCACCACGCCGGCTCGAAGCCGCGCCGTACCTCGTGACCAAGAACGTGGCCGAGTTCAACAGCACGGGAATCGGACGCACACAGGACGTGACGGTCGGCGGCGATCTCAAGTATCTCGTGGCCTCGAATCTCAAGCTCGACGCGACGATCAATCCAGACTTCGGTCAGGTCGAGGCCGACCCCGGCGTGCTCAACCTCACCGCGTTCGAGACCTTTTTCCAGGAGAGACGGCCATTCTTCGTACAGGGGGCCGGTCAATTCCAGTGGAACGTCAACTGCACAGCGGTCAACGACTGCTCGACCGGTGAGGGACTGGTCTACTCGCGGCGCATCGGACGGGCGCCAGAACTTGCCGGTACCTACTCGGACAGCACCTCCGCGGCGTTCACGACGATCCTCGGCGCCGCCAAGCTGACCGGGCGACTGCCTGGCGGCCTGACGATTGGTGCACTCGACGCCGTGACCGCGCATGAGGCCGGTCAGGGCGGCGTGACGATCGAGCCGGCGACGAATTACGGCGTGCTGCGACTGCGGCAAGACCTGCGCAAGGGTGAGTCGAGCGTGGGCGGCATCATCACTGCCGTGAATCGTGACAACGACCCCTGGAGCCACCCGTATCTGCACTCGAGTGCGTACGTGGGCGGGATGGACTTCCGTCACCGCTTCCCGGGTGGGCGCTACGAGTTCTCGGGTTCGGTCGATTTCAGCCGAGTCGCCGGCAGCGCGCAGGCAATCGCATCGACGCAGCTCGACGCTACGCACTATTACCAGCGGCCCGACGCGCTGCGGTTCGACTCGACTCGGACGTCGCTCTCGGGGGATGCCGAAATGCTGCAGTTTGGCAAGGTCGCGGGCAACGTTCTGTTTCAATCCAATGTCGAACGCCGGTCCCCCGGCTTCGAGATCAACGACCTCGGGTACCTGCAGCGCGCCGATCAGATCGCGTGGAGCACCTGGGCGGGGTACTTCGATCGGCACAAGCGGAGCTTCTACCAGCGTTTCCAGTGGAATCTCAACTGGTGGCAGTACTGGACCACTGACGGTCTGCCCGGGGAGCGGGCGTTCAACACCAACACGCACACGACATTCCTGAATACGTGGTCGCTCCACTTCGGTGGGACCATCGGACAACTGGGGACTACGTACTGCTACGACTGCGCGCGCGGTGGCCCGGCGGTCCGCCAGGATTCCTACCTCGCGCCCTGGCTGGGGATCAACGGCGACGACCGCAAAGCGATCGTCCCCTATCTCTGGTTCAACTGGTTCCGGGCGAACGGCGGGCGGTCGCGCAACTTCAACTTCGGGCCCGAGATCGACTTCAAGATCGCTTCACGCGTGACCGCGGCATTCTCGCCGAGCTTCACGCGTCGCACCAGCGACGTGCAGTCGCTCGGGTCGCGCACGGACACGAACGACGTGACGCATTACCTGTTCGGGCACCTCGAGCAGAAGCAGCTCGGGCTGACGATGCGCTTTACATATCCGTTCACCGCGAACATGACGTTGCAGGTGTACGCGCAGCCGTTCGTGTCGAAGGGAACGTTCAGCAACGTCCGTGAGCTGTCGGCGAACCCGCGCGCAGCCGACTACGATAGCCGCTATCAGGCCTATGCCGACACGGCGTTCACCAATAACATCGGTGGGTTCAACTTCAAGCAGTTCCGCTCGAATGTTGTGTTCCGCTGGGAGTATCGGCCCGGATCCACGCTATTTCTCGTGTGGAGTCAGGGCCGCCGGGGATCGACGGGAGTAGAGGGGGCGCGCAATTTCAGCGGCGATCTGAACGATCTGTTCGACCTGCGCCCGGACAACAGCTTCCTGGTGAAGCTGTCGTACTGGATCAACCGCTAGCGAGGCTGTGGCGCAGCCGCCGAATCCGCCTGCAACAGTAGTCGCTCGAAGTCTTGCAGCTCCGCGAGGCCGAGGTCGGACACCGCCCAATATGTGTAGTCCGGCGTCACCCAACGCAGCACGTGGTACCCCTGGCGCGTTTGCGCTGCGGGAGCGCTGGCGGGTGGGTCGCGATCCCTCGGCCACAACACCACGTTGATCACGTGCTGGCGCCGGCCATACACAAGCGCCGCCACAGGTCGGCCGCCGACGTAGTCGAGCCGGCCGCCGAGCAGCGGAAACCCTTGTCCGGCGAAATCGTACACCGGCGGGGAGTAATCCAGCTTTCCATTGAACCACGGCTTCACCGTGTGCTGATCCGACGACTGCACGTCGGTCAGGTGCCCCGGCATCAGCGAGCGAATGTGGCTCGTCAGCACTTCAGCGGCGAGCGACTCCCCTCGCCCTCGCTGCAACCCTAGCTGCCAGCCGCCGAACGCGACCACAGCCACTGACGCGGCGAGCGCCAGGGAGCGCCAGACAACTGTCGCTCGGAAGCGCGAGCCGGAGCGGATCTGAGTCCGTACGCGCTGCCGCAGGACGTCCGGGGCCCGCAGGACGGGAATCTGCGACTTGATCGCCGCGCGCAGTGTCACCCGGTCGTCACGCCAGCGCGCACACTCCGGACATTGGGCGATATGGGCCTCGAGCGCGCGTGCATCCGCGGCGGCGAGCTCGCCGTCGAGATAGGCATCGAGCTGGGCTTCGAGATTCGGATGGGTCATGTCAATGCCTCTTGCAAACGTTTGCGGGCGCGCGAGAGCCGGGACATGACGGTGCCGACGGGCACGCCTGTGACGTCGGCAATTTCCTTGTAGGACAATCCTTGCAGCTCCCGCAGCACGATCACTTCCCGGAATTCCAGCGGCAGCGCATCGAGCGCCTGGCGCAAATCCACCGCAGCCACGGGATCGTGTGTCGTTTTTTCCTCGCTGTGCAGTTCCTCGTTGAACTCGCTGATGAGGGCATCGCCGCGCGTCCGGTTGCGCCACGTGTAGGCCGTGTTGCGCACGATGGCGAGAAACCACGCGCGCCCGTCCGAATCCGTCGTTCCCCGAAAGCCACCGAAATACTTGAGCGCGCGCAGCGAGGCGTCCTGCACGATGTCCTGCGCGTCCGCGTCGTTGCGGGTCAAATAGCGCGCCAACGTGTACGCGGCATCCAGGTGCGGTAACACGATCGCTTCGAACTCCAAGTCGACTCCTTCAAGTGGAGACTCCGGCGGCGCCTGAATTATTCCCGGGAATATCACCGCGGCAATGGCGGTCCTTTGCTCCGAGGCTGGTCACTCATTTCCCGCTTGCGGAGGAAGTCAATATGAAACGGATCCTGCTGCTGTTACTGGGACTCTTGCCCGGATCGCACGAACCCAATCAGGTCAGCGTCCGGCTTTCCGAATGGAAGGTGGAGCTGTCGCAACAGAACATCGCCGCCGGGCCGGTGACGTTTGTCGTCACCAACACCGGTCAGATCCCGCACGCCATCGAAGTCGAAGGACAAGGGATCGAGCGAGAGATAGAGACGATCCAGCCCGGCGCGAACGGCACGCTCACGCTGACGCTGAAGGCCGGGACTTACGAGGTCTACTGCCCCGTGGGCGAGGGCTCGCACAAGAAGCTCGGCATGGAAGCGCGGCTAACCGTCGGCGGTGCCGGCCGCTCCGAATCACCCGGCTATGGCAGCGCCGCGATGAGCGAGGCGCCCCCCGCCGCAGCCGTCCAGCCGATCCGCGTCACGAGCGGCGGACCGGTGATCCAGATCCTGCCGGGGCCGTTCCCCTTCCCCGACAGCGCGGCCCCGATTCTCCGGGCGTTCGGCGACGAACGCGAGGGACTCGAATCGCAAGTAAAGAACGGCCCCTACTCGAACAACGTGGCGGCGATCTCAGGGACGTTTTCTTTTACTGCCTGGGATAAGGGCGCGACGCGCGATTCAGTGGACGGCATCGCCGAGTTCGGAACGCAGGACGGCGCGCACTGGAAGTTGATTTTGGACCGCGTGCAAACCAAGGACGTCCCGCACCATCCGCGGTTTGGTGGTGTGATCCTCGGGCTCTATTACCACGGTGTGACCCAGGTGCACACGCCACTCGTACCGACGATCAACAGTGCCGTTGCCCTGTGGGCGTTCGGGCATCTCTACCGCAACGGCGTCGCGGTGACCGAAAACGCGATGGTGCACGTGATGCTGTTGTCGCGGACGCGGCGGGACGGCGATTTCGCCCTCGCGTGCTGGGATTGCTCGCGGAACAAGATCGAGGAGCTCCAGCTGCAAATCCTGCCCGGCCCGGGCGAGCCGAAGTTCGACGCGCCGGGCGGGTTCCTCTTCGTGAATTGGGAACGGTCTACTTCCCGCTCCTGAGACATAGCACGGCGGAGGGCTTTGGTAGCGCGCCGGATGACCGTCGATCCGGCGCGCTGCGCGTTGACATTGGCGGTCATTGCGAAAAGAATCATGGCGGACACAGCGATCCGTCCCACGTCCCTTTTCCTTTGCGATAAAGGCCCGACACAATGTTGACGCTCCTCGCATCCCTGGCACTCGCCCAGGCCGCGGCCCCAGCGCAACTCCTCGGCAAACGCGTCCTCGTGTACACGACGGCCGACAGCACGAACCTGCGTTTGACACCCGCCGATACACTCGTCTTCAAGGAAGCCGAGCCGATCACGGAGGCGCAATTGTACGTGTTCGTCGATCCGCGGCGCACGTTCCAGACGATGATCGGCATCGGCGGCGCGCTGACCGATGCCGCGGCGGAGACGTTCGCGAAGCTGCCCACCACCCGCCAGGACGAGCTGATGACCGCCTATTACAGCACCGATCGCGGCATCGGGTACACGCTGGCGCGGACGAACATCAACAGCTGCGACTTCTCGAGCGCGAGCTACACCTATGTCACCGAAGGGGACAAGGGTCTGAGCACCTTCTCCATCGCGCCCGATCTGCGCTACAAGGTCCCATTGATCAAGCGCGCGATGGCGGCCAGCGGCAACCGGCTAAAACTGTTTGCCAGTCCCTGGAGCCCGCCGGCCTACATGAAGGACAACAACGACATGCTGCACGGCGGGCATCTGCGCCCGGAGTACCGCGCGTCGTGGTCGCTCTACTACACGAAGTTCATCGAGAGCTACCGCCGCGCCGGCGTGCCTGTATGGGGCATCACGATTCAAAACGAGCCGATGGCCACCCAGACGTGGGAGTCGTGCATCTATCAGCCCGCCGCCGAGCGAGACTTTCTCCGCGACTACCTCGGCCCGGTGATGGCTCGACGGGGTCTCAAGGACGTCAACATCATCGTCTGGGACCACAACCGCGATCTGATCGTGCAACGCGCGCAGACGATCTTCGACGATCCCAAGGCCGCGCAATACGCGTGGGGCATCGGCTTTCACTGGTACGAAGACTGGTCCGGCGGGACGCAGATGTACGACAACGTGGCGCTGGTCAACCGGCTCTACCCCGCCAAGCACATCATCTTTACCGAGGGAACGCCCGCGAACTTCGATTCCACGGCGTACGGGCGCTGGAGCCTGGGCGAGGCGTACGGGCGCTCGATGATTCACGATTTCAATTCGGGCGCCGAAGGATGGACCGACTGGAACATCCTGCTCGATGAGAAGGGCGGCCCGAACCACGTAGGCAATTACTGCTTCGCGCCGATTCATGCCGACACGCGGGCCGGCACGCTGATCTACACGAACTCCTACTACTACATCGGGCAGTTCTCGAAATTCATTCGGCCCGGCGCCAGGCGGATCGCGGTTGCGCCGAGTCGCAGCATGCTACTCGCGACCGGGTTCGTGAATCCGGACGGCAGCGTGGCAGTCGTGGTGATGAATCCCACGGCCAAGGCCGGCGACTACAACCTGAGGATCGGCGGCGCGTCCCTGCGAATCAACTCGCGGCCGCATTCGATCCAGACGGTGGTGTTCTAGGGCGGCCGAATTCCTTCTGCAAACGGCTGTGCCTGACTCCGGCGCACGGCGTGGTGATGGTGCGCATCACCCGCGAGCCATGAGCTACGGCGGCGTGTCGAGCGGGTGTTTGCTCCGTTCGTAGAACTCGTTTTGCAACCGCAGACTCTCCGAATCCGCTTTCACCGCCCGGATCGCCCGCACGATGCCGTTGATCCACGTTTTCGCCTCGAACTCGCCAAGCTCGCGTGTCGCCGCGGCGCCTTCGCCGGCATAGTGATTGGGGAACCGCGCGTACCACCAGATGCCGGTGTAGAGGCCTTCCGGTAGGGCAGACAAGCGCGCCTGATCGGCACCCGATTCCTGCGGCGCGCGATCGAGGTGCACGAGGTCGGGCCGCGCGATGATGCTCACGGACGTTTCGCTTTCGCCGGCGTGCATGTCCGTCGCCGGGTTCGATTTGTGTTTCGGCTCGCCCTGCCCGCTGCGCATGATGCCCAGCACATACACGACGTAATCGTGCGGCGTGTCGAGCTGCGACTGCGCAAAGAAGGGGAGCAGGCTGTTGTTGCCGCCGTGACCGTTCACGATGATGATCTTCTTGCAGCCATTCCGCGCCATCTCGTCGCTCGTCTCCTGCAGCAGTTCCAGCTGCAGGTGCCGGCTGTAGGCCACCGTGCCCGGTTGATGTTTCGCCTCGAAGATTTGCCCGAAATAGTATTCGGGAAACACGACGGCATATTCCTGCTGCGCGGCATTGAGCGCGACATAGCGCACATTGAGCAGATCGTTGCCCAACGGCAGATGCGGCCCGTGCTTTTCCATGATGCCGAATGGGAGTAGACACGTGCCCTGCGCGCGCGTGATGGCGTCGCGGAAGTCGGCCGCCGTCAATTCCTCCCAGTGCACCGAGAGCTTGCTTTGTGTTGCAGGTGACTGCGCCGCCACGATCGAGGCGCACACTACGTTGATGGAGAGCAACAACGATTTGTACACGTGTTCCCCCGTGATGCGTTCGAGCATATTGTATCACTTGTGGGACCTAGAGGAAGGATGAGAGGCGCAGTACTCGCCTTCGCGCTGCTCGGCGCGGGGTGCGGCCACGTGGCGAAACTGGGTATGCCCGAGCCGCAAGCGAAGACCACTCTTAAGGTGCAGAATCAGAACTTTCTCGACATGGACGTATTTGTTTTGCGGAATGGTCAACGCATTCGGCTGGGTATGGTCACGGGGTTATCGACTCAGGTGTTCACGCTCCCCGACGACATCGTCCGGAGCTCCCCCCAACTACGCTTTGAACTTCATCCGATCGGCGGTCGCGGTAACCCACGCACCGAGACCATCACGGTGCAGCCGGGAGACGAGGTGGGACTGATAATCCCTCCGTTGTGAGTCATCCCAACGTGCGTCCGCTCCTAACCTTCCACATGGTTGTGACGCTCGCCTGGTAATTGGAAATGGTGTTGTGGTGCTCCGAGGGTACGGGCGTGAAGGGAGGACGGAGATGCTGAGCGATGCCACGATTGTTCCCTACATACCGGTCGCGAACATCGCGCGAGCTCGAGAATTCTACGAAGGGACGCTCGGACTGCGCGTCAAGGCAGAGTACGCGGGAGGCGTAATCTACGAGTGCGGCAACGGCTCGTGGGCGTTCATGTACAAATCGGCAGGCGCCGGGACGTCGAAGGCGAGTACCGCCTTCTGGAGTGTCGCCGACGTCGAGGCCGAAGTCGCCGGCCTCAAGGCGAGAGGCGTGGTGTTCGAAGAGTACGATATGCCGGGGCTAAAGACGGTGAACGGCATCGCGACCGGCGGCGGCGCCCGCACCGCGTGGTTCAAAGACACCGAGGGCAACATCCTGGCCCTGAGCCAGCGGCTGTGAATTCTCGACGCTACGGTGCGTTGAGAGAATGATCCAACGCACCGAGCCTGCTTCCTGACTTGGCTCTACCACTAGGCCTTTGAAGCTTCTATGGTGCGCGCGTGGGAGAAGTCGGCACAACTCCACCATGCGCGTAGCAGTAACACGTCACCCGCTGCGCCCGCGCAACACGCCTGACATATCGGGACCGGACTAATCCCCGCAATCGCACTGCGACGTCGGGTATGGAACGTGCTCTCGCGAGTGGGCACTCAATGCGTACGCAACAGGGAAAACTCGCCTCCCTCGCCGTCGCACTCATCATTGGTTGTAGCGTCGGAAAGCTCCTCGACGCGCCCCCCAACAGGGTGATCGACGTCACGCCATCGCGGGTCGTCGATTCGGTGCCGGCTGGCAGCAGCGCCACGCAATCAGCGGCGCTCCTAATCTCGACCGCGGACCGCAATGCGGCGCCGTCGTGGACCGCGCACCGCGCCGCGAATGCGCCGTGGCTGACGCTCGCCGACGACAGCGGCTCGGCGCCCGACACCTTGCGGCTGGCACTCGATCCCTCCGGTCTCGCCCGCGGCACCTACCGCGACACGATCGTGATCGTGCCGGCAGACCCCGACGTCGCGCAGCTGCTCGTACCGGTCGAGCTGCGGGTCATGGCGCCGCCGCCGCCGCCACCGCCGCCACCACCGCCGCCGCCACCGCCACCACCGCCGCCGCCACCACCACCACCGCCGCCGCCGCCGCCGCCGCCGCCAGCACCGGCCGCGAATCTCGTGTTTACCACGCAGCCCCAGTCCACGGAGGCCGGACAGACGATGCCTCCGGTGCGGGTCGCGGCACGCGACACGTCGGGGAGTGTGGTGACGGGGTTCACCGGGGCGATCAGGGTGGCGATTGGGGCGAACCCCGGCGGTGGGACGTTGTCAGGGACGACGAGCGTGAACGCGGTGAGTGGCGTGGCGACGTTCTCGACGTTAAGCATCGACAACCCCGGGACTGGCTACACGCTCACCGCCAGTTCGAGCGGGCTGACGGGCGCTTCGAGCACCTCGTTCAATATCACGGCGCCACCACCGCCACCACCGCCACCGCCGCCGCCACCACCGCCGCCGCCGCCGCCACCGCCGCCGCCGCCGCCGCCGCCGCCGCCGCCGCCGCCAGCGACGAATCTCGTGTTCACGCGCAATCCGCCCTCGATACTCCTGCTGAATGACACGTTTTCGGTGGAGGTGACCGCGCGTGACGCACAAGGTGGGAACGCGACCGGCTTCTCAGATCCGATATCTCTCACGCTCGAAGGGCCCGTTGTCGCCGGAGGCCTGAGTGGCCAAACCAGCGTGAACGCGGTCAACGGCGTCGCCACGTTCAACAACCTGCGCGTCACCGGGGTGTGCACAGGCTGCGTCCTGAAAGCAGCGGCGTCGGGCCTGACAGGGGCGACGAGCTCCTCGTTCAACGTGGTTTCGGGCCCATGACGGTTCCTCCTCCGGTCCAGCCGCCGCCCCTTCCCCGGATCCTGGACGACGTCTGGGAGCCGCCGCGACCGAACAGACCGAGCAGACTTCGTGTCGTGGTGGTCGCCGCGTCGATCGGGACGGCGCTCATTATGGCTAGCGTTGTGATTCTAAAGAGCAGCGAGCGGACGCAACCGGGCGACGAAAGCGCGTGGGCCCGGCCCGCGCCGCCGCCGCCCTATGCGATCACGCGAGACACCACGCCCCTGCTCAGTCACGGTGAGACGCCAGCGCTCAACGAGGCTTCAGCGCCTCCAAAGCCACCGCCGCCACCACCGCCACCACCACCAAGACGGCGGCCCACGCAGCGCTTTGTCCGTCTCCCCCTCCCCGGGTACCTGTCCATCAACTCGAACCCGTGGGCCGAGCTGTCGGTGGATGGGCGTGTGGTGGGCAGCACGCCGCAGATCCGGGTTCGCGTGACGCCGGGTCGGCATCACCTGCTCCTCGTCCGCGAGGGCTTCAAGACGCAGAGCGCATGGGTCGACGTGGTCGCCGGCGGCACCGTGCGGATCACGAACATCACGCTGGAGAAAGACGCCCAGTGAGCGCGCGAGTCGTACTGCTGGTATTGCTGCTAGCCACCCCGCTGCGTGCACAAAACGGAGCGGGTGGGGGCACTGCGAGCGAAGTGATGACGGGAGCCGTCCGCGCCTACCAGGATCTCGACTTCGACACCGCAGCACGGCTGTTGCGGCGCCTACTCACACCGCCATTGGCGAACGGGCTCGACGACGCCGAGCGCACTCGTGCGCTCAGCTACCTCGGTGCCGCTGAGCACTACCGCGGGCGGCCCGACTCCGCGATCGCGGTGTTTCGTCGGCTCGCTGTCCTGGCACCACGCGACCAGCCCGATACGCTGATTTTTCCGCCCGAGGTCACACGGCTGTACGACGCCGTGCGGAGCAGCATGGCTGATACAGTCAATCCGAGCACGCCCCTTGTGGCAATCGACACTGCGCCGCCCCCGCCGCGCCCGCCCCCGCCCCCGCCGCCACCGCCGCTCGCGCCGCCCGTCAGCACGAGCCAAGTGCTCCCCGCTCCCGAGCCTACTGCCGCGCGCCGGGCGATTCCCGGCCCGACGAGAATCACAGCCACTGCTGCGGGTCTCGTGTCGAGGGTCAGCACCAGCAGCGATGCGGGCACAGCCGCCGGCTTCGCGGGCAGCGTGCGTTTCCGTCGCTTGGAGCTCGACGTGCGATATGCCGAAGGCACGCTCCAGCCGGCAGACGGAAACTCGGAAAGTCGTGATCTGGTGGAAGGCGCTGTGGCGCTGCGATTCGTTGGGACGCCGTGGCTTAGCGTGGAAATGGGGCCGCACGCCCGCCACTATGCTACGCAGTCAGGCGCGGAGCGCTGGCTCACATGGCGCCTGGGAG
>WNGP01004522.1_pt1 | contig 11579 bp, 9 predicted proteins | sample 5407671 | NCBI WGS metagenome assembly WNGP01 (sample SAMN13153381, study PRJNA577476) | soil metagenome | isolation source: 40 cm soil or saprolite under Garry oak tree replicate 2 | place: USA:California | collected 2016-06-15 | reverse complement strand
CGGGCAAGACCACCAGCATTGGAAAACTCGCAAACCGGCTTCGACAGGAGGGACGTAGCGTCGTGCTTTGCGCCGCGGACACGTTTCGCGCCGCCGCGGTCGAGCAACTGGAAATCTGGGCGCAGCGCAACGGCATCGAGGTCATCAAACAGAAATCCGGCGCCGACCCCGCCGCGGTCGTTTACGATGCTGTCGCCGCTGCCAAGGCGCGCTCGGCTGATGTCGTCATCGTGGATACGGCGGGACGCCTGCATACTAAATCAAACCTCATGGCCGAGCTCGAGAAAATGAAGCGCACCGCCGCAAAAGTGATTCCCGGCGCGCCGCACGATGTTCTGCTGGTTCTCGACGCCACCACCGGGCAGAACGGGCTTGCTCAGGCCCGTGAATTCACTTCCACCGTCGCTGTCACCGGCATCATCCTGACGAAACTTGATGGCACCGCCAAGGGCGGCATCGTTGTCGCGATCTCCCGCGAGCTTGGCCTGCCCATCCGCTTCGTTGGCATCGGCGAGCAGATCAACGACATGATCCCGTTCGACGCGGAAACCTACGCCAATTCCCTCTTCGACTGAACCGTGGACGCACACGCCATTCGCTTCATGGATCACGCGCTGGCGCTGGCCCGCAAAGGCACCGGCCTCGCCAGCCCCAATCCCATGGTGGGTTGCGTCATCGTGCGCGAAGGCCAGATCGTCGGCGAAGGTTTTCATCAGTACGAATGGCGCGACCACGCGGAAATCGTCGCGCTGAAGTCCGCCGGCGATAAGACGCGTGGCGCCACGCTGTACGTCACGCTCGAACCTTGCAATCACACCGGGCGCACTGGCCCTTGCACGGAAGCAATCATTGCCGCGGGGGTTCAACGCGTCGTCGCGGCCATGGATGATCCGAATCCCGCCAATTCCGGCCGTGGCTTTGAGCGTCTCCGCGCTGCGGGCATCGATGTTTTCACGGGTGTTTGCGAAGAAGAGGCGCGCCGTCTCAACGAAACGTTCGCGTGCTGGATTCGAACGAAGAAGCCCTTCGTTACGCTGAAGTCGGCAATGACCCTTGATGGGCAGCTCGCGCTGCCGCAATCCGGAAAAAAGAAGGGTAAGGACTCCGGAAAGCGTGATAACTGGATCACCTCGGAAGAGTCCCGCGCCCAAGTCCACCGCATGCGCCATGCTTCGGATGCGCTGCTCACGGGAATCGGAACGATCCTGACGGACGATCCGCTGCTGACCGATCGCAGCGGTCTCCCGCGCCGCAAACGTCTCCTCCGTACTGTTCTCGATTCGAAGCTGGGCCTTTCGCCAAGATCCCGCATCGTGAAAACCTCGGACGACGATCTCTTGGTATTCACCACTCTCCCAGTGAATTCACCGAAAGCGCGCAAATTGCAAGACGCGGGCGTTGAAGTTATCCACGCAAGAACGAAAAATGGCCGCATGGATCTGTCTTCCGTGCTCGCTGAACTCGGTCGCCGCGAAATTCTCAGTGTTTTACTTGAAGCCGGCCCGCTCTTGAATGGCGCGGCGCTCGCTGCGGGTATCGTTCACAAACTTTTTCTCTTCTACGCGCCGAAGATCGCCGGCGCAAATCGCGTCCCCTTCGCACTGGCTCCGAATCTCAGTCTTCCGCGGCTAACCATCGTTCGCACGCAGCAGTTCGGCCCCGATTTCGCTACTGAGGCTTATTTCGAAGACGTAGACAAGAAATAGACCGGGCTACGCGCCAATGCGAAGGACCGCGGCGCCGGGGATGGCATCGTTCTTAAGGGCATTGAGCGCACGGTTGGCATCCGCGAGAGGAAAGATTTGTACGTGTGTTCGAATCGGAATTTCAGCGGCCACGCGCAGGAAGTCCTCGCCGTCTTGCCGCGTATTGTTCGCCACGCTGCGAATCATGCGCTCCTGATACAACAGGTCGTAACTGAACGAGGGAATGGGGCTCATATGGATTCCGCCGAGAATGAGCGCGCCGCCTTTCTTGAGCGCCTTCAGCGCTGCCGGAACGATTTCTCCCGCCGGTGCGAATACGATCGCGGCGTCCAGCTTCTTCGGAGGTTCATCATAGGTGCCTCCGGCCCACGCCGCGCCCAACTCCAGCGCGAGTTTTTGGTGACGAACGTCACGCGTAGAAGCAAACACTTCCACGTTCCAGTGCCGTGCCGCCTGAATCGCCACGTGCGCCGCTGCGCCGAAGCCGTAAAAGCCCAGACGTCCGCCCGCTTTGATCCCGGAGAGCCGCAGCGACCGGAACCCGATGATTCCCGCGCAGAGCAGCGGCGCGGCCTGCTCATCGGGGAATCCTGTTGGAATGGGGTAGATGAAATCTTCCGGCGCAACGATGTATTCCGCATAACCGCCGTCCACGCTGTAGCCCGTGAATGTCGGGTGGTCGCAAAGATTTTCCGCGTTTGCCCGGCAATATTCGCAGGTTCCATCCGTGCGATGAAGCCAGGCGATGCCGACGCGGTCGCCGATTCTGAAGCGCCGTGTGTTCTCCCCTTGCCTCTCGACGATACCCACGGCCTGGTGGCCCGGAATCACCGGCGATTTGCGCGGCGGCAATTCTCCTTCGATCACATGCAAGTCGGTTCTGCACACGCCGCAGGCGCGCACACGCATGAGCACCTCACCGCTCTTCGGCTGCGGCGCCGCGACTTCCCCGTATTCCAGCGGATTCGTTTCCATCGCAGCCGGCGCGCGCAACAAGCATGCTTTCATCGTGAGACCTCGGCGTTATTTCTGCCCTTCCGATGCGGACCAGTCTAGTGCTTTCTGCCTTGGACGCGAAATACTGTACACTCGGATTCGAGAGCGATCGGAATCACTATGTTCACCGGAATTATTGAGCACACCGGCGCGATTGAAGCGCTCGACCTCGAAGACGACGGAGGACGCGTCACGATTCATGCGCCGTCCGTCGCGCCGTCGCTGGCTGTTTCGAACAGCATCGCCGTGAACGGTTGTTGCCTGACCATAGTCGCTCTTCACGACTATCGGCTCTCCGCGGATCTATCCACGGAAACGATCCACAAGACTTCGTTCGGCGCAAAGGGTGGCGAGCTGAAAAAGGGCGCACGCGTCAATCTCGAGCAGCCGCTCACCGCGGGCAAGGAATTCGGCGGGCACTTTGTCCTCGGCCACGTGGACACCATCGGCCGCGTAACGCATCTCACCCCCGAAGGAGAAAATTGGTGGCTCGGAGTGCAGGTCCCGGCGGAATTCGCCCGCTACGTCGTGCCGAAGGGCTCGATCACCATCGACGGCATCAGCCTCACCGTAGCCCGCTGGCGGAACAACCTCGCGGAAGTCGCCGTGATTCCCTACACCTACGAACACACCAACATTCGCGACCGCAAACCGGGCGACGCGGTCAACCTCGAAGGCGATGTGCTGGGAAAATACCTGGAGCACTATTTGCAACAGGGCAACTTTGCTTCACGGGTGGATTCGCAACTCACCGTCGCGCGCCTCCTCGATGAAGGTTTCTGAAACCGCTCCTCGATGCTCAAGCCGCTTCGCGGGCCTTCGCGCGGGCGCCGCGCCAATACAGCGTCAATCCCAGCACAATTGCGGCCACGGTTCCGCCAACTAGCTTCAATTCGAATCCCAACTTATCCGCCGAATCCCCTGGCGGCACCAGCGAAACCAGAATGCCAATCAATACGATCATCAAGCCCGTTCCGGAGACAATCCATACGCCTGCTTTGCCTCCCGGGATAAGCACAGCATTTTTGTTTGCGCGCCGGTCCGGCCGCGGATACAGCTTGATCGCCGCCGCAAACATATAGATGAAGGGGATGAAGTACAGAATGATGGTGGCATCCACGAGAAACTGATACGCACCACGCGTTGTCTCATTGACCTGGCTGATCAGCAGGATCGCGCACGATACGGTCGCTTGCACCAGGATCGAAACGTAGGGCGTCTTCCAGCGCGGATGAATTTTCCCGAACGCTGCCGGCAAGTAGCGGTCGATGCCAACCACGAAAGGCACGCGCGCAATCCCCGCCACCGTGCTGCCGACGCCGCCCGCGTTGCCGACGGTCACCACCACTGCGGCAAGAATTCCCAGCGCGCCGATTTTCAGCGCCATCGACCCCGCGGTAATTGCATGGAACACGCCGCTGGTGGTGGATACCTCGGCCGCGGGCACCAACGCCAGCACCGCAACCGTCGCCACGATGTACATCCCGGCAATCAGCACGCCTGATGCATACACCGCCCGCGGCAGCGTTTTCTGCGGATCGCGCACTTCCTGGCTCATCGCTGAAACAAGCTCGAGCCCGCTGAACGCAAACGCAATTTGCGACCAGAAGTTCACGGTGTCCCAATTCCAGACCGGCAACATGTTGGACCACGTGAAATGGGTCAGCGCTCCGTGCTTCGCCCACAGAATCGTCGCGATACCCAGCAGTGCCAGCAGCGGCAAATAAGTAGACACGCCCCCCGCATTCTGTAGCCATTTGCCGATGTTCAATCCGATGATATTCAGTCCGACGGCCACCACCAGCATGCCCACAGAGACGGAAAGCAAGAACATCCGGTTTTGCGAAAGCACCGCGCCATTTTCTCCGATGATGTACGCGCTCATCGCCGCGCTGGCCAGCAACAACCCCGGGAAATAAAACACCGTGTAAATCCAGTAGTTCCAGCCAGCCACGAAGCCGTGAAAATCTCCGAACGCCTCTTTGGCCCAGACGTAGAGTCCGCCCTCTTCCGGAAATCGCGATGACAATTCATTGATCACCAGCGCCGAAGGCACGAAAAACAACAGCGCCGCAAGAATCCACAAACTGATCGACGAAGTTCCATTGTGCGCTGCCGCCGCCACCCATCGAGGACCTAGAACCGTGGCGATGTTGAACAGCAGGACGTCCCAGAAGCCCATTTCCCTGCGAAGCTGTTTGATTGCATCGGGAGGACCGTCCGCTGTGTGACTCACAGAGTCACGTCCAGCGCGGGAATCAATTCATCCAGCAGGCGGAAATTCTTGAGGAAGGGATCGGTTGAATTCTCAAAATCGGCCCACGGTCCGAAGAAGGTTACGCGGCCTTCCTGGAGAAAGACGACCACGTCGGCGAGCCTTTTTGCCAGATGCGTGTCGTGCGTCACGACGATCGATGTCTTTTGAAACGCCTTCTTAAGACGCAGGATCAATTCGCCCATGTGCCCCACCATGATCGGGTCGACCATGGTCGTCGGCTCGTCGAACAAGATCGCCTCGGGATTCTGCGCCAGTGCGCGCCCGATGGCCACCGCGCGCTTCATCCCGGTGGAAAGTTCGCTCGGTAATTTGTCGAGGACGTCGTCCACTTCCAGCATCTGCGCGATTTTGATTACGTATTCTTCGACATCCTCATCGGTCATACCAGGCTGCCCTTCGAGCGGGAATGCCATGTTCTCGCCAACCGTGAGCGAGTCGAAGAGCGCGCCGGATTGAAAGACCATGGTCACCTTGCGCCGCACTTCTGCGAAGTCCGCTTCCTTGAATTCGGTGACGTCCTCTCCATCGATGAAAATCTGTCCCGCGTCCGCTTTCAGGAAACCCATGATGTGCTTCAGCGAAACGGACTTACCCACGCCGCTGCGGCCCATGATCACGCAGGTCTCTCCGCGCTTTACCGCGAAGCTGACGTGATCGAGCACCAAGCGCTCGTCGAAGCTCTTGCACACGTCGCGGAACTCGAAGTAGTTGACCGGCTTCTCTGCGCTCACGGGCGCTCCGCTTCCAGAATCCGCCGCGCTTCCTCGTAATCCGCCGCCGTATTCATATTCCAGAACAATCGCCCCGCGCTATCAAATCGTTTCCAGTCCGCCTCGTCAAGAACTTCCGCCTGGAGCAGTGCGATTCCTTCGGTCACTTTGCGCACGCCGCGTTCGAACCCGGAACGCAGCTTCGCCGCCGCGCTCGTTTGCCAGCAAGCGCAGAGCGGTTCGGGCCCAGACGCCGAGTGCGGAAAAACAACTTGCGCATTGCTTTTTGCCGCGCGCTCGCTAAGAAATACCAGCCACTCGCGCGTCAAGAACGGCATGTCGCAGCTCACGATCAGATTCCATCCGCTATCCGCGGGACTCTTGGCTCCATCTTCGAGCGCGGCGATGATTCCACCCAGCGGTCCCTGCCCGGGCCAACCGTCCGCTACAAGCTGCGCTCCAAATTCCACATATTTATCGGGCGTCGCAACTAATTTCAGGTTTTTCGTCACGCTGCGCATCAGTTTCACCATTCGTGCCAGCATCGGCTGACCATCAAACTCCACCAGAGCCTTGTCCCGCCCAAATCGCGTGCTCCCGCCTCCCGCCAAAATGTATCCAGCGACTCTCGCTTCGCTTTTCCCAGCAGTCATTTTCCCGCTTTCTGCTCCATTTCTCTTCTTTGTACCCTCTCTCTTGTGCTCTCTCTGTTCTCGCGGTGTTAGTTCTTAGCTCTTAGCCCACCACAGGACTGACCTTTTCAAGCCGTCCGCGCCCTTCTGTTTCTTTTACTACAGCTGGTTGCAATACCCATCTCAGTTCCTTTAGAATCAGCAGCTTATGGGGACCAAGACGAGGTTTTGAAATGACTTCTAGCAACCGAAAACTGACTACTCCTCCTCCAGCGGTTCTCTGCCCGGCCGCCGGATCCCCAGCTCGCGCAGTTTCTCCTGCAGACTCTGCCGGTGCAGCCCGATCGTCGCCGCGGTTCGCGAGACGTTCCAGCGATGCTCTGCCAGTTGCCTGGTCAGGTAGGCCACTTCGAATTTTCGCTTGGCCTCGCGAAAATCTCGTTCGCCAATTCCGCTGTCGTGCTCGTCGCCGCGACGCTTCAGCGAGGTCGACTCGCCGTGCACCACCTCGCCGGGCAAATCTTCGACGCCGATCTCGTCGCCGCGGGAAAGCACCAGGCTTCGTTCCAGCGCATTCTTCAACTCGCGCACATTGCCCGGCCAGTCATATTTCTCAATTGTGGTCATGGCGTCGCGCTTGAGCACCGCGGTCCGCCCCAGCCGCGCACCATGCATTTGCAAAAAAGTCTCCGTCAGCAACGCAATATCTTCTTTGTGAGCCCGCAGCGGCGGCAGGTCAATGGTCACCACGCGGAGCCGGTAGAACAAATCCTCGCGAAACTTTCCACCACGAATCTCCGCCTGCAAATTGCGGTGCGTCGCGCTGATCACCCGGACGTCCACCGGAATCGACTGCGTGCCGCCGAGCCTTTCGATGGTGCGATTTTCCAGCACGCGCAACACTTTGGCCTGCGTCACCGGATTCATGTCGCCGATCTCATCCAGGAAAATCGTTCCGCCCGAGGCCAGTTCGAATTTCCCTTTTTTCTGCTGCGCTGCGCCGGTAAACGCGCCGCGCTCGAAACCAAATAATTCCGATTCGATCAGCGTTTCCGGCAGCGCCGCGCAATTCACCGCAACATAGGCTTTGCCGCTTCGCGGCGAGCGCGCATGAATCTCCTGCGCCAGCAAATCCTTTCCCGTGCCACTCTCTCCCAAAATCAGCACCGTCGAATCCGTCGCCGCCACGCGGTCCGCCATTTCGAACGCGCGCCGCATCTCCGCCGAGCGGCCGATCATCTGGCCGAATTGTCCTTCGGTCGTCAAACGCCGCCGCAGAGCGTCATTTTCTTTTTCAAGTGTCACCAGCTTCAGCAGGTTCGACACGCGCTGCCGCAGCTCTTCCAGCTCGAAACCCTTCACCAAGTAGTCCGCAGCGCCAAGCTGCAGCGCTTCGACTGCCGTCTTCGCGGTGTCCAGCGCAGAAACCATTAGCACCGGCACTTCGCCCCCTTGCTCGCGCATCCAGCGCAGAAACGATAGCCCGTTCTGGCCTGGCAACACTACATCCAACAACACCAGGTCCGGTCGCTCGCGAGCAAGTGCTTCTCGCGCCGCTTCGGCCGAATCCGCCTCCGCGATCCGGTACTTGGCCTCCAGCGCTCTGCGCAGCCCGTATCTTGCCGCGGGTTCATCATCCACGATCAAAATGGTCTTCATGATTCTCTTTTCCTTACTTCGTTACTTCGTTGCTTCTTGGTTTCTTCCATCGGTAGCGTCACGTGGAATCGCGTGCCGCGCCCGTTTCGCACGGGGCTCTCCCAATCCACCTTGCCACCGAACTCGGCCACGCGTCGTGCCACAATCGCCAGACCCAATCCTGTTCCTTGCGACTTTGTGGTAAAGAAAGGCTGGAGAATTTTTTCTCGCAGCGCTGCCGGAATTCCCGGCCCATTATCTTCCACCGCGAGCGTACAAACTCCATCGTTCGAAGCAGCAGACACCATGACGTGCCCCCCGCGCGGCGTTGCCTCCAAAGCATTCACCACCAGGTTGGACACAATGTCGTTCACCGCTTCCGCACTAGCCGCCACCGATGCGCTCCCGCCGGAAACTTTTATTTGCATCTGCAGGCCTCGCCGTTCCGCCTCGTGCGACAAGAGGCCCGCCACCTCTTCCACGACCACTCGGGCATCGCAACTGCCAATGGCGCTTCCTCCCCGCACCGCTGGCCGGCTAAATTGCAGCAACTGATTCAGCTTCGTTGAGAGTCGGCCCACTTCTTCCAGCACCATCTTCGTTTCGGCACGCATCGAGTCGGGAAGTTCCGGATTCTCCAGTTGCACCTGCAATATGGTCTTCATGGATCCCAGCGGATTCTTCAGGTTGTGCGAAATGCTCGCCGCCATCTGTCCCACCAGCGCCAGCCGTTCGCGCTCCGCCAATTCCCTTTCCAATCGCAGTTTCTCTTCAATCAGCCGGCACAAATCCAGTGCCCCTGGCAACTGTTCACACAAGAACTCTAGCGCCGCCCTGGTCTCGCCCGAAAGCGCAGCGCCGTGCGGCTCCGCTTCGAGCGCGGCCATCAGTTGGGGCCCTTGCCGTAAAACAAAAACTCGGTCGCTCAGCGCTGCGGAGGCTGCCCGTTCCTCCGGCGTTCTCGACGACGGCCGCAATTCTGCTTTGCTCTGATCGACGAGCGTCAGGTTTACTGCCGCCAGCTCAAACACTTCCTTCACGCGCCCCTCGATGAAACGCACGAGTCCTCGCAGATTTCCCTGCCGGGCTTCCTGCTGAATCTCCGCCGTCAGCCGCTGGACGCGGTCCATTTCTCGGTGAGCCGTCTCCTGCAACCTGCGTCCGAGTGCGCGCTGGAGCGGTTCGATAAAAATCACCAACACGAATAGCAATACGGATGCCGAGGCTTCCGGCGGAAGAAGCGGTTCCAGCCAGGTGCCGACACGACGGACAAGGCTCAGGTACAGCAAGGCAAGGAAAGTGGCCGAAATGGCGTACAGAAGATTCTTCTGCCGGCCGATCTGCAAAAAGTTATGCCGAAATACAAGATAGACAAGCACGCTGAAAGGCAAGATCGGGAGCAGCGAAAAAGCCGTAGCCAGCGCCTCTGTCGTCCGCGCCTGCATAGGAAACGGTCCCAAATGCAAGCCATCGACCGCCAGAAAGGACGCGGCGAAAAATGCCAACAGCGCGCAGTGAAAATAGCGCTGTGGCTTATCCGGGGCAGCCGTTGCGAAGCGTCTTTCCCAGCCTCCGCACCACGCCAGCGCAACGGCCAACGTGATGGCGAAACCCTCCCCCAACGAACTGCCGGGCACTAGAAAGTTGAATTGGGGGTCTTGCATGAGAAGTGGAATCCGGCGGATCGCCAAGTGCAAACAAGCAGCATAAAAAAGAAATAATACTGCGAGCTTCCATCGCTTGTTTCTGAGCAGCCCGCGCGTTTCTGCGTATTCCAAGTGCAGATGCATGAGGAGCGCGGGCAACAGGCACAGCCCGGAGGAAATGATTACGATTGCAAATTGATGGAGCGCCACTGGCGGCTGGGGGTAGTAGATCTGCGAGTTCAGCGCCAGGAGCGATCCGCCATAAAAAAAGAACAACGCCAGACATAGAAAAAAGAAAACGCGCTCAAAATTGCGCTGGCGGCGATAGCCGAGAATCACCACCATCCAAAAGAGCTGCAGAAGCGTGCCAAACGTGTAGCCGATAAGCCGGAGGTAGACCAGCAATCCCATGAGCCTTCCGCGTGTCGGATTTTACGCCCGGCCCAACTGCAGTACAATCGCCATGTGCAAGATTTTTCTTGCACCACTTAAACTATTCTAAATACATGGCTTAACCGGATCGGAAATCCACAAGGGATCAGCCGGTCTGTCTGGGAAATGCTTGACATGGCAGGAGTTTCTGCTATATTAGCAGTCGGCTGTGAGGAGTGCTAATTCCCCTTTTCCTTGCAGCTACACTATAAACCCTAAGTTCACCTATGGAGGTTTTTCAAGATGGCAGTGAATCTGACTCCGCTCCACGACCGTGTCATCGTGAAGCGCATTGAAGAGAAGGAAAGCGTCAAGGGTGGCATCATCATCCCTGACTCCGCAAAAGAAAAGCCTATGGAGGGCGAAATCATCGCCGTCGGTGCTGGCAAGCGCGAGAAGGGCGAACTGATCCCGCTGGACGTCAAGCCCGGCGATCGCGTCCTTTTCGGCAAGTACAGCGGTACGGAAATCAAAATCGAGGACGAGGAGTATCTCATCCTTCGCGAAGAAGAAATTCTTGCGAAGCTCAGCGGCGCCGCGAAAGCGGCCAGGAAGTAGTTTTGTCTTTCGGATATAACCCCGGGCTTTGGCCCGGCTGTAGTGGCCCCGACCCGGTCGGGGTGCTTTTTCTTAAAAATCTCGAATCTCGCAAAGAGAATATCAGGAGGAATTACCAGTATGGCGAAGCAGATTGTAACAGGTGAGAATTCCCGCCAGGCGATTTTGCGCGGCGTGAATGCCCTCGCCGACGCAGTGAAAATCACCCTGGGCCCCAAGGGCCGCAATGCGGTGATCGAGAAGAAGTTCGGCGCGCCAATCATTACCAAGGACGGCGTGACCGTAGCCAAGGAAATCGAACTCCGCGATCCACTCGAGAACATGGGCGCGCAGATGGTCCGCGAAGTCGCTTCCAAGACTTCCGACGTTGCCGGTGACGGCACGACCACCGCGACCGTGCTCGCACAGGCCATCTTCCGCGAGGGCGTCAAGACTGTCGCCGCTGGCGCCAGCCCGACCGCTCTCAAGCGCGGCATCGAGCGTGCCGTCGAAGTCGCCGTCGAAGAGATCGAGAAGCTTCACAAGGACGTCAAGGGCGACATGATCGCCCAGGTCGGCACCATTTCCGCCAACAACGACAAGCAGATCGGCGGCATCATCGCCGAAGCCATGAAGAAGGTCGGCAAGGATGGCGTCATCACCGTCGAGGAATCCAAGACGATGGAGACCACCCTCGAAGTAGTCGAAGGCATGCAGTTTGACCGCGGCTACCTCTCCCCGTACTTCATCACCGACCCCGAGCGCATGGAATGCGTCCTCGAGGACGTTCGCATCCTCATCCACGAAAAGAAAATCAGCTCGATGAAGGATCTTCTCCCTCTGCTCGAGCAGACCGCCAAGATGAGCAAGCCCCTCTTGATCATCGCTGAAGACGTCGAAGGCGAAGCGCTGGCCACCCTGGTGGTGAACAAGCTCCGCGGCACGCTGCAGTGCGCTGCCGTCAAGGCCCCTGGCTTTGGCGACCGCCGCAAGGCCATGCTCGA
>WNGP01004521.1_pt1 | contig 11581 bp, 6 predicted proteins | sample 5407671 | NCBI WGS metagenome assembly WNGP01 (sample SAMN13153381, study PRJNA577476) | soil metagenome | isolation source: 40 cm soil or saprolite under Garry oak tree replicate 2 | place: USA:California | collected 2016-06-15 | reverse complement strand
TGAAGATCGATGTCGAGACCGTAGCCCGCCGCGTCGAGCAGTTGCACGAAGCTAACCCCATGCTCGGCCATCGCGGCTGCCGGCTGGCCATCACTTATCCCGAAATTCTCGAGATGCAAGTGCGGGCCATAGTCGAAGCGGCTATCGAATGTCAAAAATCGGGAGTTAAAGTATTACCTGAGATCATGCATCCGCTCACTCTGGACCGTAAGGAGCTCTCCATTCTTGAGCGGGCGACCCGCCGCGTCGCGGAAGACTTGATTCAGAAGTCCGGCGTGAAGCTGAATTATCTCGTAGGCACAATGATAGAGTTGCCGAGGGCGGCATTGTTGGCGGCAGAGATCGCCGAAGTGGCCGAGTTCTTCTCCTTCGGCACCAACGACCTCACGCAAACAACCATGGGGCTCTCCCGTGACGATGCCGGCCGCTTCCTGCCGGACTATGTGGACGAGAAGAAAGCCGGCGTTTTTGCTGCGGATCCCTTCCAGTCACTCGATACCAAGGGCGTCGGGATGCTGATGCGTTGGGGCATCGAGCAGGGCCGCAAAACACGCCCCAAACTCAAGATTGGCATCTGCGGGGAGCACGGCGGCGATGCGGACAGCGTGAAGTTTTGCCATCACGTCGGCATGGACTACGTCAGCGCTTCACCGTTCCGCGTTCCTATTGCGCGCCTGGCTGCAGCTCAAGTAATAGTTGAGGAAAAAGCAGGCGAGAAAAAGAAGAGAAAATAGCGCAGGAGTTCGCTTCGAGTCAATCTAAAGTAATACTTGAAGTCACCGGCGAGCAATTCTTTTCGCAATCCCTGCTCGTCGGCGACTTCATTTTTTTCTACGTAGGCATTTTGAAGAAGAAGTACAGGCCCAGGAAAAAGAAAATAATGTCCGGCGACCACCCTGCCAGAAACGGGGGAAGCTGCCCCACTCCGCCCATGGCTTCCAGAAGTCTTGCCACGGACAAGTAAGCAACGCCGAATCCCATCCCCAGCGCCACGCCTCCCACAGCGCCACGCCTCCCCACCAAAAATGCGAACGGGATAGCCAGGAGCATGCTTACTGGCGCAAGTAGGGGGAAGGCAATCTTTTCGTGCCATTGCACGGTCAGGGTTGAAACATCAAAACCCGCGCGCTGCAGTCCATCAATGTAACTCCGCAGCTCCCGCCAGCTCATCTGGAACGCTTGCCGGACCTCGCGGTTGAAATAACTAGGCGGTTCCGTGAGCTCAGGTAGCGAGGTTATCGGGGGCAGCCGCTCGTAGCGGACAATCGTGCCATCCGCAAAGTCTCGCACCCAACTCCCTTCGAGAACCCATACCTTTTGCGTCTCCGACCAACGCGCCCGCGAGGCGAAGATTCTGCGGCGCACCTGAAACGTCACCGGATCAATCTCCAGCACCGTGAGCCCGCCAAAGAGGTTTTGCGTGGGGTCAAAGAGGTCGTAATTGTAGATTTTCGAGCCGTCGCCGAATATCCAGCGCTGTGGGTGAGTGTACGTCTGGGGCGGCTTTCCTTTGATCAAGTTATGAAGCGCGTCCTGCCGCTGGTTCGCGTACGGCAGATAGGTATCGTCGAGCACGATCATGATTATGGCCAACGTCAGCCCGGCAAGAAGCAGCGGCACCGCCAGCCGGTACAGACTAATGCCGCTGGCCTTGATGGCCACGATTTCATTGTTCTTGCTCATGATCCCCAGCGTCACGAGGACGGCAACCAGCGCGCCCAGCGGCGCCAGTTGATAGAGAAGATAGGGAGCAAGGTAGCGGAAATAATCAACCACGATCAGAAAGGGGACGCGGTGGCGCGCAATGTCGTCGAGTAACTCGAAGAACGTGAAAGTCTCAAATAGAAAAACGAACGCTCCCATCAGCACCGCGAAATAATAAAAAAAACGGCGCAAAATATAGATGTCAATCACTTGTGGGAAACTTCCACTGGACCGCACTATGATTTCCTGTGATACACGCTCGCCATTCAATCCATTTGCCGTCGCCGTTCTGGTGCGGGCTTGGGCTCTCCGGCGGCGCAACAGACGTCTTCGGGATTGCAAATAAATCATTGGACGCAGCCACCGGTTTTCGCCCCGGAACTGCTCCATCCGCGGCAGGAGCGTCAGCCCCAGCGCTACAAGCACGGCATTGGCAATCCAGATTCCCGCAGCCGGCGACAGCGTCCCTTGCCGCGCCAGCCCAGCTCCCATTACAGAGAGCAAGTAGTACGAAGCAATGAGAATTACTGCGAGTAACGCCCCCGCCGCCCGGCCGCCGCGCCGCGGCCGCGCGCCCAGCGGAACGGCGACCAGCGCAAAGGCAAAGCAGGCAATCGGAAATGCAAAGCGCCGGTGAAGCTCCACGCGGGCTTCGCGCCAGCCCGGGCCGTTATCATTCAATAGTTCGTGGTTCGAGCGCTCCGGATTGTTCAGTTGGCGCGGTTGGGTAACTGCCAGTCCACTGAACTCGATGGGCCAGTCGCTCTGGCCGAATGCCGTAACGGAGTAGTGGTCCGCATCCTCGCGCGAAAATTCGTGCGTGGTGCCGCCCTGCAGATGCAGCTCCAACTTGCCCTGTTTCGGTTCCGCAATAACAATCGCGTTTTCCGCCAGCGTCAGTTGCGAGCCGCTCTCCGCGCTGGTCTGCGCGAGAAAAACGCCATGCCATTGCGTCCCCGCGGCGGTCACATCGTTAATGTAGAGAATCAGCCGCGGGAAGCGCTCGTCGAACACGCGTGGTTGCAACGCAAAGGACACCTGCGATGTGACCAAATCGGCCTGCAAAGATCGGAACGTCCTCAGAGCAACCGGACCAAGCCAAGTCGTCATTGTCAGCGTCACTACCGCGCCTGTGAGTGCTAACACGCCAACGGGAAGCAAAATCCGCCGGCGGCCGACTCCCAGCGCCGTCATCGCGATGATTTCGCTGTCCGCCGACATTCGCCCGAGCCCCAGCAGGACACCAATCAGTGTGGCCATCGGCACGGTAAACACAAATACGGCCGGAAATATGCACAGAAAAAACTTCAGAACCTGCGCTCCCGAGCCGCTGTGCCGAACAAAAAGCTCCATCAAGCGTATGAGTTGCGGCACGAAAAAGACGAAGGTAAAGACGACAAGTCCGAGGAGTGCGTGGCGGAAAACTTCGCGGACGATATAGCGGTCCAGGATGCGCATGACGCGAACGGTGAGTGTAACACGGTCGCGACAGCGTTCGTCTTTCTGGGTTCCGCGTCTTTCTTCTGAGAGCTAGTGCGCACGCGCTCTAAAGCGCCAATCTATCCGCGCACGGGGTGCGGACTCTCCAGGTAAGCCCAGCGATCCACGATTTGCCGGTTGGCGATCCTCCAAATCACAATTCCGGAAAATTCCAGCCGCTGCTTCGATGCCGCGTCGGTGCCCGTCCAATGGTTGCGCACCACCACTTTGTCGTCCTCGGCGATCATGTCTTCGATCATTACCCGCAAATCGGGAACTTTCTTGAGCGCTGCGCCGACGTACTGTATCGCCCCTTCTGGGCCCGGAGGCAGTCCCGGCGGGACATCTGCCCCGTGATCGACGAACCCGGGCGCGAAATTCACCTCACCGATGCGCAGGTTTTTTCGGTTCACGAATTCTTCAAAATGATTGCGGATGAATTCCTTCATCTCCGCATGCGTCATTCCGGTCTTGGGATTCTTGATTTCCGATTGTCCCGGTGCTGTGCTCATTCCGGCTCTCCCTGTTCAGGCAGACGCGGCCTGATCTCGAAATTCCTTGGCGTTCACCTTCAAATAGTGATCGAGCATTACGGGCGCGCGTTCGATCAACGACTGTAGCAAGCCATCCGTTTTCGCACCGCCACCTTGCTTGTAATACTGCTGAAGGTCGAGGAGCGCCGTCACCTGCCACTCCGGCATGCCCATGCCGAGCATAGCTTCGCGCTGTGCCGATTCCGGAATGTCCACGTAATTCACCGTACGGCCGGCAACCTTGGAAATTCGCTTCGCCAACTCCTGGTTCGATATCGCTTCTGGGCCATTCAATTCATAAGTCTTTCCCGCATGCGCGCCACCGTGAAGCGCTTTGACGGCAACGACCGCGATGTCACCCACGTCCACATAGCTGATTTTCGCGTCACCCATCGCCACGTAGAACGCGCCCTGCGCCCGAATGCTGGGGGCGTTGTAGGTAACAATGTTCTGCAGAAACCCATTGGGTCGCAGGATCGTGTAGCTCATTCCTGATGACTTGAGCTTGTCTTCCACCTTGCGATGCCAACTTGGAAACGATTTCCCATAATCTCCCGCGCCGAGTGCCGAATTCAGCACCACGTGCTTCACGCCGGCCTCCTGGCACGCGTCCAGCATGTTGCTTTCGAGGTCCACGAGCTGAGGAATCGGAGAACACACCACATACACGCAAGTCACGTCGTCCAGAGCCTTGCGCAAGCTCTGCTTGTCCGCATAATCCGCCAGCACAGGCTCACATCCCGAGGGTGCCTTGGCGGCCTCCTCCTTGGACCTGTACATCGCGCGGACCTTGGACTCTTTCCGGATCGCTTCCTGCAAAACCGCTTTGCCAACGCTCCCGCTGGCGCCGGTGATAAGGATCATTTTCTTGCCCCCAATTTATGAAGCTCGCCCAGCCAGCCGAATTCAGGCTGTCTCGTACGAGCCGAATACTTCCAGGCCATGGTATAACGGCTTTCTACCGCGGTGAAGTACGCACAAATTTGTAAGCCCGGAGCCCTCGATGAAGGCACACTACAACTGTCCCGTTCAGGCGACCATCAACGTCCTGAGTGGCAAGTGGAAAGTCCAGGCCGTCTGGCATCTTTCATTTGGCCCGTGCCGCTTCGCCGAACTCCGCAATCTTCTGCGAGGCGTCAGCGAAAAGGTTCTCACCGCCCAGCTCCGCGAGTTGGAAAAGGATGGGGTCGTCAACAGGACGGCAGCGCGCTCCTCGCCGCCAAAAGTCAGCTATTCACTCAGCTCCTCCGGCCAGACCCTGATCCCGCTCCTCGAAGGCCTGTGCGACTGGGGCTCCAGGCAATTCGGAATCAAGCCGAATCTGCCTCGTAATTCCCACCCGGCAAGAACGTAGTGGCCGATTGCCGACTCATCACACACCTCCTCTAAATTGTGCCCGGTCTGGGAGCGGAAGCAACTTCTTGGGCGGGGCGGCGTCGAACTAATTTACAGAAGAATGCGTACCTTGAATGGGCGCAAAGGATGGGTCCAAGAACTCGCACTACATGGGCAGGGGCGTTTAGCCGCTGAAGTGGAGGCTGGATATGGGAACGTTGGGGCAGGATATTCGGTATGCGCTGAGGAACCTGGGTAAGGCCCCCGGATTCGCGGTGGTGGCGATCATCACTCTGGCACTGGGAATTGGCGCTTCCACGGCGATTTTCAGCGTGATGGACAATATTCTGATGGAACCCTTTCCTTACCCCGATGCCCAGCGGTACTTTTCCGTGCTAATCCACGATACGGAACGGAGTGAGCCGGGAGGGCGAGCCGGATACACCGGACCGGAGTTTTTGGATTATGTCGAACAGAATCATGTATTCGACCGCGTGATCGCCAATGACCAGACGGACGTGTTGTACCGCTCGGGAGAGGGGACAGAGCGGTTCGACGGGAATTTCGTGACGCCCGGCACGTTTGAGTTCCTGGGGATGCCGGCGTTGTTGGGGCGGGTGATGCAGCCGGCCGATTACGAACCCAGTGCACCGCCGGTGTTCGTCCTGCGTTACAAGACGTGGGTGAAGAAGTTCGCCGCCGATCCGGGAATTGTCAACAAGACCTTTGTCTTGAATGGGGTATCGCGAACGCTGATTGGGATTATGCCCCCGCGATTTGGATGGGGCGATGCAGACATGTGGATTCCGGCAAAGCCAACTCGGGCAGCGACCGGAAAAGTTATCGCTGGAGCGTTTCGGCAGCGCTGGTTTTTGCTAGGGCATTTGAAGCCCGGCGTTTCCACGAAGGAGGCGGAGGCGGACTTGACGGTTGTGGCCAAGCAGCTAGCGACGGTATATCCGGCGGATTACCCGAAACACTTCACTGTGCAAATAGAGTCATTGACGAATCTCGTGGTGGGTAGGTTCAAGACGACGCTTTATATCGTCCTGGCGGCGGTTGGCCTGCTGCTGTTGATCGGCTGCGGCAATGTAGCGAATCTTCTGCTGGCGAGAGCGACCACCCGGGAAAAGGAGTTTGCCATCCGATCTGCGCTGGGGGCCAGCCGCAGGAGATTGATTCGGCAGCTTCTGGTGGAGAGCTTGCTTCTGGCGATTGGCGGGGCGGGTGTGGGCACGCTGATGGCGTGGGGAGGGCTGAAGTTCCTCGTCGCGCTGATGCCGCAGGAGATTATCCCAGCCGAAGCGGTGATCCGGCTAAATACGCCGGTGTTGGCCTTCACCCTGTTGACAGCCGTGCTGACGGCGTTGGTGTTTGGCCTGGTGCCGGCCCTGAAGGCAGCGCGAAAGGATTTGAACGAACCGTTGCGCGACAGCGGCAAGGGGATCAGCGGCGGCTTCAGGCATGGCAGGCTGCGTGATGCGGTGGTGGTGCTGGAAGTGGGACTTTCGTTGACGCTGCTGGTTGCGGCAGGACTGTTGATGAGAAGTTTTGTCGCGCTTCGCGAAGTGCACCTCGGGTTGCAACCGGATCATGTTCTGGTGGCAAGGCTTCCGTTGCCATTGGAGCGCTACAAGACGGCAGACCAGGTTGCGGGATTCTATCGCCCGCTGCTGCAGCGGCTGAAAGCACTGCCGGGAATCGTTGAAGCAACCGAAACCAGCACGCTGCCGCCATACGGAGGGATTCCGAGTGACATTGAGATTCCAGGCAAGACGCATGCCGAAAAATGGAACGCGATGTTTCAGCTGGTCAGCGAGGGATATTTTCCGGTGCTGAAAATCCAGTTCGTGGGCGGAAGGGGTTTCACAGAAGCTGAAGTCAACGGAGCGCGCAAGCTTGCGATTGTGAACCAAACGTTTGTGAAAAAGTATTTGGGAAACGAGAATCCGATCGGAAGGCAAGTAAGAATCGCACAGTTGGCAGAGTTCGATGACGCGGTCAAAGAGCCCATGTTTGAAATTATTGGGCTGGTGGCGGACGCAAAGAACCGGGGATTGCAAGATCCCGTCGAGCCGGAGATTTGGGTGCCCTTTACGGTGACGGGTTCGGCGTTCCGCGGGATTCTGGTGCGGACCGCAAAAGAACCGTTGACCATGTTGAACGCCGTGCAACATGAAATCTGGGCCACCGATGCCAGCGTGGCGGTGACTCTAACCGGGACGCTCGAAGGCTACATCAGCCAGTTTTCCTACGCGGGACCGCGCTTTGGGTTCATGCTCATGACCATCTTCAGTTGCATTGGTCTGGTGCTGGTAACGCTTGGCGTTTACAGCGTGCTTGCCTACACGACGGCGCGCAGAACACATGAGATCGGGATACGGATGGCTCTGGGAGCGGAAGGCCCGGATGTCCTCAGGTTAGTGGTTAGCATGGGGCTGCGATTGGTCGCGATTGGTGTAGCTCTTGGGCTGATCGCCAGCTTGGCGTTAGGCCGAGTCATCGCCACGCAGCTTTGGGGAGTGTCTCCTTACGACCTATGGACGCTGACCTGTGTTCCTGCGCTACTCATGATAACTGGCTTGCTAGCGTGTTGGATTCCAGCGCGCCGCGCCGCGACCGTCGATCCACTAGTTGCGCTGCGCTATGAGTGAAGGAACCTTGCGATCCAGTTGCACCTGCTGACGCGAAATTTTGACTCGATTCTGCAATCCTAAATCCCTCCAGTTACAGCGGCTGCGAGCAAACTCTGCGCATCGGCGCTACAAGAGTTGGCAACCGCTTCCACAGCTCCGTTTCTCTTACCGTCGATTACATGATAGTTTTTCTTACAGTGGTTCTTTTCGTAGTCAAGATTGGCGGGCTCAGATCTGTTGAATCGAGCCGCACCACTGCTTCAATCTTCGACTGTCACCGGGATACTCTCCGGTCAAGCGACTTATACGGGAGCAACGCGAGCGATGAAGCGGGTCCATCTAGTTGTCTTGTGGCACATGCATCAGCCGCAGTATCGCGACCCCGAAAGCGGGCGCTATGTCCTCCCGTGGACGCGCCTGCACGCCCTGAAAGACTACTGGGGCATGGTCGAAGTGCTCCGCGAATTTCCCGGCTTCCATGCCACCTTCAACGTCGTGCCTTCCCTCGGCCTTCAAGTTGAGGAGTACGCCAGCGGCAGCTTCAACGAGCCCTGGTTTTCCCTGGCGTTCAAGAATGCGGAAGAACTGACCCGCGAGGACAAAGCGGAAATCATCGCCCGAGCGTTTCAGGTGAATCACGAGCGCCTGATGTCGCGCTGGCCGCGCTTCGTCGAGCTATTCGAATGGTCGCGTCCCGCGGGCGGCGCGCAGGCGCTTGTTTCCTTCACTCCGCGCGACTGGCGCGACTTGCAGCTCCTTTCTCAGTTGGCCTGGATGGAAGAGTCCTGTTTCGAAAAGGATGACGTTGTCAGCCGCCTGGCCACGAAAGGGAAGGACTACGTCGAGCAAGACAAATCCGCCCTGCGAAAAAAACAGCTTGAACTCTTGGGCTTGGTGCTCCCTGCGTATCGCGACGCCGCGCAGCGCGGCCAGATTGAAATCAGCACGACTCCGTTCTATCACCCCATCCTTCCGCTGATCTGCAATTCCGATATTGCGCGTGTCGCCAATCCTGCCACGCCTCTCCCACGACGCGCGTATCGCCGCCCGGAGGATGCGCGCGAACAATTGCGGCTTGCCCGCGAATATCACGAAAGAGTTTTTGGCGCGAAGCCCGCCGGCCTGTGGCCTTCCGAAGGCTCGGTCTCCGATCAGGCGCTAACGATTGCCGCCGAAGAAGGCTTTCGCTGGTTCGGGACGGACGAGGGGGTCCTCGGCCGCACGCTCAACGTCGCATTCTTCCGCGACGGCAATGGCATTCCCGCCAACGCCGATCGCCTCTACAAACCTTGGCAGGTGCAAGTAGCTCCGAACGGCATCACCGGATTGTTTCGCGATCACCACTTGTCCGACCTTGTCGGTTTCGTCTACAGCCGCATGGACGCCAAGGCAGCAGCAGCCGATCTCCATGCTCGAATGCGCCATCTCGGTGAAACCGTGCAGAGCAATCAGCCGCTGACGATTTGCCTTTTCCTCGACGGCGAAAACGCCTGGGAATACTACCCGGGCAACGGACGCGCGTTCCTCCGCGAGTTTTACGCGCGCGTTCAGGGCGACCAGGATTTCCGCGCGTTGACTGCCAGCGAAGCCATCGCCGCCGCTGGCGAAATTCCCGCCACCACCGGGATTTTCCCCGCGTCGTGGATCAACGCAAACTTCGATGTCTGGATCGGCCACGCCGAAGACGTCGCCGCCTGGGAATTACTCTGGGACGCCCGCGAAGCCTACGCCCGCGCAGTCGAAGCGCGCATGCAGGGAAGAGCCGACGCGCCCACCGAAACCGCCCTCAAGGAAGCCCGCGAATCGCTCCTCGCCGCGGAAGGAAGCGACTGGTGTTGGTGGTTCGGCCCAGAGCACAGCACCGCAAACGACGCCGAATTCGATGCGCTCTATCGCAAGCACCTCACCGCTATCTATCTCGCTCTGGGCCAGATGGCGCCGGAAGAATTGGCCAAGCCCATCAAGCGCCAGCCGGAGCACGCCGTGCAGCTCGCTCCCACCGGCTGGCTGAATATCAAGATTGACGGCCGGGATACTTCCTACTTCGAATGGCTCGGGGCCGGCCTCTATTCCCCGGAGCGCCGCGGCGGCTCCATGCACGGACGCGTCTTCTACCTTCACGAACTGCGCTACGGCTTCGAGGAAGGCCGCTTCTGCGTGCGCATCGATCCGTTCCCGGAGGCGCTCGGCGAGCTGGAGGACCCCGAGTTTCGCATCACGATCGGAGGCGCCGAGGAAGTGACCATCGTCGTCAATCTCGAGCGAGGCCACGTACAAGGGTTCGCCGTCGAAAAGGACCGCCTGTGCCTGCTTAACCCCAAGCTTGTCGCGGAGGTGGCGTTCGAGCGCGTTCTGGAAGTGGCCATCAACAAGGACCAGCTCCAGCTAGCGGGGCAGACCAAGCTGAGACTCGGCGTGGCCCTGTGGCACGGAGGTTTGCCCGTCGACGTTCTGCCTGCCGAAGGCTTCTTGGATGTGAATCTTGGCGAAGATCACTCCGCCTGGTCACCGGAAACGTAGCAGCAGGTCTTTCAGACCGTCGCCTTGGCGGGCGGAGCGTGTCCCGACCCAGTCGGGAGCCCGGCTTTGTAGGGGCGGGCTTGCTCGTCCACGCCGACTTTTTTGGGAGTATCTTGGCAATCCGTCGCCGGAGTGGCAGAAACCTCCTCTGCAACAGTTAAAGGTTTTCGTGAAGTCTTGTAGGGACCGCCTTCGGAAGTTGCCAGCGCGTTGCTAAAGTTTTACTTTAAGTCCGCCTTCGGATGATTTTTGATACCTCTTTGCTTGTCATCCTGAGCAACGACCGAAGGTTCCGACCTTGTCGGAAAGGATCTCAGCTGATCCGCACCCCGGCGTGAACCACTGGTTAGAACAACTTGACCGCCAGTTCCTGCGGACGATCCCCCACGGGAATCATCGTCAGCAAAAAATTCGTCCGCACACGAATGACGGCCAAGTCGCCGGACCCCTGGCTCACCACCAGGAGCAAGTTCTCATTCGGATCGAACCGCAACGCCCCCGGTGAATCCCCCGCCGGAATAGGGAAGCCTTTCCCCGGATCACGCACAATCCGCCGATTAAGAATATCCACTGGCGTGACGCGCCCCGCCGCCGTGTCCGAAACATAGAGCAGGTTTGCATCGCTGCTAAGGACGCCGCGCGTGGGCGCCGAGCCGAGCTCCATGTAGTCGCCCACCTCGTGCGTCTCGGTGTTGATCACCTGTAGCCCGTGAGCCTCCGGCGAGATCACGTAGAGTTCGCCGCCATCGGGCTTCAGCAGCATGTCCGTGGGCTTGCCGGCCAGTTCGAGATGGGTGACCAGAACGCTGCGACGAAGGTCCACCACGGAGATGCGGCGCTCGCTGCGGCTCAGCACGAACGCCAGGGAACCGTCGGGCAAGACGGCGACGTCCTCGGGCTGCGGGACGACGGAAACGCTCCCGCGCAGCGCGAGCGTCGCCGCGTCATGAATGCCCAGCGTTCCGTCGCGGCGATTCAAGACGAGGACGCTCTTACTGTCCGGCGTGACGTGCGCCAGGACGGGTTCGCGCCCCGTCGCTGCGCGTCCCACCACGCCGCGTGATTTAACGTCAATCGCCACGAGGGTGTTGTTTCCGGATGCCGTCGCGTAGACGCGGTTGCCGTCCGGCGAAAAATCCAGCGCGTAGGGCAGCGGCCCCACGGCGATGCGCGCCGTTACCTGTCCGGCGAAATGATTGGCGCGCGGATCAAGCATCCAAACATACCCGCCCGCTGTGCTCACGCCGAAAATCTCCGGCCGCGTGGGATGCTCGCGCATCCCGGAAAGCCCCGGCCCGACAGCGATGCGCGCCACCGCTTTGAGCTTTACGAGATCCACGACGGTAACATTGCCGTCCGCCGTTGTAACGTAAG
>WNGP01005367.1_pt1 | contig 11582 bp, 8 predicted proteins | sample 5407671 | NCBI WGS metagenome assembly WNGP01 (sample SAMN13153381, study PRJNA577476) | soil metagenome | isolation source: 40 cm soil or saprolite under Garry oak tree replicate 2 | place: USA:California | collected 2016-06-15 | reverse complement strand
GAACCTGCGCGACTGGTGGCAGCCGTCCGACTCGGTGCACTTCGTCGAACAGGCGGCGCTCGTCGAACGTCAATTCAACGAGTACATCCAGATCGACACCTTCCACGTGAACGGCAAGCTCACCGAGGGCGAGAACATCGCCGACTGGGGCGGCCTGCTGACCGCCTATGACGCGCTCGAGAGCCGGCTCGCGCGACAGGGGGGAGGACGGCCCGGGCTGATCGAGGGCTATACACCGGAACAGCGGTACTTCATTGGCTACGCACAGAGCTGGCGCGTCCATGTGCGCCCCGAGCAGCTGCGCACCCGGGTGACGGTGGACCCGCACGCCCCCGAGCAGTGGCGGATCAATGGGCCGCTGTCGAACATTCCGGCGTTCGCGCAGGCGTTCGGCTGCAAGGAAGGCGACCCGATGGTGCGGCCGAAGGAGAAAGTGCCGAGCATTTGGTAAACGACCACCATTCTGCCAGAGGTTAGAGATGCGCTCGCTTGCACGTCCTTTTCTGGTGCTTACCGTCGCGCTGACGCTCGCCGCGCGCCCCGCCGGTTCCACCGCCGACGACCTCCGGGGTTTCACGCCGCAATCGGCCAGTATCGAGCGCGACTGGGAGACGAAATTCCGTGCGCTGCCGTCACCGGACTCGCTCCGGTCCTACATGCGGCACCTCTCTGCTCGGCCGCATCACGTCGGCTCGCCCTATGATCGAGACAATGCCGAGTGGATTCTCAGCAAGTTCAAGAGCTTCGGGCTCGACGCGCACATCGAAGAATTCGACGTGCTGTTTCCTACGCCGCTCGAGCGCGTCGTGGAGCTCGTCGCGCCGACGAAGTTCGTCGCCAGCCTGCGCGAGCCGCCGGTCAGCGGTGATCCCACGTCGGCGCAGCAGAACGAGCAGCTCCCCCTACAACGCGTATTCGATTGACGGCGACGTGACGGCTCCGCTCGTGTACGTGAACTACGGCGTGCCGGCCGATTACGAGCGACTCGAGCGCATGGGGATCTCCGTGAAGGGCGCGATTGTGATCGCGCGTTACTTCGGTTCCTGGCGTGGCATCAAACCCAAGGTCGCGGCCGAGCACGGGGCAGTCGGGTGCCTCATTTATTCCGACCCGCGGGACGACGGCTATGTGCAGGGAGACACCTACCCGCGCGGGCCATGGCGTCCGCGCCTCGGCGTGCAGCGCGGCAGCGTGATGGAGATGGAGGTATATCCGGGTGATCCGCTGACGCCCGGCGTGGGCGCGACCAAGGACGCGCAGCGACTGCCGATCGCGCAGGCGAAGACCCTCACCAAGATTCCCGTTCTGCCGATTTCCTATGCCGATGCCCAGCCGCTCCTGGCCGCCATCGGAGGGCCCGTTGCACCAGCGGAGTGGCGCGGCGGCCTCGGCCTCACCTACCACGTCGGGCCGGGTCCAGCGCGCGTGCATCTGCGGGTCAAATTTGACTGGAGCCTGAAAACACTGCGCGACGTGATCGCGCGGATCCCCGGCAGCACGGAGCCCGATGAGTGGATCATTCGCGGCAACCACCACGATGCCTGGGTGAACGGCGCGGAAGATCCCATCTCGGGGCAGGCGCCGCTGATCGAAGAAGCGCGCGCGTACGGCGAGCTGCTCAAGCTGGGCTGGAAGCCACGCCGGACGATCATCTATGCGGCCTGGGACGGCGAAGAGCCGGCGCTGCTCGGCTCAACCGAATGGGTCGAAGCCCACGCCGATGAGCTGTCGCACAAGGCGGTGGCGTACTTGAACAGCGACACGAACGGCCGTGGCTATCTCGGGATGGCGGGCTCACACTCGCTGCAACGTTTCATCAACGACGTCGCGCGAGACATCGAGGATCCCGAGACGCGGCTCAGCGTGTGGAAGCGCGCGCAGCTGCGCGCCGTCGCGGATGCGGCGGGCGCAGACCGCCGAAAAGAGATTCGGGCGGAGCACGATCTCCGCATCGGGGCACTCGGCTCAGGTTCGGACTATTCGCCGTTCCTCCAACACCTGGGCATCGCGTCGCTCAATCTTGATTACGGTGGTGAAGACGGCGGCGGGATTTATCACTCCATCTACGACGATTTCGCCTGGTACACGCGATTCAGCGACACGTCGTTCGTGTACGGTCGTGCCCTCGCCCAGACGGTCGGGACGGCGGTCATGCGGCTCGCGGACGCCGAGGTGGTGCCATACGAATTCACGGCCTTCGCGACGACGGTGGGACGGTACGGCAAGGAAGTGGAAAAACTGCTGCAGGACGCTCAAGAGGAAACGGCCGAGCGCAACCGCCAGCTCGATGACGGGGTCTTCGCGGCAACCGCCGATCCGCGCGAGCGCTCGGTGCCGCCGCCGCGCCAGGATGCGCCGCCGCACCTCGACTTTGCACCGCTGCAGAATTCGATCGATGCGATCACGCGCGCCGCCGACCGCTACGAGAAGGCCTTCACCCACGCGCAGGCGACCGGCACGGCATTCGCACAACCCCCCGTGGCTGCGCTCAACGCGACGTTGATTCGGACCGAGCGCGCGTTGCTGGTAAGCGAGGGATTACCGCGGCGGCCGTGGTTTCATCACGCGATCTACGCGCCCGGTTTCTACACGGGATATGGGGTGAAGACCCTGCCGGGCGTGCGGGAAGCCATCGAACAGCGCAACTGGAAGGAAGCCGATTCGCAGATCACGCTCGCCGCTGGTGTCCTCAGCGCCGAGGCGGAGGAGTTGGATCGGGCGGCAGCGCAGCTCGAGCAGCTCGCTCCGTAAACACGGCTTTGGCAGCCGCCAGGGTGCGTAACACGCCGGCCTGCTCCGCCGGCGTGTTCCATGCGGTACTGGCCCGCGTCGCCTCGTCCATGCGGTCGATCCAGCTCGCAAAGAACGCGGCGTCGACGGCCGATCGCACCGGCTGCTCCCCCACCGTGACGTAAATCGGGCTCGTCGACGCAAACGGGTAGAGATCGAGCACCGGCATCTCGGCCCGATCGCTGTACCCGCGCAGCACATACCAGCCGCTGGTGCTCACGGGGATCGAAATCGTGTCCGTCACCTGAGTCCGATCGCCGCGCAACGGGATCGTCGCGACGACCTTTCCATTGCCGATGACCTCCAGATGATCCAGCGGCACGTTCGAACGCATAGCGACTCGAGCTGATAGCCGATGGCTGCCGGCTGGCCGCATGATCTCGTCACCGCTCCCCCGACCTGCGATTGAGAATTCGAGCAGCGGCGCGTTCGTGACAAACGTCTTGCCCGCCTTGATTCCCGCGAGCCAATGCCCGTGATCCAGGCGCGTCCCCGAACGCACGAACACGCGGACGAGACCCGGCGGCCCGCGCAAGCTCGCGAAGTTCGGGAACGCATCGGTGCCGGCGGCCGCCGGCAGGCGAAATCCACAGTTCAGCAACCGGTACCAGATCTCGGACGTGATGAGGTGGTCCGAGTATCCCATCACCTCGAGATAGTCCACCTTGCCAAGTGCGACGTCGACCGGCAGCTCGTAGAACAACGGCGCCGTGGTGTCTGCCGGATCGGGCTTCGTATCGAACGGATGGACGTAGCCGACGAGGGCTCCCTGCGCATGGGCGAGATCGGCAACCCCGGCATTCGTGAGGGCGAGACTCGCGGCGGCGGTGTTGGGATAACCCGCGTACTCGGGGAGCAGATAGTGCGAGGTGAGTCCCAGAAGCCCGAGGTGACCCCAGACGCTGGTGTGAAATTCCTGGGAGTGCCTGAGCAGAAACGTGGGGCTCGATACCGGACCCTGGTCCGTACGGAAATAGGCGATATCGGGAATCCGCTGTTCCTTGTTGACGATCAGATTCTCGACGACGTGCAGATCCTCGGCCCGCGCCTGGAACGCGAGATGCGCCGGGGTGTTGCGGTAGGCGCCGCCGTAGTTCATGTGCACGTGGACGTCGCCAGACCACCATCCCTGGGCTGGAAGGTTGGCAACGCGCTGGAGAGCTACACGTTGCGTGACTCGCATACCCGTCGGCACGTTCACGTCGGCACGATAGATCCGGTATTCCGGGCCCTTCCAAACCTCCACGTGCACCTGCCCCGCCGGGACCGTTAGTTCGCTGTTTCCTGTCGAGTGGAAATAGGAATACTCGAATTGCCGCTCCGACCGATCGAACGCTTCGTCCGCATGGCGCCACGCGTCGTCCGGCGCATAGCCGCGGCCTTCGACGGTAGTCACGGAGATTCGTGCAGGAGTGGCTAGCCCCCTGCGATCGACCACGTCGATGCGCAAGGTCCCCACTGGCTCACGATAATGGCGTTCGAGTGCTTCGACGCGTTGTTGCTTGCCTCCCGGCACATCAATGACCCACAAGGAGGTGCCAGGACCAGACCGCCCTTCAGGGCGCGTGCCATCGCCGAGCCGGCGCCCTTCGCTGCGCTCAGGGCGGGCTTTCAGCGCACGGTCAGGTTCGTTCGAGATGTAGGCAATCCGCTTGCCGTCGTGCGACCAACGCGGCGCGGTCGCATCGAACTCGCCGTAGGTCAGGGGAAACGGATCGCCGCCTTCGCTCGTCATCAGCCACAGCTGATTCCATTGGCGGCCCAGGTAGGAGCTGTAGACGACGCGCGTGCCATCGGGCGACCAATCGGGACGCGCCTTCCACGTCGTCTCCTCGTACCGTAGCTCGCGCAGTGGCGCACCGGCGCGCGCGTCCATGCGCCAAAACCCGCCCGTGCCGTGAATGTGCCCGCGATTGGAGACGAAAATGATTTCCTTCCCATCGGGCGACCACGTCGGCGAGATGTAATGGTCCCACGTGCTGTAGTAGTAGCGTGGCAGCTTGCTGTCGTTGTCGTCGGTAATCCGTAGGGGCGCAGCATGCTGCGCCCCTACATCGGGCACTCCGGGGCTCAGGATGAAGATGTGCCAGCGGGCGTTGTACAGCGACGAGACGAACGCGATGCGCGTGCCGTCGGGCGACCAGCGCGGCTCGAGGTTGACCGCGCCATTGGCCGTGAGCGACGTGACGTTCCCGGACGCCAGATCGAGCAGCTCCAGCTCGATCCGGTCATGGGCATAGCGGGCGAAGACGACCGTCCGGCCATCGGGCGACCAGTCGGGCTGGTAGTCGTATACCGGACCTGAGGTGAGCTGCGTGGCGACGGGCGATCCAACGCGTTGCCGCCAGAGCGTGCCTTGCATCGAGTAGATCAGCTCGGTGCCGTCCGGTGACCAGGTGGCAGAGCTGGGCCCACTGGTCGCCTGCGGCACGTACATCTCGCGCCAGTAGTACGCGTGCGGGAGCGCGACCTGCTGCAGAACGGGTGCACGCTGTGCGTGTAGGGGCGCAGCATGCTGCGCCCCTAGCAACAAGACCGCGCCTAGCGCGAAGCGGCGAGCCATCGTTCGATCGATGCGCGCAGCAGGGGAAGCGGCACCGCGCCGTTTTCCAGCACATGATCGTGAAACACACGAATGTCGAATCGCTTGTTCAACTGCTGCTCGGCCAGGCGGCGCAGCCGCCAGATCTCGAGCCGCCCCAATCCGTAGGACAAGCCTTGCGCCGGCCAGACCGGATAGCGATCGACACCAACCTCGGCGCGGAGCAAGGGCACGTGGGTGTGCTCGCGGATATAGTCGATCGATTGCTCCCGCGTCCATCCGAACGCGTGGATCCCCGTGTCCACGACGAGCAACGTCGCCGACAACGTGATATCGGCCAGCATGCCGAGCCGCGCCGTGTCGGACGAATACAGACCCATCTCGTCGGCGAGCTGCTCGGCGTACTCCCCCCACCCCTCCCCCATGCCCGCCGACCAGAAATAGCGCGCGATCGCGGGGATCGTGTCGCCGCGCTCCAGCGCAATCGTGCCCTGCAGATGGTGGCCGGGGATCGTCTCATGGAATGAGAGCGGCTCGAGGTCGGCGCGCGACTTGTGCCGTGGATCGTGGGTCGACAGGTAGTAGATGCCCGGCCGGCTGCCGTCCTCGGCGGGAGGATTCCACTCCCCAACGCTCTGGCGCTCGCGAAACGCCGGGTAGGGCTCGACCACCAGCGGCGCGCGGGGCAGGCGCCCGAACCACTTCGGAATCGCGGCACGCGCGCGCTCGATCGCATCACGGGCGGTGCTCAGCATCTCATCCCGCGTGTGGAACGTGAACGCCGTATCGGTCCGGAGCCGCTCGAGCAGCCGCGAGACGTCGCTCGTGCCGAACGAGCGGATCGCGATTGCGCGCATCACGTCTTCGAGCTGGTCAACGGCCAAGAGGCCGATGGCGTGGATCGAATCGGCTGTGAGTGCGAGCCCGGTCGTCGCGCGAATGCTGGCGCGGTAGCAGTCCGAGCCGTGCGGATTCGCCCACACGCCGATGTCCCTCCGGGCGTGCTCGAGGTACTCGGTCGCAAGGAACTCGCGATAGCTCCGCATCGCCGGGATGATCTCGTGGTCGATGAGCTGCGCGAGCTCGGTCCCGAAGCCGGGCGTCGAGTCACGGCGGGCCGGATCGTAGAGCGGCGATTGGTCGATCGGCGTGGCGAGGAGCGTGTCGATCTCGCTCAGCGCGATCTGCACGTTTCTCGCGGGTGCGGTGTACCCTCGCCGCAACCCCTCCCGATGGTTCGCCATCTCGGTCGCGATGTAGGCCGGAATGGCGTGCCAGCGCGCCAGGACCTGCCGCCGCGCGTCTGCGGTGCCGACGCCCTGGAGCGCCGCGAGCGAGGTGATCGTCGACAGCCAGCCGCCCCCGGCGTGGGCCACGCTCCACAGCTCGTAGCGACAGACACGCGTCGCGATCGACCCTTCGATGGCATCACGCATGATCCCGTACGCGATGAATTCCGAGCGGCCCGCGATGCGTGACGGATTGATGTGCTTGAGTGCCACGAGCCAGGCGTCTTCGCGTTCCTGCCACCGCGCCAGCGCGGCGGGCGAGTTGTCGGGCAGCCGCTCGTGCCGGATGTTCGCGACGCCATCCAGCGTCGCCTCGTCAGGATGTTGTTCGAAATACGCGGTGAGATAGGAGTCGGCGAGCTGGCGGACGTGCACCGCGAGCGAATCGGTGTTGGCCTGCAGAACGAGAGCGAGCGCGAGGATCATGATTGGAGGTACAGCCGTTGGGGGTCGAGGACATCGCGGAGCAGCTTCAGCTCCGCTGCGGTCGGCGGCTCGAGCCGGGCCAGTCGCGGCCGGGATTGCAGCGGCCAGCCGACCCCGGCGCGTACCTCGGCGATCTCGACCCCGGGATAGAGTCCCGCGAGCACGAGATCGCCGCTCGCCTTGTCCCGTTCGAGCACACCCTTGTCGGTGATGACCTTGGCCACGCGCTGGCCTGGACTGGTGACGAAATCGACGCGCTCCGGAAACCCGCGGGGCGAGAGCTTCGCCACGATCAGGATGCGTTGCGCGTGGATCGCGATCTCCGCCGCGCCGCCCGAGCCGGGGAGGCGCACCTTGGGCTTCTTGTAGGGACCGATGACGGTGGTGTTGATGTTGCCCTGCCGATCGACTTGCGCGCCGCCCAGAAAACCGACTTCGATCCGGCCGTTCTGCAGAAACAACTGAAATACGTCCGCCATGCCGCACACCATGAGCGACCCGGTGACGAGCGCCGGATCGCCGATCGAGACGGGCAGGCGTGACGGTGTCGCCCCCACCGCGCCCGATTCGTAGATCAGCACGAGGTTCGGCGCATGGGTCCGCCGCGCGAGATTGCAAGCGAGGTTCGGCAAGCCGATGCCCACGAACACGACCTCGCCGTCGATCAGCTCGCGCGCCGCGACGCTCGCCATCATTTCGTCCGGCGAGTAGTCAGAAGCCGTAATTGACTCCGGCGCAGCGCTGCTCTCCCGCCTTGAGCCGCTCCAGCAACCGTGGCTGCTTCGCCATGTACTCGGCGCGGCCCTGCACCCCATACACGAACTCGTCCAGGTAATGCGCCAGCTCGGCGCGGCCCTTCGAGATCGCTTCCCAGGCGACGTAGAAATCGTTGTCGCGGTCGTAATAGCCCTGCGCGTACGACGGATGCGCGCCCCAGGGCTCGACGACCACGGCGCTCACGATGGCGGCGGGAATCAGGGTGCGGTTGGGATCCGAGCGAATCACGCGCTCGTCCACCAGCTCCTCGACCACGACGATCACGCGCTCCGACGCGAACGCGGCCTCTTTCTGCACGCCGAGCAGGCCCCAGATCTGGGCGTTGCCCTGCGCGTCGGCACGCTGGGCGTGCACGATCGTAACGTCGGGGTTCAGCGCCGGGACCGTTGCCAACGATTCCCCCGTGTAGGGGCACGTGACCGACTTGATCCGCGGATTGGCCTTGGGGAGGTCGGTGCCGGCGTAGTCGCGCAGCGTCCAGAACGGCAGCCGCGCCGCGCCCGCGCTAAGCCGCGCCACCATCCCGAAGTGCGAATACTCCTCGATCTCGAGCGTGCCGCCCTCGACTGCGCGGCGAAATGCGTGCAACGAACCAACGCCCGGATTCCCTGCCCACGAGAACACGAGCTTCTTCGCGCAGCCCGCCGCGATCATCTGATCGTAGATCAGATCGGGCGTGAGGCGGCAGAGCGTCAGGTCGCGGCGGCGCTGGCGAATGATCTCGTGCCCCGCCGCAAACGAAATGAGGTGGGTGAATCCCTCGATGACGACGACGTCGCCGTCGCGCACATGGCGCGCGACGGCGTCCTGCATCGACACGACTTTTGACGTTAGTCCGAGATCTCGCGCAGGCACTCGTCGATGATCCGGAGGGCGGTGTCGACATCGTACTCATCCACGACGAGCGGCGGTGCGAGACGCAGTGAGCTCTTGCCGCAGCCCAGGAGGAGCAGGCCTTTCTTGAAGGCCCGGTTCACGATCTCGTGCGGCACTTCCGGCGCGGGCTCGCGCGTCGCGCGGTCCTTCACGAATTCCACACCGACCATCAGGCCGCGCCCGCGCACGTCCCCTACGCCAGCGTATTTATCCTGCAGCTTGCGCGCGCCCGTGATCAGGCGATCACCCATCTTCACGACGTTGGGCAGCAGCTCTTTCTCGACGATGTCGAGCGTGGCGAGCGCCGCGGCGCAGCACACGGGATTACCCCCGAACGTCGTGCCGTGCGCCCCGGGCTTCCACTTCATGACCGATTCCTTCGCGATGATCGCGCCGATCGGCATGCCGCTGCCGAGCCCCTTCGCCGACAGCAGGATGTCCGGTTCGATGGCTTCGTATTCGCACGCCCACATCTTGCCGGTGCGGCCGACGCCACACTGCACTTCGTCGCACACGAGCAGAATGCCGTAGCGATCGCAGATCGCGCGCAATTCCCGCAGATAACCCGCCGGCGGGACGACGTAGCCGCCCTCACCCTGGATCGGCTCGACAAAAATCGCGGCCACGCTGTCCGGCGGCACTTTCTTGACGAACAGCTCCTGCTCGATCCACGAGGTACAACGGGTCGTGCACTCCGATTCGCCGCGGCAGTACTCGCAGCGATAGCGATAGCCGTAGGGCACGTGATGGATCTCGGGCAGGAACGGCCCAAACCCCGAGCGCTGCACCGCTTTGCTCGCCGTGAGGCTCAAGCCGCCGTAGCTCCGGCCGTGGAAGGCGCCGAGGAAACCGATGATCCCCGGCCGGCCGGTCGAATGCCGCGCAAGCTTGATGGCGCCTTCGACCGCTTCGGTGCCGGAGTTCGACAGGAACACGCGTTTCTTGCTCGGACCGGGCGCGAGCTGCGCCAGCCGTTCGCACAGCGCGGCGAAGGTCTCGTAATAGAAGTCGCTGCCGCAGATATGAAGGAACCGCGCCGCGGCGTCCTGGACCGCTTTCACCACTTTCGGATGGCCGTAGCCTGTGGACGCTACCGCGATGCCCGCCATGAAGTCGAGGAAGCGATTGCCGTCGACGTCTTCGACCATCGCTTTCTCACCCCGCGCAACCGCGAGCGGATATTCCTTGGGATAGGACGTCGAAGCATAGCGGTCCTGCCGCTCGACAATCGCCCGGGCCTTGGGACCGGGGGGCGGCACGACGATGCGCGGATAATCGCGAGTGAGTGCGCTCATGTCTCGAACACTCCTGTCATACGCGAGCCTTCAGCCTGGCAGTGGTCTTCTCGAGGGCCACGGTAAACCGATCCACGATTTCCTGGATTTCCTCCTCCGTGATGATGAACGGGGGAGCGACCATGACCAGGTCGCCGTTCGTGCCATCGGCCTGGCCGACGTTGGGCCAGACGGTCAACCCTGCGGCGAGCGCAGCGTCGGCAAATCGCTCCGCGAATCTTGCCACCCGCGGGAAGGGGACCCGAGTCGCCTTGTCTTCGACGAATTCGATGCCGGCGAGGAGTCCGCGGCCGCGCACGTCCCCGACGTGCGGCAGTCCGGTGAGCAGCCGCAGCCGCTCGTGCAGCACGCGCCCCATCCTGGCGCAGCGCTCGACCAGCTTGTGCTTCTTCAGGTACTGCATCGTCGCGACGCCGGCGGCGCAGGCGACGGGGTGGTGGGAAAACGTCTGCGCGTGCATGAAGCTGCCGGAGCCCTGGGCGATCACATCCACGATCCGTTCGGGGGCCGCGATCGCCGACAGCGCCGCGTAGCCGCCCGAGATCCCCTTCCCCAGCGTCATGATATCGGGCGTGACGCCGTAGGGCTCGGTCGCCCACCAGGTACCGGTCCGGCCGACGCCGACCAGCACCTCATCGGCGATGAAGAGGACGTCGTGCCGGTCGCAGATTTCACGGACTCGTTTGAAGTACTCGGGGCGCGGCGTTGATCCGCCGGTGGACGAGCCGCCGACGGGCTCGGCGATGAAGGCGGCGACATTGTTTGCGCCGATTTGCGTGATGGCCTCTTCCAGCACGGCGCCGCTGCAGACGGGGCACGACGGGTTCTTGCCACCGCACTCACAGCGGTACGGATACGATGCGGGAATGCGGTGCACGTCGACGAGCCAGGGGCGGAACATCGCCTTGTAGGCTTCGCGCGCCGATGCCGAGAGCGCGAGGAGGGTGCTGCCGTGGTAGCCCGGGGCGAGCGCGATGATCTTGTTCTTGTCCGGCCGTCCCCGCTCGATCCAGTACTGCCGCGCCAACTTGAGCGCGGCCTCGACCGCCTCCGACCCACTACAAAGGAAGTAGAGCTTGGAGAGGTCTCCCGGCAGCGTGTCGGCCAACTCGTCGGCGAGGTTCTCGACCGGCCCGTGCGTAAACATCGTGCCGGAGAGGTAGCCGTACTGGCGGCACTGTTCGGCGACTGAGCTGGCGATTTCGGGGTTGGAGTGGCCGAGGTTGGCGACGTACGCGCCGCCCACCGCGTCGAGGTAGCGCTTGCCGCGCTCGTCGATCAGCCAGCATCCCTCGCCGCGGACGATCTTGGGATACTCGTAGCCGAGCTTGCGGTAGAAGACGTGGCTGTTGGGGTAGCGGTGCGCGGTCACGTCGGAAAAGGTACGGCCACAGGGCAGAAGGGGCGAGCATCGCGGCTCACCCCGGGCGGGCGCCGGCCAGCCGGGGCGTATTGTTAACGACCGACCAACCGCACCACGCCGAACACCAGCCCCACTGTCGTGACGGCTTGCCCGATCCAGAAGAGGAACATCCAACGGATGATCCGTGCCTCGAACGCCGACATGCGGGCTTCGACCCGGCTCTC
>WNGP01005121.1_pt1 | contig 11582 bp, 9 predicted proteins | sample 5407671 | NCBI WGS metagenome assembly WNGP01 (sample SAMN13153381, study PRJNA577476) | soil metagenome | isolation source: 40 cm soil or saprolite under Garry oak tree replicate 2 | place: USA:California | collected 2016-06-15 | reverse complement strand
GTTTGATCGAGCTCAGATGCATCCCGGGTTCGATCCAGCGTTCGAAAAAAACGTGATCGATGGAATTGGTCGCGCACATGACGATGTCGGCGCCCTGGATCGCCTCCTCCGGCAGGCCGACGGGCATGACTTCGACACCGAGCACCGCGCGCATGGCCAGGGCGAAGGCTTCGCGACTTTGCGGATTGGGGCTGAAGCAACGGATCGTCTCGATGTCGCGCACGGCGCAGGCGGCCATCAGCTGCGACCCCGCCTGCCAGCCGGAGCCTAGAATACCGACGCTGTTCGCATTCTTGCGGGCAAGGTACTTGATGCCGAGCCCATTGGCGGCGCCGACGCGCATGCGCTGCATGACGCCGTCGGGCAGGATCGCGAGCGGCTCGCCGTTCTCCACCGAGAACAGCAGCACCAGTCCGACATAGCGGTTGTTGGGCGCGGCCGCGACCTTCTCGCGCCGCATGGTGTTGCCGCGCCTGGGCCAAGTAATGATGTCGGAGTTGATGCGGACCGCGCCGACGCCGAACTTCGGAGCCACGCCGTCCATGGATTTGAGGCTGTAGAGCGCGTCCGCCTGCGCCGTGGGCGTGAAGCAGTCGGAGCGGGTGCGCGACACGCCGCGTCCATCGGCCAATTCGACATAGGCCTCCTCCATGACCGCGATGCATTCATGCATCGTGAGGAGCTTCTCGACGTCGTCGTTGGAGCGGATCAGCGTCATGGGCATCGCGCCTGTGATGGCTGTGACAGCATAGCAGTGATTTCCTCATTCCGGATCGCGCCATCGATTGCCGGCGCGGCGCTATGATAGCCCTCCCCCGAGGTTTGCGCGCCTAGAGCTGGAGTGCCCTACAAGACGCTCGCGTCAGGCCCGGAAAATGTTCCAGAATGGATCGGGCGCCGTGCCCGTCCGCTTTGCAAGGAATGAGCTCATGAGCGTCGACACTCATGTTACCACGCTGAGCGCGGCCTTCGACGATTACCCGCACACGCTGCCGCTCAAGCGCGGCGAGATCAACTCGCCGCGCGTCGCGTTCGCCTTCTCCGACATCAAGCCGGCGAACCGGTTCTTCAAGCCCATGGTGCGCGAGCTCAAGTTCGACGTCAGCGAGATGGCGATTGCGACCTATGTGCAGGCCAAGGCCTACGGCAAGCCGCTCGTTCTCATGCCTGCGACCATGATGGGGCGGTTCCAGCACGGCACCGTCCTGTGCAACGCGGCGCGCCCGCTCACGCCGGCCGAGCTTGCCGGCAAACGCATCGGCGTTCGCTCCTACAGCCAGACCACGGCGGTGTGGGTGCGCGGCATCCTCGAGAACGACTATGGCGTCGACCTCGACAAGGTGCGCTGGGTCACGTTCGAAGATGGCCACGTCGCCGAGTACCACGAGCCGGAGCGCGTCGAACGCGCGGGCGCCGACAAGAATCTCCTCAAAATGCTGCGCGCGGGCGAGCTCGACGCCGCAATCTACGGCGCCGACCTGCCCAATGACCCCACGCTGAAAAGCCTGATCCCGGATGCCGAGTCCTCGGCGCAGAGATGGTACGCGCGGCATAAGGTGGTGCCGATCAACCACATGGTGGTGGTGACGGAAAAACTCGCAAAGTCGAACCCGCAAACGGTGAAGGAAATTTACCGGTTGTTGCTGCAAGCCAAGAAGGCCGCCGGGCTGCCCAAGGCGGGCGCGATCGATTTTCTTCCGTTCGGCCTCAAGGCCTGCCGGCCAGCGCTGCAGACCATCATCACTTACGCGCTGCAGCAGCGACTCATTCCGCGAAAAATCGAGGTCGAAGACCTGTTCGACGATACCACCCGCGCGCTCGAGAGCTGAGCGAACCCTTCGATCGGTTTACTCCGTTACCTCAACCGAGTGATTGGCGGCTCTCTGCGAGCGCGCCGGCTTAGCGATTGTTTACCGAATCAGAAGAGCCTCGACGTCGCACGTCTTGCGATGCCGACGAGTTGATCGACTTCGCGCGCGCAACACTTATTTCTACAGGGAGCATGGGCAAACCCGGAGCTGCCTGAAAATCCAACAATCAGGAGAACCGCTTGGTGAAATTCACGGGGACCGCCCCGCTGGCACCCGGCCGTTGTGGGCTTGAGGCGCTGCGCATCGCGCTGGTCTCGGGCGCGGCGTGGGGCTGCCTTGTGGGCTGGGCGAGTTTAGCGGACGCGGCCACGCCCGGGATGGGCGCCCCCTACGGCTGGTACGACGGCTGGTACGCTCCGCCGGCGGCGGCAAGGCCTGCTCGCAAGGCCAGGGTTGCGCCCACGAGAAAGGACAAGGCCGAGCCCAAGAAGGATGCGGGCTTTGGCCAAATGCCGAAAGGTCCGCTGCAGATCGTCGTGTCGATCGGCACCCAGAAAGTGACGCTCTTCAGCAATGGGGTGCGCGTGGCGCAGGGGCCGGTCTCCACCGGCGTGCCCGGCCATCCGACGCCGACGGGCGTCTTCAGCATCATCGAGAAGGACCGTTACCACCACTCCAACCTCTACAGCAACGCGCCGATGCCATACATGCAGCGCATCACCTGGTCGGGGGTGGCGCTGCACGAAGGCGTGCTGCCGGGCTATCCGGCCTCGCACGGCTGCATTCGCATGTCGCACGACTTCGCCCAGAAGCTGTGGCCCATCACCAACCTCGGCGTACGAGTCATCGTCGCTCACCACGAGCTCGCCCCGGTCGAATTCGAGCATCCCAAGCTGTTCGCGCCGAAGCCGAAACCGCCCGCGCCCGCAATCGCGATGGACGGAAGGACCGACGGGCGCGATGTTGCGCCGGCAATCGTGCTGGCGCAGGCGACAATCCCGGACGCGGCAATCGATGCGATCGACGCGGCGCCGCAAGCTGAGGCAACCACGCCGGCTTGGTCCGCGACCGACGACCGAAAGGCTGCCCAGGTGGCAATGCCTCCGGCGCCGATGACGGGGCCTCGCGAGGACCTCGTAGCGACCGAGGCGCAGCCCGCTCAAGCCGGCGACGACGCGAAGGCGTCCGATCTGCCCGAGCTCATCCGATCCATGGAGGTCGCGGCTCCCGTCGCGCCGAGCGGTGCGGGCGACACTCCCGAGACGCCGCAGAGGAGCGAGCCGGCGGCGCCGGCGCAGATGGTGCCCGCCGTCGCCGAGCCGCGGCCGGCCGAGGCAGCGCCCGGCGGCAGCGACGTTGTCAAGCCCACCCCGACCGTCGATCCGGCGAAACCGGTTGCGCCGCCGATCAAGGCGGCCGAGCAGCCGATCAAACGCGCCGGTCAGGTCGCGGTGTTCGTCAGCCGCAAGGAACAAAAGATTTTCGTTCGACAGGGCTTCGTGCCGCTGTTCGACATGCCGGTTGTGATCGATCAGCCCGATCAGCCGCTCGGCACGCACGTGTTCACCGCCATGGAAGTGACCGACAACGGCAGCGGCATGCGCTGGAATGTGATGACCGTCCCGACCGAACCGTCGGCGTCCGCGGAGCAAAGGGACGCCAGGAAGAAATCCAAGGACGCGCCCAAGCCCGCCGCACGTTCGAAGCCGCCGGCGACCGCGGCGGAAGCGCTCAACCGCATCCAGATCCCGCAGGAGGCGGCCGACCGCATCGGCGAAATCTTGATTCCGGGCTCGTCGCTGGTGGTCTCCGACGAGGGCCTCGGTCCGGAAACCGGCCGCTACACAGAATTCATCGTGCTTTCTCGCTAGCGCAGGCCGTTTGTGATTGATGCGCCACGGCTGCGCGCATTTGGTGCGCCGCCTCGCCCTACATAGCGAGAAGAGGCCGCGCAGATCGAGTTTTCCGATCGTGTTGCTTGCGCACTCATGCGATACGCGAACCATCGCCTTGACGGTGGTGGTGCGAAAAGCGATCGGCTAGGCTCATGCGGCCGCCAGTCGGCGTCGTTGCATGCCTCGGCGGGCACGGGAGGGACGACAGCGTGCACAGACGCAAAGCATGCGGATTGGCTGCGCTTGCCGCGATGGCGGCCACCGCATCCGTGTGGACGATGGTTGGGCCGCTCACCGCGCAGACGGCCAAGGTTTGGCCGACCAAGCGGGTCCAGATCATCGTGCCATTCTCTCCCGGCAGCGCCACCGACCTGCTTCCGCGAACGGTGTTCGAGCACGTCGCGGCCAACGTCGGTCAGACCATCATCATCGAAAACCGACCGGGCGGGGGCGGGGCCATCGGCGTCAGCGCCGTTGCCAAGGCGGATCCGGACGGCCATACGATCCTGGTCCATTCCAACGCGCTGGTGACCGCGCCGGCGATCCAGCACATGCCCTATGATCCGGTGCAGGACTTTGCCGGCGTCACGACGCTCGGCAACGTGCCTTTGGTGCTGGTGATCTCGCCGGACAAGAACATCAAAACGGTCAAGGAGCTCGTCGCCGCCGCCAAGGCCAAGCCGGGCTCGATCAACTACGCCGCCGCAGGGATCGGGACCCCGCCCCATTTGACCGCCGAGCGCTTTCGCCTCGCCGCCCAGTTCGAGGGTCAGCTCGTTCCTTTCAAGGGCGCTCCGGAAGCGCTGACGGAAGTGATCACCGGAAGAGTGGACTTCTACTTCTGCCCGCTCACGGTGGCGATGCCCTTCATCCGCGAGGGCAAGGTCCTGGCGCTCGCGGTGGGCGGCTCGAAGCGCGCGTCGGCCCTGCCGGAGGTGCCGACCACGCTCGAGGCGGGTTTTCCCGAGTCCGACTTCGATTTCTGGATCGGGATGATGGTGCCGAAGAAGACCCCGCGCGACATCGTCGCTCGCATTCACCAGGAGACCGTGAAGGGGCTGCAAGATCCGTCGGTGAAGGAGAAGCTCTCCAAGCTCGGCGTCGAGGAGATGATCATGCAGCCGGACGATTTCGACGCGCGCATCGCCCGGGAGGCGCCGATCGCCGTAGCGCTCGCCAGGGCCGCCGGCATCGCGGCGAAGTGATCGTCGCGCCGCCCGGACGATGGCGGCGCAGCAAGACGTGCATCGGATGTTCGAAGGCTTCACCCGCACCGAAATCAAGACCAGCGGCGCGCGGATCGTCACGGTGCGCGGCGGCGACGGACCGCCGCTTTTGCTCCTGCACGGCAATCCGTTCTCCCACCTGTCCTGGCACAAAGTCGCGCCGCGTTTGGCGAGCGAATTCACCGTGGTGGCCACCGACCTGCGCGGCTACGGGGATTCGGAAAAGCCGCCGGGCGGGAAGGATCATAGCGGCTACTCGTTCCGCGCCATGGCGCAGGACCAAGTCGAGGTGATGGCCTCGCTCGGTTTCGAGCGCTTCTACGCCGCCGGCCATGATCGCGGTGCCCGCGTGCTCCACCGCATGTGCCTCGATCATCCGCAAAAGGTCGCGCGCGCGGCCATCCTCGACATCATCCCGCAGCATCATCTGCTCAACAACGTGACGCGTCAGTGGGGCACCTTCTCCTGGCACTGGTTCTTCATGATCCAGCCTTACGATTTTCCCGAGCGGCTGATGGGCGCCGATCCCGACTATTTCATCGAGAAGAAGCTCGCCAAGACCGAGCAGGGCCTGAGCTTCTTCGACCCGGCGGCGCTCGCCGAATACAAGCGCTATTTCCGCAATCCCGCGACCATTCACGCCATGTGCGAGGACTACCGCGCCACCCACGGCGTCGACCTCGCCATGGACAGCGAGGATTTCGCCGCCGGACGCAAGATTACCTGTCCGGTGCTGCTGTTGTGGGGCGCGACCGGCGGCGTCGGCCGCAACCACAAGTCGATGGAGATTTGGCCGCGCTATGCATCGGACATTCGCGCCGGCAAGGCGCTTCCTTGCGGGCACTATCTTTCGGACGAAGCGCCGGAAGAAACCTGTCGCGAGCTGCGCGAGTTCTTTGCGGCGGCGGAGCCGGGGAAGGCTTAAGGCACGCGCGCCGCTAGTCGTGGCCGGGTCAAATGAATACTGCGGCATGCCGCAGTATTCACATCATTTGGTGCGTTCAGCTGCGGGAGGTAGCTATGGCGACAACACCGACAACGACGGTCAATGTCCGCTATATGGTCGATGACGTCGACGCGGCGGTCGCGTGGTACACCCAACACCTCGGCTTCAAGCTCCTCTCCAACGCAGCGCCGGCGTTTGCCGACGTCACGCTGGGATCGCTGCGGCTCTTGCTCAGCGGGCCGAAAAGCTCGGCCGGACGACCGATGCCCGATGGCCATCGGCCCGGTCCCGGCGGGTGGAACCGCATTCATCTCATCGTGGATGATATTTCGGCCGAGGTCGCCCGGTTGCGCGCCGCCGGCGTCGAGTTCCGCAACGACATCGTGAGCGGGCCGGGCGGATCGCAGATCCTGCTGAAGGACCCCTCCGGCAATCTCGTCGAGCTGTTTCAGCCGGCTCGCCGCTGACCGCACGCGCGCAGCCACCGATGAAGCTGGATCAGCGAATCAACTGGCGACCGCCGCCGGCGCGGCGAGGAAGTTGCGCGTCGCGTACCAGAGCAGGTGCCGGTTGTTGCTGTATCCCGGGCTGTGCGCGGTGTGCGGCAGGATCACGAACTGGCGGTCGCCGTTGGGTAATTGCCGAAAGAAGTCGATGAGGTCCTCGGTGGTCGAGTTGCCGTCATGGACGCCGCGGATCATGAGCACCGGCGAGAGCACCTTCTTGGGATCGACCAGCGGCAGATTGGCGGCCATGTCGAGATAGGTCCCGGTCGGGACCTGTTCGCCGAACTTGAGTTCCACGGCGGCGATGGCCTCGGGCACGGCCATGTCGTAGCTCGCGGCGTGGCCGTCGCGGGTGAAGATCGAGCGGATCATGGCCGCGTCGCGCTTGCGGCGATTGTTGTTGCGGTAGAACTCGACCTGCTGCTCCCGCCTGCCGATCTCCGGCGCGCCGGTGCCTTTGTAGGTGAAGGCGACCAGCACCAGCCGGTCCACCCGCTCGGGCTCGGCCTGCGCGAACGCGGCGGCGCGGATGGCACAGGAGGAGGTGCCGTAGAAATGCATCTTCGCCCGCCCGGTCTCCCGCGCCACCACCGGCACCGCGGCTTTGAGGTCCTCGACGCTGCTGGCGACGTCGGAATTGTTTCCGGAACTGCCGGAATAGCCGTAGCCGTCGTGGTCCATGGTCCACACGTCGTAGCCGTAGCGCGCGAATACGTTCATGAGCGAGTACTCGCCCTTGCCCGGCACGGTGAGGTCGTAGGATGAGCGGGCGGAGTTCGAGGAGCCGTGCACCAGAAATAGCAGCGGAAGCGGCGGCTCGCCCGGTTTCGGCGCGCCGACGCGCTTGCGCCAGAGGTTGAGTGCAACGTCACCCTTTTTGGCCCAGTATTCGGCGCTCCAGATCGCCCCGTCGCTCGCTTGCGCCACCCCCGCGCCCGAGGTCTGCGCCTGCGCGGTGAAGGCGGACACGAGCCCCGCCCCGATGCCGAGGCTTGCTCCCTTGAGGATGGCGCGGCGCGCAAGCGCGTGATCGGGCGGCAACGAGCTTTCGGTCATGGCGTCCTCCGATTTTCGGCGCGAGCGCGCTGCCCATCGCGTGACTGCCAGGGGCGCTCGGCATTCTCAGGCCGCTCCTGGGTCGGCAGGCGACCTTATCAGATCGCCAAAGACCGCCAAGGCGGCGGACCGATGCGCCGAGCACATCCCGATCGCGGCCAAGCCACCTGCCGCCGCGCAAGCCCTCGCGCGCCTGCGCGCAGTTTGCTAGTCGTTATCGGCCATCGGCTCGAAACGCCCACGCGAGGGGCCGTCGCAACGCCGGGATTGGACTCGGACGTTGCAACGACGATATGGGGGTGCGGGAAGTCGCGTCACGGGTCGATCGATGGAGCCCAGAACACAGGATCGTGAGCGCAGAGTGCTCGACGCGCTGCATCGGGCGGCGGTGTTCTGCGACCAAAGGATCGGCTGGAACCGGATCGGCCTCGCGCTCAGCATCGCCATCATCACGGTCGCGGCGGTGGCGCTCTATCGCATCTTGCGCACGATCGACCCCAGCGAGGTCGTCGAAGCGCTGGTGACCACGGATTTGCGCCACATCACGCTCGCCGCCGTGTTCGTCGCCGGGGGATACTTCACGCTGACCTTCTATGACCTTTTTGCCCTGCGCACGATCAGGCGGAACGACGTGCCGTATTGGGCGGCCGCGCTCGCCGCCTTTACCAGCTATTCCGTCGGTCACAATGTCGGCGCGAGCGTATTCACCGGCGGCGCGGTCCGCTACCGCATTTATTCAGCCTGGGGGCTGACCGCCATCGAGGTCGCGAAAATCTGTTTCGTGGCCGGGCTGACCTTCTGGCTCGGGAATGCCACCGTGCTCGGGCTCGGCATTCTCTATGCGCCGCTCGCCGCCACGGCCATCGACCAATTGCCCGCATGGCTCAACCGCGGTGGAGCGGTCCTGATTGTGATCGTGCTGGCGCTCTATGTCGGCTGGGTATGGCGGCGGCCGCGCGTCGTCGGCCGGGAGGGCTGGCGCGTCACCCTGCCCGGCGGGCCGCTCACGCTGTTGCAGATCGGCATCGGCATCGTCGACCTCGGCTTCTGTGCGCTGGCGATGTACATGCTGGTGCCGGACGAGCCCAATATCGGCTTCGTTACGCTCGCCGTCATCTTCGTCTCCGCCACGCTGCTCGGCTTTGCCAGCCATGCGCCGGGAGGCATCGGCGTCTTCGATGCGGCCATGCTGGTCGCGCTGTGGCAGTTCGACAAGGAAGACGTGCTTGCCGGAGTGCTCTTGTTCCGGCTGCTCTACTACATCGTTCCGTTCGCGCTTTCGCTTGTGATTCTCGGCGGCCGTGAACTGGTGCTGGCGCTGCGGGGCGCTCCTCCGCCGCACATCGAGCGGCTTCCGTCTTTGGCGCCGACCGAGGTGGCGACGCGACCCGAAGCGGGTGAAGAGAAGGCCGGCTGAGCCAAGCTATCGCGCGCCGTGTGCCGCACACCTTTCGTCGCTCGCCGATGGAAACGAGCCTCGAGTGCTTGACACCTCGCCGCCGCCACCTTGACAATATCGATCCGGAAGCCGCGGCTGCCTGATCCGGGGGCGGGTCGGGGGCAAAACACTCGATTTGAGTTGCGATCGGTGGCAGGTGAGCCGCAGATGACGATGCGCAGCGCACCGCGGCCGACGAACTTGGACTGATGACGTGCACGGAAGAGGATCGTCGCTATGATCGCAGAGGCACCGCGGCCCCGGCAGTCTAGTCGTCGCGCTGTCGAGTTAGGCCTGGCTTTGTGTCTAACCGTCTTGCTGTGGGGCTCCGTTGCCCGTGCGCAGTCCGTCGCGTTCATCAATCCTGGAAAGTCTGGCGAGATTTACTGGGTGACCGCCACGCAAGCCATGCAGGCCGCCGCCCACAGCCTCGGCATGACGTTCGAAGTGCAGTATGCGCAGCGTGAGCCTCTCAAGACGCTCGAAATCGCCCGCGAAATGGTCGCACGGCCCGCCGGCAAGCGGCCCGAATATATCGTAGTCACGGACGACTATTCTGTGGCCGACCGGCTCTTGGCGATCATCGACCCTGCCGGCGTGAAGACTTTTCTCGCCTATAGCTCGATCCCCGTCGATCAGCGTGGCGGCATCGGGTCGCCGCGCGGCAAGTACAAGGGCTGGCTCGGCTCGCTGGAGCCGCAGGCGGAGGACGCCGGCTATCTGACGGCGCGTGCCCTGATCGAGCGCGGCAAGAGAGAAAAAGCATTCGGGCCCGATGGCAAGCTTCACATGCTGGCGATCGCCGGCGATCGCTCCACACCCTCCTCGATCAATCGCAACCAGGGCATGCGCCGCGCGGTCGCCGAAGCCCCGATGGTCGTTCTCGAGGAGGAGGTTTACGCGGCGTGGGCGCGCGAGAACGCCGCTCAGCAAGCCGAGTCGCTCTACCGGCGCTATCCCGAGGTCAAGCTCGTCTGGGCGGGCAACGATCTGATGGCCTTCGGCGCCATGGCCGCCTGGGAAAAGCGCGGCGGCAAGCCCGGCGTGGACGCGTGGTTCAGCGGCGTCAACACCTCGACCGAGGCGCTCGAAGCGGTGAAATCGGGACGGCTGACCTCGCTCGCCGGCGGCCATTTCATCACCGGCGCGTGGGCGCTGGTGATGATCTACGACTACCATCACGGCCGCGATTTCGCCGACGAAGGGCTCGAGCTGCGGCGGCCGATGTTCGCAGAGTTCACGCCGTTGCTTGCCGACCGCTACATCGAGCGTTTCAGCGGCGGCTTTGATGGCGTCGACTTCAGCCGCTACAGCAAGGTCAAGAATCTGAAACTCAGGCGCTACAACTTCGGCTTTGCGCAACTGCTGGAGCCGCAGTCCTGAGCAGCGTGGCGGTCTGGACCAGTCTGGCGCTTTGCGGTTTCGTGTTGATCAGGGACCGATTGTCTTACTACCGCGCGCGACCGGCGTTTAGCCCGCGCCCACTCGCGCGCCCGCGCGCAGTCGAATTGATCGATAGGGTCCGGCCGACTGGACCAAGTCCACCGGATGAGCGCTCCGCAACGGGGCGGTTTTGGTGAGGTTCAATTCGACTGCGTCTCCGAACGCTTGCGTTCGCGGACGCGGTCGCGTTGGCTAGCCCAGGCCGAATCCCAGAGCGCTCGCGTGCAATCGGACGACCGCATTTTCCAAAGCCGCCACCTATTGCGGTCGCCGAGGTCGCTCGCCGACGTGGCGAGCAGCCACAATTCGCGCAGGCCAAGCAACAGGGCGGCGAGCGAAAGCGGAAGAACGAAATACAGAAAGCGGAAGATCAGCAGCGATGCCAGCAGCTCCTCCTTGGGGAATTGCGGAAGCCCGACCAGCATCGCCACTTCAATGACGCCGAGACTTCCGGGCGCGTGGCTTAAGAATCCGAGCAGAATCGCCGTGACGAACACCACGAGCAAAGTGATGAAATCGATCGCAGGATGCGCCGGAAGCAAGGTATACATCGCGATCGCTCCCGCGCCGAGATCCAAAACCCCGATCCCGATCTGCACGAGAGTCAAGNNAGCGCGGGCTCGGCAGGACGATTTGCCAACTCGAGCGGCCGATCACCCGCGGCCGTGGCATCAGCCAGAGCAGGTAACCGAAAATGATGATCAGGCCCGACACGCCGATCAGCCGGTTGATCCACGGCGGCAATTGATCGACTGCGCTCGCGGCCGCCGGCGCGTATGCCATGCCGCCCCCGAGCACAAACGCATTGCCGAGCCAGAACGTCAGTCCCGTGACGAAGGCGATCTTGACGATGTCGATGACGCTCAGGCCCCAGGCGGAATAGATCCGAAACCTGATGACGCCGGCGGTAAAGACGGTCGCGCCGAGATTGTGGCCGATCGTATAGCTGGTGAAGCTTGCAAACGCCGCGACTCGATAGGGCACTGCGTCCCGGCCGATCGTTCGCAGCGCAAAGAAATCATAAAAGCTAAGCGCGACATAACCGATCGCAACGAAGACGCCCGCAATCAAGACCTCTCGAATCGATTTTGACCGCAGCGCAGCGACAACCTTGTCGATCTCGATGTCTCTGAGCAGTTGGACCAGGGTGACAGCGGCAATCACCACGATCAGCAGGCTGATCGCTCGTCACGTTTGGCATGGGCTCCGGGCGATGCGGGTCGGCGCGGCTCAGCGAATCGCGGAGGCAGTGTCTCATCCG
>WNGP01006069.1_pt1 | contig 11584 bp, 7 predicted proteins | sample 5407671 | NCBI WGS metagenome assembly WNGP01 (sample SAMN13153381, study PRJNA577476) | soil metagenome | isolation source: 40 cm soil or saprolite under Garry oak tree replicate 2 | place: USA:California | collected 2016-06-15 | reverse complement strand
CAGCAGGCCATGAATCAATGTGAAGGGATGTCCTGTCCCGGCAACTTCGTAATACAGTTCCGTGCCGTTCACATGAGCGATCCCTGTTTGATGCGTCCCTTGTGCCATGCCATATCCTCCTTTTTATGGACGATGCTTTGTTATTATAGCATGGTAAAGCGGACATGATTGATCCTGATGTAATACCAGAATTGGCAATGTTGGATCGCGAAAGGCGGCTGGATGATGAGAATGTATGTTATTTATAATCTGGAACGCAGTGGAAGATTATTAAATAACTGGCATTATGTATATTCTGAGCTCGTTTCCGATGTCCTTTTCCAGAGAAGTCGAGCCAGATTATACATAATTAACTTTTAAATTGACCAATGTACGAGCAGAAGGTTGGACCATTAACTAACGCGATGTGCAAGTTGGTCTTGCAAAAGAAAAGGTCCATGAGGTCTGCTATCCTCAGCCAAACAGAAACGAAACGGCTGAGGAGGTACATCATGAGCCTGGATGATTGCATGATCGCAAGTTTTTGTCTGATCGATGACACCTTGCCATCGATCGTGAAGGGAAAGCGATTGAGAAGCCACAGACACAGACCTAAGCTTGCTGAGAGCGAGGTGATCACGATGGAAGTGGTCGAAGCCTACCTCTTGATCAGCCAGGATAGGGCTCTCTACGAGTACTACCGTCGGCATTATGCTCACTTTTTCCCTGCCTTGAGCCAGCTTCATCGCAGCAGTTTCGTGCGACAAGCAGCCAATTGGTGGGCGCTCAAAGAGCTGTGCTGGCTACTTGGTCTATCTGTTCTCAAAGAGGCCTTGTAGCCACAACGAGCAGCACGAACAACACGCCGGATCGTTTCCTGTGAGACGCCAGAGTCCTCTGCAACATTGCGGAGAGATTCTTTCTTCTCAAGCACACGGTGCAACACAGTCGGCCATTGGGAAGCGGGTATCCCGTACGCCGGGTTTCTTGGCCCTGGCTGTATGGTTTCCCATCATCGTGGCTCTCCCTAGATATTGATGATTTTGGTCCTTTGCAATGGTTGTGCTCAAGCGAAAGGCACTGGCAGAGCCAAGAGGAAAATACTCATCTCATGGAAACTCCCTCGAATCATCAAAACTTGGGGAGAGCCATGATGGAGGGAAATCATACACTGGCCTCCGATACTATATCAGAGGAGGAGGGCTTCTCTGATCTTGTTCCTCTTCAGCCAGAAGGTCTTGGAGCTTTTGAGACAGTTTTCCCGATGGCTCAAGGAAGAGGGAACAAATTGGTGACAGAGGACTGGAAACCCGTCGGTTCCGGTCAGATTATTTATTCATCATTCTATTATTAATATAAATTATTGTGCTTTCACCTCGCAATCTCCTCCCTATGCTGGCTCTCTTGTCACTCCGTTCCCAAACAATCTCTTCATGGCTACATTGCAGATTCCTCCTCTGCATATTCACATAGCGCTAATAGGCCCTCAGTTCTCCATTTCTCTCAACATTCTAGAACAGATATACCAAGTAGCCAGGAACGCAAATGCATGGATTAACAAATAGGCCATGGAAAGTGTTTTATTCACTGCCAGCACCGACTGCCTGTAACTGAACAGTCTCGTCGAGACTGTCTTCTGAATGGGGTAGATCAGATTCGACAATCTGGCCAAACTCCATTCGAACATGATAATGAAATGCCTCGCGATCAAAAGCATGTTGATGTGAGATTAAGATTACCTGGTTGAACTGCTGAGCAATGGTTCCAGTTGTAATGAGTTCCACGAGGGCCTTGGCACTCCGGACATCAAAGGCACTGATATGCGAAGGCCTCAATTACGGGGTATCTGCGTCTTGGATCAACTCCGATTCAGCGTTAATAGTATCAGCCTTTTGAATCCGTTCGTAATATTCGCGTAGTCGCTCTCTCGCCGCAATAATTGACTTCTTTGATTCGAGATTGGCAACAGTAGAGAGATCGCCAGGATCAGTGCCGGTAAGCCAGGCACGAACGGCACGGCGATGTATCTTCCCACTACGAGAGAATGGAATATCATCGACTACTAGAACTACAGCCGGACGAAACGGCCTACCAAGAGCGTGCGCTACCTGATCAGCTACAGAGCTTGCTAGCGCATCAGGATCGCCACCTCCGGAGACAAGTGATGGCACAATCATAAGAGCCAAAACCTCGCCTCTGGTTGGGTCCGGTATACCTACAGCTGCAGCCATCATGATCTCATCACTATCGGTAACTACCGACTCGACCTCTGCTGGCCCCAGGCGTTTGCCGGCAATTTTGAGTACGTCGTCAGATCGCCCAAGCAACTCCCAACTTCCATCATCATACCGGATCGCACGATCTCCATGGAGCCAAACTCCTGGCCAGCGTGACCAGTAAGTCTTGAGGTATCGTTCAGGGTCCAACCAGAGTCCCCGCGTCATCGAAGGCCAAGGGCGAGTTAGCACCAGTTCTCCTACTTCACCAATCACGGAGTGCCCCGCAGCATCAAATACATCAGTAGCCATCCCGGGAGCGTGACCAGCAAAGCAACATTCTCTCATTGGCACCACAGGGCTACCGACCAGGATACCGCACCCAATCTCTGTTCCACCCGACCAATTGATAATGGGAACCTTTCCTCGACCAACATAGCGGTGCAGCCATCGCCAGGATGAAGCAGTCCATGGCTCCCCAGTGGAGCCAAGTATTCGCAGACTGCTCAGATCGTGCCGATTTACCCACTCTGACCCATAATCAGAGAGAACTCGCACTACTGTAGGTGACAGCCCGAGATGGGTAATCCGATGTCGATCTACCAACTGCCAGAGACGATCGGGATCTGGAAAGTCGGGAGTTCCCTCGAACATTGCCAATGAGGCTCCGAGGCTCAATACCCCTGCAATAGTGAGCGGACCCATGATCCATCCCATATCAGTGATCCAGATAAACCGGTCGTCTGCTCCCAGGTCGAAGTTGTAAGCCAACTCAATGGCTACCCGATAAGGAAGCCCTCCGTGAGTGTGGACAGCTCCCTTGGGTCGCCCAGAAGACCCCGAGGTAAAGGCGAGCAGCCATGGAGTATCGGTATCAAACATCTCGATGGGCTCGTCTTTTCCATGATCAAGCAATGTATCCCAAGAGCGATCTCGATCCGGATCCATTGGGATAGCCTGTTTCAACCGTGCGATCACGACCATTCGTTGGATACTCGGAGAAGCTCTAACTGCCTCATCGGCATGCGCTTTCAGATCAACTCTCTTGCCATGGCGAATTACGCCGTCTGCGGTGATGAGCACCTTCGCTTTGGCGATGTTGAGCCTCTCTGCTAGAGCGTCGGCAGCATAACCAGAGAAAGCTGGAGCGGCGATCGCTCCGATGCGGGCAATTGCCAGTAGAGCCACGGCAGCTTCAGGGATCATCGGCACGTATAATGCTACCACATCGCCTTTCCCGACGCCCAGCGCCCGTAGGCCAACCGCAGCTCGCTCCACCATCTGACCAAGTTGCTCGAATGTCAGTTGCAGGACAGAGCCATCATCGCCTTCCCAAACCAGCGCCAATCTTTCCCTGTGTTTGGCTGTTCGCCAGCGCTCGACTGCTAAGTAAGCAAGATTGGTTCGGCCACCAACAAACCAATGGGCTGATGGTATGCCTTCGCGATCATCATAGAGTGTGTGATAGAGCCCCGGCCATTCAAGTCCCAGATCTTCGAAGGCGGCCCGGTAAAACCACTCCGGATCGGTTACTGTTCGATTCAGGTAGTCTTGGTAATTGGTCAGACCATATTTGCGCATGAAATGTGCTACCCGCCGCACTTCAACAGTACCCGGAGGCGGGACCCAACGGTCAGGTTCGAACCACTGGGGTAGCGGACGTTCGACCATGTCTATTTGATTCCTCAATTATGATTGGCCTTCTTCATTGCTTGACTGTAGATGTCAGCAGACCAGTAGCTGTCCTAGACGGGCATCAGCCATTAGGTAGAGGGCGTCCTAACCACCCCTCGTAGAAACTTTCGAGGTCTGGCAGGAAGTCAAAGATCACCGGCCAGCCTGGTGGTACCGATTCGACTTCGAGCAGCGTTGCGCAGGTGGGACAGATGTACTCCCTAATTTCCATCCAATTTGGATCTGGCTTTTGCGGCCCAGGGTAGATCGCCTCAAGACTCGCCGGAGTATCGCGCACACGAATGAGGGCTGAGAGCTTCCAGTTCTGATGGTAATCACCAAACTCCTGACCACAGTTACATTTGATTACTCGATCAGTGCCTTTCTGAACGATATAGAGGTACTCACCAATGGGGAGCAATATTTGTTCCTGCCATGGAACTGAAGCCTGCAGCACCTCGATGTATTTGTCGAATCGGTCGGCATCCTTGTAGTCGCTCATGATGCGCTTTGTCTGCTCCCAAGGAAGTCGTGCAGTAATCAAATCTGCGATGAGGCTGCTTGGATAACTCGGTCGTGCCATCTTCTATCTCCTTTCGTGAGAAGTCCATCGGAAGTTGCCAGGGAAGTCAGATTGAGAAATCCGTTGGCAGTTGCCAGAAGGTTGCGAACTCATCCTTCCACTTGGAAGAGAGTTGCATGCTGTCGCGGTACATTTCCAGGACCTCTGGGACGAACTCACGGTTGAGGATGCGCTCCCGCTCCTGCTTCCTCCATTCGCTGACTGGCGCCCCCTCGGCAAGACGCCGACTACGCTCCTCCGAACGGAGTTGCTCTGTCTTCGCCACGTCAACATTGTACGTCCGGCCATCATCACTTTGCGCATCCACATGATAGATTTGCCTAGCGGCCCTCGGGGTTACGATTCCGTTTTCCAGGTCCTTTCGAACCAGTTCTGGATCGCGCTCGATCGGATCGCCGTAGCCACCACCAGCATTGTAGAAATGCTCAAACAAGTCTCCGTCTTTGAACGGACGACCAATGTACCCCCCCTCACTGAACTCGAAATCGCCCTGGACAAGCCGCCTCGGATCGGGATCGTGAGGATCACCCTCAAAATGTGGTAATGGCTTCTGCGCCGCGATCAGTTCGGTCAGGTTTGTGTCGCGGATGGCGTAGTGGTAGAGAGCGGTTGGTGCCGGATATCCTCCGCACATGCCAGCGTTGTCGAAAACTTTGCCAGAATGAATCGCTGTTGTTAGCATGAACATCGGAGTGTGATGAATCTTATAGAGGGAGGTGAAACCAGCCCCCCCGCGGAACCTGCCTGCTCCTGCCGAGTCTGGCCAGATCTTTCGACCCAGGTACAGGATAGGAAGGGAAAGTTCCCAGATCTCAACGTTTCCCATGTCAGATTCCGGGTTCCATCCTGCGTAGCCAGTATCCAAACCATCCATGATCCCACGTGCTCCACTCCCACCGGCTGCTAACTCGAAGTTACTCCCACCAAAACGAGTACCATACTGGCTGATCCCTCCACCCTCAAAGAAGGGAGTGTTGACCTGCCCAACAAAGATCTCTTCCTTGAAGCCGCGAGCCAGGAAAGCCCGAGACATCAGGCGATGATACGTCCCGAATGCTGGAAGGAGCAGCGCCCAAGAGCAGGCAGTCGCAACCATGATACTATCTGGGTTGGTCCATGTCCCGGAAGGCAACCTGAGCCTGGTGGCTAGCCAGGCACCGTCGTTCACCTTGCCATCAAAGTCCATGAACTGCGTGAGGCTGACGAAGAAACCACCTTCCATCGCCGCCTCACAACAGTTGTTGGAATTCCATCCCCAGGGCCCTGTACCCTCAAAGTCTAGAGTCATGAGACCGTTCCGATCAATGGTGAGATCAACCGGAATTGGTACTAACTGATCCTTATTAGCCATCGGGAGCACACCTGGCTTGTTCTTATAGAGGTGTCCAAAGAAGGTAGCACCACGGTACCGACCAGGCACGGTCTGCACCTTCATGCGCTCCAAGTGGGCACGACGTCCCTCCTCAATGTATTCCTTCGTTGCACGCTTGAAGTAGTCGACACCTACTTCCTCTACCAGCTCGAGTACCTTTTCTCGCACTTCCAGGCAGGCACTGACCTTCGCCTTCTCATCAAGGATCCAGTAGATTGGACTTCGTAGGTTGCGCTCAACCCTGATGAGATAGTCACGGCGGATCTGATCATTCTCACCGATCTTCTCAGCGCAGACAAAGAGGCCCTCGGTGAAACGCTCCTGCGCCAGGTAGACGTCTCCTCCAGGCGTAACGCCCCCCACCTCGAGTTCGTGACAGACTGCTCCCGCCCAGGCAATTAATTCTCCGTTGTAAAAGATAGGGACGACGTCCATCACGTCCGGTACCTGAACATTTCCAATGAACGCATCATTGTTGGCAAAAATATCGCCAGGGCGAATCCCAGGATCATCTTGGTAGTCGTTGCGGACCATCCACTTGATGAACCGACTCATGGTGTGGACGTGTACCATAATTCCAAAAGAGAAGACGACGCTATCGCCTTCAGGGGTATACAAGCCAACGACACTCTCCCCGACCTCGCGGACTCCTGGCGAAGCCGAGATTCGCTTGGAGGTTTCGCGAGCGGAGACAACAGATGATCGCAGTCTCGTATGTAAACTCTCGTACTTGAGCGGGCTCTCAGCCTTAAGCGTTAGTTCGGTGACGCCATCATAGCATCCCGTTTCGGCCAAGCGGACCTCACACTGCTCGAGCATTTCCCGAAGCTTGATCGGTGCCCCAGCCGTAGCAGCAGAACTTGACTGTAGTTGCGTCATGTTAGTACCTCCTCGTGTCTCGTACCATGTCGATAGTCGTATTTCGCCTTTCAGAGGAACCTTACGCTTACCGTAGCCAGAGAAAGTTTCGTTCGTCCACCTCAGCTCGTCGGCCCGGCGGTATCACAAAAGTCGTTGCCGGATGCTCGATAATGGCAAACCCTTCAATGACGTTTCCTGGCTTCAGCAGGTCCATCTCCCAGAGACGAACCTCCTGCCACTGACCATCTCGGAACACTGATCTTGTGCCTTTGGATGCTGATGAATCCGGAGTATCCGGCCCCAGTTCTTGTTCCTGGAAACGCAGCTTCACCTTTTCAATACGAGCGAGCAAACCGAGTTCGAAGATCTGATAGCCAGCCTCGCTGTATTTGGAAACGCGGGAGTTGATCTTCTCATAAAGCGCTTCCCAGGACTCGATGAGCCGATCCATATCTTCGGGTGAATCGATACGGCTCATTGATGATTGCACCTCAAGATCTGTCAACTGTGCGGCATAGCGGATCATAGCGAGATGCTGGAAATCCACCTTTCCCAGTTCCCGGCCTTCGACTCTCATCTCTTCCAGCGCTGTTCGCTCCATCTCCTCCCAAGCCGCATTGATGGCTCGACCAACTTCCAGCTTGGCTTCTGTGGATGCTGCCGGGCTAAGAAACAGGTGCATCGACTTGGTATAACGATGTAGGTAATCTGCTATCGAACAACCAAAAGCAGAGAATGCTGCTGCAAAGGGGAAGGTCAAGATTCCCTTGAACGTCAGGCCTTCTGTGTACCCAGCGACATGGAGTGGGCCGGAGCCGCCATATGCCATCAGAACATAGTCGGATGTGTTCAGACCCCGTGCAGAAGCGACCGTCTTAAGGGCATCACGAGCACGAAGCTCAAGCAACCTCATGATACCCTCGGCTCCCTGATAGACATCGACTCCAATTGGATCGGTCACCTGCTCTCTCAAAGCACCGAGAGCAGCCTCAACGTTGAGCTTGATTCTGCCTCCAAGGAAATACTCTGGGTTCAGATATCCGAGAACGACGGCGCAGTCGCAAACTGTGGCAAGCTTCCCTCCCCGGTCAAAGCAGACAGGGCCTGGGTCAGCTCCCGCGCTTTCAGGGCCTAGTTCCAACTTAGCTGTGGCCGGATCTACTTTGATGATCGTGCCGCTACCCGCGCCGATGCTCTCTAATGCAATGGTAGGAAGATTCAACTTAAAGCGGGCTAGAATGGGTTCTGCATCAACGGGTACGCTACCAGCGGTAATGGCACCAATATCAAAGCTGGTACCACCCATATCAGTCACCATCACATTGTCGGCACCAATCAATCGGGCAATGTACTGCGCCCCTAGAATGCCGCCAATTGGCCCCGACACGAGCGTCTCGTGGAGGCGGGGATAACGGATATTGGATAAGCCGCCATAGGAAAGCACAGTCTGTAGTGGATTCGGGAAACCGTAATCGTGAATTCGCTGCTGTACCTTAAGCAGTTGTTGCCGTACCGGCGCTGCTGCGTAGGCCTCGATCAGCAAGCTGTTGAGTCGCGATTGCTCCCGCATCACAGGACGAATCTCAGAAGAAAGGAAGACCGGTACCTCCCGACCAACCTCCTTGCTAACACTCTCGACGATTTCCTTGGCACGTCGCTCATGAACCGGATTCAAGTAGGAAAAAAGGAAGCAGATAGCCACTGCGTCGACGCCTGCCGTGAGCAACTCACGTGCCGCTTGTTGCACTTCCGCTTCATAAAGAGGAATGACTTGGTCACCAAACATGTCAATCCGCTCGGTAATGCCATGAATCCAGCGCTTCGGCGTGAGCGGTTCAGGATGTATGTGAGTTACTGCGTGCAAGGTATCTGCGTATCCATAGCCAGCCCAAATGAGGCCGCGATTCATCAATAGCATGTCCTCGAAGCCATTGGTGACCAATAAGCCTACTTTCTGCCCGCGCCGAGAGAGGAGGGTATTCAGCATAGTAGTACCAGAGTACAGGACCACTGATAACTTCGGGAATAGCTCTTCGAGCTTCATACCCTCCCAGTAGCTGATCGCGTCTTGCGTCGACTCAAGGAAGCCGACTGACTCATCCTGCGGAGTTGTCGCTGCCTTACCAACCTCAAAGTTGCCCTCTTCATCGACAATGAAAGTATCGGTCATCGTCCCGCCAGCATCAATACCGAGCACTAATGGCCCGCGAGCACCACTAGTCATATTCGTACCTCCTCGCTCGGCGGCGTGCTTTGCCGCCTGACTATCTACAGTCCGCCTTTCCATTCAATTCTGCCTGACAAGTTGGAACAATTCAATAGATGTGGTACACAGATAATGTTTCGTAGCTGTGCATCATGCACAGCTATCAGATGGTAATAGGTTCGAAACAACTGGTATGGAGGAGTTAATGAGGTCAGGCTGGCTTTTAAGGGCTAGGCACAACATACCAGAGAGGGCCTCTGGGCTTGCTTTCTTTAAAGAAACCTGCAGATCAGATTATTTAATTGAGAGCAGATAGCTTTATTGCCGACTGGAGATCCACAATTTTCAGCGCTAGCTGCAGTTGAAAACGCGTCTCGGCATCGTTGAGATCAACCTGGGCAATCTCCTCGATGCGCTGCAGTTTGTAGCGTACGCTATTGCGATGCAAGTGGAGAACCTCGGCCGCCGTCTTGATTTCGCCGCTGCTTGCTAAGTAAGCCTGTAAACAGGCTATCAGATCACTACCGTGCTTCTGGTCGTAATCCTTCAAACGCCCTAGTCGATCAGAGGCAAACCGAATCAGTTCTGGTCCGAGTGCTTCGCATTGAAGGAGAATACGATAAAGACCCAGGCGCTCCACAAAGATAGGACCGCCATGCCATTGCATGGCTCGACCAAACTTGAGGAATCGTTTGACCTCTGCATAAGCAGCTGGAACCTCGCGTACACTGAGGCAGACTTGGCTCACGCCTACACAGACCAGCGCACCGGGAAATTCGTGCTCGGCTCTACTGTGTAAGCGGCGGCCAACTTCGAAGATGGGATTCAGATCGTCTGGATTCACCTCCACTAATGCCACTACCTGGATACCACTGGCCCAGATAAGCCGTTGTGGCGTTCTTGGTGCCAAAGAGGCCCGCATCAGATCGTACAAGTTCTGTTTGCTACGCTGTAGCATCTCTTCTCGCTCTCCAAGCTTGACCAGATGCTCGAAGTCATCAATACCAACCATGAGGAGTATATGAGGATGGAGCAAATCGTACCCTAAAAACCTGGATCTGCGGATTATATCTTCCTCGTTCTCGAATCTTCCTGTCAAAATATCTCCTAGCAGGTCTCCTTGAAGTCGGCGCTCTGTCTCCATGATGGCCCGTTCCCGCATCAACACTAGGGCTACGACAGTAGCGGCTCCTTGTACTGCAAGCACGTCCAGCTCACTAAGGACGCGGAGCACTTGTGGGACTGAGAGTACTGCCAAGGTCTCATTTCCCACAATCACCGGTGCCACCAGGCGCACTTGCTCTTCACCTGGAATCGTGAGCAAGCGAGCATGACGGTCAAGCCGGAACAACTCGCCAATCAGCCGGGCGGAATCCCGACTTCGCTGGGCCAGTTGGACGAGGGCCACTGGTTCAGGATCCGACCAGCCACGGGGTCTTGCAGAACTCAGCATGGTACCATGTCGATCTTCTATGAGGACTGGATTATCCAGCAGAGCCGCGATGGCTGCGGTCAGCGATGGAAGTCTCTCACCCCTTAGTACCAAATCCGTCAACTTTTCCTGAACGTCCCTCAGCCGCGCTATACTTTCGAGGGAGCGACGCAGTTCCTCGAGAGCCCTTTCGGTTCTACGCTGCAGTTCAGCGTTCCGAATGGCAGAGCCAATCACGAGCGCCAACCGAGCTAAAAGCTTTTCATCAGCTTTGCTAAAAGGTAGCCTGTACCGCTGAGCAACAAAGAGGAACCCTCCAACTTCGCCACCAACCAGTGGAACTGCCAGTATCTCCAACAGTCCATGAGCAGAGAGGATTTCCTGCCAGGAACTGTGCAAGTTGTGAACGTAGCCATCATCCAGGTTCAGGTTTACTGCTTGCTGTCCAAGGAGCGTCTCTCTCCAGAAAGTCGCTGGTAGCATATGGCTAGGAATGTACTGACCCGCCTCACGGTCATACACGCGACTGGTACCCGAATCCAGATAGGCTCCGGCAACGTTAGCGCCCAGTAAGGAAACTGCCGTTGGCAGTGCCAGAGATAAGATGTCTTCAGGATTCAAAAGAGAAACCAGCTTCAAGGACAGGTGGTAAAGAGTATCTGCTTCTTGTTCGCTGCAGCGAACGGCACGGAATAATCTGGCATTATCAATCAAAGTAGCTAGATGATCGGCTACTTTTTCCAGCAAATGTAGTTCATGCTCCGTGAAATCTCCTTGCCGCTTGTTGGTAACATGGAGCACCCCGATAATCTGATCATCCACTCTCAGTGGCACTGTCATTACCTGTCGGGAGCCGAACAGGTCGACGTACTTCTGAATAATGTGTGCATCTCCTGGGCAGTCGTTGGAGAGGTAGGGTTGTCCGGTGGTAAACACTCGTATCGCGTTACCTCCATGGCTGAGCCGCACGCGATATTGGTCAATGATCTCTGGATTGTTCACTCCGAAAGCTGGCTTCTGCAGTACAAGCTCTTGCGCTTCCGAATCCCATAGCATAACGCCAGCTTTTTCTGCGTTAAATAAGGCGGTAACAGTTTGCACAAGGTTAGCAACCATCTGCTCAAAATCAGGCAAAGATCGAACTAACTGCACCAGCGAATCGACCGCATTTTGTTCCAGCCAGGCAGTGGGAGAAAGGGTTGAGGAAATGAGGTTGTTCTCCTGACGGGTTGGATGCTTGAGAGATCCAAGAGAATGTTGG
>WNGP01004517.1_pt2 | contig 11584 bp, 10 predicted proteins | sample 5407671 | NCBI WGS metagenome assembly WNGP01 (sample SAMN13153381, study PRJNA577476) | soil metagenome | isolation source: 40 cm soil or saprolite under Garry oak tree replicate 2 | place: USA:California | collected 2016-06-15 | reverse complement strand
ACAAGTCTCGCGACGGTTCGCCTTGTTGAAAGGCTTGGTGGCCAAGTTGTGGCCGTGAGCTTCGTCATCGAGCTTGAAGCTTTGAAAGGCCGGCAACGGCTGAAGGGTTACGAGATTGTTTCGCTTCTTCAATATTGAGAAATCTCTCGGCCGCGAATTGCGGAATCACGCGAATGGGCCGCACAGAGTCCTCCCGTCGGTAATCCGATCACGGGCCCGTATAAGCAGCTAGAAAATATTCACTAAGCTATTGAAAACCCAGAAGCCTGTCACTTTCATTGTCTGGCTAGCACGAACCTCTAAAGTTTGTCCTCACGCTGCCGATAAGAGCGGGGATGGAATACGAACAAAATATTCAAGAATCAACAATATCGGTCCTTCTAGCCAGTGATTTTCCAGTTCTTCGCGATGGCGTGACCCAGTTGCTCGGGAACAGTCCTGACGTGCAGGTCGTCGCTTGTGCGGAGGCGGAGAACGAAGTGCTGACTCTGGCCGACGCCCATAAGCCGCTCGTAGCCCTTTTGGATCTCAACATTGAGCCGGCAGCCATCGCCGCCCTCATCGGTGGGTTATCTTCGCGGCGAGTCGCTCCATTGTTGCTGAGCGATGTGGTCGACGATGCGAGAGCGCTTGAACTGCTCAAGCGCGGAGTACGCGGAATCATAACCAGACGGGCCAGCCCCGAAATGCTCTGCAAGAGCGTGCGGGCCGTTGCACTCGGCGATACCTGGATTAGCCGCCGGGTCACGAACAAACTTGTGAATTCATATCAATTTGGCCCACAGGCGGAATTGTCTCAAGCGGCTCAAGCGGTTGCAGCACCTGGAGCCGTGGCTCTGTCCACGGTGGCGCCGACCCAGGCGCAGGAACAATCGCAAAGTCGCTTTGGTTTAACCCGGCGCGAAAGACAGATTGTGGAGGCGCTCAGTGAAGGCATGGCGAACAAGGAAATCGCGACTCACTATACCATCAGCGAATGTACTGTTAAGCATCACCTGACTAGAATATTCGACAAGGTCGGCGTTTACAGCCGCCTGGAGTTGCTGGTGTTTGCCAAACACCATGGCTTGGTCGGCGCAAATCCCGCGGCGTAAGGACAAGTCCAGCAGATCATCCCCCAGTAACCCAATCCGAAATCACGGCAGCAGCGAGGCGATTTCGGATTCGGGAAAAAGTTCCGAGCGCGAAATCCCTGACAATTTTCCAGGTTTTGAACGTCAACTTGGTGGTGCAGTCCACCCCGGGCGCCCGCAAAAACCCGAAACACATCCGTCAGCAATCCTAATGTTTTGTGAAGCTTCCAGGCAGCCAGTAGCCTATCTACTAGCGAATCGTCGAGTGGCCTCGAAATTGCCATCTGCGGGCCTAGGCGTAACAGGCGCTGGAAAGGCAGGTCTAAATGAATTCACGACAATCCACTGTTGGCTACGACCAGCTTGTTCTTGCGGTTGGCCATCACACCGCATTCATCGCGGAGCAAGAACTGTCCGGTTGTCAAGCGTGCGACGAGCTTGCCTCTGTACCATTTTCGTCCCTGGTGCTGGAGCTGTCCGGCTTTGGTTCTTCCGACGCGGTCTGCATCCTTCCCCGGCCGAACGAGTGTCCGCGCTGCAAGGCGAGGGTCGTGGAAACTACTCTTGTGCGACCCCTGAGCCCGGATCGAGTGCCGGTGGAAAAGAGTTGAAGACCTGCTCAATGAACACGCGCACCGGCACACCTCGACATCCCGTAGCCATTGTCACTGAACTTCTCTGACGGGACTGCCGCATAAATCTTAATTTGGCTTCTATGATTCGAGGATTTTCTCCGCCGAATTGGAGGAGTTATCCGTCTCTTGCCGAATCCAACGTCAAAGTCCCTCCAAAACTAGCAGCCGCGGATTGCGCGGATTACGCGGATGGCCCGCGTTCGCAGAATTGGACTGATCGGCGGCTAATAAGCGCGGGCCATCCGCGTAATCCGCGCAATCCGCCGCTAAAATAGTTTGGCCTACGACTTTGACGTATCCCTCACTACTATTTGAGAAAGCTTGACTTACGTACATAAGGTACTGTATGAGCGAAGGAGGCAAGTTGTATTCAAAGCAGAGGTTTATGAGAAAAAACCTGTTTCTCTTCGTATGCTCCTTCTTCATGTTCTGCGCGGCGTCTTCAAGGCTACGATTACAGGCGGCTCCGGTGCAGCAGATCTCACCTGCGTCCGGCTCGCAACAACGTGTACTCCTGGACAAGTATTGCGTCACATGCCATAACCAGCGGTCCAAAACCGCAGGGTTGTCCCTGGACACCACGGATCTGGCGAAAGTCCCCGACGGCGCGGAGACGTGGGAAAATGTCATTCGGAAAGTTAAAGGTGGAATGATGCCTCCGGTTGGAATGCCGCGTCCCGAAAAGGCGGAACTGGACGCCTTGGCATCTTACCTGGAGACAACGATTGATCGCGCAGCTGCAGCCAAGCCGAATCCAGGCCGGACAGTCCTTCATCGTCTGAACCGTGCCGAGTACGGTAATGCGATTCGCGATTTGTTTGCGTTGGATCTGGATATCACGTCATATCTTCCGGCGGACTATGAGGCGCACGGGTTTGACAACATCGCGGATGTTCTGGGCCTTTCACCCGCATTGATGGAGCGATATCTGTCGGCCGCATGGAAAATTACGGATCTGGCCATTGGCAGCACGAAGATAACGCCAAGCCTCGAGACCTTTCGAGTTCGTTCCGACCTGTCACAGAACGATCATATTGAAGGTTTGCCCATCGGGACTCGAGGGGGAATCCTGATCCACTACAATTTCCCCGTTGATGGCGAATACGTCATCAGGCCGAAGCTGTACCGGGAGACCGTAAACATCGTCCGTGGTCTGGAGGTGGCGCACGACCTGGAAATCACCTTTGACGGTGACCGCGTCCAGCTCACTCGATTCGGCGGTGCCGAAGACGAACAACTAGCCTATCTGCATCCGACCTCGGGTGGAGATGAGATCGAAAAGCGTTTCGAGAAGCGTCTTGCCGTGAAGGCAGGGCCACATTCGGTGGGAGTTGCTTTTCTCAAAAAGAGTTCGGCTCCCACTCTTGAATTGCTGGAACCGTTCCAACGCGAGAGGATCGACCCGATCACACCGGTCGGAATTCCCGAAATCGACAAGGCGACCATCGAGGGTCCGTTTAACGTGTTGGGTTCCGGTGACTCGCCGAGCCGGCGCCGCGTATTCACATGCCGTCCGGCTGGCGACAGCGATGCGCTATCGTGCGCCAAAAGGATTCTGTCGACTATCGCTCGCCGGGCTTATCGCCGTCCGATGACGGATACCGAAACGGGGCGTTTGGTGGAGTTCTACCAAAAGGGCCGCGACAAGGGTGGCAGCTTCGACGCGAGCATTCAACAGGCGCTTGTATTCATGCTGGTCAGTCCCCAGTTCCTGTTCCGGTTTGAACTCGATCCTGCGAACGCGGGTGCGGGCGCTATCTACCGGATCAGTGATCTCGAACTGGCATCTCGCTTGTCGTTTTTTATATGGAGCAGCATTCCTGACGACCAACTGTTAGACCTTGCTATTCAGGGCAAGCTGAAGAATCCGGCGATCCTGGAACAACAAGTCAAGCGGATGCTCTCCGATCAGCGTGCCCGGGCGCTCGGAAGTAACTTTGCGGGACAATGGCTCTACCTGCGGAATCTAAGAAGCGTTCAGCCCGACGAGGATGTGTTTCCGGATTTCGACGACAACCTGCGACAAGGTCTCCAGCGTGAAACGGAATTGCTGTTCGAGAGTATCGTTCTGGAGGATCACAGTGCGCTCGACCTGCTGAATGCCAATTACACATTTCTGAACGAGCGGCTGGCGAAGCATTATGGCGTTCCTAATATTTATGGCGACCAATTCCGGCGCGTGACCGTCACAGATGAGTACCGGAAAGGATTGCTGGGGCAGGGCAGCATCTTGACCCTGACGTCGTATGCAAATCGCACCTCGCCGGTCAATCGCGGGAAGTATGTTCTCACAAACATTCTCGGCACACCGCCGCCAGATCCACCTCCAAACGTGCCGCCGCTGGATGAGACAGCAGGCAAGGTGCTTTCGATGCGTGAACGCATGGAACAGCATCGTAAGAACTCTGCCTGTTCTGGTTGCCACAAGCTCATGGACCCGATCGGTCTCTCGCTCGAAAACTTTGACGGGATCGGGCGTTGGCGCGCCGCCGACGGGGGCACCAGGATCGATGCCTCGGACACACTTTTTGACGGCACGAAGGTCGATGGTCCGGTCGCTCTTCGGCGGGCCGTGTTGGGGCGTTCGGATCAGTTTGTCCGTACCATGACCGAAATGCTACTGACCTATGGCCTCGGGCGGGGCATTGAGTACTACGACATGCCGGTCGTTCGTTCGATTCTTAAGGAATCTGCTCGCAATAATTATCGCTTTTCATCACTGGTCCTCGGGATTGTGAAAAGCGCGCCGTTTCAGATGAAAGTAAAGAGATTGCAAGACAGCGAAAATAACAATTAATTGAGTTAAGGAGGCCGCTCCGATGTTGATCTCGAAGAAACACCTGTCCCGCCGCACCTTCCTGCGTGGTGCTGGTGTTACGCTGGCTTTGCCGCTCCTGGAATCCATGGTTCCCGCTCAAACTCCGTTGGCCAGGACGGCGGCCAATCCCATGCAGCGCTGGGGATTCATCTATGTCCCGCACGGCTCGATTCTGAAAGAGTGGACGCCGGCCCAGGAAGGTGTGGGATTTCAGTTCTCACCGATCCTCAAGCCTCTGGAGCCGTTCCGTGACTACGTGACGGTTGTGAGCGGACTTTACAACACCGGCGAGAGCGGCCACTCACCGAGCTGTGCGATGTTTCTATCGGGTACGATGCCTGCTCATGGGACCAATGTCCGTTTGAGTACAACGATCGACCAGATCGTCGCGAAGAAGCATGGTCAAGGTACGACTTTCCCCTCCATGGAGTTCGCCACCGAGGACCACTCCAGCCATCTCGGAAGCTGCGCCGGTGACTTCCTCTGCTCTTACATGAGCACGATTTCCTGGAGAACGCCCACGCAACCCCAGCCGATGGAGATCAACCCGCGCGTGGTTTTCGAGCGCATGTTCGGCGGTGACGGGGCCACCGCGCAAGACCGGTTGGCTCGGCTGGAGCAGAATACCAGCATCCTCGATGCGCTGAGCGCGAGTGTGAAAGACCTGCAGCGCGACCTTGGTCCGCGTGACCGGGCGAAGCTGACAGAGTATCTCGAAAACGTGCGTGAGATCGAGCGGAGGATCCAGCAGGCGGAAACGCAGCGCAATGAACATCACCTGGAGGCGCCTCCAACTCCTGTTGGCGTGCCGGAGTCGTGGGAAGAGCACGTCAAATTGATGTTTGATTTGATGGCTCTGGCCTACGTGGGGAATATGACGCGTGTGACCTCGTTCATGCTGGCGCGTGAACTGAGCACGTTAGCATATCCTCAGATCGGGGTTGCCGATGGCCATCACCCCGTGTCGCACAACAACAACGTTCCCGAGCAGGTTGCCAAGAAGGCGAAAATCGATACCTACCATCTCTCGTTGTTTGCGAATTTCCTTGGAAAGTTGCGATCGACTGCGGATGGCGATGGCAATCTGCTGGATCATTCGACGTTTGTCTATGGAAGCGGCATGAGTAACGGAAACCTTCATGACCATGTGAACCTGCCAATCGTCGTGGTTGGTGGCGGTGCCGGCACGCTCAAGGGCAATCGCCACGTTAAAGTTGGGCGGGCACCGCTTTCAAATCTCATGCTCACGGTGCTGGATAAGGCCGGAGTACCAACGGAGAAATTTGGTGAGAGCACGGCCAGAGTTGATGTCTAACCCCTGAACGGAACGGCGTGGGGGGACCGGCCGGCGGTAAAAAGGCCGCGAAGCGGTGTACCGAAGCAATCCGGCGTGAGCGGCTGCGAACGCAAGCCCGATAGGGCGCAGCCATCAATAAACGGTGGGCCCGACGCTAATAAATGAGGCAACCAACGAATGAGCGGTAAACATCTACTCGCGTCATGTATGGCGGTTTTGTTGAGTGCCGGCAGCCTTGCTGCCGCAGGCGTTGATGCGCGGCTTGTCGCAGCGGTCAAGAACCGCGACACGGTAACCACCCAGTCGCTGCTGAAGCAGCATGTAGACGTGAACGCTCCGGATGCGGAGGGTATGACCGCCCTCCACTGGGCGGCTCATTGGGGTGATCTCGATACGGTGAAGCAGCTCATTGCCGCCGGCGCCAACGCCAAAGCGGCGAATCGTTATGGAGTCACGCCCCTCCATGAGGCTGGCACGATCGGGAACGTGCCGATCATCGAGGCGCTGTTAAAAGCCGGCGCAAATCCGAACGCTGCGTACGGTTCGGGAGAGACTCCTGTGATGACAGCCGCCCGCACTGGAAACGTGGATGCGGTCAAGATACTTCTGGATCATGGCGCCGACGTCAATGCGGCAGAAGAGTGGCGCGGACAGACAGCTCTGATGTTTGCGGCCGGCGAGAACCATGCGGCGATAGCTCAGTTGCTCGTCGAGCGCGGAGCAAATGTCAACGCCCGGTCGGTTATATACGATTTTGGCAGCCTGAAGGGGACGAATGGCGGAATCATTCACGATCGTCCCATGGGTGGTCTAACCGCATTGTTTTTTGCGGCTCGCCAGGGCGCGATCGAGACTGCAAAAGTGTTGGTTGCCGCGGGCGCCGATATGAGCGCGACCGAACCGCAGTATGGATTCACACCCATGCAAACCGCGATTTTCAACGGCCATTACGATTTCGCAGCGTTCCTGATCGGAAAGGGAGCCGACGTGAACGATGGTTCGTTGTACATCGCCACCGAGATGCGAAACCTGGCGACTTATAGCAATCGGCCAAACCCACCGGACGTTGACAGGTCACTGAATGCCCTGGATGTGGCCAAGCTGCTTCTCACGCGTGGAGCCGACCCGAACCAGGTCTACACGAAGACGATACCTCCCCGGCAAGCCCAGGGAAATATCAACGTGGTGCCGGGCGCCACGGCCTTGTTCAGGGCAACCAGATCTACCGACGTGACGCTGATCAAACTTCTGGTTGAAAAGGGTGCCAATCCTTCCGTGGAGACAAAGGACCAATCGACGCCTTTAATGGTTGCGGCAGGCCTCGGTGCTCCTCGGGGAGGGGATGAAGAGGTGACCGAAGGAGCCGGCCGCGGCGACCCCCTCGAAGTGGTAAAGATCTTTCTGGAAGCGGGCGCCGACGTCAATGCGGTCAATGAACAAGGCAATACTGCGATCCACTACGCCGCACAGGGTGGAAGAAATCGGATTATTGAATTTCTGGCGAGCAAGGGTGCCAAGCTCGACATGAAGAACAAAGCAGGTAAGACTCCGCTCGACCTGGCAGCGGGTCCCGGTCCGCAGGGACGCTACACCAGCGAGGCGGCAAGCCCGGCGGCGGCCGGCAATGCCCAGGGAAGTACGGCTTCTCTGATCCGTAAACTCATGGGTGCCCAGTAGGCTGGATTTCGAATTGCGAATTTCGAATTGACGCAGAAACCGCCGGTGAACGCGTTCTCGCAATTCGAAATTCAGTTAAACCCGTCCCCACACCTTGAGCGCGGTCTCCACCGCCAATTCCAACTTTCGCCACTGGTCGTCAATCGAAAGCAAGTTGCCGGCGGCAACAGAGGCAAAGCCGCACTGAGGGCTGATCGCCAGGTTTTCGAACGGGATATAACGCGCCGCTTCGTCGATGCGCCTTCTCAATTCATCTTGAGATTCCAGTTTGGGCTCCTTGGTCGTGATGAGACCCAGCACGACATTCTTGGGTCGAGGCACCAAACGCAATGGCTCGAATCCTCCAGCACGCGCGGTGTCGTATTCCAGCAGAAACGTATCAACATCCAGTTTACCGAAGAGGTTTTCAGCAATGGCATCGTAGCCGCCTTCGGTATACCAGCGGCTGCGGCTGTTGCCCCGGCAAATGTGGAGCGCGAGAGTGATATCGCGTACTCCTTCAAGACAGGAATTGTCTCCGGAGATTGCTTCGTCAAACTCTTCGTCCGGATTACGGCCAGCTTGCTGCATCCGTTCACGCTGCCTGGGATCGAGATAGTGTGAGTAATACGGAGCGTCGAGCTGGATATATGTCGCTCCTTCGGTGACAAGCCACTGGATCTCATCGCGTATGATCTCAACCAGATCCTCTAGAAATTCCCCATACGTGGGATAAAACTTATCGGTGATTCCGGCCTTGTAGCTGGCGACCAGGAAATTCGATGGCGCCGGCACTGTGATCTTGAATGCACCGGGCGCGGCCTTTTTGATAAATGGCATTTCATGCCCGGTCAATTTCCGAACCTTTCGTAGCTTCGCGCCGGCCGCAAGCGCCGTGCTTCCTTCGCGCCCACCGCCGGGTCCTTTCCATTCGAGTTCCACTTTCTGCGGCACAAAACCCTCAACGGCGTCGGCCATATCGGTGAGCCATGAGCCGCGGCGCATCTCGCCATCCGTGAAGATGCCCAATCCCAGTTCCCGCTGTTTTTCCAATGCGTGCAGAATGGAGCGGTCCTCGATGGATCGAAGCTCCTCGCGGGTTAGCCGCCCCTCAAGGTGCGCCGCGCGGGCTTGAAGTAACTCTGGAGGGCGCAGCAGGCTGCCCACTTGTTCAGCTCGAAACCGTGCCGTCATATTTAGACTGTAGCGGCTGAACCAGTAACCATTATTGGCTATTGGCCCAGTTTGGTTGTTGTCACGAAGATCGGTTCGATGTCCACGGGTACACCGGCGAGCTTATCCAGCACCCGTTGCACTTCTGGTCGAACGATGCCGAGTTTAACGATCGAGTCCTTCGCCTTGCTATAGCTTCCTTGCGCTTCGAGGATCATCAACTCACGCGTAAGCGCCGCGATGCCGTCCTTGATCTTGGCAGGATTGACGGAGAACGTGCCGTCGCGGCTCACCACGAAGGCGCCAAAATCGAGAAGGTAGTTCACCTGAATAGCCGTGCCGCGGCCATGCGCCTCAGTGATGCCGAAACGGATCGAGCGGAACGCAGAAGCCAGGAATGTTTTATACATCGTTCGTTCGAGTTGCCTGTCAAGGGTTCCTTTGTCAATCAGGTACTGCAGCGCGAACAGTCCGGAAATATCGGCTTTCGCTTCCTCGATCGCGCTATACGTTTCCTTCAACTCCTGCCGCACCGTGGTTGCGCGGCCGCTGACTCGGATATCGTGCGGTCCGAGTCCGTGCATCAATTCATGCATGAGGATGTGCGTGAAGAAGGCTTCGAATGAAATGTCTTTTCCGTCGGCCGCAGCCAATGCAATCTTCGATATGGGCGCCAGCACCTTATTGAACTTTGCCTCCTGGACGTTCTTTAGCAATACGCGTTTGGAACCCTTTTCACGAATGACGCGCTCGTCATTTGGCAGGTTGAAGGCTGCAGTCTGAACGCCGTGATTCCCATCGCCTGCAGTGAAGACGACGTCGACTACGCGAATAGGCGCCAGCGCGCCGAGTTTCGGATTGCGATAGTTTGGATCGATCGGAAGGTGATTCTCAATATCCTGCAACTCGTTGGCGAAACGCGTGAGCTTCTGAGTTTCCGCGTCGTCGCGAAGTGTGATGAATGCTTCGAAGGCCGCTTTGTAGTTGAACCACTCGTCCTCATACACCTCGTAGGGGCCGATGGTGGGCTCGATCGAAGCGTCGATGTCCATCCAGGCCACATCGCTGTCGTAGTAATTGTTGGATACGAACGCCTCGGCTCGTTTCGTCAAATAATTCTTGAGCGACGGTTGAGTCGTTGCCGCTGCGGCTTCGCGCAGAAGTTCGGCGGCGCGAGCCAATTCGCCCTGGTACTCGAGACTGAAGGGGACGATCGTAAACCTGATCTGAGCCTCGCCGCCAGTGGGCGTGCGGCGGATCGTCGTGAAGAAACTCGTGCCTAGCGCCCGCTCTGCCTCCGGCAGTGTGTTGATCCAGCCCTCGACTTCCGTTTTTGTCGCGCGGGAGGGATAGAAGTTCGCGGAATCCGGTTTGAGCGGCACACCTGGAACGAACGGCTCGTTCTGATCGATCTGTGACCACGGGCCTTTGTTGATGATGAAGTAGTGGAGTCGAGCGCGCCCCAGCCGGCTTTCGTCCTTCAAGAGGTCGAGCAACAAGGCTTCGTTGCCCGCCCAGACCTGTCGAAGAAAAATGGCGTCCATGATTTTGGCCGCCTCGATCAGCCTCGCCAGCGCGTTCCGCTCCGACACAGGCAGCATCGAGACGTCCGCTCCGATATCTGTCGCGGCGAAACGCGCGATCATACGTTCCAGCGCAATCGCATCGGGCATTTTCTTCTGCATCGCTCCCAGTATCGCGCCGGAAGTGAGAACGGCTGCAATCCAAAAAACACTTGCTCGGTAAAATCGCATCGCTTCGCTCCGGAAGTTACTAAAGAAATTGTCTACCTTCCATACCCCGATTTCAACGATGGTCAGTTCTTCAATGAAGGTTCGGGCCGCGACATACCTTGCGGTACCTTGAGCAGCTTCGGGAGAAATTCGCTAGGCAAGAAATCCTTCCGCGGCTGGTCGGTAAGGTCTACGAGATGCGATGAGTTCTTGCAGTTTCAGTGCTTTCGCATATTGCGAAAATATCCGATTGACTCTCTGTTTCGCAATCTGCGAAAATGAATGTGAATGCGTCTCATATCCCGCCGGCGGTTGAAGCAGTTCTGGGGAAAATATCCTGATGCGGAGACGGGGTTACGGCATTGGATCAAAGCCGTTGAGAGCGCCGGCTGGAGGAATTTTGCTGATGTGCGACAGCTTTTCGGAAGTGCGGATCAGGTTGGTAAGTTCGTCGTGTTCAACATCGCCGGAAACAAGTACCGCCTCATTGTTGTTATTCACTACGACCGTCAAAGGTGTTACGGCCGCCATGTCTTGACGCATAAAGAATATGACCTTGGGAAATGGAAGAAGGAATAGGCGACTATGGCAAAAATTTCATCGAAGTATTTGTAGATGATGCGATCATTTCCGTTGCGGCCGATCCGATCCGAAGCCGAATTAGATCGCGCTGAGGCGATGCTGCATCAGTTATTGGACGCGCCAAGTCTCTCCGCGCCAGAACAAGACTATCTCGAAATTCTCGGCAATCTCATTGAAGAATACGAAAGCAAAGCACATCCGATTGAACCGCTGCCGCCAAATCAGATGCTTGCAATGTCTATCGAGAGCAAAGGCGTGACACAAACAGAAGTCTCCCGCGCAACGGGTATACCTGTATCGACGATTTCAGAACTCATTGCTCAAAAACGCGAATTCAACCGCGCGCACATCGAGAAACTCTGCGCCTACTTCGGGCTCGATCCAAAAGCTTTCATCCACGTGCCAAATAGAGAACTGGTCGCAAGATAGGGGGTTGAATATACGCCACAATCAAGAAATTGCGTCCCACGCATCCAGGCGAATTGCTGCGTGACGAGATCATGCCGGCGGCGGGGCTGACTCAACACGTCTTGGCCAAGTTGTTGGGCGTTTCGAGGAGAACGGTTGACGAGATCATTAGGGAGAATCGGCGCGTATCGGCGGACATGGCGCGCCGC
>WNGP01009384.1_pt1 | contig 11586 bp, 8 predicted proteins | sample 5407671 | NCBI WGS metagenome assembly WNGP01 (sample SAMN13153381, study PRJNA577476) | soil metagenome | isolation source: 40 cm soil or saprolite under Garry oak tree replicate 2 | place: USA:California | collected 2016-06-15 | reverse complement strand
CATGAGCCCGTTGGCGGAGCTTGGCTTCATCATCGCCGTCACGGTTGGCGCCGCAGCCGGAACGACCGATCTGACCGATGGCATGTTCCGGCACCTGGTAATCACGGGTCGGTCATGTCCCGAACCCGACTGCCGTAGCGTCAACCACGGCGTTTCGATCCCCGTCAACCTCAGCGAGTCGCAGTTCCACACCTGGATCGGCGAACACCCACGAGAAGCGCTGCAGGCCTTCCCGCGCGGTCCGGGGGCGTTCGTCGACGGCGTCTCGGTCGCGAGTGGTTCCACCGCCTCGCGCTACGACGCCTACACCGAGCTTGAGAGGATTCTCAATCCATCGGTCAACGAGATGGTGAAGATCGGGCTGTGGCTCGGGCTCGTGGTCGGCGTGGGATTCGTCGTAGGACTCGGCTTCGGTGCGCTCACCGGTCAGCGGACGGTCACCACCATCGTGCTCATCGCCCTTGAGATCATCGTGACCCCGATTTTCGACCGAGCCCACATCCCCTATTTCATCAACGGGCAGCGTCTTCTCGTAGGGGTCGCGCTCGACCAGTTGCGACCGGCGGGCCTGACCTCGGGTGCGGGTGGAGGAGCCGGAGGGTGGGCCGCTGCACTTCGGCGGCAGCGGCGGGGCGCTCGGGATACCGCCGATGCCAACCTGGGCAATGATCCTCGTCATCGTGGGGTGGATCGTCGGCTGGTCGGTGATCGGTGCCTGGAGGATGGCGGCGCGCGACGCGTGAGCGGGTTCGCAGCTGAGCTGGCGGTGCCTGCCGCGCCAGAAATCGGGGTAAGTCACCCGGTTCTTGAGGTGCAGCAGGAGGGATCGCGTGTTCTGGCCGTCCAGGTCGTAGATGCCCGCGAGCCCGCGCCCGGCCATCCCCGCGCCGCCGGCGACAGCATCTCCTACCAGACAGCGCCGCCTGCGACATCGCTCCGAACAGAAGAATCTGTGTCCTCCAGGCCGGATTCCTCAGTAGCCAGGAAGCAGGTACATAGTCGGCGGGGAATATGTGGCCGCGGAGCACAAGATGCCACGGCATCTTTGCTGCTCACGTTCTGTAGCTAATGCAAGCGTCGCCGAGCGCGAGATACCGGCAGGGCAAATGGTTCGGTCTGCCGGTCGTTTCAAGATCATCTTGAGTGTCAGTATGAGTGGCAAGCGGTGCTCGCGTGCGCCCGTCCCGCGCTCGTGCTGGCTAGTATGTGCTGGCGTTCTGCCAGGTCAGCACGCTGACCTGCGAGGATGCAATGCCGCAGTGAGAAATGGTAAGGAGAAGGTCTACGGTTCGATTCCGTAAGGGGGCTCCAGGCTGTGGAGGTTTTTCGAATATAGGACCGCTTACCTCCTTCTGGCGAGTGGCATTTGAGTGGCACACGCCTTAAGGTGCAGGGTGACTACCAGGCAGTTCACGCGAGGTCTTTTGGAGCCTCTCCGCTTCGAGGAAGAGGTCTCCAGTAGCCCGAGTCCAGTTGCTGTTTTCGAGAAACTGCCGTAACCAGCTGTAAGTGAGCAATCAGGCGCTTCACCGTGCCACGAAGGCCTCGGCAATACCTGCTCACATTCCCTACCGCGTCCCGGGGTATCCGGTGACAACGAGCTCCGATCCTGACGAGCCGCTGCGTGGACGGCCACGCTGCCGCAGCAATGCGGCTTCACGCCGGGTGCACGACTGAATTGTGAGGGTGCTTGGTTAGCGCAGGCTGCACGACTAGTCTGAGTGATGTTGAAACTCAGACCAGGAGGTGGCCCGTGGCTGACTTCTCCGGGCGTGACCTGGCGTGGCTGGAGCGCCGCCGCGCCGAGCTGCTCGCCGTGATGTCGCAGGTCGGTGATTTCCGGCGGGGGGCGCTGAACGCGGTATGGCGCAAGTGCGGCAAGCCGAACTGCGCCTGCGCCCGGCCCGGTAGCTGGGGCCACGGGCCGCAGTGGAACCTGACCCGCCGCATCAGCGGCAAGACGGTCAACGTGCACCTGAAGCCGGGGCCGGAGCTGGAGAAGGCCCAGCGTGAGGTAGCCGAGCACCAGCGGTTCGCCGGCCTGGTGGAGGAGGTGAGCCAGGTGAGCGAGGCGATCTGCGCGGCCCGGCCGGTCACGGCCAGCGCGGCGCCCCCTCCGGCGGGAGGGCAAAGGGGGGGCTCGCGGGGCGGCTGGAGGAGGTCGCCGCCGCCGAGGTAGGCAGGCTGGCCGGCCTGGCCGCGTCAATGCTCGGCTCGGGCGCCACGCTGGGCACGCTGGAGCAGGCGATGCGCGCCGCGCTCGCCGCTTCCGGCGCTCGGCTGCTGCAAGCGTCCTCGACGACGGCGATGACGGCTACGCCGGCCCGCGCGCTAAGTGCGCGGCGGGCCACCAGGCGAACTACGCGGGCAGCCGGCCCAGGGCCGTCACCACGGTGCTCGGCCCGCTGCGCCTGTCCCGCGCGTGGTATCACTGCGCGGCGTGCAAGCGCGGGTTCGTGCCCAGCGACCGGCAGCTCGGCCTGCTGCCCGGCGGCTCGCTGTCGCCAGGCCTGGCCGAGATGACCGCCCTGGCCGGCGCGGAGGTCTCCTTCGCCCGCGCCGCCGCTCTGATCGCCGGCCTGGCCGGCATCACCCTCAGCGCCAGGACCATCGAGCGGTCCGCCGAGGCCACCGGCGCCGCCGCGCGGTCCGCCACCGCCGCCGAGGCGTCGGCGATCACGGCGCGCGCCGTCGTGCCGCCCCCCGCCGGCGCCGGTCCCGGACATGCTCTACGTCGAAGTCGACGGCACCGGCGTCCCCTTCCGCGCCAGCGAGACCGCCGGGCGGGCGGGCAAGTCAGAAGACGGCCGGCCGGCACCCGCGAGGTCAAGCTCGCCCGGCTGTTCACCGTTTCCCGCCTCGACCAGGACGGCAGGCCGGTGACCGACCCCGGCTCCTCGACTTACGCCTTCAGCTTCGACGGCAAGGACGCCCTCGCCGCGCTGGTGAAGGCCGAGTACCTGCGCCGCGGCGGCGAGCACTTCCGCCAGGTCGTGGCGATCGGCGACGGCGCCGCGTGGATCTGGGGCATGGCCGAGGACCTCTACCCGCAGGCGACGCACATCACCGACATCTACCATGCCCGCGAGCACCTGCACGACCTGGCCGCGCACCTGGCCTTCATCACCCCCGACCCGCCGCAGTGGCTCGCCGAGCGCAGCGAGGAGCTGGACGCCGGGAACGTCGAGGCGATCATCACCGCCGCCCGGCACTACCCGCTCGCCGGAGTCAGGGCCAAGGAGCTGGAGCGAAAACTCGGCTACTTCGAGCGCAACGCCCACCGCATGCGCTACCAGCACTTCCGTAACCTGGGCATGTTCATCGGATCAGGTCACATCGAAGGAGCCATCAAGGCAGTCGTGGTCCAGCGCGCCAAGCAATCAGGCATGCACTGGAGCGTCGAGGGCGCCTCCAGCATCATCGCCCGGCGCACACACCACGCCAGCGGCCGCTGGGACGAGCTCTGGCCAGCCAGCGCAACCGGCACGACCCAGCTGCCCACCGCCGTCTGACAGACACCGCCACTCAGACCCGCAGGCCAACCCGCCAGGCAAGATCATCCCCAACAAAGCTGGCGTGCACGGTCGTGCCAAGCGTGGATGAGATCGCGTGGCTGCGAGACAACAGCCCAGCGTGGCGGCTGCTCCGCGCGGACAACGCGCCGCTGGTGTTGAGTTTCCTGCACCGGGAGTTCGTCGCCGGCAATGCCCGGTCCGTCTCCGCGGCTGAGTTGGCCAGCCGCCTGGACGACGAACTGTATGCGCTGAATCAGCGGGACGGCGAGCAGGGCGGCCGAAGGTTCCCCAAGTCCGCCCGGGCCTACCTCGACGACTGGGCGGCTCCCTGGGCTGGCTGGCTGCGCAAGTTCTATCCCGACGGCACCGACGAGCCGCATTACGACGCCACGCCCGCGGTCGAGAAGGCGCTGCACTGGCTGGGAAGCCTGCGCGAGCGCGAGTTCGTGGGCACCGAGTCGCGACTGAAGGTGATCTTCGAATTGCTACGGCAGATCGTCTTCGGCACTGAGCCCGACCCGAGGGAACGGCTGGCCGAGTTGCACCGCCAGCGGGACGCCATCGACGAGCAGATCGCCCGCATCGAGGCGGGGGAGATATCGATGCTCGACGAGACGGCGGTGCGCGACCGCTATCAGCAGTTCGCGGGTACCGCCCGGGAGCTGCTCGCTGACTTCCGCGAGGTGGAGGAGAACTTCCGCAAGCTAGACCGGCAGCTCCGGGAGAAGATTGCCGGCTGGCACGGCGGAAAGGGCGAGTTGTTGGACGACGTGCTCGGCAGCCGGGAGTCGATCGCTGGCTCGGATCAGGGGCGGTCCTTTCAGGCGTTCTATGGCTTCCTGCTATCCCAGGCCCGCCAGGAAGAGCTGTCCGGCCTACTGGACCGGGTTCACTCCCTGGCCGGGATCGCCGAACGCGACATCCGGCTGCGGCACATCCACTACGACTGGCTGGATGCCGCCGAGCGCACCCAGGCGACGGTGCGCCAGCTCTCTGAGCAGCTCCGGCGATTCCTCGACGATCAGGTGTGGTTCGAGAACCGCCGGGTGATCGACATCCTGCGCAGCATCGAGGGCCGCGCACTGCAGCTCCGCGAGACCCGGAACGTCCCGGTGAGCATGGAACTCGACGCGCCGTCCCCGGCCCTCCGGCTGCCGTTGGAGCGTCCGCTGTATGCGCCGGTAAAGAAGGCACGCCTGTCCAGCGAAACGGTCCGTGACGCCGACGAGCAAACCGACCCAGCCGCCCTGTTCGAACAGGTCTACGTCGACCCGGAGCCGCTGCGCGGCGGCGTCCGCCAGGCCCTGCGCGGCCAGCCGCAGGTCGGGCTGGCCGAGTTGGTCGCGCGGTATCCACTCAAGCAGGGCGCCGCGGAGCTGATCACCTACCTGTCGCTGCAGGACGAGGCGTTCGCAATCGTCTACGACGAACTGCGGTGCGACCAGATCACCTGGTCCGCCGCTGACGGCCGGGAGCGCACCGCGACGCTGCCGCGGGTCACCTACGCCAGGAGGGACGGATGACCGCCGAACCGGATCTCTCGCTGGCCGTCACCCAGCTCATGAAGGGTGTCGTGTACCGGGACACGCACGACCGCGCGTGGCGTACCCTGCTCGAGCTGCAGCCGCAGGCCCGGGACTACGTGGACGTGCTTGGCCTGCAGGTGGTCATCGACGAGGCTGAAGGCTACGCATTCCTCAGCCAGCGCCCCGCCGACCCCGACGACGCCGACCCGCTGCCCCGGCTGATCCCACGCCGGGCGCTGTCCTTTCACGTGAGCCTGTTGCTCGCGCTGCTGCGCAAGAAGCTCGCCGAATTCGACGCCCAGGGCGCCGACACCCGGCTGATGCTTACCCGGGAGCAGATGACCGAGATGATCCGGGTATTCCTCCCGGCGACCAGCAACGAAGCCCGGCTCACCGACCAGCTTGACGCACACATCAACAAAGCCGTCGAGTTCGGCTTCCTGCGGCCCGCCAAGAACTCCGAGCAGGCATACGAGGTGCGGCGCATCATCAAGGCCTTCGTCGACGGGCAGTGGCTCGGCGACTTCGACGCCCGGCTCGCCGAGTACGCCGCGCTGCTGGAAGGGGAAGACTAGGAAATGACCGGCTTCCGCTTGGCCCGCCTGGAGCTGTACAACTGGGGCACATTCGGCGGCCGCGTCTGGTCGCTCGGCCTGGACGGGCAGAACACGCTGCTCACCGGCGACATCGGCTCTGGCAAATCCACGATCGTGGACGCGGTGACCACGCTGCTGCTGCCCGCCCAGCGCATCTCCTACAACAAGGCGGCCGGGGCCGACACCCGCGAGCGGAGCCTGCGTTCCTACGTGCTTGGCTACTACAAGACCGAGCGCAACGAGGTCACCGGGGCCACGAAGCCAGTGGCGCTACGGGACGGCTCGGACTACAGCGTGATCCTCGGCGTTTTCACCAACCCCGGCTACGACGCTACCGTCAGCCTCGCCCAGGTGTTCTGGCTGCGCGGGGACGCGGCCGGCCAGCCGGACCGGTTTTACGTAACGGCCGACCGGCCGCTTTCGGTGACTGGGGACCTCGCCGACTTCGGTACCGACATCGCGGCCCTCCGCAAACGGCTGCGCGCCGGCAACGGCGTCCGGGTGCACGACGCGTTCCCCGACTACGGCAAGGATTTCCGCCGCCGAATGGGGATTGAATCCGAGCAGGCGATGGAGCTGTTCCACCAGACGGTCTCGATGAAATCGGTCGGCAATCTCACCGACTTTGTCCGCGATCACATGCTGGAGCCATTCGACGCGAACAAGGCCGTCGCCGGCATCGTCGGCCACTTCGACGACCTGACGAACGCTCATGAGGCAGTGCGCCGCGCCGAGGCGCAGCTGGCCGCGCTGACTCCGCTGCTCAGGGACTGCGACTCGGCCGACGCCGTCCGGGCGGACATCGCGATGCTCGACGCTCAGCGCGCGGCGCTGCGGTACTACTTCGCCAATCTCAAGGCCGGGCTGACCGACGCAGAGCTCACCGAGATCTCGACCGTGCGGGTGCGGCTGCAGGCCCAGCGCACCGAGCTCGAAGCCACGCTCGGGCGGCTGCGTGACCGTGAGACGTACCTGCGGGTCGAGCTGGCCGGCCACGGCGGGAACCGGCTCGCCGAGATCGAGCGCCAGCTCACCGCGTGCGACCAGGCGCGCCAGTCCCGGATGGCCAAGGCCGAACGGTTCGCCGTCCTGCTGTCCGACGCGGGCCTGGACCCGGTAAAAACCACCGAGCAGTTCGCCGTCCGGCGCCGCGAAATCGCCGCCGCCCGGGCCGCCGCCCGGCAGGATGCCGCCGATCAGCAGAACGCGCTGATGGAGACGGGCGTGCGGGCCAATGAGCTGCAGGTCAAGGCCGCTGAGGTCAACGCGGAACTGCGCAGCTTGCGGGAGCGCAAGACCAACATCCCGAAGAAGCAGCTGGAGCTGCGCGCCTGGCTGTGCCGCGAGCTGGCGATCGGGGAGGACTTGCTGCCGTTCGCCGGGGAGCTGATCGCGGTCCGGGACAGCGAGGCCGATTGGGAGGGCGCGGCGGAGCGGTTGCTGCACGGCTTCGCGCTGTCGGTGCTCGTGCCTGACGAGCACTATGCCGCCGTGTGCAACTGGATCGACGGCCACCACCTGAAAGACCGGGTGGTGTACTACCGCGTGCCCGAGCCGTCGCCGGCCCGGGAAGCGCCGGCGCACCACGGGCCGGGCACGCTGGCCGTCAAGCTCGCCGTTAAGGACACGCCGTTCGCCTGGTGGCTGGAACACGAGCTCAGTCGGCGCGCCGACCACGCGTGCTCGGAGACGATGGCGGAGTTCCGCCGGATGCCCCGGGCGGTCACCAAGGCAGGGCAGATCAAGGGCAGCGGCGGGCGGCACGAGAAGGACGACAGGTTCCGAATCGACGACCGCAGCCGGTACGTGCTCGGCTGGTCCAACCAGCGCAAGCTCGATGCGCTGCTGGACCAGGCCGGGGATCTCACCGTGCGCCTCAGTGGGGTCGCGGCCGGGCAGGAACGCTACCAGAGGGCGCACGCCGCCGCGATCAAGCGGGGAGAAGTGCTCGCCGGGCTGGACCAGACACAGGAGTTCACCGAGATCGACTGGCAGTCCGCGGTCAATCGCGCCGGGCAGCTCAGGGCCGAGCAGCGCGAACTGGAGGGCGCTTCGGCCGAACTGGCCCGGCTGAACCGGGAACTCGACACGGTCAAGGAGCAGATCACCGGCGCCGACGGCACGCTACGCGCACTTAACGGCCAGCTCGGCGGACTCGGTACACGGCAGCAGGCGGCTGAGGGCGTACTGCGCGAGGCGCGGGAGATCCTGGCCGAGGATGCATGCGAGCCGGCCCGGGCCCAGTTCGCCGCGATCGCGGAGATGCTGGCCAAGGCCGGGCAGCCTGAACCGGCGACCGCCGCAGCCTGCGACCGGGCGGAAACGGCGGCCGGCACCGAGATCACCGCGCTGACTGAGAAGCGGCGCGACCGGCTGTCCCGGTTGTCTAACAAGATCGTCGCGGCGATGGGGGAGTTCCGGCGGCATTATCCGGTCGAGACCGCCGAACTCGACGACTCGGTGGACTCCGCGGATGGCTACCGCGAACTGCACGGCCGGCTCACTGGCGACGACCTGCCCCGGTTCCGGAGGCAATTCAAGACTTACCTGAACCAGAACACGATCCGGGATATCGCCGGTTTCCAGTCCCAGCTGAACAAGCAGGCCGAGCTGATCAGGGAACGGATCGCCACGATCAACTCCTCGCTGGTCGGCGTGGACTACAACCCGGGCCGCTACATCCGGCTGGAACCGCTGCCGTCCCCGCACGCCGACATCCGTGACTTCCGCGCCGACCTGCGGGCGTGCACCGACGACGCGGTGTCCGGCGAGGACTCCGACCGCTACTCGGAGCAGAAGTTCCTGCAGGTAAGCCAGATCATCGAGCGGTTCCGCGGCCGCGAGGGATTCACGGAGGCGGACCGGCGGTGGACGAGGTTCGTCACCGACGTCCGGAACTGGTACACGTTCGCCGCCTCCGAGCGGCACCGCGAGGACGACACCGAGTATGAGCATTACGCCGACTCCGGCGGCAAGTCCGGCGGGCAGAAGGAAAAGCTCGCCTACACGATCCTGGCCGCGTCGCTCGCCTACCAGTTCAAGCTGGAATGGGGCGCGGCGAAGTCACGGACGTTCCGGTTCGCGGTCATCGACGAGGCGTTCGGCCGAGGCTCCGACGAGTCGACCCGGTTCGCCCTTGAGCTTTTCGGGAAGCTCGGCCTGCAGTTGCTCATTGTGACTCCCCTGCAGAAGATCCACGTCATCGAGCCGTATGTATCCACCGTGGGGTTCGTCGACAACCCGGAGGGCAACGACTCGCGGCTGCAGACACTAACGATCGAGGAGTACAAAGCCCGCCGTACCGCGCACCGGATCGCCCAGCATGTTGTGGCCGGCGAGCCCTCTGCGGGCTCTGGTGCCGCCTCCAGCGCTGGGCCATCAGGGTCGGCTTCGGTCGCCGATCTTGTCTCCATAGTCGGCCGCTGACGTGCCCACCGCGCAGACCCGGCCGGCCGGGAGGCCCGGCATGTGGACTCGCCCCGCTGACGTCCGCGCGGCGGTGAGGAAGAAGTGGGACTCTGGCGTGCTCCTGGCGCGGTTCGCCGCCGGGCAGGACTGGGAGCCACTCAGCATCCCGATCCGTGGCCCGTCCGCCAGCCAGATCGGCGAACGCCTTGCCGAGGCCCGCCAGTGGGCAGCACAGTGGGCGGAGGCCGCGCGCGGGCCACTGCGGGTCGAGTACAAGCAGGTCGGTGGCCGGTATTTCGGCGCGAACAGCATCCCCTGCCGCGCCTGGCTGGACGGCTACGACGAAGCCTGGGCGCTGCTCAAGGTCGGCCCCGACGTCTGCCGCCTGACTGAGCTGATCGAGGCAGCCCGGGGCACCCGTCTGGTCCCGTGGCTTACTGGTCACCCCATCCGGGCGCTGCGGCTCGCGGGTGTCTGGGACGAGCTGCTGGCCACCGTCCGCTGGATCGAGGAGCGGCAGACGCCCGGCATGTACTTGCGGCAGGTCGATGTACCCGGCGTCGACACCAAATTCATCGAACGGCACAAAGGTGTGCTCACAGAACTCCTCGACGCGCAGCTCAACCTGACCCGCGTGGAGACCGCCGCGTCCGACTTCACCGCGCGCTACGGCTTCCTTCGTAAGCCGGGCTACGCCCGTTTCCGGGTGGCCGGAGGTTTCCGCGGATTCTCCGAGCTGTCTGTCCGCACGAACGAGTTCACGGCAGCACCTGACGGCATCTCCCGTGCCTACGTGATCGAGAACGAGATCACCTACCTCGCGTTCCCGGTCCCTGCGGCGTCGATAGTGATCCTCGGCGGCGGGTACGCAGTCCCGGTGCTCGAGCCGCTCAGCTGGCTGGCCGGTCTCGACGTCGTGTACTGGGGCGACCTCGACACCCATGGCTTCGCAATCCTTGACCGGTTGCGGCAGCACCTGCCACATGCTCGCTCCATGCTCATGGACAGGGCCACCCTGCTAGGCCACCGGGAACACTGGACCACCGAGCCGTCCCCGACCGCCGCGGCCCTTAGCCGCCTTGATCGGGCCGAGTCAGCCCTCTGCGCCGACCTGATCTCGAACGCCTACGCCCCGTCGGTCCGCTTGGAACAAGAGCGGATCCGCTTCTCCACCGTCGAGGAAGCAGTCGCCTCACTGATGGAGCCGGCCGCCCGAGCCGGACCTTGATAACGGGTTGCGTTAATAACGCATTACGTTATCATAGGGTGTGTGCTGCGATCCTTCCGGGACAAGGACACCGAAGCCGTCTGGCACCGGATGCGGTCACGGAAACTTGATCCGCCGTTACAGCGGGCTGCCTGGCGGAAGCTGGCGATGCTGGATGCTGCAGAGGTTCTGGCAGACCTGCGAGTGCCGCCGGGCAACCGGCTGGAGAAGCTTGCGGGGGATCGCGCGGGCCAGTACAGCATCCGGATCAACCAGCAGTGGCGGATCTGCTTCCGGTGGACCGATGCCGGGCCCGAGGGCGTGGAGATTACGGACTACCACTGAGAGCGGAGGGAGTATGGCAGCAGACACGGTGATGGCACCAGTGCATCCGGGGGAGACCCTGCTGGAGGAGTTCCTCAAGCCGCTGGCGGTGAGCCAGTACCAGCTGGCGAAGGAAATCGGGGTCCCGGCCCGGCGGATCAACGAGATTGTGCACGGCCAGCGCCGAATCAGCGCGGACACGGCGCTGCGCCTGGCCCGTTTCTTCGGCACTTCGGAGCGGTTCTGGATCAACCTGCAGTCCCGCTACGACTTGGAGATAGAACGAGACCGCCTCGGCGACGCGCTCGACGGCATCCGCCCACTCACGGCCGCCAGCTGACTGCCCGGGAAGATCAAACTGAGTGGCAGATTGAGTGGCAAACAGCGCCCGTGAGAGCCTGTCCCGGGCTTGCAAGTGCCGGTCTGTGCTCGTGTTCTGGCTGGCCAGGCGCCCTGCCTGCGGTAACGGAACCGTGCGGTGATTCATGGTAAGGAGAAGGTCTACGGTTCGATTCCGTAAGGGGGCTCTGACCGGTGTCCCCTGGGGGCACTTTCGGGGGCACTTCTCGATGCCGATCGACGGCGATCGACGGCGTGAGCTGGGCAGATGCGAGTTGCGCCGGACAGGCGAGCGGTTCCGGAGTCAGAATCCGCGGGGCAGTCCAGTTCTGGGCTGGGGAGCGTGAACTGACCACGCTGAGGTAGCGTCAGTCCTTGACATTCAGCGCGCGTACGGCTCGATATGTACTTGAAATGGCTGAATGCCCAGCGAGCACGACGGCGCCAGAACCGCCGTTCGGCGCTCATCCTCTGGCCTTCATGATGCCCTCGCGGAGTGTTCGAGATCGGACATTATGGGCGGGTGCTGCGTTACGTACTGTTGCGCGACGCCCTTCGGAACCTCAGTCTTGAGCCCTCGGCAGGATGTCGTGCGGTGAGTCATCTGGGCCTCACGGGATCGGATCCGCTGCAAGGATGACGGCCGTGCGCCGCTACGAGGCGAGTATGTA